>JADMIO011301965.1_pt1 | contig 51940 bp, 46 predicted proteins | sample 8958161 | NCBI WGS metagenome assembly JADMIO01 (sample SAMN16585339, study PRJNA669376) | soil metagenome | isolation source: Crop rotation soil | place: USA: Cullars Rotation, Alabama | collected 2011
CCGAAGGTGAGCCAGTGTGATTACATTTGCGGCCTAACTGTGGCCAGTCCAGTTACGCTGGAGTCACTAGTATTTAGGTGACACTATAGAAGCGGCCGCGACAACTTGTCCACGTGGAATTCTAAGCTTAGGATCCCAATGTGCTGGAAAGCGATAGCATCCATATCTATGAAAATGTGCAGATACGGCTAAACGTGTATGATAATAAAGTACACTTTAAAGACTTTGAAGGCAATGAGCGGATGCTTACCACTAAAGTAAAAGAAATTAAAATTACGGATGCCGGCTCACCACTGAATAATGCCCTTTTTATTTCCGGCTTTACGCCAAACAAGAATGTATTTTTCAGGGTATTGCTGGATGGACCAAAAGTGAGGTTGCTGGAAAAATTCAGTGCCAGGAAAACAGATATTAAAGTTTTTAATGGCGAGCCGAAGTTGCAGTTTGATGTAGATAAGGAAGTTTATTTTTATTCTGTGCCTGTAAAGAATATGTACAAGGGCACAAAGAAGATTGCTGAAATACTGGAAGTATTCGGCAATGACAAAAAGATAACGGAGTTTGCTTATCTCAATGGTCTTCGGGGAAATAAAAAAGAAGAAGCCATTAAAATTGCTGAATATTATAACAGCTACTAATTTTTCAAATTGTTTAGTGTGCGGACTCACCAAAACTAACCTGTATTGTAGAATGATAAGGGGTTGTATTTTTTGTCACCTTCAGCAATGCAGCGGTACTTTGAGGTTGTTGATTTAATAGCCGCAATTTATCCAAACCAACAGCTTCCGCCAGGGGATGGCTTATCTTTTGTAGGTATCCATGCACTAAATCATCATGACCCGGCCGAAATTTAAAAAAAATCAGTTATTCTTAATAATAAGCTGCCTGCGAGCTTCCCTGGCATTATTCAGTAAAAACGACCCATTACGTATGGCGGGTGCCACCGCTTTCTTTACCACATTTGCATTACCACCCATTGTTTTTATACTGGCACAGTTGTTTGGCCTGTTCATCGGGCGGCGAAACATGGGGCAGGGTTTAGTTGAAAATATTTCTCACATACTTGGAAATGACGGAGCAGAGCAGGTGAGGCAGGTATTAAGAAGCATCAGGGGTTTTAGCAATAGCTGGTACGTAATTGTATTCGGCTTTCTTTTTTTATTTTTTGTTGCCACCACTTTATTCAATGTTATTAAAGATTCACTTAATCAGCTTTGGAAGATAGGTATCAAAGAAAAACCCGGAATACTTTTCAGGCTCAGTATACGCTTGCGTTCCTTCGCCGTTATATTGCTGGTAGGTATTCTGTTTTTTGCTGATTTGTTTTTTCAAAGTGTACAATTGCTGGCAGGTAATTATCTCGATACTATCTGGAAGGGTAGTGGTGTTTATTTTCAAAGTTTTCTTAGCCATGTAGCCAGTGTAATTATTGTTGCTGCCTGGTTTATTATACTGTTTCATTTTCTTGCCGATGGGCGGCCAAAATGGAAAGCTGCTATTGCGGGTGGACTGCTGACTGGTATTTTATTTACAATAGGTCGTTTTTTATTACGGATTTTATTGATAGATAGTAATATTGGCAAACTGTATGGAGCTTCAGGTTCTTTTGTATTGATACTCTTATTTGTTTTTTATTCTTCCTTCATTTTATATTATGGGGCTTGCTTTATTGCAACGTATGCTGAAAAAAAGCAATGGCCTATTATCCCAAATAGTAAAGCCTATCTAATCGAAAAGTAAAAGGAAATTATTTTATCAGTTGTATGCTGTTATCCCGTTCATTGTTACGATGAATACAAAAAATAATTCAACTCCATCCCGGATCTCACTATCCCGCATTCAGACTTTATTCTAGCTGTTATCCTGCATGTTATCATAGAAAGAAGTTGCCATGCAAATTAAAAGAGTATCATATCTGTAGAGTATTTTCCCCAATAGGCGAAAGTGTTTGCCCGATATTTTTAAGTGATTCTACTGTATAACTTATACGTATATTATCTACGTGCATTCACTATGTTTGCGCTGTTAACTTTTAATCTGTTCACTGTAATATTTTTTTTATGAAACATTTATACCCTTTTAAAATTTCAAAACAAATCCGTACTTATTTTTTCGCCTTCTTATTTTCCTGTGCAACATTATCTGCAAATGCTCAATGTCCGGAAACACTTCAAGCTTCTGCCAACGGCTTTTGTGCATATGCCGCGTGGACTACTCCACCATCTCCCTTGCCGGCTTCCGTAACAATTGCAGGAACTGTTTTTTCTTTAGTTTCAGGCAATGGAACAGTAGCAGTTCCCGCTGTTTATAAATCTGGCGGAGGTAATGGAGCTTGCAATGCTTCGCAATCAGGTTTTACGGGTATTGCGGCCACCTCTACAGGTAGTGTATGTATTTATGCTAATGGATTATTGGGGGCTAATATAACATTGCCAATTAAGCTGGTGACTTTTGGTTATAAAGAAGTAACCAACGGTGTTATAGAATTCCGTTGGGAAACTGCAAGCGAAGAAAATATGGATGCATTCGAAATTCAGATTAGCACAGACGGTGTTACTTATAATACCGTAGCAACTGTAGCTGCAAATAACAATGCTTCTAAGTACACATACACCCTGAATACTTTTGCCAGGGGAACGGCATTCTTTCGTTTGAAGATGGTTGAAAATACAGGAAAGGCTACCAATAGCAATATACTTCAGTATAACAGCAATAAAGATGGCAGCTCTGTTTTAAGACCAACTATCAGCAGTACCAATGTTGTTTTATATTCTAAAAATAATAGCCAGGCTCAAACTGTTGCCACTTTGTATAATATACAAGGACAGTCATTAAAACAAATCAGCGTTCTTTCCGGTGCTACTATGATCGATGTTTCGGATTTGAATAATGGAACTTATATTCTCAAACTTGCATCAGGCGAAGCACTGCGTTTTGTAAAGCAATAAGGAATTTAATTAAACTAAATAGTAAAAGGCAGGCTATTATAGTCTGCCTTTTACTATTAGCACTTATAACAATAAAATAATTAGTAAGTGAGCTGCATTACTATTCCCCACACTTCTGCTGCAGGAATTCTATCAGTCATATCGTAGCAAGCCCGAGGGATATCAAAGACTAATAAAGAAATTATTTAATAGTAAGTAAAGTCTGCTGTGTAAACTCTTGTAACAATTCCTGCTTTTATATAAGTTATTTTTTCATTTATAAACCTTCCTTTAGTATCATACACATATTCATGCTCATCCTGGCTATATACAGTATTCCCATGAATATACAGCACCTGACTTTTTTTCAACATATTTTTTGATTCCTTTCCCCAAAAATTCTCCCCTCGTATTTCACGACCATATCCCGGTCTGTCTGTATAGTAACTATTGTAGGCTGTCGTAGTCCAGTTTCCATTTTTGTCAAAGTATCTTGTACTATCTATATTCCCATTACTATAAAAATAATTTGCCTGATAATAATCTGTGGAGTTTTGATCAATTGCCGAAGACATTGTTTTGTCAGGATTATAGGTATAATCCACTGTATAACCAGCACCGCGACTGCTTGTAACTTTAATTGCAAGTCCATCTCCATTTAAATGGAATGTATAATATTCACCTGGGATTCCATTATAGAAAAAAGTTTTTTTTACTTCTCCGGGAGAATAAGTGTATTCCGCTTTTGCTTTATTAAGGCTAAATAGTTGGGTGATAACACGTCCATTTGCATCGTAGGTATAAGAGATTGTATCGATTGCAGATGTTTGTGCCTTTATTTTAGGGATTTGATCTGTTTCATCAGTTGTGTTACCATTTTTGGTGCAGGCTATTAAAAATATTATGCATAAAGTAAAAAGCGAAAACGAAATTTTTCTTTTCATATAGGGTAATATTAATAAATTAAAATTACAGATTATATCTATAGCAAATACTTTTCATCATATTCAATCTTATGCTCATGTAGCAGTTCCCGGTATTCTTCTTCATATGTTTTATCCCTATGATGCTCTTCCTGGTTTTTCACATACTCAATAAGATTGTTTTTTGCATTGATATGATATGTAAATGCACCATAGCCATCCTGCCATCCACCAAAGTTTGGTAGAATATTATTTTCCCTGATTAAAGTAATTGTTGATAGTTTGATGTCTTTTACAAGATTTGCTACCGCTACTGATTGATGAATATCCGTAATGATGTGTAAATGATCTTCCACACCATTGATACGGTAGAGATGACAGTTCTTTTTCTTTAATACACCTGTAATATATTGATAGAGTTCGGGCCTGTCTTTCTTTATCAATGTTCTTTCTCTGTGTTTTGTACTGAAAACTATTTGATATAGGAGTTGGGTATAGCTACTCATGTGTTTTGTTTTTTTCTATGACTTAGCTTGATTGTTATTGGTTGCACTCTTGCCGGTTTGCCATGGGTACAACCCATGGTTATTCATATTCGACCCTTTCAGGGTCTTGCGCCCGACCCCAACGGGGTCGAATGTGAATAACACCGTATCGTATGCGGTGTGGAAGATGTACGATTGTATTCGATGCGAACGAATCGGCAGATGCCATGAAAACGGGACGTACAAGAGTGCGACGCAACAGACGATGCCCAAAGTACGGAACGATGGTTATCCCCAAAAAATCCCAATAAAGAAAGATTCCTGATTAAGCCAGCAGCAACTCCGTTTTTCTTCTCACATTTTTCCCTCATCATTGTGAATAACTGGCTGATAGCCAAACCGACTTTTGTGTTTCTTTAGCTTAAATTCGCCGCCTGACTTAACGTATTTAAACACAGAAAACCGTGAGATTAAAAAGTTTAGAAATCAAAGGCTTCAAGAGCTTTGCAGACAAAACTGTAGTAAGTTTTGATGACAACATTACCGGCATTGTAGGGCCGAATGGTTGTGGTAAATCCAATATTGTGGATAGTATACGCTGGGTTATTGGTGAACAAAAAATCAGTCACCTGCGTAGTGAAAACCTGGATAGCCTCGTATTCAATGGCTCTAAAACCCGCAGTGCAAGCGGACTTGCCGAGGTAAGCCTGACATTTGAAAACACCAAAAACCTGTTACCAACAGAGTTTAGTACCGTAACAGTTACCCGTAAATTTTATAAAAGTGGTGAAAGCGAATACCGTCTGAACGATGTGCAATGCCGCCTGAAGGATATTCAAAACCTGTTTATGGATACAGGGGTAAGTACCGACTCTTACGCCATTATTGCACTGGACATGGTGGATGATTTGATTAAGGACAAAGACAATAGCCGCCGCAAAATGCTGGAGCAGGCCGCCGGAATTTCCATTTACAAAACCCGTAAAAAGGAAGCCAAGCAGAAACTGGAAGCCACCGAAGGCGATCTTGCCCGTATAGAGGATTTGCTTTTTGAAATTAACAACCAGCTAAAAGCCCTGGAAAGCCAGGCTAAAAAAGCGGAGAAATACCACGAGATTAAAAAAGACTACCGTGAAATAAGTATTGAGCTGGCAAAGGCTTCACTAGAAGGCTTCAACCTTACTTACAAAGAACTGAACGAACAACAGGAAACAGAGACCGATAAAAAATTCAAATTAGAAGCGGAGATAGGAACGGAAGAAGCGGCATTAGAACAACAGAAATTAGAGTTTGTAGAGAAAGAAAGACAGCTGCAGAGTATGCAACATGCTTTCAACGATATGGTGCAAACAGTACGTACCAAAGAAAATGAAAAGAACCTGTCTGCACAGCGCCTTGAACACCTGCGTGAAAAAGAAACCAGCCTGAAAGACTTTTTGCAAAAAGCAGAAGGCAACATGAAGGGTATTGACGAGAGCATCGCCTTTACCAATCTACAGGTGCAGGAAGAGCAGCAATCGCTGGAAACATTGAACGAGCAACTGACACAGTTGAAGAACGATGTGAACGCAACGAAGGAAGTGTTGGATGAAAAAAGAGAAGCATTAAATTCTCTGCGCAGCGAATACCAGCAGGTACAGCGCAGCCAGTTTGATGCAGAGAAAAAAGTAGCAGTAGCTGATACATCGGTGCAGAACCTGCAAAGGGTAATCGGCCAGATGGAAGAAGAAAGAAAGCAAAGAGAAGACCAGCGCAATCATTTGGATAGTGAAAGGGCAATAAAAGAAAAAGAACTCGGTATTAAAAAAGTAGACCTGGAGCAATTGCAGCATCACCAGGAAAATACCAAAGAGCAGATTTTACAAACACAATCTGCTTTGGACTCCCTTCGTAATAACCTGGCTGAAGAAAACCGTAAGCTGGATTCCAAAAAAAATGAACATGACCTGCTGAAAAGCATGATTGATTCAATGGAAGGATATCCTGATTCCGTTAAATTTTTACATAACAACAATAACTGGAACCATAGTTCACCAATACTATCAGATGTACTGTATGTAAATGAAGAATACAGAACAGCCTTAGAAAATGTATTGGAACCATACCTCAGCTATTATGTGGTAAACGATTTGCAGGAAGGCCTGCAAGCCGTTCATTTATTGGATGAGAATAAAAAAGGAAAGGCCAATTTTTTCCTTTTGGATAAAGTAAATAGTGGCGGTGCAGATGTTTCATCACATTCACTGGAAGGTGCCATACCTGCTTTGAGTGTAGTGGAAGTGGATGAGAAGTACAAGAAACTTGCTGAACATTTACTAGGCAATGTATTTATTGCCGATAGCGAAGATGCTTTACAAAACAGCAATGGCTTTGTAGTAATAGAAAAGCATGGTAAATATGTAAAAGGAAAATATTCCCTTACCGGTGGTAGCGTAGGATTAATAGAAGGAAAGAAAATTGGCCGTGCAAAGAATTTAGAAAAACTACAAGACGAAATAGCAACTCAGGATTCTATAGTAGAAGCATTGCGTTCAGAAATTCAGAGCCGCCACAACGAAGTGATTGCTTTTAACGAAGACCTGAGAGAAACTGCTGTTCGTGATACCGAAAGGGAAATACAACAACTGACCAATGAAGTTTATTCATTGCAGAATAAACTGGAGAACATTCACTCTATGCAAACCAACAGCCAGCACCGCCTGGAAGAGTTGAATTTGCAAATGCAGCAAACACATGAATCAGTAGCGGGTGTAAGAAACCAGTTGGGCGAATTCAATGAATTGCTGCAAATGAATGCCAACAAACTGGCAGAAGCTGAAGAAACATTCCGCCAGGCAGATAGCCAGTACAATGAAGCTAACAGGCAGTACAATGAATTTAACCTGAATGTTACCAAACAGCAGAGTAAAATAAATGCACTGCGACAGGAATTGGATTTCAAAACAAACCAACTGAATGATCTTACGCAACAGATCGAAAGCAACACTTCTCATCTTACCGATACTTCTTTCAGCATTGAGCAATCATCTGGCTCTTTAAAAGAAATTGAAGAAGGCTTGCTGCAATTATTGAAGAATAAAGAAGAAGAAGAAAAGAACCTTAACGAAGCCGACCAGGCCTATTATAATTTCCGTAACCAGCTGGCAGAAAAAGAAAGTGCTATCCGCCACCAGGTAAAAGAAAAAGAGCAGATAGAATATATGCTCACTGCTATTAAGGATAAACTGAACGAACTGAAACTGCAATTAGCCGGCATGAAAGAAAGGCTGAATGTGGAATTCAGAATAAACCTGGAAGATATATTGGGCGATAACAGAACAGGAGAGGTGCCGGTAGAAGAACTGCAGGAGAAGGCAGACAGGATGAAGAAGCGTTTGGAAAACCTGGGTGAAGTAAACCCAACTGCCATTGAAGCTTTCACTGAGATGAAGAAACGTTATGACTTCATCGTAGAGCAAAAAACTGATCTGGTAAATGCGAAAGACAGTTTATTAAAAACAATCGAAGAAGTAGAAGTAACAGCGAACCAGAAATTCCTTGATACGTTTAACCAGGTTCGTGTGAACTTTAATAAAGTATTCAAATCACTGTTTACAGAAGATGATCAGTGCGACCTTGTATTGGAAAATCCGGAGAATATTTCGGAAAGCGGTATTGATGTAATAGCCAAACCAAAAGGTAAGCGTCCGTCATCTTTAACACAGTTGAGTGGTGGTGAAAGGACTTTGACCGCAACGGCCTTGTTATTCGCTATCTACTTAATCAAACCAGCACCGTTCTGTATATTGGATGAGGTTGATGCTCCGCTTGATGATGCTAACGTAAGCAAATTCACGAACATGATCCGCCAGTTCAGCGACAACTCACAGTTCATCATCGTTACCCACAACAAAATGACCATGAGTACCGTGGATGTAATATATGGTGTAACCATGCAGGAGCCGGGTGTAAGTAAACTGGTGAGTGTGGATTTTAGAAATTTGGAAAAGCAGAATTAGGGAGAAGGACGACAGACGATAGTCGACGGACGACAGTAGTGAACTAAAGTTCGAATTACCATATTGATTTTTGAAAGCCTGGTGAAATGCCGGGCTTTTTTTGTTTACCAGCAACATTAACATAGATGATCGTCCCTTGTGAAGCGAAGCGTAATCCCGATGAATATCGGGGCGTCGCACACTTCAGCGACATTAACACGGATGAGCAAATACATTTCAACACAGAGATACAGAGGAATAGAGTAGCACAGAGAAATTCTCTGTGTTACTCACTAACTCATAGACTCTGTGTTGAAATGTATTTAATTGGAATGTTACCTATTTTAGCAGTATAAACATTACCCAATGCGTACAATCATCCTCCTCATTGCCTCCAATGTATTTATGACCTTTGCCTGGTACTATCATTTAAAACATGAAGGATGGCCATTGTGGAAAGCTATTCTTATAAGCTGGTTTATTGCTTTGTTTGAATATATGCTGATGGTACCTGCTAACCGGGCTGGCAAAACGGAAGGCTTTAATCTTTTTCAATTAAAGATTATCCAGGAAATTATAACACTGGTGGTGTTTGCCTTCTTTGCAGTATTGGTAATGAAAGAAGCTTTTCACTGGCGCTACCTGGTGAGTTTTGCTTTTCTGCTTGGGGCGGCATTCTTTATGTTCAGCAAACGATTTGGTTAATCATCCGTTCTCACCCTTCTTTCCTGTTGATCTTTTGTTTTTTGTCTTTTGAGAAGATCGGCTTTCATTTTGTGTACAAAGGCACTGCTGATAAGATAAAGGCCTGTACACAATAATACAGATGCAAGCAGCCCCCAACCATACCAGTCGTCTTTCTTTACCCTTTCAAAAGCGGCATATAAAATAATAAATATAGTTGCGATAACAGCACCAAATCCAAAAAGCAGTTTTGTAAGGAATCTATCAGCATGACTGGCCATAGTAGGTAGGTTTTATAAGAGTATTTTTTCAAAAGTAAGGAAAAAATAATTTTATGTTAATCGTCATTTGACTGACCATCAATGTTTTTCCCAAAGTTTAATTTTATGTCTTAATATTGATATTATGAAAAAAATGATATTGTTTGTTTCGCTGGTTTTTGCTGTCTCATTACTTTCGGCACAGGAAGCCCCTGAGGGCCTGTTTATTTCATCAAAAGCTCCCGATTTTAAAGCAAAAGATCAGAATGGCCAGGAAATACGGTTGAAAGACTTATTAAAGAAAGGAAAGGTTGTATTGGTATTTTATCGAGGCCAATGGTGTCCTTATTGCAATAAAGAACTATCAAGATTGCAGGATTCGTTACAATTCATTATCGACAAAGGGGCAACCTTAGTAGCTGTATCGCCAGAGTTGCCGGAAAACGTTTCCAAAACCGTAGAGAAAACAAAAGCCACGTACCCGGTATTATATGATGAAGGCATGAAAATTATGAAAGCATACGATGTAGAATACGAGATGACAGAAAATACTGTTACCCGTTACAGAAATACCGGGCTTGATATTGAAAAAGCCAATGGACCTAATGGAAAATTTTTGCCCGTACCTGCAGTGTATATTATAGATAAAGAATCAACAGTAACATACCGGTTTTTTGAAACTGACTATAAGAAAAGACCAAGCGTAAAGGACATACTGGCCAATTTATAAATTACTTGTTTTTTTCTGCTATCATGCACAATGAATAAATGTTAAGTGGGGCATTTTCAACGTTCATTGGTGGCTCATCAACCCGCTCAGTTTTTAAAAACCTGAGCGGTGTTTTATTTAATACCTCTTTCCATTCTTCCTCTGTGTATTTTGTAAATCCATACATTGTAAAAGGCATTAAATCCATACTTGATTTACTCCGGATGGTAGCGTAGAATTTTCCACCAGGTTTTAGTACACGGTTTATTTCTTCTAAATGTTGTTGAGGATTATCCCAGAAATAAATCACGTTTATACAGAATACTTTATCAAAACTATTGTCTTCAAATGGAAGATGGTCGCTGTTCCCTTGTTGTAGTGTCAGCTTTCCGCTTACTATAGATGCCTGATTTTTTTCGCAAGCTTCTTTCAGCATTGTTTCAGAATAATCTATGCCGGCTATTTTTAAATTACCTGCTTCGGAAAAGAGTTTATTAAAGAATTTTCCATTGCCAAAACCAATTTCCAGTATCGTGTCATTTTCCTCAATCTGCATGGCGCTAAGGGTGAAATCGTAAAGTACTTCATTACCATTATTCATCATAATGCCAACTTTAATACCAGCGGTACCATGTGGCTGACGAAGTTGCTTTGCAAAGTTTTTTTGCCTCAGCTTACCAAAATACTTTTTGAACATGAAAATTTTCTGATGCTTTAGGGAAATTTATCGCCATACTATCTTTCCAACTTTTCCATTGCCGGCAAGATAAATAGTATTGCCTAGTTTAGCAATGCGGCACACATGAAAGCCTTCTTTGCTTATCCATTTCCAGTTTTTCCCGCCATCGTAGGAATAGTCTACACCATTAAGCCCGCAGGCCAGTAAATCTTTTTCTGATAAAAATTCTACACAGCTTCTATACCCATGCGGAGCTGTTTTTGGGGCCTTCCACGATTTTCCGCCATCGTTGGATAAAAAACAGTTTTTTTCTATTGATGAATCAATCATAAAATCGCCACCCACAATTACCATTCTGTTACTTCCTTTACCATTCCCTTTATCATATACATCAATAGAGTTGGCACCTGTACTTTCTTTGCCTTGTATGATGGGTAAGGGAGAAGCATTTTCCCTTGTAATCAATCTTGATTTTGTACCGCCGCTGGCCAGATAAAAATCTTTATTAATCATCAGCCGGATATTAGTACCGCTGGAAGCAAAAAATGCTTCGCCCGAATCAGCAACGGGTCTTTTATCCATTTCCAGTTCCCGCCATGTTTCGCCACCATCGTATGTTTCTGCAATAAAAACTTTCTTATCTATCGGATCGCCAACTACTATTCCGTATTCATTGCCTACAAAATCCATTGCATCCAAAAACATTCCTTTTGTCTTACTCTCATATACAGCTTTCCAGGTTTCGCCGCCATCATTTGTTTTAAGAATAGTTGCCTGCACTTGCATACCTTCTACAGGCAATGCCATTATAACTGCCGTGCTGGCATCAAAGGCTTCTATATCCCTGAACTCGTTTTTTTCATAGCCTTTTACAGTAAACCAGTTCCAGTTTTTGCCCCCGTTATTGGATCGGCCAACTGTTCCTTTGCTACCACTTACCCATACCACATTATCATTTACCACACTTAGTCCGCGCAGGCTTGTTTTATTGCCCGATGTCAATACTTCCACCCGTGGGGTTTGCGACCATAAGAAACCTGAAGAAAGGGCACAACAGAAAAACAACAATGATTTCAGCATAAATTCTTTGATTCTAATAACAGATAATAAAGTAAAATAAGCTCTTCTATTGATAATTGGTAATTGTTCTTTTTGATGAGCCATCGTCGAACAATTCTATTACGGCATAGGCGGGGTCAAATTCCTGGAATGCACCTTTCCACCAGTTGCCACTTATAGCACCGTTGCAATAATATTTAACACCCAGGTAGTCCACTTCATCCTGCAAATGAATATGGCCGCTAAGGCAAACTTTTATATTCGGATATTTTATAAATATTTTTTTCAGATCAAGAAAATCGGAATGCATCAGGTTGCGCTGAATTTTCAGATCACCATTCGGTTCTGTTTTATCAAAAAACAAACCAGCACAAATAGAAAGAATAGGAATATGCGAAACAATACAGATAAATGTAGAGGAGGACACCGATGCCAGCTCCTGTTGAAACCATGCAAGCTGCTCTGCATCCAGTTTACCAATATAACCACCCGCAGGATTTAGCTGTGTACTATCCAGCACAATAAAATGCCATTTACCTTTTGTAAAACTGTAAAACCTGTTTTTCATTCCCAGTGTTTCCACTGCCCATACTTTGCCATAAAGCTTGTCGGCTTCAGGCCTGTTCTCCTTTATAAACCAGCCCCACACATCATGATTGCCGATAGTATGATAAATGGGTAAACTATTTTCCTTCTTCAGTATTTTATGAAACAGATCCCATTGTATCTGAGTTTTTTCTTTGTCCGCCTCCAGCGCATCCATAATAGCATCGCCACCATTGATAATAAAATCAACTTTCGGTTTCAATTGCTGTACATGCTGCAATGCTTTTGCCATACCGGCTTCCTGTACTTCACCCGGTTTTACATGTATATCGCTGATAAATGCAAAGCGCAGCGGTTTTTTGGCCGTGTCGCTGGCAAAAGATAACGAGGGTAAAAGGGAAGCACCGGCAATGGCTGCAGTCGTTTGTAAAAAATCTTTTCTTTTCATGATGTATTCAGGTTGCTGGTTATTAGTTAATGGTTTCTATTCAGTAAATACATTTCAACACAGAGTTGATGAGTTAAGGAGTTTCACGGAGAATTTCTCTGTGTTCCTCAAATTCTCTCTGTGTTGAAATGTATTTACTCATCCGTCATCTTACTTCAGCTTCTTCACCAATTCCTCTTTCGATACTATTCCTTGTTTTCTCCATATCTCTTTTCCATTTTTATACACTATAAAAAAGGGGATAGGTTCAATGTTCAAAGCAGTCATTATATTGGTATGCACACCACCATCAATTTTCACTAATACGAATTTTAGTTTTTTTGATTGCTGTAATTCCTGCAACACAGGCTCCATTTTTACACAGGGCGGGCACCATTTGGCACCAAAATCTACCAGTGTAATTTTATCTTTTTCAATTTTCGACCAGTATTCATCAAGTGTCAGTTGCTTTTCCTCTGTTGCATTTTCCAGTGGCAGCTGTGCTTTTTTCCAGGCATTAATACCGCCAGCCAGTTCTATTACGTTGGTAAAGCCTTTTTCCCGCATCCAGGCAGCTGCTGCGGCACTGCGACCACCAACCAGGCAATAAACAAATACCGGTTTGCTTTTATCGATGTAGCTTACCCTTTCTGTAAACTGCTCCTTATTATTCCAATCGGCCTGCAACGCATTTTTAATATGGCCCGTCTTGAACTCCGCTGCTGTTCTTACATCCAGTACCTGCACATCCGGACTATCAATGCCTTTATTAAAATCAACCGGGGTCGCATTTTTAGCAGAATCGGCCTGACCTTTGCTGGAAAGGAAGCTGGAAAATAAAAACAGGAAAAAAACGTTTCTCATGTACTCCAATTTCCTTCAAAAATAGCTTAAGTTTTGTTCAGGCAATGCCAGGCTGATAACAGTTTCCTGCTTTCATAAAAGCAGCGGGTTCAGGAAATTGTCTTATTTTTATTCCTTATATAATGTATAATTCCCTTTTATGAAAAAAATTCTTATAGGTTGGTTGATAATGATGACAATTGTGATGATAAGTTGTAAGAAAGAAGGAAGTTTTGAACTGGGTAACACACCTTCTGCCGGAACCCTTCAAAGTGAAGTAACAGGAGACTGTTTGCCAAAATCTGTAAACGGAACTTATATTGCTGCGGTACCACTTGTTCCTGCCACTAATACCTTGACCGTAACTGTAGACGTAACTAAAATCGGGGTTTACACAATTTATACAGATACGATAAATGGCTATTTTTTCCGTGGTACAGGCACTTTTGTAAAAGCAGGAATGACTACGGTTACTCTTAGAAGCAATGGCACACCTTTTACAGCAGGCATCAACAATTTTGTAGTGACTTATGAAGGCTCAAGTTGCGATATTGCTGTTAATGTATTGGCAACAGCACCTTTACCACCCGCAGTCTTTACATTAGATTGTGCAGGAGCAGTAATAGGTGGAAGTTATGCCACCACCAACCCACTGAACTTTACCAATACAGTTAAGCTGAATGTGAATGTAGCTACTATTGGAACTTATAGTTTGAGTGCTGCTAAAAACGGGATGACATTTACAAAGGCAGGAACATTTACTGCAACGGGAGCACAAACTGTTACACTGAATGGTACAGGTATACCGACAGTTAATGGTAATAATGATGTTCCGATTACGGTGGGTACTGCCACTTGTAACTTTACAATACCAGTAGGTAATCCTTCTGCTGGTACACTAGGTACAACAGCCGGGGCATGTACACCAGCTACCATTGGTGGCACATATACTTTAAATACAGCATTGGTAGTAGGCAATACAGTACAAATACAGGTAACTGTAACTACTCCCGGTGTATTCAGCATTTCAACAAACACAGTAGCAGGAATGACTTTTGCTGCATCCGGAACTTTTTCGGCAAATGGTGCTACAGGAGTAACCTTGAATGGAACAGGTACACCAACAGCAGCAGGTCCGCAAACATTTATTGTAACTTATGGTACCAGCACCTGCACGTTTACAGTTAATGTTGCCGGACCGGCGGTAGCGGTTTATACGCCAAATTGTGCCACTGCAACTGTTGCAGGCACATATCAGGCGGGTGTTGCACTTACAGCAGTAAATACAATAACTGTTCCTGTTACTGTAACAACAGCAGGCACATATAATATCACCACAACCTCTACTAATGGAATGGTATTTAAAGGGAACGGTACACTTACTTTGGCTTCAACAAATATTGTATTGGTAGGAACAGGTTCTACACCAACTGCGGCTGCTGCGCCATCAAATATTCCTATTCCAGGAGCTACAAGTTGTAATGTTCCGGTAACTGTTACAGCAGCTGCAAGTCCGGCTGTTTTTTCTGCTAATTGTGCAGGTGCAACTGTAGCAGGCACTTATCAGGCGGGTGTTGCACTTACAGCTGCAAATACAATAACTCTTCCTATAACGGTAACTACGGCTGGTTCTTATAATATCAGCACTACAACTACCAATGGAATGGTGTTTAAAGCTACTGGCTCACTTACCCTTGCTTCAACAAGTATAATATTGGTAGGAACAGGCTCTACACCAACAGCCGCTGCGGCACCATCTAATATCCCTATTCCCGGTGCACCAGGTTGTAATGTTCCGGTAACTGTAACTGCCGCTGCAGGTGCTGCCGTTTTTTCAGCTAACTGTGCAGGAGCTACAGTAGCTGGTACTTATCAGGCTGGTACACCACTTACTGCAGCAAACACAATAACTCTCCCTATAACGGTAACTACGGCAGGGTCTTATAATATCAGTACAACCATTACCAACGGCATGGTATTTAAAGCATCAGGAACACTTACGCTGGCTTCAACCTCCATAGTATTAGTTGGTACAGGATCTACACCAGCGACAGCTGCTGCGCCTTCTAATATTCCAATTCCGGGAACTACTTCTTGTACTGTTCCGGTAACAGTTGTTGCAGATGCTACGATAAGGTGGAAGTTTAATATCGGGACTAAAATATATCAAGGACAAAGCCAGGTTGCTAATAATGAAATTCAGGTAAGTGGATCAATGGCAACTTTTACATTTGTTGGTGACAATGCGGCTAACGATAAGATCGAGTTTGGTTTGCTAGACGTAGCAGGTGGAATTACAGTTGGAGATCAGTATATTAGTTCTTCTGGGATATTTTCTAATTCATGCGGATTTGATTTTGAAGACGGAGCCAGTACAATACAACCTGTAGCTATAGGTGGTAGTCAAGATGCCCAAATGATTTTTATAATAACATTACACAATACAGCAACAAAAACTATAGCTGGGACTTTTAGTGGTACTGCAATGGATTTGATTTCGAACACCAGTATAACTATAACAAATGGAACATTTACGGCGATTTATCATTAAAATAATATAAATAAAAAAGAGGCTGTTTTGAATAAAGACAGCCTCTTTTTATAACAACAGATTTTTTCTTAAAACCCTTTCTTCTTCCCACTTTCCAACGGAGGCAATTTAAAATTATCCAACACACTTTTTTCTGCAATCAGTTTTTCAATATCTGCAATTGAACGGGGGGCAAAACGGGAGAGGAGTTCATAACCGGTTTCTGTAATTAATAAATCATCTTCAATACGAACGGCTACACCCCACCATTTTTTATCGCAGTTACTACCTTCCGGAATATAAATGCCCGGCTCTATAGTGATGACCATATCTTTCTTCAAAGTTTCATAAGAGCCGCGATCATGCACATCCATACCAATATGGTGACCAAGCCCATGCGGATAGTATTTGCTCACTTCAGTTTTTTCTTTAATGATGCCCAGTTTTATCAGTCCATTTGCAATAATATCTTTCGCAGCGGTTCTGGCATCGGTCCATTTCGATCCATTCTTCAATGTTTTGAAAGCTGCTTCCTGTGCATCGTACACAATCTGGTAAATGGCTTTTTCTTCTTCCGAAAATTTACCATCTGCCGGAACGGTACGGGTAACATCAGATGTGTAACCATGATAAGAAGCACCTACATCCATCAGTATAGTAGAGCCGCCGATTTTTGTTTTTGAGTTTTCAGTATAGTGGAGAATACATCCATTTTCTCCCGAGCCAACAATAGAACCATAACCCACTTCTTCAGAACCATATTTTTTGTGAACATATTCATGCAGGCCCTGTAGTTCTAATTCCGACATATCCGGACGTATAGCTTTCATTACTTCATTCTGTCCCTGGCAGGATATCTCCACTGCTTTGCGGAGCAGATCAATTTCCTGTGCTGTTTTTATTTCACGCAGGCTGCCGGTAAGTTCAGTATATAAATGTGTGTCGAACCTGTTTTGCTGTGTCATTTGTTCCGGCATCATCGACTTTCTTTTAAATTGCTGGATCAGGTCATACAAATCAGCCCTGTCGTTGGAGTTAGGAACATCTACCGGAAAACGATCATAAATAATCTTGTCGAACTTCGAAAAATCAATATTGAAATTATTGAAGTCAGCACCATTGTACACTGTTTTAATACCCAGTTTTTCTTTTACCCCATCTGTGCCCAATCTTCTTCCGGTCCATTGCTCTGCCTGCGGGCTTCTTCTTTGTACAAACAATAACTCTTTATAAGTATTGCCTGCAGAATCGGTTTGAGCTTCTTTGAAAATTAATAAAAGCGAATGTGGTTCTTTATATCCGCTGAAATAATACATATCAGGATTCTGGTGATAGATATAATCCACATCATTGGAGAAAGTGCGGGTAGGAAAAGCAAAAATTACCATTACTGAATTATAGGGCATTACCTGGCGCAAGGCTTCGCGGCGTCCTGCATGAAAACCGGCTGTGAGGTAATCAGTTGGCAGATCATTTTTTGATGCGTCGGCCATGGGCTGTGCAAATGACCCGAGAGAAAAAATAATTGCTATAAACAACATTTTTAGTGAAAGACATCTTTGCATATAATAGGATTGTATAAACTAAAATAATTCATTTCAATCAGGTGGGATTGGAATTTTATGTGAACGGAAGGGAAGTCAGAAGTAAGAAGTCAGAAGTGAGAATGGCGTGATGTTCTTTGCAATAGTTTTACAATCGATGTTATTTTTTACCATCGACAGGAACACAGCCTGCCCCGTACCTATGGTCGGGGGATGAGCAAATACAGTTTCACGCGGCGAACGCAAAGGAGCAACGAACGCTGCGCCGTGTATTTTTCGCTGCGGCCGCTGCGGGAAATGTATTTGCTGAATAGCGAACAGAACCCCGAAGAGTGCGACGCCCCGATATTCATCGGGATTACGCTTCGCTTCACAAGGGACGATGATAGTAGTACTGCAGCTTGTCAACAAAAGACACTATAACGACCCCTTTTAAATTGAAAATAGAAAGCTTTGATTTAAAGAAACCAGTAACTTGTAACTGGCAACCAGCATTACTCCTCCTCATCCTCTTCGTAAAAAGCTCCCTGGTTGCTGCGGAAATGTGTTTCCCATGCTTTTACGGCCTGGTCGCTGAGACATTCAATTATATCGTGAAGATTATCTGTTTTTAATTTCCATTCGGTTTCCATAGACTCACTATACTGCTGAATAAACAGGCAGTAGTCAGAAACAATGGCCACTTTTATCATGGTCACCGGAGAGTCTTCTTTTTCTTTTACCAGGTAATAACACCCGGCTTCCAACAAGTCATACGAATACATAATACATCCCTTTTAATTGTTCTTTGATAAGGTTTCGGGGTTAGCAATGCTCGAATCTAAAAAATTAGTAAGTAGTCAAAACAAGAAGAAATTTGTTGGGTATTTCGTCTCCAACAAAATTAGGGGAAATAGTGAATCAGGGGGCGGGGAAAATTATTAAATGACTAAAAATGCCAGTAATATTAAATCATTAAATATTGATTATTAAATTATTATAAAAATTTATCAAAATTTTATTTTCGATATTGTTTTATCGTTTTTCGCAAGCCCTGGCTGCAGAATAATTGATATTGAAGTATTGTAATTCGCAACAGCAGGCGTGTTATCAGCATTCAGCTGCAACATTTAAACCGGAGAATGTATTTGTAAAGAACAGCTGAAAAAAGATTCTTTTCATTTGCTGAAATCAGGGCAATACTTATACATGGCGGTATAGAATACGCCCGGTTATATAAATCAATTGTTATGGGGAAAGGTTACATGAAAGTCTCGCTGTACATGCACTTATGCTGGCACTCTTTCTTCTCTATTTTCTTTTCAACTTTTTTATTTTTATTAGTAAAGCTGGCGAAAGCCACTACTGTAATGCCGGCGATAAGTAACACGGCTACTAATATTTTTTTCATTGTTAAAAGGTTTTTGGAATAAAAAGTTACGACATTTTTCAGCCAGCCAGCATAGCTTTTGATGAGTGGTAATAATCAGGGGATGGCTAAAATTGCCTCTTCAGGCATTCACCATTTCCTTCAGGTTTACATTTTTGTTGCGCAGGTCGAGGCCGCCTTCCAGTACCGATTTCAGGTTGACAAGGTAAAAAGCCCAACCGCTACCGCAGTCGATATAAAAGCCCTGCTGCAGATCAATATCATCCATTGGCATATCCTGCACCAGTTCGCAGATGGTTTCCCCATCTTCCTGCTTAATGGAAACGGTAACAATGCAGCCTCCGGAAAAAGTAAACTTTACCTGATCCCACCCATTGGCCAGCAGCATTTCGTTTTCTTCCACGGCTGTATCATCATAGCCAAACCAAAGCCATTTATAGGTATCTCCCTGTTCTATATGAGCAGTTTTTTGCCGCAATGCCCCACCCGCATTTTTAAACTCGGCCAATCGCAGAAACCAGCTTTCTAATCCCTGCTGTGTGGTCCATGCATCATAAATGGCTTTTGCCGATGCCTGTATGGAAATGCGTTTGGTAAATTGCTTCCAGTTGCGTGACATAAGAATAGTTTATGGTGATTTGAATTTCTGCACCCATATCAAGGTACTATTTTTTCAAAAACCATACCCATAAAAAAACCTTCTCTGCTGGTATGCTATTCTCAATTATATTTGTCGCCCGACTCCTTAGCTCAGCTGGTTAGAGCTACTGACTCTTAATCAGTAGGTCCAGGGTTCGAGTCCCTGAGGGGTCACTAAAGTTCCTGTTATAAGCAGGAACTTTTTTTATTAAAATAAAAAACCCGGAACATGTTCCGGGTTTGTATATAGTAAAGGGAGGATTTATTTTTTAGAAACCTAAGCCTATTGCAAAACCTCTTGCTGCATTCGGAAAAGCTGATAACATGGTAGCAGCTCCGGTTGTGGTATTAATAGTATAAACTTTTGTTGCACCAGCTACTGTTAATAAAGCATACGCTTTGTTACTTGTACCACCGATGTCAAATCCATTTTCTGCTGTTACATCTGCACCCAAAGCACCAACTTCTACCAGTGTTCCATTGTTGGGTGGGTTTTGTGTATATAGTTTATCAGTAGTAACATCAATATCAAAAAGAACAGTTGTGGCAGCACCGGCAAAATTATTAGTATAAGCTGCTGCAGATACCGCTGGTGTTCCGGGGTTTAATGCAGCATCCACTGCAGCTATAGTTCCATCATTCGGGTTCACTCTTATATTCTGACCCGTATTACTTACAATTCTTATTCTGTCAACAGTAGGATTAAAATCAAAACCGAAAGATGTACCCGATAATAAAGTAGTTAACGGCACTAAGCCAACCATGGTTGCCCCGCCTGTTGACATATTAATTGCATAAATGCGACTTGTACTTCCCAGGGCATATAATTGTCCGGTTGCTGGTCGCATATCAATACCTAATACATTTTCACCGGCCTGTAAACCTGTAATTGCTTTGCTGACAGGGGTGCCAGCATTATTAGGATTAAATATCTGCAGGTTATTAGTAAGGTCAACTGCATAAGCAACAGGTGCAGTTGGTATTGCTAAACCAATAATTGGAGTGATTAAATTACCAAGGTTACTTGCTTTGCCTGTAGTAAGGTCTATTTGTAATAAAACAGCATTAGCACCGATAGTTACATTCGCCAATGCTACAGTATTATCCGGCGAAATATCAAAGCCCCCATCATTTGCTGCAACAGCCGTTATTCCTAATGAACCTACTTCTACCAGTGTTCCATTATTTGGCGGGTCTTGTTTGTATAATTTATTTGCTGTTACATCAATATCAAATAATGTTGTAGTAGAAGCGCCAGCTACGCTGTTGGTATAAGCAGCACCGGCAATAGTAGGTGTGCCGGGATTTAATGCCACATCTGTTGCCGCTACTGTTCCTGTTTCAGGATTCAGGCGCAGGTTTTGTCCGCCCGATGTAACCAGCCTAATTCTATCCACTGTTGGGTTAAAATCAAAACCAACCAATGCGCCGCTGATAGCAGGTGTAAAGGAGCCCGTACCTAATGCTACAGCCGCACCGTTATCCGGGTTGATCATATATAACCGGCTGCTATTTCCAAGGCCATATAACTGACCTGTTGCAGGACGAAAATCAATGGCTATTATTTTTTCGGCCCCGGCCAATCCCGTTATGGCTGTAGTAGCAATAGCTGTTTGAGAAGCGTTAGCGTTATATTTCACCAGCTGATTAGCGGAAGTAAGGCCATAAAAAACAATATCTGGTTTGGTAACCGGGGTTACCATCGTATCATCATTTTTATCGCAGCTGCTAAAGAGGGTAAGGCTGCTGATAGCAACTACTGCCAGCAGCGAACTGAATTTTGTCCGCATATAAGTTGGTTTATGATTAATAAAAAGACACTTACGGGGAAAAGGGAATTAAAGATTGAAAGCACTCTGTAATTATATTTATTTGTGTTACCAACGACACCTGCCTGCCGGCAGGCAGGTTAACACGGATGATCGTCCCTTGCGTCGCACTCTTCATCGTCCCCTTCTTTGGGCAGCTGCAGATTTGCTACCAACCGTTCCGCTATTGTGCGACATATAGTTATGGTTCGGTTTTTAATAACCTTTGTACAATAGCGATTTTTAATATGTCACCCCTTCAGGGTTCTGCTGCAAAAACTCTCTATATATCCTATAATAATGCCACCACTTCGTGGTTCTAAATCCCGAAGGGATGACATATATTTCACTGGCCTAGTAGATAGTAAACATTCTGGAAAAGATTCTTTTTCCCCACTTGTGAATAACTACAAATTGCGGGTGCAGGTGTCGTTTTGGTATATTTGCCCGATTGACCGCAGAGAACAGAAAGACTGGTTTAAAAGGTTTAATATGTTTAATGGGTTCAAAAGGTTTTCAACAATCAGGAAACCTTAAAACCTGTTAAACTTCTTAAACTCATTGAACCTATTGAACTGCGATTAAGGAAGCTTTAGAGCAAAGAACCGGGTAGTCGCAAATAACAAAAAATATCTCTGAAAAACGAAGTGATACATGGCAAAAGAAAAGGACACGAACGATTTGTTTAGTTATGATGAGGATAGTATAAAATCCCTCGACTGGAAAGAGCATATCCGCCTGAGACCGGGTATGTATATTGGTAAACTCGGCGATGGCTCATCACCCGACGATGGTATTTATGTATTGGTAAAAGAGGTGATGGACAACTGTATTGACGAATACACCATGGGCTACGGCAAAACCGTGGAACTGACCATTGAAAATAAAATGGTAACGGTTCGTGACTTTGGCCGTGGTATCCCACTCGGCAAAGTGGTAGATGTGGTAAGCAAAATAAATACCGGTGCCAAGTATGATAGCAAGGCTTTTCAAAAATCTGTTGGTCTGAATGGTGTGGGTACGAAAGCGGTAAACGCATTGAGCCATCAGTTTAAAGTAACTGCTATACGGGAAGGAAAAGAAAAGACGGCGGAATTTGAAAGAGGTGTGTTGGTAAAAGAACACAAAGAAGCGAAGACGACTGAGCAGAATGGAACAATGGTTACGTTTATTCCGGACGAAAAGATTTTCCTGAATTTTAAGTTTCTGCATGAGTTCCTGGAAAACCAGATATGGAATTATTGCTTCCTGAATGCTGGGTTGAAAATAATTTTCAATGGAAAAAGCTTTATCAGCAAAAATGGTTTGCTGGATTTGCTGCAACGCAAAACGAATGAAGATGAAATTCGTTACCCCATAATTCACTTAAGTGGCGACGATATTGAAATTGCCCTTTCTCATACCAACGATTACGGAGAAGATATTTACAGTTTTGTAAACGGGCAGCATACTACACAAGGTGGTACTCACCAGCAGGCTTTTCGTGAGGCTTATGTAAAAACCATCCGTGATTTCTTTAAGAAAGATTATGATGCATCAGATATAAGAACGGGAATTGTGGCAGCAATATCTGTTCGTGTGGTAGAGCCTGTATTTGAGTCGCAGACCAAAACGAAGTTGGGTTCGGTGAACGTAGAGCCGGATGGACAAAGTATGCGGCAGTTTATGATGGATTTTTTGGGTAAAGAATTGGATAATTACCTGCACAAAAACCCGGGCACTGCCGATGCGCTGAAGAAAAGAATAGAACAAAGTGAGAGAGAAAGAAAAGAATTGTCGGGCATTCGTAAGTTGGCAAATGAAAGGGCAAAGAAGGCCAACCTGCATAATAAGAAGCTGAGAGATTGCCGTTTTCATTTAAACGATGAAGCACCAAGTAAGGGCAAAGAATTATTTGTAGCGAAGCAAAAAGAAACTACCATATTTATTACGGAAGGTGATAGTGCCAGTGGTTCTATTACCAAAGCAAGAAATGTGGAGACGCAGGCGGTGTTTAGCTTGCGTGGTAAACCCCTGAACTGTTATGGTCTTACCAAAAAAGTTGTTTATGAAAATGAAGAGTTTAACTTATTGCAGCATGCACTGAACATAGAAGAAGGATTGGAAGAACTGCGTTTTAATAATGTAGTAATAGCTACGGATGCCGATGTGGATGGTATGCACATTCGTTTATTATTAATGACATTCTTTTTGCAATTCTTCCCTGATTTGGTGAAGCATGAAAAGGTGTATGTACTGGAAACGCCATTGTTCCGGGTAAGAAATAAGAAGGATACTATCTATTGTTTCAGTGAACAGGAAAAGCAAGATGCGATGGCAAAGCTTGGTCCAAAACCTGAAGTCACACGATTTAAAGGTCTTGGTGAAATAAGCCCCGATGAGTTTGGACAGTTTATAGGCAGTGGTATGCGCAAGCAGCTGATGAGAGTAGATGAGGGGGAACATATTCAACAACTGCTTGAATATTATATGGGAAAGAATACACCGGACAGGCAGGAGTTTATTATTAATAATTTGGTGGTGGAGTTGGATAAGCCTATTGAAAGCAATTAATAATTAGTAATTAATAATTAATAATTCGTTTAATGCAGAAGTCTATATAAGGTTTAGAAAAACATTTAATCCACCCAAAATGAAGCAAGAAAATATTATTCTTAAAAAGACGTATAGTTTTGCTTTGCGTATTTTGAAATTGCATCTTCATTTGAGAAAGAAAAAGGTAGATGCTAATTTGTGTTCTCAATTGTTAAAAAGCGGAACTTCCATTGGTGCAAATACGGAAGAAGCAATTGGAGGTTCTTCGACAAAAGATTTTATAAACAAACTTCAGATTGCCTATAAAGAAGCAAGAGAAACTCAATACTGGCTTCGATTATTAAGTGACACTGAAATTTTAGAAAAAAAATTGGCCGAATCTTTCTTAAAAGATTGTGTAGAAATAATAAAAATTTTAACGGCAATTATAAATTCGTCCAGGGTAGGAAGTTCATAATTATTAATTACTAATTATTAATTGTTAATTATTTTGTTTGATTTTCATGCGGATAGGAAAAGATATTTTGACATTCAGGTTTTAAACGCCGAGAAATATGTGATTCCGTTTATTGAGGAGAAGTTTCCGATAAAAGCCGGAATGAGAGTGTTGGAAATTGGCTGTGGAGAAGGGGGTGTGTTGAAAGCATTTATTAATAAAGGTTGTGCAGGAGTGGGAGTGGAACTGGATGCTCCCCGGATTGTTGACGCACAGAAATTTTTGCCGGAAGATATTGCAGCAGGCCGGTTGAAATTTGTAACAAAGGATATTTATAAAGTAGATGCCGATAAAGAGTTTGACGGTTTATTTGACATTATTGTTTTGAAAGATGTGATTGAGCATATTCACGACCAGGCAAAGCTGATTGGCTGGATGAAGAATTTTTTGAATCCCGGTGGTATTGTGTTCTTTGGTTTTCCACCATGGTATATGCCGTTTGGCGGTCATCAGCAGATATGCAAATCAAAAATTTCGAGACTGCCTTATATTCATTTGTTGCCACGGTTTATGTACCGTGCTATATTGAAAAGCAGGAAAGAAAATGTGGAAGAGATGATGGAGATTCGGGATACAGGCATCAGCATCGAACGATTTGAAAGGATTTGTAAAAAAGAAGGGTATTCGTTTTTTCATGTGCGGCATTATTTGCTGAACCCTATTTATGAATGGAAATTTGGATGGAAACCAAAAAGGCAGGGAATACTTATAAAAGCCATTCCATTTGTGCGGAATTTTTTTACGACTTGTGTTTATTATATCATTACGCCGAATAAATAATAAAAACTCTTCGTAAGCCCTTCTCCATCGGAAAGGGGTTTGGGGAGAGGTAAAACAATACAAAATGATACATATAGTTTTCAATGAAAGTGAAGTAGACCTGATGAAGCAGGTGATTGAATTGGATGAAACATTGAGCGGAGATGTAGTTCAGATTAAAGACGATTTTGCTGTAGGCCCGCTGGAAAACTTAGACACTGAAGAAGGCTGGCAGGCAAGATTGAACTGGTGGCGTACTATATCTGAAGGGTCTCCGTATTCTGCAGACCTGGTAGGAAGTTTTGATGACAGGGAAACAGTGAAACAACTGAAAGCAAAACTGGACGAAAATGCTGAAGAACAAATATGGATATGGATGGCACAGAACCAGCATGATGTAACGGGTTATTTCTGGCTGATGCCACAGTTTAAAGAATACCAGGGAAGGATAATGGTCTTATACATGAACAATCTTCCGTTCATTAATGAGAAAGGTCAGATATTTTATCCATCGTGGCTGCATGAGATACAGCCGAAGGAATTTGTGAAAGCAAAAAAACTGGCAAGGCCGATAACATTAAGCGAATTTGAAATAGATCCTGATGAATGGAGAAAGATTGCAGAAGAAAATGCAGTAGTAAGAATGCTGGAAGGAGGAAAAAAGATTGCAGGCAAGGAAGATAGTTTTTATGATAGCGAAATCTTGAAAAACATTACGGGTGAATGGCAAAAAGCTACAAGAGTTTTAAGCAACACACTGAACCGGATGAAAATTAAAACCGGCGATATTTTCCTGATGTGGAGAATGAAAGATTTAATTGGTCGTGGAAAGATAGAAACAACGGGTGATTTGACGAAGGGATGGAAAGATTTTGATGTGAAGTTGGGAGGTGGGAAGACAACAGAAGCTGTTTCTGCTGAATCTGCTGTGGAAGGATAAAGAATGCAACATGTCGCCTCGCCGGGGCTCGGTGTGCATTGCATTATTATTTTGCTTTTACTGACATACCGCCCCTCTGGGGCTGGATTACAAATGTCGAAAGCATTCTATTGAATTTTAAAATTTCGCTTTTATAATGTTTAAGGTGTGTAAGCAGAAGAATGAATATAAAGTTTAGGTTGAGCCCCATAGGGGCGACATATTAGTAGAAGAAAAGAAAGGAAATTATATTTTAAGTCAGAGCCCCATCGGGGCGATATGTTAAAAGAAACGAATGCCGAACACATATTCTCAGTTATATGTTCAGATCGTATTTGCAGTAAGGGGAAGAGAGAGTTTTATAAAAGAATCATTCAGAGAGGAGTTGCAGAAATACATTGCAGGTATTATTGAAAACAAGAAACAAAAGCTATTTGCTATTTACTGTATGCCTGATCATGTTCATATATTAGTGAGTATGAAACCGGCTGTAGCTGTATCAGATTTAGTGAGAGACATAAAGGCCAATTCTTCATCTTTTATCAAAGAAAAGAAATGGGTAAATAGTTTGTTTAGCTGGCAAGAGGGGTTTGGTGCATTTACTTATCATAAATCTCAGGCATTGAATGTCGTAGATTATATTCTTGGACAACCAGAGCATCATAAAAAAAGAACATTTAGAGAAGAATACATTGATTTTTTAAATGAGTATCAAATAGAATACGAAGAAAAATATTTGTTTGAATTTTACGAATAATAACAATGAGTGCAGCAAAGAACAAAATATCAGACGTAGGAAATAACGACAATGGATTACATGGACAGTATAAGACATGGTTTCTCGACTATGCTTCTTATGTAATTCTTGAAAGAGCCGTGCCAGCAATAGAAGATGGATTAAAGCCCGTGCAACGACGCATCCTTCATGCCATGAAGGAAATGGATGATGGCCGTTACAATAAAGTGGCCAACATTATCGGGCAGGCAATGCAATACCACCCGCATGGTGATGCAAGTATTGGTGATGCCCTTGTAAATATGGGGCAGAAAGATTTATTGATTGATACGCAAGGTAACTGGGGCGATGTAAGAACCGGTGATGATGCAGCTGCTGCCCGTTATATTGAAGCAAGATTGAGCAAGTTCGCACTGGAAGTGGCCTTTAATGCCAAGACAACGGAGTGGCAGCTTAGTTATGACGGCAGAAAGAATGAACCTGTTACATTACCAATGAAATTTCCATTGCTGTTGGCACAGGGTGCTGATGGTATTGCGGTAGGACTTTCAACAAAAATTCTTCCGCATAATTTCTGCGAAATAATTGAAGCAGCTATCAAACATCTGAGAGGTAAACGTTTTGAATTGCATCCCGATTTTCTTACCGGCGGTATGATTGATGTAGCTGATTACAACCAGGGAAAAAGAGGCGGTAAAGTAAAAGTAAGGGCACATATAGAAGAAGTAGATAAAAAAACACTGGCGATAAAAAGTGTACCGTATGGTGTTACGACAACTCAGTTAATGGAGTCTATCGTAAAAGCGAATGATCAGAATAAAATAAAAATCAAGAAGGTAACGGATAATACAGCCGCTGATGTAGAAATACAGGTTGATTTAGCTCCGGGCATCTCTCCTGATATAACCATCGACGCCTTGTACAAATTCACGGATTGTGAAATTTCTATTTCTCCCAATGCCTGTGTGATTGTTGATCACAAACCGCAGTTTATCGGTGTACAGGAATTATTGAAGTTGTCAGTTGATAAGACAAAAGACCTGCTGCAAAAGGAACTGGAAATAAAACTGAACGAACTACAGGAGAAATGGCATTATACTTCATTGGAGAAAATCTTCTTCGAGGAAAAAATATACAAGGAATTAGAAAAGAAGCATGAGACATGGGATAAAGTGCTTGATGGAATTGATAAAGCATTTGTTCCGTTTAAAAAGCAACTGAAAAGGGAAATTACAAGAGAAGATATTATCAAACTGACAGAAAAACCTGTCCGCCGGATATACAAGCTGGATATTGATGAATTGAATGCACAGATAAAAGGATTGGAAGGCGACATTAAACAGGTAAAACATGATTTGAATAACCTTATTGATTTTGCAGTGGCATATTACGAAAACCTGCTGAAGAAATACGGAAAAGGCAGGGAGAGAAAAACAGAAATCAAACAGTTTGAAATAATCGAGGCAAAGAGTGTTGCTATCGCCAACACCAAATTGTATGTAAACCGTGAAGAAGGATTTATTGGCACAGGTTTGAAGAAAGATGAGTTGTTATTTGAATGTTCTGATTTGGACGATATCATTGTTTTTGCAAAACGTGGTATTATGAAAGTGGTAAAAGTTTCTGACAAAGCTTTTATTGGCAAAGACATTTTGCATGCAGCCGTTTTCCAGAAGAATGATGAGCGTACTACGTACAATATGATTTACTCTGATGGTAAAGGTGGGCTGAGTTATGCAAAACGTTTTAATGTAACCGGCGTAACAAGAGATAAAGAGTATGATCTTACAAGAGGCGATGAAAAAAGCAAGGTTCATTATTTAAGCATTAATGCAAATGGCGAAGCAGAAGTGGTGAAGATTGTGTTGACACCCGGAAGCTCTGCCCGTATAAAAGAATTTGATTTTTATTTTGAAGAACTGGCTATCAAAGGCCGTAGCAGCATGGGCAACCAGGTTACGAAGTACCCTATCAAATCGGTGAAGTTTAAGGAAGCGGGTAAGGCAACACTCAGTGGACGTAAACTTTGGTTCGATGATAAATTCGGCCGACTGAGTGCAGAAGAGAAAGGAATTTATCTTGGCAGCTTTGAACCGGATGACAGAGTACTGGTTTTATACAATGATGGTAACTATGAAATAACGGATCAGGAGATGACCCAGAAAATAGATCCTGATAAGGTGTTGACTATTGGAAAATTTGACCCTGAAAAAATAATTACTGCCGTTTACGTTGATAATGATAAAAAGCAATTCATGGTAAAGCGTTTCAAAATTGAAACGAGTACTATGAAAACAAAATTCCTTTTCATTAAGGAAGGCGATGGTAATTATGTGGAAGCAGTTACAACCGATGCTGAACCAATCTTACTGATGCAACAGGGCAGGGGAGAACAGATACGCAAAGCGAAACTGAAGATTGTAAAAATTGCAGAAGTAACCGGTTACAGAACTGTAGGAACAAAACTGGCCGATTTCAGCAAGTCTACACAAATGGAATGGGTGAAAGGAAAGGAGACAAACCAGGCGGAGTTGTTTGAGTAGAAAGGCAGGGCTAGGAGTTTAAAAGAGAAAAAGGAGAAAAGGAGTTGTTTACGCAACTCCTTTTCTCCTTTTTTATTAAGCATATCTTCTCTTTTCTTCTTTTCCTCCTTAGATATCTTAGCCCAATGTATTTCTCTTTACCTCTTTTTCCTCCTTTAAACTCTTAGCTAACTAATTCTTCTTCCGCTTAATCCTTATCGTCGCATTTTTTTCCAAACTACTGGAGAGGCGTAGTTCAAATTTATTTTTACCGTCATTTATAACCACCAGTGCAGTGTTCGGTGGAATCAACCCAAGGTTTTCGGCAAACATGGATATCTCATTTGTAAGCTTTGTGCTATCTAATGTAATATCAACTTTAATAGATTTGTGTGTAAGCTTCTGGTTATTGAGAACAAGTTGTTTGTTATAAAACAACGAAATCATATCACCATCTATTTCACCATTATCGTAAATACTTACCTGCAGCGAATCTGATTCCACTTCTATTTCATTCACAATTACATTTTCCCTTTCGGTGTATTCTTTTTCTGTAACGTAGTTAACCACCTTACGGGGAGTAACAGTAACCGCTACTACCGTATCTTCCGGCGTGGGTGTCCATACCTGTACCAGTTCTTTATATTCCCGCATAGCTTTTATTACCGAATCTTTCTGACTGGCATCGGCATCGTTTTTGAAATTGAAAGCAATATCAGGACAAGTGTTTTTATATTCCGGCAAGCCACGGAAGAGCCCTTTTAAATAAGAACCTTCTTTGGATACCATTAGGGAGGCTTGCAAATTCATATTGCAATCCACTTCGAAAGTGGAAATAGAGCCATGGTACACCACAGGCACGTTGTAAAGGTTTAACTTTCTTGTGGCAGGATTATAATCACCCTTTACCTGTATGCTCCTGAAAGTATTTTTGAAATAATAATTGAGAATGGCTTTTACATAATTTTTTTCCGGCTGCAGCACCATTTCTACCAGGTAATTATTGGCCGAGTTATTGGTTTTTACATTGGCAAAGCCATACCAGTATCCAAATACGGTTTGGGCCGAAGATTGCAGTGATACCAGTAAAAGAAAAATCAGGATTACTTTTTTCATAGACGATGCATGGATGTTTGCAAAAACTGTACTTGATTTTAAATATACTGCAATATCATTGTTGTTCGGGCAAAATCTTCGATTCTTTAACAGGATTTAGTATTTTAATATTAACTGCAAAGTATTAAAGAATCTGTGCCCATCCGTACTAATCCTTTAATCCGTGTACCTGTATTTATTGTGGAGCAGCAAAAAATCCGTAGTTATCCGTTCCAATCCTTTAATCAGCGATCCTTATTTCAGGTATCTTTTCATTTCTCTTTGCACATCTTTTTGTTTTATGCTTTCCCGCTTATCGTGCAGCTTCTTGCCTTTGGCGAGTCCAATTTCAATTTTAGCAAGATTTTTGGAATTGATGAAGATCTTAATTGGCACCAGGGTGTAGCCCTTCTCTTTCAGTTTGGCTACTATTTTGGTTATCTCTTTTTTATTCAGCAATAGTTTCCTGTCCCGCACCGGGTCGTGGTTATTGGTAGTGCCGTGGGTATATTGGGCTATGTTCAGCGATTTCAGCCACACTTCACCTTTATCAATCAGGCAATAGCTGTCGTTAAAACTCACTTTGCCCGTGCGCATCGCTTTTATTTCCGTTCCCAGCAATACCATGCCCGCTTCATAGGTAGCATCTATAAAATATTCGTGGAAAATGGAGCGGTTTTTAATTTCAGTCATCAGTAAAATAAAATAAGAGGCCTGCCTGCCGGCAGGCAGGCAAAAATACCTCTTACTTGTTAATTATCAGAATGATGTTTATGTATTAGTTTTTGAAAAGCATCAGCACGGTAGCCAGCTTATCTTTCAATTCTTTTCTTGGTACAATAAAATCGAGGAAGCCATGCTCCAGTATAAACTCGCTGCGTTGAAAGCCCGGAGGAAGATCTTTTTTAATTGTTTCTTTAATAACCCTTGGTCCTGCAAAACCAATCAATGCATCTGGTTCAGCAATATTCAAATCGCCCAGCATACCGAAACTGGCAGAGATGCCGCCGAATGTTGGGTCGGTTAATAAAGAGATATAAGGAAGTTTGGCATCGCTTAGTTGCGATAGTTTACCACTCGTCTTTGCCAGCTGCATCAGCGAGAAAGCACTCTCCATCATTCTTGCACCACCGCTTTTGCTGATAACCATGTACGGCATCTTATTCAGTATGCAGTAATCAACTGCTCTCGAAAATTTTTCACCCATCACACTACCCAGCGAGCCGCCGATAAATTCAAAATCCATACAGGCAATAACGATATCGTTGCCATTTACTTTACCCACAGCCACCCGCATCGAATCTTTCAGATCTGTTTTGCTCCAGATTTCTTCCAACCTTTTTTTGTAAGGCTTCAGATCGGTAAACTCAAGGTAATCTTTGCTGCGGATATTATCAAACAGTTCTTCAAACTCGTTATTGTCAAACAACAACTCATAATACTCACTGCTGTTGATGCGGTGGTGAAAACTGCATTTGGGACAAACGAACAAACTCTCCCGCAGTTCTGTAACGGTACATATAAAATTGCAATCCGGGCATTTCACCCAGAGGCCTTCCGGCGTTTCTTTCTTTTCAGAGGTCTTGGTATTTATTCCTTTTTTGATGCGTTTGAACCAACTGGTCTTCGTCTCTTCCGTCTTACCTTCTTCACCCGCCAGGTTGGCATCAAAGTCTTCAATTTCTTTAGCCATAACCGATTGTTAAGCCACAAATATAGGGAGTTTATGGTTTTATTACCGCCCATAAAAGTTCGTTTATAACCAACCGGTTATGTTCAAAAAACTAACACCTATTTGTATTTTTTAAATTATTTGTTAGCCAGCTGCAGTGCTACTCCCCACACTTCTGTGGGGACACGTATCATCGTCTGTTGCAATCGCAAATTAGTTCGCAACCTTTTCTTCCAGTGGAAGGAAAGGTGAGAGCCACACTTCATCGTCCCGTTCGCTATTCGGCATATTGGAAGTTGTTGTGATTTTTGCACAAATCGGCTTATATTAGTTGTCTTTGACGCAAATAAGTTGCGGTAATTTATGAGTTACATATTACTAGGACAAACCTCAATTTATGAAGATTCATCAGGATAATTTTTCTTATGCAATTTTACTCTCTATCGATGGAGGGAAGCATAAAGGTTCGGGATTTCGTCTGAAATATAAAGGGTTTAATTTTTTAATATCGGCCAGACATGTCTTTTATGACGAGAATAATAAATTGTATGGTGACACTTTGATTGCAAATTGTCCCTCATCACCTTTAGGACAGGGGCATGTACAACTTCAAATTGATTTGACTAGAGCTAATATTTTTTATTCTACAACAGCAGACGTCTGTGTTTTATTACTAGGTAAGAATCATCATCTTACTAAGCCGACTGGTCATCTCAAATACGAAACAGGAGACCACAAACGGCAAGCTCAGCTTGAACTTATGGAATATGTTGAAGTTTTAGAGCAAACTGCTAAGCATATTACCTCGTTAGAAGTTGAAGCAACTAGAAGTCTTAGTGAAATTGGCATTGCGAACGATGTTTATCTAATGGGCTATCCTACCTCACTTGGTTTAACTCAAAGCAAATATTTTGACAACAAAAAACCCCTAATTAGAAAAGGAATTATTTCCGGAATTAATACATATGAAGAAACTTTTATTATTGACTGCCCTTCTTACCAAGGAAATTCTGGCGGACCTGTAGTAGAACAAGGCGAAGATGGGTATTTTAGAGTAATCGGTTTAGTTTCACAATATATACCCTATGAAACTACATGGTACAATAATAGAGAGAGAATCAAAAATGTTGAAGTATCAAATTCCGGCTTCTCAGTTTGTGTTCCGTTTGACAAAATCAGTGAATTAATTGAAAGTAATATAAACAGCCTATAATATTGGGTTTGCTGTTATGCTGGCAAACGAATAAAATCTCATCTTTTTGTTCGCTATCAACAACGGTTTAAACGGATAGAAGACTATTGGGCTTTTACTTAACTTCATCTTTTTAACAATAATTCAATAATATAATATGTGGGGTACAATTTCTGATTGGTTTATGATTGGAGTAACGGCGCTAACCGCTTATTATTTATACAAGACATTACAGTCTCAAAAAGAAGTTCAGCGAACTCAAACAGAATTATTTAAAATTGAGAGCATAAGATTTAGAGAAAGTATAAAGCCAATATTAAAATACGCTGCTTCCACTGACAAAATGCGATCTGAAGATAAAGACCGAAAAATTCTAACTATTGAAGTGACAAATGAAACAGAAAGCTCTGCGTTGAAAGTTTCGAGAATTCTTCCTCCTAACGACCAAACACCTCAATTATTAGTGGCCACTGGGTTATCAGATAGTAGAGATCACTTAGCTAAAGGAGATAATCCTTTGTTATTTCATTTTCTTGTCGATCCTAAATTGAGCGCTTCTGGTTGGGTTGTTTTTTCTTTGTCATATCAAGATGTCGCCGGAACAAAGTATAGGCAAGGTGTTGTTTGTATTTGTGACAATTATGGCATTGAACTTAATCCTTATCTCCCTGAAATAATTGCCAATTAACAAAAGAACATTCTTTAGCTGTAGTAGGTGTTTAGTAAAATAATACGTTTTGGTCGGTGTTTTTCTTCCACCAACCAAATGGAATATTGGTTTCTAATTTTATTCTAAATTCATAATACAATAAAGGCTAATGAAAAGATAGATATCTGCCATGGCATAGATTTTATAAACTTAAAATTAATACATGACGAACAACCAATTAGACTGGCAAAAAACAACAAAAAGATTTGTTGCATTTTTTGATATCATGGGATTTAAAGATATGGTACAGCGAAATAGCCATCAGCAAATTTTAAGTAAACTCGAGATACTTAAAAAAACTTTAAAATTTTTGGAAAATACAACCCCTGAAACTAATGTAGAATTAAAAAAAATTAATACTGAAAAATTTCAAACTCGCTCTGTCACATTTTCTGATTCTATTATTTTCTTTTCCAAAGGTGATAAACTTGAAGATTTACAAAAAATAACGGCTGATTCATATGCATTAATGCACACTGCCTTAAAGGAAAATATCGGAATAAAAGGTGCCATAGCGTTTGGAGAAATTACTGTAGATTTTGAGAATTTTCTATTCTTTGGACAACCAATTATTGACTCGTTCCTTTTGCATGAAGAAATAATGTTTTATGGTTTAGTACTCGATTGCAGCTATGAGACAAAACTAAAAACAATGAAGACGACGGCTGACTTTCCAGATAGCGTTATTAAAACGTATAAAGTGCCGTTAAAAAACGGGAAAGCAACTCATAAAGTGATACAACCTTTTAAAGAAGAAACAAGAAATCAATGGGTTCAATGGGTAGAGGAAATATTCAATTCTGTTTCTGGACGACCACGTATTTATATTGATAATACGATAGAATTTTTGAAATCTATCGAGTACAAAATAATTCCCAAAAAGAAACTTAATAAATCTCGTTCTACTGGAGAATGATTTTTTTCCCCGTTCTCCTGAGAATGTAATTCCCAAAAAATAAACTCACTTGTATAATTGTGGTTAGTCTCCCGCATGGGAGGGACAAGTTGTGACTAACCCGTAGTGTCCTATAATTTGTAATTTCACTCTGGTTCAACACAACGCTCTGGACGTTGGTGTAAATACTAAAACATTATACCATTTTAGGCATTGAGCGACAAAAAAAATCTTTAACTTTATTTTCATCGCCGCCGGGCTACCGGTAAATAAAAGGAGGGTTTTATGAAACGGTTTATATTGCCAATAATGCTGTTAAGCTTTTCCTCATTTTTATACAGCCAGTCTGCAAACGAACAAGCTGTAAAAAAAACATTGGAAACATTCCTGCTGGCGATGAAAAAAAATGATGCCGGTACTGCTACCAGTTTGTTAGCCGATGATTACAAGATGGATGGTCACTCAGGGATAACCTGTATTACAAACAAAACACAACGACTCTCCAGTATACAATCGGGACAAATAAAATATGATACTGTAAATTTTGAAAACTTGCAAAATCATTTGTATATAAGTGATACTGCTGCCTACATACTTGCGGTAACAACAACGATAACAGTTAAGTCCTGTAATGAAACTGGTAAAGAATATACACACCGTGGGCTTGCTTTAAGTTTTGCGAAAAAGGAAGGACACTGGCTACTATCCTCAGAATGTATCGGTAGAAACTGCTGGCGTTAGCAATAACTGAATGATATCAATTTGGAATGATTGAGGTCGTTGTTTTTCATTCTATAATTTAATACAGTATATTAGTGTAATTGCCCAACTGACTTGCGGCAATTAATTCTTAACTGTACAACCTGAACTAAAATGAATATTATATTTACCATCCTGCTTATACTGGCTGGCATCATCGCCTTGCTCTTACTCATTGCCATTTTCACGAAGAAAACGCATTATGTAAAACGGGAAATCATCATCAATGCACCGCTACAAAAAGTATTTGACTATGTAAAACTGCTCAAAAACCAGGATGAATTCAATAAGAATGCAAAGGCTGGTGCTGACAGGAAAAAGGAATTCAAAGGAACAGACGGAACGGTAGGATATATTTATGCCTGGAGCGGAGATAAAGATGCCGGTGAGGGAGAAAAGGAAATTAAGAATATCATTGAAGGGAAAAGCATTGAAATGGAAATCCGGTTTACAAAGCCAATGAAGGTAAGTGCCTCCATAGTCATGGAGACAGAACCTTTATCCGATAATCAAACAAAAGTGTACTGGAGTAATGGCGGTATATTAAAATATCCCCTGAACATAATGATACCTATGATGGAAAAGCATGTAAAGAAAGATATGGATAGTAGTTTGCTAACGTTGAAAAGCATTCTCGAAAAATAACAGCAACCAGCCTTTACACCAGCGACAATGCATCTTTGTAGTATTTCCCTTTATACTCTAAAGGGGACATACCGGTAATTTTTCTGAACACCTCCCGGAAAGCTTTTACATCAGCATAGCCAACCTCATACATCACTTCATTAATCGTTTTACGGTTTGTTTCAAAAGCTTTTTTGGCAAATTCTATTTTCACCCGTTGAAAGTATTCCATAGGTGTATTACCCGTTGCTTTGATAAACCTTCTGTCAAAATTTCTTCTGTCAACATTGAACTTTGATGATAAGTTTTCAATGGTGATTTTTTCTTCCAGGTTATTTTCTAAATATTCCTGAGCCTGCAGCACCAAGTCATCACTATGTTTTTTCTGCCCGTAGAAAATGGAGAATTCTGATTGCATATTTCTATCAATTTCTATCTGGAATACTTTGGAACAATAAATCGCTGTGGTACGATCATAATATTTTTCTACCAGGTAAAGCATCAGGTTGAGAAAAGAATAAGCCCCGCCATTGGTATAAATTCCCTGTTCGTCGGTAATTAATTTATCAACCTGCAAATTCACTTTCGGAAACATGAGCCGGAAGTTTTCTGTTACCGACCAATGTGTAGAGCAGCTTTTTCCATCCAGCAATCCAGAAGCGGCCAGCATAAATGCCCCTGTACAGATGCTGGCGATTTGTGCACCATTTTTATATTGCTTTTCCAGCCACGCTATCAGTAATTCATTGTCCTGTATGGCCAGGTTATAATTATGGTTTAAGGAGGGTATAATGATAAGATCTGTTTTAGTGATAGCAGAGATATTGGTATGTGGCCTTACCGTAAATAATCCATCATTAAAGTTGATGGTTTCTGCCATACCGGCTAACTGAATGGTAAACACTTCGCTTTTGCCAGTTTGTTTCCGGAACGCATTGGCCTTCTTAAAAATTTCGTAAGCACCTGTAATGCTCGGAAGGTTGTTCTCCCCATTAGGAACGATGATAGTTAGCTGTTTCATACAGCAAAGCTACTATTTGTTCCTGTCCAAAACCACCCCTGAGAATGTCTTGTTTGCACCCCTCCGGTATCAAAATCAGACAATACTTTTACTGTATAATTAAACACAGCGCTATGACACAAACAGAAATATTTCTAAAAATGACTTTTGACAGGTGGAATGCATCTATCAAAAATTTTGATACACTTCTTAATTCCTTGACGGATGAAGACCTCCAACGAGAAATTGCACCCGGAAAAAACCGTGGCATATATTTAGTGGGCCACCTTATTGCTGTACACGATGATATGCTGGTACTTTTGGATATGGGTGAGAAGTTGTATCCTGAATTGCAGGAACCGTTTCTAAAGAATGCCGATAAAGTAACCCCTCAACTTCCATCAGCAGCAACGTTGAGAAGCTATTGGGCCAAACAATGTGAAGTACTGCAACAAAAATTTGATAAGCTGTTGCCTAATGATTGGTTTGAAAAACATACCGCAGTATCAGCAGAAGATTTTGCAAAAGAACCTTACCGGAATAAATTAAATATAATTGTAACCAGAACCACACATTTGCAATACCATATTGGTCAGATGCGATTACTTAAATAATATAAAATCTAAATAATATGTCAGGGTCAAATTTTACAACAAGCATTTTGGTTGATAATTCACCAAAAGAAGTTTTCGATGCTATCAACAATGTTCGTGGTTGGTGGAGCGAAGAAATAGAAGGTTCAACAGATCAGCTAAATGCAGAATGGAGCTATCATTACCAGGATGTGCATCGCTGTTCTATGAAAATAACAGAGCTTATTCCCAACCAAAAAGTAGTGTGGAAGGTATTGGACAATTATTTCAGTTTTACCAATGATAAAAGTGAATGGACAGGCAATACCATAGTTTTTGAAATAACGGAGAAGGATAATAAAACGAAACTACAGGTAACACAGGTAGGTTTGGTACCTGAATATGAGTGCTATGATATTTGCTCCAATGCATGGACAACCTACATTCAAAAAAGTTTGTATAACCTGATTACCACCGGAACCGGTCAACCGAACAGTAAGGAAAACCCGCAAACGGAAGATGAAAAAAGATTAAGTGGTTCAAACTTTTCAACAACTTTTTTTGTAACACAAACGCCCAAAGAAGTATTTAATGCGATAAACAATGTTCGTGGATGGTGGCAGGGAGAAATTGAAGGCATTACGGATAAATTGAATGAAGAGTTTGCCTATCGTATGAAAGATGTTCATTTTTCAAAACAAAAAATAGAAGGGCTTATTCCCAATGAAAAAATAGTGTGGGTTGTTACAGATAGTGAATTAAGTTCCTTTAAAGATAAAGGCGAATGGACAGGTACGAAGATCGTTTTTGATATAAAGGAGATTAATAATAAAACCCAGGTACGTTTTACACATATTGGGTTGGTACCAGCTTTTGAATGTTACGGAGATTGCTCCTGGGCCTGGGGTCAGCTTGTGCAGGAAAGTTTGGTTAGTTTAATAACTACAGGCAAAGGCGTAAATGTTTTTGGATAACCTGAATATCAGGTTTAAAAAGTTTAATGTTCAAGAAGTTCAAAACGTTTTTAACTTTTTGAACTTCTTGAACCACCATCGACCAACTATTTCTTCAACACATTCTCAAACAATTTAAATATTCTCTTGTACTCATCTGTCCAGCTGCTTGGCTCTACAAAACCATGATCTTCCATTGGGTAGCTCGCCAGTTCCCAATTATCTTTTCCAAGTTCGATAAGACGTTGAGAAAGTTTTACGGCATCCTGGTAATGTACGTTTACATCTACCATGCCATGGCACATCAGTAAGTGACCTTTCAATCCTTCCGCAAAATAGTATGGTGAACTTTTTCTGTAAGCCAAACTATCATTGAATGGTTCATTTAAAATATTAGCCGTGTAACCATGATTGTAGTTAGCCCAATCTGTAACGGGGCGTAGTGCAGCACCGGCAGAGAAAACATTTGGTGCATTAAACATTCCCATCAGTGTAATAAATCCACCATACGATCCACCATACAAGCCAACACGTTTTGGATCTACGCCATACGTTTTTACCATATAGTTAGCAGCATCAGCATTATCATCCAAATCTTTGCCACCCATAAAGCGATAGATGCCTGTTCTCCAGTCACGGCCATAACCGGCACTGCCGCGGTAGTCAATGTCCATTACATAATAGCCATTATCAGCCAGCATATTGTTGAACATATATTCACGGAAATAACTGCTCCACCATTTATGCGCATTTTGTAAATAACCGGCACCATGTACAAACAGTACTGCTGGTTTCTTTGGATCAGGGTTAGCAGGTTTATAAACTCTTGCATATACCTGTGCACCATCTCTTGCAGTAAACGTAATTACTTCAGGATCTTTCCATGCATAAGATTTAAATTCATCGCTCTGTGCTTTGTTGGTTATCTGTTCTATTTTACCACCTGGTTTATTTTCCTGCAAATACAATTCCCATGGTTTGGTAGAGTAGGAGTAGAGGATAGCCAGTTGTTTTTCATCAGGAGAAACAACAACCTGGTTAGCACCCGTCATCGTTGTTATCTTTTCTTTTTTGCCATCGGCAATAGTATAACGGTAAAAATGTTGCTCACCCGGATGCACTTCGTTGGTAGTGATGTAGAAATATTTTTTATCTTTTGAAAGTTGTACTGATTGTACTTCATACATACCAGCCGTTAATGCTTTCTTTTGTCCTGTTGCAACATTCACGGTGTATAGATGAGAATAGCCGGTTACTTCTGAGCGGTACCAGAAAGTATTTTCATCTAACCAGCCTGTGTTACCACTTCCAAAGCCACCAGTACCGGGGCCACCTACCCATGCTTCGTCACGCTGACGATCCAATAATTTTAATTTAGCAGTAGCAGTATCCCAAAGCATCAGCCAGCGATCTTTATTATCTGCTGAACGGATATCCAGCACTGCATTCGTTCCCCTTGGCGACCATACAGGATTACCTATAGAAACAGGACGGTTAGCAGCTCTCTTTGTTCTTTCTTCTAATTGTTTCGGATAATCTTTTACATAATCCGGTAAGTCTTTTATACCGGGAATAGAATCTGTTTTTATTGCAATCACAGTATCCCTTACTCTGTCATACACAAAAAATTCAGAAGTGTTTTGTGCAGCACCCACTTTTGTTCTGCCAGGAATATCGGTGGTAAAACCAGTTTCTGTTACATAAGCCGGAACAATCGTTCCCTTTGCATTAGCTGCAGGTGCAGTTCTGCCAAGACGATAGCTCACAAAACGTCCATCAGGACTTATACCCAGACCCTGTAAATTTTTATCTTCTATATTAATGGAACGCAGCTCTTTTGTTTTTGGCAATGCTTTGGTGTAAGCATCTGCTAAATCTCTTTTTTCTTTTCTTTCTTTCAGCACCTGGAAATATTGCAGCTGATCATTTTTCAACCATGTCTCTTGCTGGTTGCCCGTTGCAGCATTGGTGTTTCCACCACCGCCTCCGCCGCCACCACGTTGAAAGCCGCCGCCACCGCCACCACCAAAACCTGTTGGTTGTGCAGGTGCAGCATCACCGCTTCTTACATTGGTAAGCTGTATTGTTTCTCCGCTTGCAATATCCCATGCATATAAATTCTGGCTGCGGCTGTACACCACTTTTGTTTCATTAAAAGAAAATTGCGGGTTCGATTCAAAATCCACCGTTTGTGTAATACGTTTTGTTTTACCTGTTTTGATGTCTGTTAAAAAAACATCGCCGTCTTTGCTATAGAGATAACTTGTTCTTGCTTCGTTGTAGATATAATTACCAATTGCATTCAATGCTTGTTTTTCAACAGCTGTTGATTTGATTGGTGTTTTATTGGTAGTAGTAATATACCAAATGGAATCGCTGGGTGCTTTATCAGGGTTCCATAAAAAATAAAGAGTGTTACCATCATTGCTCCAGAAGGGAGAGGAGGGAGAAGTACCCATCCATTTAGGGTCTCTCATTATTTTTTCAACACTTAGTTTGCCCAGTTGCTGTGCAAATACGTTCACCGAAACTAACAATAGCAGTAATAATACATTACGTTTTAACATCATAAACAGTTTAGGCCATAAATATAGAAAAGTTTATGGTTTTAACGGAGCATTATCGTGGAGCGGTTGATAGAAGTAAAATATTTTTTAATGTGATGTGTGGAAGAAGAGTTGCTGGTTACTGGTTGCTGGTAGCTTAAAGCAAAAATTGCTTTCTGTTGTTGAAAAGCTGGATAGTGTAATTATTTTTGTAACGGACTGCATTACTACTATCAGCTGTGGTTGCGTCGCACACTTGTACCACATTAACACGGATGAGCAAATACATTTCTCGCAGCGGACGCGGCGAAAATACACGACGCAGTGTTCGTTGCTCCTTTGCGTTCGCTGCGTGAAACTTTATTTGCTGAATGGTGAACGGGACGATGAAGCGTGTCTCGACCCCGATATTCATCGGGCAGGCGCAACGAAGTTCATCTGTGTTACTATCGCTGGTAAAATAATTGTATTGCTAACTAAGAAGGAGAAAGAAAAGAGAAACAAAGAAAGACAATCCGATCTGTAAGCAACCCGCAACCAGTAACCAGCAACCTGTATTTTACAACCAGCACTCTAATTATTCGGCGCCCCGCTATCAATCCAGCAAAGAATAGAATTTTTTTGCGAGGTAGTAAGTGTTCCACTCTTTGGCATACTACCCGATGCAATGGCTGTACGGATTGCACCACGATTATTAAACACTTCAGTATAATTGGTAATGGCACCCGGCCCATTGAAGCTGCCGCTGGCATGGCAACCCGCAGCATTGCAGGTGCCTTGCACTATCGGGTTTACATCGGCACTAAAACTTTTATTAGGGACAGTACTGCAATCAAGTGAACCACCACCACCGCCGCCACCATTTCCACCGCTGCCCCCATCTTTACTGCAAGAGATAAAAATAGCCATAACGAAAATTATGCCTGCGGATAGAAATAAAGCCTTTTTCATATTTACCAGTTTAATGACAGATAGTATCTGATATAAACTAACGGAAAAAGTTTAATAAAAGTTGCCCCTGAAAATAATTAAAGAGGAAATATTCAGATAATCTCTGCTACATGCCGGTGAATATTGTCTGCCAGCGTTTGCGTAGGAATATCGTTTTGATCGCCGCCAAAAGGGTCTTCTATTTCTTCGGCAATCAATTCAAGACTGGCCAGTACATAAAATATAAACGCTACCACCGGCACCACATAAAAACCCAGTTGAAATACATAACCAAATGGCAACGTCATAATATAAAAGAAAATGAATTTTTTTATAAACACACTATAAGAAAAGGGGATAGGTGTGTTTTTAATTCTTTCGCAGGCACCGCATATTTCGGTAAAGGATTGCAATTCTGCATTCAGAAACAATAATTCTTCGCCGCTTATTTTCTTTTCTGTATGTAATTGGCGCACGTGCTGAAAAATTAAAGCAGCTACCTGGTTGGGCACATGCTTCTGGTGATCTATTTTTTGAAAAATATGCTGATGCTCCTTGTCTTCAAATAGTTCAGTACGGGTTTCTTCTTTATGTAAATGATTATGCAACGAATGGGCAAAGGCAGGAATGATTTTTCTGAAAAAAGAACGATGTGCTTTTTCTTCTGCAGGCAAAATAGCGTTCAGTTTCATAGCAAGGTTGCGGCTGTTATTTACCAGGCTGCCCCAAAGTTTTCTTGCTTCCCACCAGCGGTCGTAGGCGGTGTTGGTACGGAAAACCAGCAGCATGGAAATAGCAAAACCCAGCAGTGTATGCATTACCGGAATATTCCGCACATAACTATTGGAGGAAAGTTTCCAGTATTCTAATTCGAGATAGGCAATAATACCGGAGTAAATACAGATACCAATAATCATGGGTAACAATTGGCGGAAAGTATCTGCCTTATGAAAACGGAATATATAAGTAAACCAATCTTTAGGATTATAAGAAATCATCGCAATGCTTTTATCAAAAATAATTTTTCAAAAGATAGTTTTATTACTCTTCAGCCCTTTTTTCTTTTGGTTGGGCACGGGTGCCACTATACAATTCATATTCCAGCAGGCGGCAATCAATAGTGCTGGTATAAAATTCAATTCTGCGTTTGGCTTTTAATCCAATCTTTTTGGCCAGTTCTAAATTGCCGGTGAAGACATAACCAAAATAGCCACCACATTTCTGTTTCATAAAATCACCGATGCGGGCATAGGTTCCTTCCAGTTCAGCAATGTCGCCAAGCCTTTCTCCGTATTCGGGGTTTACATAAAAGATGCCCGGCACATCCTGCGGGGTTTCAGTAGCTGCAAAATCACAAACAGAAAAATCGATCAGGTTCGCAACACCGGCAGCAACAGCATTCTTCGTAGCGTTTTCAATTGCTCTTTTATCGTAGTCGGTAGCAATAATGCGCAGACCGGGAACATCAATAATCTGTTCTTCCAGCAATGCATCTTCTTTTAAGTAAACAGTTTCATCGTAACCCTGCAAATGCATAAAAGCATAATTGGTACGGAACAAACCCGGTCTTCTGTTGGTAGCAATCATCGCTGCTTCTATTGCAACGGTACCGCTACCGCACATTGGGTTTACAAAAGGGGAAACACGATCCCATCTTGTAGCATAAACGGTGGCTGCGGCTAAAGATTCAAGCATTGGTGCAAGTCCCGGAATTTTTCTATAGCCATGCCTGGCCAATGAATCACCAGATGTATCTATAAAAATTTCGGCATCATCATTTTTCCAGAACAGGTGAATAACTGCACCGGTTAATTCAGAACCTGTTGATGGGCGAACACCTCTTCTGTCACGCAGCCTGTCAATAATCGCATCTTTCACCCGCAGGTTTGCAAACATGCTATTATTGATAGTATCGTTGCTCACGTTACTTGTAATGGAAAAATAACCCGGTTCGGGTAAAATATTTTCCCAGGCATAGCCAAGCAGGTTGTTATATACATCGTCAGCATTTCTTGCTTCAAATTGTTTCAGGCTGTATAATACCTGGCTGGCGCAGCGAAGATTGAGGTTTAGTTTTATACAATCATTGATCGTTCCTTTGATCCGCACACCGGTTATAAAAGCATTTTCAATTGCAAAGCCAAGATCTTTTACTTCCTGCTCCAGGTAAGGGGCTATACGTTTGTGACAGGTAATGGTAATGTTTCCAACAGTAGAATATAAACTCATGTGGCGCTAAAGGTAGAACTAAAGCGGCATATGTCTGACGGTCTCCGTCTGACTTGTACCGCTTTGGTATTTTTGTTAACCAGCTGCAGTACTACTATCATCGTTCCTTGCGTCGCACACTTGTACGACATTAACACAGATGAGCAAATCCGAAGCGACTAACAACCACGGGGTAGTCGTCATTGCGAGGGCTGCAATAATGACTCTTATATATTGTGGATAATATGCAGCAGACCGAAGCAACCTAAGTCGAAGACCTTGCATTAGGTTGCTTCGTCCGCCGCAAAATTCATTTAGTTTAAATATACTATTGGCGGCCTCGCAATGACGAAGACGCTGCGAGGCCAGTAGGCGTGAATAGCGAACGGGACGATGAAGTGTGCGACGCAACAGACGATCATCCGTGTTAATGTCGCAGGTAAAATAAAAAAGCCAATAAAAAAGCAGGGTTTAACGATTGATAAAACCAGTTGGAATAAAATTGCTATTTTAGATGTTCATCAAATAAAAAAGGCCTTGTGGGCATTGTAAGCAGAACGGTTGTTATTTTCTTGTTTCTCATTACCTCAATTAATCTCAAAGCACAGCTCTGCCAGGGCAGTCTTGGCGATCCTATTGTGAATATAACATTTGGAGCAGGGAGCAACCCGGGTACTGCATTAACGGCTGCCACAACATCTTATCAGTATGTAACTAAGGATTGCCCCGACGATGGTTTTTATACAGTAAGAAATAATACCACCAATTGTTTTAATAACAGCTGGCATAGCCTTACCGCCGATCATACCGGCAATGCCAACGGATACTTTATGCTGGTGAATGCATCATTTCAGCCCAGTGCTTTTTATATTGATACGGTAAAAGGGCTTTGCAGTAATACCACTTTTGAATTTGCTGCATGGATAATGAATGTACTCCGAACAAGTGCCTGTAGCGGCAATGGCATACAACCCAACCTGACGTTTACGATTGAAAAAACAGACGGTACTGTTTTACAAACTTATAATAGCGGCAATATACCAATGCAGGCTAATCCTACCTGGCAGCAATATGGGTTTTTCTTTACCACACCTGCAGGAGTAACTGATATTGTATTGCGGATATTTAATAATGCACCGGGTGGTTGTGGTAATGATCTTGCATTGGATGATATTACTTTTCGCCCATGCGGGCCACAATTGACACCGGCAATTACCGGTTCACCTTCTACTACAGTTTCTTATTGCCAGGGAACAGCAAAGGCCTATACTTTTAATACAACAGTATCAGCTGGTTTCAACAGTCCCTCTTATCAATGGCAGGAAAGTACAGATGGTATAAACTGGACGGATATTCCAATGGCCAATACCACTACATTCAATAAAAGCTTTCCGGCAAATACTCCTGCCGGGAATTACTTGTATCGGTTGAGTGCTGCGGAAACAGGTAATCTTAATTCTGCAAAGTGCAGGGTTGTGTCTCCTGTACTTACTATTAAAGTAGTTGCCAATCCGGTAACTACTGCTGCTGGTGATACACCATTATGCGAAGGGGCTTTGTTGACTTTAAAAGCAACGGGTGGTACGCAATACCAATGGACAGGTGTAAATAGTTACTCTGCCACCGGCGATGTTGTAACTATCAGCAATGTGCAGACTGTAAACGCAGGAAAATATTATGTACTGGTAACGAATGCAGACAATTGTTCGCACCTGGATTCTGTAACAATAGCTATAAACAACAGGCCGGTAGCGGGTATAAATATTACAAGTGCAACAATTTGTTCAGGAAAAGACGTACAATTAATTGCCAGCGGAGGAACTTCTTTTGAATGGAAACCATCAACGGGTTTAAGCTCTTCGGTAGTTCTCAACCCAAGAGCTTCGCCAGCCAGTACAACGCAGTATATGGCAATAGCATTTAACGCTGCCGGATGCACCGATACAGCGTATGCAGATATTAATGTAATTGAAAGTCCGAAAGCAAATGCAGGGCCGGATAAAGCAATTATTGCAGGCAGCCCGGTACAGTTATCGGGTATTGTTGGCGGGCAAAATATCACTTTTTCATGGTCACCACCCACTGAGATTGATAATGTCCAATCGTTACAGCCAATTGTTACACCAGCAGCAGATAAGGAATATACTTTAACGGTAAGTTCTGCTGCTTGTGGAGATGCAACAGATGTGGTTAAGGTATTTGTGTTTAAAGATATTTATGTTCCTACTGCTTTTACGCCCAATAATAATGGAAGAAATGATACCTGGAATATTCCTGCATTAAATGCATTTACCAATGCAGATGTGTGGGTGTATAACCGTTGGGGCCAGGTGGTATTTCAAACGAAAAATACTTACATACCGTGGGATGGAAAATATAAAGGTTTGCCACAGCCAGCTGGTGTGTATGTATATGTAATAGATCTAAAGCTGGGAGGAAAACCGCTGAAGGGAACATTGATGCTGATACGATAACTGTTCCTGCCTTATTAAAACAACGAAAGCTGCGTCTCGTGTTTTTTTGTATTTCTTTTCAACACAATTTTGCCGGCCATTCCATTTTTATTGGTGATGTGATAAATAGCCGATTCTTCATCTCTTGAAGCAATAACAACATTGGTAGTTCCTGCATGTTGGGTGAATAACTGATGCACCAGCTCCGGGTTGTTATTATGTTTTGAAAGATGAGAGAGTATAACATGCGACATAAAAGCAGGCTTATGCTTTTTAAATAGTTCCAGTGCCTGCACATTGGATAAATGCCCGCTGCCGTTTGTAATTCTTTGTTTCAGGTAGTAGGGATAGCCTCCGTTTTGCAGCATCTCTTCATCATAATTTGATTCTAAAAAAGCAGCATGGCATTGTTTGAAATGATGGATAAGCGGTTTGCATACCCTCCCGATATCGGTAAAAATTCCTACAGTAACCGCATCGGATGCTACGATAAAGCTATGCGGATCATCTGCGTCATGATTTTTTCTGAAAGCAGTTACAAGTAGTTTTCCAACCTGCACCGGTGTGCTTTCTGCAAAGCGGGTAACCAGCTTTTTTTCTAACCCGAGTTTTGCATTTTTTTGTGTGCCTTCTGTAATGTAAACAGGCAACTGGTATTTTTTTGAAAGCACCGAAAGGCCGGTTATATGATCTTTATGTTCATGTGATATAAATATCGCTTTCACTTTTTCAATAGCTAAGCCCAGCCGTTTCATACGGATTTCTGTTTCCCGGCAACTGATGCCGGCATCTACCAGCACGGCTTCATTATCGTTGCCGATATAATAGCTGTTCCCGTTGCTGCCTGAATTGAGCGAAGCGATAAATAATGACATAAGTATATTGACTGCAATTTACATTCCCTGTAGAATTTAGCACACATATTGCAGTACAAAAATAAAATGAGGCGAAATAAGTATCTTTACTCATCTCATCGTTTGTTACCCTGATTATTTAATATACTATTCTTCTTAGGCAATGTCAACAAACAAAACTGATGTATCGCAGGTAATCCAGGTTTTAAATTCTTTTCACCCCGTTACAGACGGAATAAGATCTTTCCTGGAAACACACATGAAACCCAAATATGCAAAAAAAGGAGCCTTGCTTTTAAAAGCCGGAACAATCTGTGAGTACTATTATTTTATGAAGGAGGGAGCAGTAAGAGGTTTTATGGTAGATAATGATAAAGATATTACCACATGGATATCCTCTGAAAACGAACTGGTAACTTCCATTTCAGGTCTCGACCGAGATGTTCCTGCTTTTGAAAATATCGAAGCGATAGAAAATTGTGAAATGCTGGCCCTGAAAAGTGCAGATATGCAAAAGCTTTACCTGGAACATCCCGAAGCAAATATTATCGGAAGAAAATTATTACAGCATTATTACAGGGATGCCGAAATAAGGGCTTATATCGTAAGATTATCCAATGCGGAACAGAAGTATAATTTTTTTCTTGAAACTTATAGCCATCTTGCCAACAGGATTCCCTTAAAGTTTATTGCTTCCTATCTTGGTATTACATTGGAAACATTGAGCCGGGTAAGGAAGAAGATTTCATTGGGAAAGTAAACAACAAATAAACTTTTTAAAATCGCAGAGTCCGCCAATTATTAATTATTAATTATTAATTATTAATTATTAATTATTAATTTTTAATTCGGCCATTACTTCAGAGCTTCCAACACTCTCTTCACCACTCCATTCAGCGCAGTATAATTTTCTATCCATCGCACTACCATTACCAAATCATGTTCGGTATCTACATAAATGACATTAACTCCATTTCCCACATGCACAAATGCGGTAACAGGAGCATCGGGTAAGAATTTTTTATCCATATTCAGAAAAAAATTCATGTAGCCATATCCGGTATTGGCAGTTGTTGGTGTAAGGGATTTTTCAATCCAGCTTTTGGCAATAAGTTGCTTGCCCTTCCAGTTGCCCTTGTGCAAAGTAAGCAAACCAAATCTTGCCATATCATAAGCATTGATAAACATACCACCGCCCCAATGACCACCACCACTTACCGATTGTATTTTTTTGCCATTCAGTTTTATCCATGAATTTTTATATCCTTCCCATTTCCAGGTATTGGAAGCACCGATAGGATCCATGATATTTTTTTTCAATACTTCAGGCAAGCCTTTACGCCAAACATAAGTAGCCGCAAGTGCCAATGCGTTTACACGAACATCATTGTATTCAAACACAGCACCCGGTTTATTTCTTATACGATTATGCCATTTGGTACTATCCTTATCCGGCCTGTCTGCCCAGTCTGGTTTATCCCACAAAGTTCCTTCCCAGTCACTTGTCTGACGCAACATTGTTTCCCAGGTTATTTCCTTGTTATGTGGTGTTTGAAAAAGTTGTACCGTAGATTTTTCAGCAGCAGTTGTTATTTGCTCAATAGCAGCAGGCACATAACTTTCTACTTTATCATTGGTGTTTGCAATAAGGCATTTGTTAACAGCAAGCCCGACTACAGTGGATAAAAAACTTTTCGTTACACTATGTGTCATATCCACCCTCGATGGCTCACCCCATTCTGCTACAATATATCCCTTATGAATAATAATGCCGGTAGCATCACCCCGATCCGCAAATGGGCCGGTGGCTTCACCAAAAGGTTCTTTACCAAAAGTATTCTTCTGGCTCAGTTCCATACTGCGTGGATTTTTACTTTCGTTGCTGATAGCAAAGCGGATGGCATCATTTAGTTTAGCCGTATCAAAATCTATAGTGGCTGATTTCTTTTCCCATTTTGTTTTTGGTGGAAAATAGTTTTTTGTTTCCTGTGCAGAAATTAAGTTTATCTGTAGCAGAACAAGTAACGATAAGAGAAAGTGTTTCATGCTTTAAAGATAAGATGGTTGGAAAAATTAATAATTAATAATTGAGGACTCTTTTATTACAATCGGTTTTTATTTTGGTCACCCAGAGAAATAAAAGAGAGAAAGAGGATGCTTCGCAGCAGGCTGTATTCTCTTGCGAGTGCAACGAAGCAATGTCTTTCTCCTCTGGGCGAGATGTATTTTTTAGTCAGCTGGATTAATACTACCCACAATTCTGTGTGGACACGTATCAGCTGTGGTTGCGCCTGCCCCGACTTCGGGGGATGAGCATTTTGCAATATATTCACAGCATCTAAATTTTCCTTATGCTTAGTGCAAACGAATTAATCAGCTTTTATAATTTACAACCACACCCGGAAGGAGGTTACTACGCACAAACCTACAGAAGCAGTGAAACAATTGCTGTTACTGCATTGCCCAATCGCTTTGCCGGTGATAGATATTTTTCTACAGCCATTTATTTTTTGCTGGAGCAAAAGCAATTTTCTGCTTTTCACCGAATAAAAAGCGATGAACTATGGCATTTCTATAGCGGTGCTGGCTTATATATTTATGTTATACATCCTGATGGAAAAGGGGAGGTATTGAAACTGGGAAGTGATATACAAAATGGTTATTCGTTTCAACAGCTTGTTCCAGCTGGTTGCTGGTTTGCATCTGCGCCTGTAACAGAAGATGATTTTTCTTTTGTTGGATGCACAGTAGCACCGGGTTTTGATTTTGACGATTTTGAATTGGCGAAGAAAGAAAGTTTGTTGAATGATTTTCCCCAACATGCCGGCTGGATAAATAAATTATGCAGAAAATAAAAAGCATAAAAAAGCAGGGGCTAGCCATGAAATGCCCCTGCTCAAAATTAAACATCAACGGTGCTTAGTAACGACCTTCTTTCTTGTCTTTCGCACGACCAAGCACATATCCTAAACCACCGCCTAATATACCACCAATTGCACCACCTGCTACACGGTTTTTCTTATTAATAACTGCTCCCAGCACTATACCTGTACCACCACCGATGGCAGAATATTTCGCTGCTTTGCTCCAGCCTTTTTTCTTAGCTGTATTTGTTGTCTCCGAAGACATAGCTGTACTCTTTGTACTTGATTTTTTTGTTGCAACAGTTTTGCTTTTTGCTGCAGCATTGCTTGCTAAGAACGCCTGGTAAGCTGCCATCTGTTCCATTTGTTCCATTGCTTTATAAGATTGGAACTCTGCAAATCCTGTAGTATCAATACCAGATACTGCATTCGTAGTTCCAGACTTAGAAGTACATGATGCCATTGTTACAACTGTCACTGAAACTATAGCGATAATAGATAAAACTTTTTTCATAACTGTAGATTTAAAATGAATTTGATTGGTTAACACTACCCATGTTTCAGAAACGGTGCCAGCTTTTTTTTGTTTGTTAAAGGAACAGAGATTCATTCTTTAAACTACTAGCTATAAGCAAGTTAGAACTGTTGTCTTTTAACACTCCTGCATTGGAAAAGACTCTCCTGTGACATTATATGGCCCGTTATTTTTTTATTGAATAAAATGATGCTTAAAAATGAGTAACGATAAACTATTATTTTTTCTCTTTAAAAAAGTAGCATAAAAAAAGAGTGCCTTACGACACTCTTTTTTTATATTTCTATAACATTGTTTTAAAAACCTTTTACTTTTAAATATTTATCAAACCACTGAATATATCTTTCAAATCGATCTCTTTGATAAGCAGGCAAGGTTATACCATGAAACTGACCCGGATAAATAATCAACTCTGTTGGCGTGCCAATGGATCGTAAAGCCTGGTACATCTGCTCGCTACCAACAGCCGGCACATTAAAATCTTTTTCACCTGCCATAAATAAGGTTGGTGTTTTTATTCTGTCTGCATTTAAGAAAGGGTAAGAGAGCTTTAAATATTTTTCATAATTTTTATCTTTCCATGGCTGGCCGATTTCATTATCCAATTGAAGTATATATTGATCCACTCCATATAATGATAATTGTAATGCACTTCCTGCACCACTTACCGCTGCTTTAAATCTTGTATCCTTGGCAATACTGT
>JADMIO010690274.1_pt1 | contig 51935 bp, 47 predicted proteins | sample 8958161 | NCBI WGS metagenome assembly JADMIO01 (sample SAMN16585339, study PRJNA669376) | soil metagenome | isolation source: Crop rotation soil | place: USA: Cullars Rotation, Alabama | collected 2011
GCCGCGACTTCAAGTCACGTGAATTCCAAGCTTCGGATCCCACTGTGCTGGAAAGCCGATGGCAATTTATCGTCATATCGACCAATACCCTCCGGGCAATTGCCGGTTCACTCAATTTGGGGAGGAGGTGGGCTATGGTGCGGGGAATAACAGCGAGCAACTTGCGCAATCTGGCAACTGGCCGGAACTCTAACGCCCGCCCAGGCGTTTATCGTTGTCCCCGCTGGCGCGGTCGAGTGAGCACCGGCGCTACATATACAGGCGATGATCGCACTGACCGTGGAGATTTATACGGATTCTTCAGAGTGTCGCTCTCCTAACAGTTTGTCAAATCGAGAGTTGAATCGCGTTGGCGACGCCACGGTATTCCGTTGCTGATTTGAGACGGTGTAAATGGCGGCATTCGGTTCTTTGGGCAATATGGAAGCAATGACTGAGTCCGAACACGAAATTGATTCCTGTTGTCGATTCCTGGGGCGTGTTCGACCCGCAACGAATTCTGTCCCAGTGCATTTGCACTGGGTGTTGAGGAATGAAGCTATGTCAAAAGAGGGTCCTTATTTATCTTGTGCGTCTCCATCGGAGCTCGTCCCCCAGGCGATTGAGGCAATTAGAAAGTCGCGGCGTGAACGAGTCAGTCCTGAGTTTCTTCGCCGACAACTTCATATACCCTTGCCATTAGCAATCAAGGTTCTAGCGGAGCTTTCGCGACAGAGCTTGATCCAAATCGATTCCAAAAATAACCTTGCTTCCACGATTGCAACACCAGTCGAACAGGTGCAGGACACATCTGGGGATAATACACTGCATGATGTCGTGCACAGCAGTGAACACCATCTGAGCGTTGCTGCCGCCCCGAGTGGGTTATCCTCGCATAATAGTCTACCCCAGGACATCCCGCCCAACTCCGCACCAACTGAAGTATTTCTGCAGGACTCACATATAGCCCATGAGGCTGAGCGGTTGATTGACGTCGTTGAAATCGTCGTAGATCGAGATATCCAGCCACGAAAGGCGTTAGATCCCCATAAGATTGCCGAATATGCAGATCAAATTGCGAACGGTGAAGCCTTTCCCCCGATTGTGCTCTTTAAAGTCGCAGGAGACTTCCTGTTGGCAGACGGATTTCATCGCGTCGAAGCGGCAAAAAGAGCAAAGGTAAATCAGATCCGGGCTTTGATTCGCCAGGGATCAGCGCGCGATGCTGCTTGTTCGCAATCAGTTCGAATCTCAAGCACGGCCTACCCCTGAGCACGAAAGAGAAACGGTCTGCGGCAGTACGGCTCCTCTTGGATCCTGAATGGGGTCAATGGTCGGATCAGGAGATCGGCCGACGCTGCGGCCTGAGTGGGATGACCGTGGGCCGCCTCCGAAAGCAAACGAGTCACCTTAACGATGTTAGGGTGCATCAGCGAATATGCTCATCGAAGGGAGGTGGGACTCGCTGCATGAACGTGATGAGGTTGGGCAAGGCGCGCCGTAACTCCACGCGCGCTCGCGGGCCTGAGGCCAGCAGCGTCGAAGGAACTGGTAGCAATGGACCGCAATGCCGTGAGACAACCGTTTGCTGTGGTGACATTGGTGATCTCGGCGATCTTCTTTCCATCCTCTCACAAGCCTTGCAAAACGTGATCAACGCCGCAGAAGGATTGAGGCAAGTTCTGCGCAACCGTAGAGACATCGCCCATGACCTCGATCAAAAGCTGTCGCAAGTACGACGGCTGTTGAGCGAGCTGGATCGCAACTCAGGCCTCGATGAAACGGCCGATGCGGCATAGATTTTGGATTTACTGTAGGGCAACACAACTGGCGACGTCTGCTTAGGAAGAGCGGGGATCGTATGTTCACCTGGTCAAAGTCGATCTGCTTCTAATCGTTAACACCAGCAGATTTAGAACGCGAAGCCTTGGTCGTAGTCCGCGAGTCGGCTGAGGCCCTCGTTCGTCCTTGTACACGCATTCGTACGCATTGGTCCCAGGCCGGTCCCGATATAAAAACCGAAAAATATGAGAAAATTTAGTGAAGGATTAGTATTATCAATTGTGTTCCACGAGGCGTAGCCTGCAACGGGAAGGGACCGTGAAACCACGACGATCCACAGAACGATATGCCAGCTTGGGCCCATTCAAATCAATCCGCTGAAACTGGATCGGTGAACTTCCTCGCAGCCAACCTTCAACGAGGAAATGCACGTTCCGACAAAGAGATTAATCCGCTGATCGAGCTATGGCTTGAGCGAGGAAGCCAAAACGTGGAAAGGATCGTTTTGCGAGCGGAAGATGCTTTTCTCCTCCGTGAGGGTTTGGGAAAAGTCCTCCAAGGCCCTCGATGGAAGAAAGCGCGTCAAGCAGTAGCGATGCTGCACGAAAAGCCGCCATTGGTTAAAAAGCGTGTACGCCGGGTGAGAAGAAACCGAGAGAACATGTCACTTCGCGCGTATGGGGAGCATTCCATTCCATCGGGACAGCCTCCAATTCCTGCGCCAACTCAAAGATACTTTCGAGAATTTGATCGATGGATCGTATTGGAGCGACTGAGGCTCCTCAATAATACCGAGCGGAGACTAGGTCTATCAGTGCACAAACGTATGCAGGATGCCATGCGTTGCCTTCGGGCTCAGCGCATCCCTGAAGGAGTGCTTGAAAAGACCTTAAAGGCAGTAATCCTTCAGGTAGCGCAGCTACTTATGAGGTCGCGGCGCAGACATATCGCAGCGGTCAGAACAGTGGCTGGCGGTCGTGCGGTGACACGATTCTTGGAAGCTCTCCGCCACGGCTAAGTAAAACTAAAGGACCTCATCCCGCCTCGTTCGGGCGCTCGTCACCGTTAAACCCCTGATGCAACTTTACAATAGCTGAGCCATCCCACCACCGCGAAGAATCGATTCAGCCTATCTGGTGAACTCATCGGGAGAGCGGTGAAACTGCATCCGTCGTCCGACCACTCGTGCCAACATCATCAGCTAATCCATTGCCTGCAGGCGCCGATAACAAAATGTCTTGGTAAGAAAGGAAGTGTTGAGGGGCACTTCTTAGTAATCGACCACGATGCTATCTTTCGACGGGTCGTCTGCCGCGCGGTTGCACAGGAAGGCTTTTAATCGTCGAGGATGACGACCAAGAGGTGTGGGCGCTGGCGCGACAATCTCGCCCCGCCCCCTTATTTTGCTGGACCTTCGGATCCCTGCGGTCTGTGGGCTCCAGCTCCTGAACGCACTGCGATTCTAATAAGTTCTCCGCCTCATCCCCGTCATTGTTATCTCCGCGACGACGGACGATGACGTCGCCAGAGACTAAGCGGTCGCCTTGGGAGTCGCCCGGTGCCCCATTGCCGAGCCATCGTATTCGGTCATCGGGACAGGTTTGACGGGTGTATCGGTAGTCAAGGGAGTCCGATTAGGAGGCACGGTCGTGCTGCTTGCCGATCAATCTGGTGGACATGTCAGAATCGAAAAACGGCGCGCAGCCCAACAAAGTCTAGGTCTTTTCCAAGGCCAGTCGCGTCGAGAAAAGACCCAGCAAAGAAATGAGAATAGCCTGCCATTACAGTCAGGTTGCGGCTGATCTTCCACTCTAGGCCGATCGACAGTTCAGTTGCAAGTAGACCTGTGTCATTTGCACCGGCAGGCAGATTTGCCGTACTCGCTGAGGCTCCGTCATCCGTCGTATCTCGCCAGAAGAGGCTGCCGCCTATCCCCAGAGAAAGATCGTGCGTCAGCTCAAAGCCTACGAGAGGGTCAATGTCGAGATGCGAGATGGAAGCCAGATTGACCTCTTTGTCAAAGTAGTAATTGATGGGAATGAAAGAGCTGAAGTTATTAGCATCTTCGTCCCTTGAATTGTGCGCCAAAGCCGCGCTGATGGGGAATCGAACCCGCGCCGCGTGTGATGCCTCCGTCCCCGCTGAGGGGTCGGCAGCTTCCTTCAGTTGTGTCAGATCGATTTGCTGAAGCTCTTGAACGACATCATCGTCGAGCCTTCCGCCCCCGGCGGACAACAGTAGAACACGAGTCGGTTCGGGGGTCGCTCGCTGCTCATGCTGACTGTGAGCATGCGAGGTTGTGAGCCAGAGTGCTGCAAATGTGAGTAAACGTGCTCGAAACCACGACTGCGAGGTGTTGACGTTTCGACAGCTCACGCTATCTCCTAAGCAACCCTCCACAGTCACCCAGACTCATTAACCGTCATCCAGCACAGCCCAAATTGATTGCAGTGTGCTGTTGAAGGAAGGATCGGGTGGAAAGCTGGGCTCCGGCCATTGCGCTTCCGGTCGATCAAACTTTGCCAGCGGAATCCACCGGACCGAGCCGTCGCCAAACAGCACATTGACACCAGTCCTATGCCGCGTGATTACGCGCATTCGGGCAGACAGGAGATCGGCGAAAATTGCGCGGCTGCGGAATCGGGTCAGACGCGGCAGCACCAATGGCTGGAGTGGTGGCGGGGGGTTCGCCAAGTCATCTGGGATTTCAGTTTCCGGTCGAGCACCGTATCCCGCCTGAATGTTTTTAGTCGGCGCGGTACCGAGCGAGGGGAATGGATTCTCGGGCGTATTGAAAGCGAATTTCGGGTTATTCTCTGATGGGCAAAACAGGATTCGTGGGTCGCGCAGAAGCCCACAGTCGTATAAGAGACCGAAGATAACCCATTTGCCGCCGGCCGTGGTGCTGTAGACCATGCTGTTGAATTGCTTGGAAGCGGTACGATATCCAAGTGGGACCTGGTCACGGCTGGCAGCGGCGTAAAGCACGAAAGCGAGGTGTACCTGCCGGAGGTTGTTCGAGCAGGCGGTGCGATTCGCGGCTTCACGTGCCTTAGCCAGCATAGGAAGCAGGATGGAGATCAGTATCGCAATGATTGCGATTACGACGAGCAATTCGACGAGTGTGAAGGCCCGCTGCTTCGTGTGCTTTTTTTGATTCATTTGAGCACCTCTTCCCCTGTTCAGCGCGCTCACTCTCAGTATTCCTTCTGAATTACTGTCCCTGGGCCAAGATGACCTCTACGCGGTCCTCAAGGTCATCAGCGTTTGCGATCAGCGGCTCCCATTGCGAAGTGCCCTCGCCGAGTACCTGAGCGATTTTTCGGCCGCGAATGGCGCAGGACCTGAGGCGGGTGATGTAGCTTCGCAAGTCTTCGAGTTCTTTTCGCTCGTAGGTCCCCAAGCTGCGCGGCCGCAGGTTGCCTGTACTGGAGATTTCCAGGCCATAGAGCTGCCCGTTGGCTTCTTCCAGGAATCGGCGTTTTTCATGCAGCTCTGCATTGAGGAGCTCACGGGCGCGGCCACCGAGCTGCTCGTAAAGTTCTTTGCTTTCCTTGGTGTCTCCGGAGAGGACCATTTCCATTGACGCCACTTCGGCGAGCTGTGGGAGGAGATTCCGGATTGGAACGAGTGTGTTTGCTTTCACCGCCTCGGCAACCGATGGGCGCAGATGGTCCCTCATGTCGCCATAGAGGGCGGCCATGGCGTGTTTCCGAGATTCTTTGTCGAGGATGTTGAACCTCTGCTCAGGACTTCCAATCGGCGTGTAGGTGAATCCTGGAGACCTCCGAATGAGTGCTGCCACAGCGATTGCAGCGGCCTTCTTTTTCGGGTCGTCGGCTGCATAAAAGGCTTCCTCGAAGGCCCGCAGTGCATACTGAGTTTGTCTAAGTTGGAGGAAAGATTCGCCTCGGAGAAATAGGAGCTCGTAACGGTCTAATTCTTTAGCTTCCGCGCCACGGACTGACAAAGCTCTGGAGATTAATGAGACAGCTGGACCATAGTGCCCAGCGTCGAACTCACGGCGGATCTCCTCCATTGTTGGTTGAGCAAAGGCAGAACCAGAGATGCTCAGAAGCAAGAGCATCGCTGTCGCGCAGGTCTGCATAAGTACTCCATGGTTATTTCCGCGACCATTGGGTGCGGAGGAAATGTGCGGCCATTTTCGGGCGACCGTCTCTGGTAAACACGCCTTTGAGATTCATTCCATCCGCGCGCATCGTTGCCTGCCCCGTCTTGAAGTCGGCGAATGCCCAGACATGCATTCCTGCCATGAATGGGCGCTCTGCAGCGACAGTGAGGTAGCGGCGAAGGAATTCCACCTGGTATTCCTCTGTCCACATTTCGGGTGGCATGTTGTGGGCCCCCGGCGTGGTATCAGTCCCAAACTCAGTGATGATGATCGGCTTGCGGAAGGAGTCGTGAAGTTGATCCAGCTCGTCTGCGAGCGCTTTGGCCGCTTGATCGAGCTGGCCAGCGTGGGTGTACCAGCCGTAATAGCGGTTGATGCAGACGACGTCGAATATTCCGTGCCATTGCGGAGGTCCACCCTGTACCCCGACCAGCGTGATTGGCCGGGTTGGATCCAAGCGGCGGGTTTCATCGTACACCTGGCGGAAAAATTGCTGGCCAGCTTCGACCGCCTGCGCTGCTGGCTGGCCCGCGCCCAGGGGCGGACCTGCCATCGGCTCGTTGGCGACATTCCACATGATCGTACTGGGATGGTTCTTGTCGCGTGTGATCAGCTCCTTGATCTGCTGCTTGCACTGGGTGAGGCGGTGTTGTGTCAGCTCTGCTGAGTCCTCGAAGTTCAGCCCAACGGCAGGAATCTCATTGATGACCAGGACCCCTAATCGATCCGCCAGCCGCATCGCCTCTTCGGCATATGGATAATGGGACGTGCGGTACGAGTTGGCGCCGATCCATCTCAGCAGCTCATAATCGCGGATCCACATCGGAAGGTTTTCCCCGCGGCCGCTGAGAGGGAAGTCTTCGTGTTTGCCGAAGCCGGTGAGCTTAATGGGCTGCCCGTTGAGAAGAAGCTGGTCTTTGCGGACAGCGATCGTGCGAATGCCAATATCGAGGGAATAGGAATCGGTGATGGACGGACCATCGCTGAGCATGACTGTCAGCGGATAGAGGTGCGGATCGTTTGGCCTCCATAACCTGGCGGAGGGGATGCGAATGTCGATGTTGGTGGTGCCATCACCGAATGTCAGATCCGTCTCGATGTCACCGAGTCGGACTTTTCCTCGCCCGGCATATTGGCCGGATGCGGCTACCGTAAGATTCACCACCCCGTCTTTCCCCTCGATGTTTGTGACCACAGTGACATCATCGATGTGGGCGGAGGGCGGGACTGAAAAGAGCTGTACCGGGCGATGAAGGCCACTGTAGGGAAAAAAGTCGTAGGTCGTCAGCGGAAACCCACCCATCACACCCGCTACCCCGCCACCGCCCGGGCCTGCTCCCGGCGGCACGCGCTCGGGCAACTGTTTGTTTTCGACCGCGATGGTGATGCGGTTCTTTTGATCCCACAGCAGGCTTTCCGTGACTTCCACGACGAACGGAAGTTGTCCCCCTGAATGCTCAGTCAGGAGCTTGCCATTCATCCACAGCTTTGCCAGATATGTCGCCGAACCGACCCGCAGAAATATACGATGGCCGCGCCATCCTGAGGGCATGAAAATTTCGTGTGAATACCAGGCGAGGCCGAGATAGTTGTGGGCGTCGTCGAATAGGTCGTTCCAGCTGCACGGCACTGGCATGAGGCGCGGTGATGGAAGCGCCCTAAACCATTCCTCGGCTTCGCCTTCCTCATTGGGGTCAAGTTGAAACTGCCAGAGGCCCGAGAGATCGAGAAGGTTGCGATGCTGGTTCTGCTGTGGATAAAGCAGCCCCCGCACAGGCTGCGATTTGGCTGGTAGCTCCGCATTGTCAGCCTCCGCATAGGTTTTGGAGAGTGCAACCGCCGCGACGGCCGCGCCGTTCGCGGCGGTGCGCCTAAGGAGGTCTCGCCGACTAATGGGGGGCGAACCATCATCCTGATCATTGGTGTGCCGCTGAAGTGCATCCATTCGTTCAACTCCTTCCGGTGCCAAGAGTGATCTTGGTCAGCCCGCAACTTGTGGATTGCCAGATGTCAGGATCTTCACACTAAGAAACGAGACTACTGCTCGCCGGCGTAATGCCAGCCACCGCGGTGAGCGAACGACCGAAGTGTTGAGAAGGAGCTTTTTCGAAGCTCAGGGCCCGAGTTCCTGAAGCCTCAAAGTTCTGCTACTCGCGTGCAAAGTGGATACCGTGTCGGCAGTTGCTTGAATTTTGAAGTTGTCAGTACCGGAGTGGCGGCTTCCAATTTCTAAACCCATTACGTCAGCGACAAACTGGCAAATGCGCGGTCATGCCGCGGGAAAGCAGGAGACCGGGAAGAGAAAATCCCTATGTCCGACAGCGGACTGACAACATTTCCAACCTTTGAAATACTTTGGCTGGGGAAAGGGTAATGTTGTCATCTCTCACTCCAGCATGTCGTAAGGTTTTAAATTGGAAGATCGATAGACGACGCACGACCGCTGCAGTCATCTTACTCATCATCCTTGTGGGCCGTGCTTCTGCACAAAACCCGCCGAGCCGAGCCCAGCCGCCAAATCTTTCAACCCCCCGATACGATGAGGATTATTTGTATTTGCGCTATCCTCAGAATCGAACCGGCGCATGGTGGGAGCCATTGAAATACATACCGCTTGACTCACGCGGCTGGGCCTATCTCACACTCGGGGATGAAACGCGATTGCGCTACGAGAATTACACTAACAATGAATTTGGCTCGGCCACCAGGCCGGACGAAGGTTATTTTCGCTTTCGTGACGTGCCCTACGCCGATCTTCATCTGGGCTCGGATTTTCGCCTATTTGGTCAGCTAATTACGGCCTACGGAGATCGCTCCGACATCACTAAAAACCCCTTCACGGATGAGACTGGGGTAGACGTGCTCCAGGCGTTTGCCGAATGGCGAATGCAGATAGATGAAGCGAGTAACCTGATGCTTCGCGGTGGAAGACAGGTAATCAGTTCCGGCAGCAGTCGGTTGATCAATGCCGGGCCGAATATCAGGCTGTCTTTTGATGGCGGCCGAATCCGTTGGGAGAATCGGGATTGGCGACTCGACGGTTTCCTGGTACGTCCAGTGAAAAGCTCGCTAGAGTCGTTCGATAATTCGTCCGATCCTGCGCGTTTGGTTTGGGCACTGTACACGACGTACAACCTTCCGCAGATCGGGCCGCAGTCGGGAATCGATCTGATTTACATTGGCTTCGAGAACGACCAGGCCCGGTTCAATCAAGGCGATGGAGAGGAAAAGCGGCACACAGTTGGGGCGAGGTTCTTCGGCAATCGAGGGAGCCTCAGTTGGGACTGGGAAGCTCATTGGCAATTTGGATCATTCGACGCCGGTAATATCGCCGCATGGAGTTTCGGCACTGATACCCGCTATACGTTTCGCGACCTTTCACTCAACCCTTACCTGCAGCTAAAGACAACACTCCTCAGTGGTGATCGCGATCCTGATGACCGGGATCTGCAGACGTTCAACGCGATGTTCGCGCAAGGGGGATATTTCGGCGAATCAGGGGTGATTGGCCCGAGCAATCTGATGAACGTCGATTTGATGACCGGCATCGAGTTGGGCGGAGGATGGAGTCTGAGTGGAGGTGTGCTCTTCTTCTGGCGACAGAGTCTTGGCGATGGACTTTACGGTGTGGGCGGGAACCTGATTCGTCCCGATGGTGGGAGTAGATCACGCTACATCGGCACCCAAGGCGACATCGTCTTGGATTGGCAGGCAAATCGGAACCTTAGCTTTAACTTCGCCTACTCAATTCTTGAGCCGGGCGCTTACATTGAAGACACCGGACCCGCCCAAACCGTCCAGTTCTTCGGGGCGCAGGTTGTATTCAGGTTTTAGGGGCAAGCGATCAGTTTCCTTCAAACCACGGTCACGCTGCACTCGATCATCCCCAAACCAGATTCGCCTCTGCGTCCAGGGCGCGGGAGGAGCAGTCCAGAGCGGATCGTCGGCCGGGAGGCCGAGATGCACAAGTCCAGTCAGACAGATGTAGAGTGATCCGGTTGAGTTGTACGTTTCCTGCAGCCCAGGCTGAAAACCAACCGCTCCGAGCCGAAGCCACCCGTCTTCATCGAAGGTGCCAGGGGCTTCGATCATGCGACGCACAACGGCAGTAATGCCCGCCCGAACCGCGCCGGGATCGAGCGATTGGGGCAGTTGCTTGTGAAGCGCCATGTCCGCCAGGTGGAAAAATGCGGCGAAGCGATAGGCGGAGGAACGGCCCATGACAGGAAATGTCCCCTCTGGAGAAATCAGCCGCTCCAATATTTCCGCATTGCGGCGGGCGCGCCTCAACGCTTCGGACATCGGCACCGCCAGGGGGTGGCGCATTTCTTCAGCAACGCGCATCACCTGCAATAGCATTGGGTGAATGTCGTAGCTGTTGTAGTAATCCCATTGAAAGCGAGGCCCATCCCCATACATTCCATCACCAACGTACCAATCCCGCGCCTTCTCACCGGCAACTTCAATGGGCTTGGGATTTGCCTTTCCCTCGAGGCGCCACAGGGCTGCTTCGACCATTGCGGGGAAGAGGAACCAGTTGTTGTTGTGTTTTAGCTCGATGGTGCGGGAAGTCTTAAGGGCGTTCAAGACATTCGTGCGCTGCTGTGGGGTCAGTGGCTCCCAGAGCTGTTTTGGCGCCACGAGCAGCGCATAAGAGAGATAGGCAGATTCCACCAGCGGCTGGTCGGGAATCTCGCCAAAGTTAAGAAAATCCGGCGATTGCGGATCTGTCGCATTGATCAGCGATTCGCGGGCAAGCACGATGAATCGCTCTCGCAATTGCCCTTCTGGAGTATCATCGGGTCCAAGCTCAAGCCACGGTGCCATGCCCGCCAGCGTCCGAGCAAAAGCTTCGTAGTGAGTCCAAGCCGCGCGATGCTGCTCCCAATCATGCACCGGCATGCGCTTCTTCAACTCGCCTTTGCTAAGTGCCTCCAGAACCGGTTCAGCTACATGGGTCAGCACGGCCACGCAATAGGCACGATCCTCGGCTCCGGTTGCAGTCAAGTCGCGCTCTCTCCTGCTTGGCTGTGATAGATCGGGTGCGCTTGCAGCCAGCTTCTCGGCCGCTTGCCGGAGCTGCGGGAGCTCAATATGCGCTTCCGCATTCATCGCCCGTACGATTTCTGATCCGGCCATCAGGACCGCGCCCGTACCGAAAGCTTGAACGGAGTCCGCACTGAAGTCTTCCGGACCCGCTCCCACCGGCTGCACGAACCCCACCCCGCCATGAGGCCCGATTCGAGTTAGGAGGGCGTTCCATCCGCGCACGACTGCTGGCCAATACGTCTCGCGCTCGAGCAGACCGGTGCGAACTCCCCAAGCCAATCCTACAACGAACAAGCTAGTGCCACTGGTTTCTCCGATGGCGATTTGCTTGGGATCTTTCAGGTTTGGATACCAAAAGCCGTCGGGTTGCTGTGCCGCCAGGATGGCACCGCTCATCTCCTGGAACAGCGTGACGTAGAAATCTCGGGCGTCATAATTGGCGGGCATAGCATCGAGCAACTTTGCCAGGCCTGCGTACACCCAACCGTTGCCGCGGCTCCAGAAAACTTTTTGGCCGCTTGGAGTACGGAGATCGATGAAACGCGCGTCACGGTAGAAGAGCTTCTCTTTTGGGTCATACAGCGCCCGATAAGTTGCCCTAAATTCCTGATCTGCAAAGCCGAGATATCGCTCTTCTCCGGTGGCCCGCGACAACAGCGCCATCGTGGGCGGTGCCATGTAAAGCGCATCAGCCCAGGTCCAGCGATCGGTGGGCTGGACGCCAGGCGTCTTTGGCTCCGCCGTAAGCGAAAGGTCCTCTGTTATGCGCCGTCGCAGGATTTCATCGAATCGATCCTTGAAAGGTTTGAGAACCTCGCCGTCCGCAGGCTCCATCAAATAGATCCTCAGCCAGGGGTGGCCCACAGCCTGCGCGTCGGCGTGATAAGTGTCATCACCGGGGCGCCAATCGGTGCGTTCTCCCGCGCGAATGACGGCGGCGAGATATCGCGGATCGCCAGTCACGAGGCTGGTGTCGATCAATCCCTCGTAAAGCGGCGCGATTGCCCAGTGGCGTGGCCCAAAGGGGACCTGATGGGTCAGTTGCCAGTCAGCCACCCTAGTGATGGTGGCTCTGACATGCTCTGCGTCTCCGATGTTGTCTCCTGGAGCATTAGCGCAGCCGCAGAGCAGATGAATCACGGTTATGACAACGGCGATTGCGGCAGCGTGATTCTTCATTTCATCCCCGGGCATCACATCACTTCGGCAAGGAAATAATCTCCACCCAGTTTGGATTCTTCCCAACATCCAGCCGCGAGAGTGGACGTAGCGTTCCGTTATTCCCATCAATTGCGTAAGGGCTCAATCGGTTGGATTTCTGGCCGACGGCGAGCAGATACCTTCCCTCAGGATCGATATTGAATGCGCGCGGCTGCTTTTCGGTGGGATAGCTGGCAATAGGAGTCAAGCTGCCGCTCTGGCGATTCACTCTGAATGCGGCGATCGTGCTGGATGTCCGTTCGGATGCGTAAAGGAAGTTGCCATCCGGCGTGACATGAATATCCGCGGCCGCGGGTTTCTCGGTGAGATCAGGCGGTCTCACTGAGTACGTGTCGAGCCGCTTGAGCGTTCCGGTGCCGCTCAATTGATAGACATCGAGCGTGCCACCGAGCTCGTTCACGCAGAAAAGGAATTTCCCGCTTGGGTGAAAGACGAAGTGACGCGGCCCGGCTCCGTGGTTGGTGCTGACCGTCGGTGGCTCGTTAGGCGTGATCTTCACGGCGCCTTCGTCAAAGTGAAACTGCATGATCAGGTCATCGCCAAGACATGTGACGAAGAGAAATCTGTTGGAGGGGTCTGTCTGGACGCAATGCGCATTCTTGCCGCTAGTTAGAACTTCCAACGGCTCTGGATCGACCGCGCCAGTTTCGGCAATCTTATTGATGGAGATTTTGCTGCCGAAATATGACGCAGCCAACAGATATCGCCCTGTACGGTCGGTGGCGAGATTCGCCATGTTGTCAGCGAGGGGAACTGTCTTGATCGCCGAGAGCTTCCCGCTTCCCGCATCGATAGCGAAGCTGCTCACCGAGAAAGGCTCGGACCGCAGCGACGCGAAGAGATGCTTCTTATCCGGGCTGATCGCTAGTGGCATCACCATGCCGCTTGTGGCAATGCGCTGGACAACCTTGATGCTGCCATCGTCCTGGTTCAATTCCAAGACGAAGATCTCGCGGCTGTCGGCATTGGCGATATAGACGATGGTCCGCGCAGTCGCCAGTGATGCTCCAACGAGAACGCTGACGATCAGAAAGATGCTATGGCAGCACTTCATCGTGTTACTGTTTCTTTATCATGATGTTCGAGACCACCGCTTCACCGCGGATCGGCTTGAACTCGAGTCTGAGTTGGCCGTCGGATGCTTGCGCCAGGAAGGTTCGCGTGACGGCGGTACGGTACTCTCCCGCGGCGGCCAGCACGTCAAAATTCTCGATCTTTGTCTGGCCGTTCACGACAACATTGAAAACGCGATCGCCCAAGGCAGTATGGGAATTCGGTTCGAGGAATCCGAGTGTGACAAAATACGTGCCATCTTCAGTGGGGATCGAATAGCTGAAATCCCCGCGGCGGAAGTTACTGAACAACTGCACATCCTGCGTTCCACGCACCGGTGTCTTGTTAGTGACACCCTTGGTATTGCGTTCGATCATCCAGTCCCCCTCGCCGCCATTGAAGAAATGGTCGGAGCCGAACCGTGTGCCTGAGCAGGACACGAGCCCGGTGGTCAATTGGCCCGCAGCGATGTTGACGCCGCTGTTGCTCAGCGTCCACTCGGCCGTATCTGTGACTGTCTGGTCACCGTAATGGCCGAGGGCGACCACCTGGTTCGCTCCTGGGCTGAATTTTACGTCTTTGAAGAGATAGGTATTGAGCTGCGCCTGATCTTTGGAAAGTGACCCAACCGGTTTCCCATTTACGGAGAGATCCACCTTTTGGGCGTTGCTGTACACCTTCACGTCGTTGAAGGAATAGGCTCGGTCCTTGTAATGCTTTCCCGTCAGATGGGTGACGGGGTCCTTGCTCCAGTTTGCCTTGTAAAAGTAGAAGGGGTCCTTCCGTGTCTTGCGATCGAAAGTCACCAGCCCCTTTGTGTTGACTCCGCGCATATCTCCTTCGTTTCGAATGCCTGTGGCGAAGTCGAACATGTTCCAGACATAGGTCCCCCATAAGTATTTCTTGCTGAGGAACAACGCATAGTTCTGCTCGTGGACGTAGCTGGCATACTCCTCGGGCTGATAAGCCACTTGCTGGCCAGTGTTGCCACTTTCGACGGGACCGCCAACTGGATCATCCGTGTGGTGAGTCAGCGCAGCGCCAGCCCCATACTCGCTCACGCCCAGCGGCTGTCCTGGATATCGCGCATGGAAGGCATCGAGCATTGGTCCCAATTCTGAGAAAGGGCTGCTGTACCAGAGGTAGTAGCGATTGGTTGCCCAGATGTCCGTGATTCCGCCGGTGTGGATAAATGAGTCGGAGTCTTCTATCTCTTCCGTAAAATCCGCCATCGTCGTCACGCGGCTCGGGTCCTCAGCCTTTGCCAGCGCATGCAACTCGCGCAACAACGGAGTGACGTTGTCATAGGGGACGCCCGGACAGTTTTTGTTCATGAAGGTAATCTCGTTCCCGACGGACCACATGCCTACCGAAGCATGATTGAATTGCTGGCGAATCATCTCCTGCAATTGTTGCATGGCATTTGCCCTCAACTGTTCCGTCGGCTGCCTGGTGGGGCACTGCGTTGCCGTCATCCCCGTCGCAAGAGGCAATAGTTCCGTTGTAGATGCCACGCCATATGGAACCTCGGACCAGACCACGAGTCCAAGCTTGTTGGCACGTTCGAGCACATATTGGCTGAACGGATAGTGGCCAAGCCGAACGGAATTGGCGCCAATTTCTTTAATTAGATCGAACGACTCATCGACATCGCGGTCGCTCATCGCCCAACCCTTGCCCTGGGAATCCTGATGGATAGCGACGCCTCGCAGACGGACGTGCCTACCGTTCAGAAAAAAGCCTTCGTTTGCGTCAAAGCGCATCTGGCGAATGCCGAAATCCTGTACCACCTGGTCAATCGGCTTGCCGTCGCTTCGGAGGACCTCGACAACCAATTTATATTGGTAAGGGTCCTCCACCCCTTGCCAGAGATGAGCCTTTTCAACCTGCAATTCCTGTGTTAATTCGAGCTGACGCGAAGCCCTCAGCCGCACCGGTTGTTGCGCAGTTTGGGCCACTTTGCCATCCGCATCCAGCAACGAGGCGCGGACGATGTATTCACCGTCATGCTTCGTATCATTTTTCAGTTTCGACCGCACATTTACGGAGGCATTCCCATCAGCGATCGATTTCGTGGTTGCGTACACCCCGGGGCCCCCGAAGTCACCCAGCTCGATGTGTATCGGATCGGCAGTTGTCAACATAGACACATAGCGATACAGACCGCCCGAAATGTTGAAGTCGCCGGTTAAGGGGAGGATGGCGGTTATGTCGTGATCGGTGACAGGCGTGCTGTTATTTATCTTAACGAGCAGCACGTTCTTGCCACTGGCAATGATGTTCGTGATATCAAAGCGGAATGCTGTGAATCCACCCTTATGCTGGCCGAGCTTTTGGCCATTCAGCCACACATCCGCCACCATGCTGGCGGCGCCAAACTCCAGCCAGATGCGCGCACCTGATGGCGGGGCATCGAACTCCAGGCGGTACCAGCCGATGCCTCTCTTATAAGGTTTTGTAGCTTTGGTGCTGGCGGCGTCCTCCGCATTCCAGGTATGGGGGAGCCGGACCGTTTGCCAATTTGTTCCCGTGGCACTCAGGGCCGCATCATCGCTCAGGGTGTCATCCTGAATGAATTGCCAGTTCCCCTCCAGCCGGTACGTGCGGCGCAGTTCCTCCACAGCGGGAGGAGTCTCCTCGGCGCCCGCAGGCCGGCAGCTCAGCATTGCGACCAGGAGCCAACCGAGGATGTGCGTCCATCGATCACCCGTTTTCATGGCTGTCTCCTGATCATGAGGTTCGAGACCACTGCCTCGCCTCGAGTCGGCACGAAATCGATTTTCAGGTGACCATCGGTAACCTGCGAAGTGAAGGTCCTGGTGATCACTCTGCGGTATTCACCCGCTTCTTTAAGAACATCCAAGTTGCGAATCTTCGGGACACCGTTGGCGACGACGTCGAAAATGCGGTAGCCCACTCTGGTGATATTGCCAGGCTCAAGGAAGGCGAGCTTGATCTGGTAGTTGCCATTTTCGAGTGGAATGAAATAGCTGAACCGGCCGAAACGGTAATTCTTAAACAGGTCCAGGTCCCCAGTGCCGCTTACACTGGTCCAGTCCGTCACTCCTCTGGTCCCCTTTTCCACCAGCCAGCCATCGCTGCCACCGATGTAGAAGTTTTCAGACCCGAAGCGCGCCCCATCGGACGACGTAAAGCCCGTCGTCAACTGTCCAGCGGCGATATTGATGTCATCATTATCCAATGACCATTCGGCTAAGTCATTGACGGATTTGTCACCGAAACTGCCAACAGCCTCCAGCCTGTTTTGGCCCCGTTTCAGTTTCACGTTCTTGAAGACGTAGGTATTCTGAAGCACCTGATCCTTCTTCATCGAAGCAGCCAGCCTTCCATTGACAAACAGTTCGACCGAGTCTGCATTGCTGTAAACTTTCACATCGGCAATTGGGTAGGCGCGGTTGGTGTAGCGCTTACTCGTCAGATACACCACCGGCTCGCGACTCCAATTTGCCTTATAGAAATAGAATGGATCCTTCTTGATTTTCCGGTCGAAGGTCACGAGCCCCTTTGTGTTCACCCCTCGCAGATCACCCTCGTTGCGGAGTCCCGAGCCGAAGTCGAACATGTTCCATACGTACGTCCCCCAGATGTAAGGCTTGCTGATGAGCATCGCGTAGTTCTGCTCGTGGACATAACTTGCATATTCCTCAGGCTGATAGACAACCGGAACACCGGTATTGATAACCTCCGCTAGCCCGCCAATAGGGTTATCGCTGTGGTGCGTGAGCGCCGCCCCTGCGCCATATTCGCTCATACCAATCGGTTGATCGGGATATCTGGCGTGTAATGCATCAAGGAGCTCGCCCAATCCCGCCACCGAGCCGCTGTACCACAGGTAGTATTGATTGATCGCCCAGATGTCGGAGATGCCACCGACGGCGATGTACTGACCTTGAAGCGGCGGCAACACTTTCGATGTGAAATCCGCCAGAGTCGTCACGCGGGTCGGATCCTCCTGCTTGGCCAGCGCCTGCAATTCCCGCAACACAGGCGTGATGTTGTCGTAAGGAGCAAGCAGACAATTCTTGGACATGAATGTGGTTTCATTGCCGATCGACCACATCCCAACGCAGGCATGGTTATATTGCTGACGAATCATCTCCTGAAGCTGTAGCTTTGCGTTGGCTCTGAATTCCGGTGTGGCATCCTCTTGCGGGCAGCTTGAAGATTCCTTGCCAAGATCGATGGGCGCCTGAACAGTGACTCCGATCCCAAATGGCACTTCCGCCCAGACGACGAGCCCTATTCTGTCCGCACTGTCCAGCATGTACTGGTCGAATGGGTAGTGTCCAAATCGGACCGTATTGGCCCCGATTTCTTTCACGAGCCCCAGCGTCTCGTCCATCTCGTCGTGTGTGAGTGCCCACCCTTTGCCTTGGAAGTCCTGGTGGATTGCCACGCCGTGCAGGCGAACGTGTTTGCCGTTGAGAAAGAATCCCCTGTCGGGGTCAAATCGCATCTGCCGGACGCCAAAGTTCTGCTCGACGCGGTCAATCGGTGTATTGTCGGCGCGGAGCAGTTCAATTACCAAATTGTATTGATATGGATCCTCCACGCCTTGCCACAGATGCACATTGCTGACGTTCAGATCCTGGACAACTTCCTGCCGGCCTCCACCCGTCATCGTGATCGTTCGTTTGGAGTTCTGTGCGAGCCGACCGTCGGCATCAACAAGCGAAGTACTCACGACATAATCACCCTCTTGCTCGGAGTCGGCCTTCACGATGGCGCGAACGGTGACTGTTGCCTGGCTACCTGAAATAGATTTGGTCGTGGCATACACGCCGGATGCTCCCAGGTCGTTCAAGTCGAAATGAACAGGGTCAGCGGTGGTAATCAGCGAGACGTGCCGGTACAGCCCACCGGACATATTAAAATCACCCTCGAGCGGGATGATGGCGGTGGGGTCATGCTTAGTGACGGGCGCGCGATTGTCCGCTCTCACGAGCAGGACATTTTTGCCATTGCTAGCCAATCGATCCGTCACATCGAAGCGATAGGCAGTAAATGCCCCCTTATGCTGCCCCAGCTTCTGTCCGTTCAGCCAGACGTCCGCCACGATGCTTGTTGCATCGAATTGCAACCACTTCCGCGCCCCCGCCTGAGGAGTATCAAACTCGAGACGATACCAGCCAAGTCCTCGTTTATACGGTCGGGTGGCCTTGGTTGTCGCGGCGTCTTCGGCATTCCAGGTGTGAGGGAGGTTAACTGTTTTCCAGTCTGGCCCTTCGCCGGCCAATGCCTGATCCTCAGTTAACCCATCGTTCTGAACAAACTTCCAGTTCTGGTCAAGGCTCGTTGTCGTCCGCAACTCTTTGTTGCTGCCACTTAAGCCGGGATCACCTAGGAGCAGTGGCGCAAACGTCAGGACTGCTGTAACAGTCAAAACCGCAATCAGGCAAGTGGATCGTTTCATAGACATGCTCCGAACTTTGATGTGAAAATCAGTGGGCGGATCGTGCTGCAACGTCAGAGCCACGTCTGTCCGATAGCGGACGATGTTCCGGAAAAGAAAATATGGAACACTTCACTCGCCCGCAGAGGAGACGCGAATCTAAAACCGCTGCGCAGTTGGGCTCGCTCAAAATCCGCGGAGCGGGGTGCAAAAAGTTTTTTCAATTGGTCTTTGGGTGTGGCTCTCTGTCTTTTCAATTTAATGGTTCAGTCGCTGGCAAGCTTCCTTGGCGGTCGGCGGAGTGCCACAAAACCCCATCGTGCCGTCGGCCTTCAATGAGCCGCGAGTGGAAGGCGGGGCGAGAAGTTGTTGCAACTCGATTTGGAGTATCTGAATCAATCGTTCGCCAGCTCGACATCGGCCGGGGCGAGATTTGGCGACAGCAGATGGATGACCAGCAGCGCTGCGAGATAGGCGAATCCGCAGACGGCCAGAATCACGCCATAATTGTTGTTGGTCACTTTTAGCGCGTATCCAATCGCGAGTGCCGTGATCCCGTTGCCGATGGACCCGGCCATACCGCCGATGCCGACCACTGATCCCACCGCTCGGCGGGGGAACATGTCTGATGCGAGAGTGTAAAGATTCGCCGACCAGCCCTGATGCGCAGCGGCTGCCAGGGCGATCAATCCCACCGTCACCCAAACGTTGTGCGTCCACCCCGCAAAAACCATGGGCACGACGCAGGAAGCGCAGACCAGCATGGCCACTTTCCGTGCAGTACTGATACTGTGCCCACGCTTGAGCAGCATTGACGAAAGCCAGCCTCCGGCAATACTCCCGACGTCTGCCGAAACATAAATGATCACAAGCGGCAGCGCAAGTCCCTTGAGTTCGAGCTGATATGTCGTGTTGAAGTATTTTGGCAGCCAGAACAGGAAGAACCACCAGACTGGGTCAGTCATGAATTTGCCGGCGGCAAAGGCCCATGTTTGACGATGCGGCAAAAGCTGCAACCACGGTATTTTGACGCTCGGCTCTGGCGGATCACTCTGGATGTGTTCGAGCTCGCCAGGTGACAGGCGGGGATGGTCCTCGGGCGGGCGGTAGATTACCCACCAGAAAACAAGCCATACAAACCCAAGCATGCCGGTAACGAGGAAGGCCCAGCGAAATCCGAAATGAAGGACAATGAATGGGACCAGAAGCGGAGCGGCAATGGCGCCCACATTGGAACCGGCATTGAAGATGCCAGTGGCGAGCGCACGCTCCTTCTTGGGAAACCATTCGGCGACTGTTTTCACTGCGGCGGGGAAATTGCCCGCCTCACCCAGGCCAAGTGCAAAGCGCATGAAGCCAAACCCAAAGGCCGAGCGCACCAGTGCATGACCCATTGAGGCAAGACTCCAGAACGTGATGGCAATTGAGTAGCCCTTGCGAGTCCCGATCCGATCGATAAGGCTTCCCACTCCCACCAATCCGACCGCATAAGCGATGTGGAACGCCAGGACGATGTAACTGTATTCGACTTCGTTCCACCCGATGGATTTCTGCAGATCAGGCGCCAGGATGCTGAAGACCTGCCGGTCGATGTAGTTGATGGCGGTAGCAAAAAAGAGCAGAGCGCAGATCACCCAACGGTAATGGCCTACGCGGCTCGAAGAGGTTTGATACGCCAGTTGCGGCTCGGATTGTCGCATGCGCCAGGGCCTGGCGGAGGTTTCTTATGTGATCACTTTTCCTCTTGAATAAATGTGCGAGCGACTTTGGGTGGTGAAGCCTCGGTTCGTGACGAGTTGAGGAAGTTCAACGCAAGCATTGACATGGTGCGCGTTCCGACGGCCAGCGCAGTCTCATCGACAAAGAACTTGGGACTATGATTTGGTGCCGCTTTCGCCGGATCCTGGTCGTCAGGCGTCACGCCGAGGAATATGTAGAGACCCGGTGCTGCCTGTGCGAAGAATGAGCAGTCCTCCGATGCGCCGGCCAAAGGTGCTTTCGCCACCTTGCCATCGGCGGCGCGGCGCAGAACAGGCGCCATTTGTTCGGTCAACTCCTCATTATTGATCGTCGGCGCGTACATCTTCGTGATTGTTACTTCCGCCCGGGCGTCAGCACTCTCGGCGACCTTTTCGGCCGTTAGCTTCACATCACGCCCAACCTGTTCCCGCACCTTGTCGTCATATGTACGTATCGTGCCAGACATCTGCACGCTGTCGGGCACCACGTTCGCGCGCGATCCGCCATTGATCGTGCCGATGGTGACGACCGCGGGCGAGGCAGTGAGATTGGTGCGACGGCTTACAACAGTCTGCAGGCCCACGATCACTTGAGCCGACGTCGTGATTGGATCGATAGTGTTCCACGGCATCCCGCCGTGCCCCTGTCGGCCGATGACGGTGATTTGCAGGTCATCGCCGCTCGCCGTTGTCGCGCCGCTTCGATAAGAGACCTGGCCGGACGGCCCGGGCATGACGTGTTGCGCGAAGACGGCGTCTGGCTTCGGATCTTCAAATGCCCCCTCTTGAAGCATGAGTTTCGCGCCCCAGCTACCACCAGACGAGGGCGTAACAAGACTGGAGCCCTCCTCGGCCGGCTGGAAAACGAACAGGACCGTGCCGCGGAGGTCGTCTTTCATTCCCGCCAGCACTTCTGCGACTCCCATTAACATGGCCGTGTGTGCATCGTGACCGCAGGCGTGCATGACCGGCACTTCTTTTCCCTGGTATTGCTGTTTGGCGGTCGAAGCAAAGGGCAAGCCTTGCGGCTCCTGCACGGGCAGGGCGTCCATGTCAGCGCGCAATGCGACGGTACGACCTGGTTTTCCGCCACGGAGCACGCCAATGACCCCAGTCCGCGCCACGCCCGTACGGACCTCGAGGCCGAGCTGGCGGAGGTGGTTTGCCACGAGCGCTGAGGTTTCCTTTTCCTGATCGCCCAGCTCCGGGTGCTGGTGAATCTGCCTGCGCCACTGAATCACCTTCTGCTCGAGGCTTGAGCATCGCTGCCGCACGATTTGCTCCAGGTCTGCGCTGTCACCGAATGCCATTCTCGGAGAACAGACTGCGAGTACCACGGTAAGCAGAACGACGCGAAGGGCCTGATGGTTGATTCTCATAAACACCTCAGATCAATAAATCCCGGACGGGGCAAACGCTCCGCCTGTGTGTGCGCGTGATCAATGCCCGCTGGTCATCTCTCGACGACTTGTCTCAAACAGGAACCACGTCCGCTTCTCCGTTTCATCGATCCAAACCTCGATCAGGCTCGCCGTTGCAACATCGCGATGCTCCTCGCAGACGTTGTGAGCCTCGCGGAGCCGTGCCGCCAGCGTCTTGTTGTCCTCGCAGAGCTCGGCCAGCATGTCCTCCGGCTCTACATAGTCGGCGTCGTTGTCTGCAATGCGCTGAAGTCTCGAGATGTGGCCAATCGACGTGATGGTATGACCCCCCAGCTTGCGGATTCGTTCGGCAATCGGATCGGTCATTGCGTAGAGCTGCTCCGCCTGCTCATCAAACATCAGGTGATAATCGTGAAAATGTGGCCCGCTTAGGTGCCAATGAAAATTCTTGGTCTTCATATAAAGCGCAAAGACGTCCGCGAGAATCGGATTCATCGCCCCAGCGATGTCTCGTGTCGCCTCCTCGCTCAGATCCGAAGGCGTCCCCAGAACGGATCGTAAACGTTCCTTCATCAAATTCATTCTGGAAGTGTTGGCAGTTTTCATTTCCGCGTCCTTAGTTGGAGTTTTTGAAATTTAACGAGGCGACAGTCCTGCCCTCGGCAGGGCCCGAATCGCGAAACCCAGCATCATCCAATTGACTCCACGGAAGATGAGGGTGATTCCCACGAACAGACCAATAACCCACAGTGCAGTCGCCGGCCAGCCAAGCCAGATCAGGGTTCCCAAGATCACATCAATGATGCCGCCGGCCACCGGCCACCCCCAGGAAGCGAAGCGATAAGTGAGTGCGGTAACGATCTTGAAAATCCCTCCAACCATAAGCAAGCATGACAACAGCAGTGTCAGGGCCAACAACCCGCCGACTGGAATACGCAGGAAGAACACCCCCACGACCATCGACAACACACCCGAAAGCAGATGGAGAAAGAATCCACTCCAGCCTCGTGACCAGAAGGCACCGAACGTCTCGGCTATTCCGCTCAATAAGATCAGAACCCCAATTGCTATTGTCGTTGCAAATGAGGCGATGACGACCGCGCTCAGGGCGAACATTCCCAGCACGACGAGGGCAATGCCGAGCGCCACCAGCCATCCCCAGTTGGCCCGCATTGCAGTTAATTCGTGTCTGAGATCGGCGGCGAAATAAGGATGTTGAAACGTGGTCATGGCGAAACCTCTTTTCTGCCAGGAACTGGCTCCTGGCTGCTGAGCCCTTCCCATTACTCACTTTCCCCGCGCCGCTCGTCGCCGCGTGAAGTATCGCGAAATCTAGAAATCACTTCTTCGGCAGTGTGAAGATCGCAACCCATGCGGGCCCGCTCTCGGTTTGAACGATCGGGTTCTTCATGCCCCCCGCGATCGCCACGTACTGAGTACCGCCGAGCATGTAGGTGGAGATGCCGCCGCCAATTGCATCGTGAAGATCCTTTTTCAGTAACACCTGACCGTTTGCTGCATGGAAGGCGAGGAAGTTTCCCTTCGTGTCGCCTGTTAACAGGATGCCGCCGGCCGTGGGCGTAACCGAGGCGACCATCGGCGTATCCGTGTCGTACTTCCAACGCACATCGCCGCTATCGGCGTCAATCGCAGTGATGTGGCCGAATTTCTGGTCAGTTGGGTCTTGCACGCCAAACCCGTTGGCCGATCCGATAAACGGCTTGGGTGGGTCGTGTTTGAGGGTTTGGGGATCGGCGAGCTTGATCGTCGTCCCCCAGTCGATGGCCGGGACGAACAGGGCATTGAGCGGCCGCGAATAGGATGGGCCGTACCAGTTGGTACCGCCCTGCGTTCCCGGCAGGAAGCGGGTTCCTGCGGCAGTCAGTGGCGCCTCGACGTTTTCGATGCGCGTGACCGGAGTCTTAAAGAACACGTCCTTCAGATCGCGGCTCAGGCCGTAGGCATAACCGTTCTTGCCCGCCACCGCGACCATCTTCCGCCCTGCTTTGGAGGTGAAGAGGATTGGGCTTGCGGCCAGATCCCAGTCATGGAAATCGTTCTTCACCAGCTGGTGGTAGCCCTTGAGCTCACCGGTCTTGGCGTCGAGGGCGACTACGCTGCTGGTGTAGAGGTTGTCGCCGCTGCGGTAATCACGGACGAAATCCGGTCCGGGGTTTCCGACCGGCGAGTACAGCAGCCCAGCCTCGGTATCCAGCGCGTAAGAAGAGTACGTGCCGCCGCCTGCCTTGACCCGCTTTGGATCATCCGGCCACGTTCTGGCGGCGTCACCGGTGGAAGGGACAGTATCAAAATTCCACAATCGCTTGCCGGTCTGAGCATCGAACGCGCGGATATGGCCGATTCCACCGTAGTCGCTTCCCGCATTGCCGAGATAGACGCGCTCCTGCCAGACAATTGGCGCGGCGGTGTAAAACTCGCCTGCGTTAACGTCGGCACCGACCACGTCCCAGACCGCTTCGCCGCTCTTGGCGTCCAGCGCGACCACGTGCCCATCCACCAATCCTCTGAACACCCGGCCGTCAGCGAAGGCGACACCGCGTCCAAGTCGCCCGGGGCTGTCCGGATATTGGAGCTGGTGATGGCGCACCCAGCGCCGCGCTGCCGTTTTCGCGTCGATCGCGTAGGTATTTTCGCGGGTCGTCACGTAGATCGTGTCCCCGACCACGACGACTTCGGACTGAAAACTCAACGTTTCCGGTAGATGAAACCTGGCAACTTCCCTGAGGGACGCCACGTTTTTCGTGTCGATCTGCGTGAGCGGCGAATAGCGCGTCGCGTCATATCCGCCGTTGAACGCAGGCCATGGTGTATCACCTCCTGGGATCTTGGGCTCGTCAGCAGCACGAGATACAAGGGTGAATGCGAGAGTGAGAACTGTCGCGAGGGCGAACGCCTTAGATTTGGGTTTCATGGGTGTCCTTGTCCCAGTTCAGAGCTTGCCTCAGGTGTGGCTGAGTAAGTGATGTGCAGTAGTCATGATGGTAGCTCTGCCCGAAGCTAGATTAGAGCTTTTCGGCAGTGCGAAGATCGCGATCCACGCCGGACCGCTTTCAGTCTGCACAATCGCATTCTTCATTCCGCCGGCGACAGCGATATATTGGGTGCCATCGAGAACGTAGGTCACGATGCCCCCACCGATGGCGTCACGCATCTCCTTCTTGAACAGTACCTGTCCATTGCTTGCATCAAGCGCCAAGAAGTTCCCCTTGCAATCGCCGGTCAGTAATAACCCGCCGGCCGTTGGGGTTACGGCCGCTACCATCGGCGTGTCGGTGTCGTATTTCCAAATGACGTTTCCGGTGTCGGCATCCACCGCGGCGATGTGGCCAAAGCGCTGATCCTTGGGATCCTGCTCGCCGAATGCGTTGGCCGAGCCCAGGAATGGCTTGCCCGGCTCGTGTTTGAGTGCATCAGGCGGCGCCATCTTGATAGTCGTCGCCCAGTCAATTGCCGGGACGAACAGCGCATTGACCTGCGGTGAATATGATGGCCCGTACCAGTTGGTCCCACCTTGTGTCCCGGGAAGAAATCGCGTGCCTTCCGCCGTCAACGGTGCATCGACATTTTCTATTCGGGTCACTGGCGTCTGAAAGTACTGATGCTTCAAGTCGCGGCTCAGGCCATAGACGTATCCATTCTTGCATGCCGCGGCCACCATTTTGCGGCGGGCTTTGGACGTGAAGACGATGGGACTCGCCGCTACGTCCCAATCGTGCACATCATTCTTCACAAACTGGTGGTAACCTTTCAACTCTCCAGTCCGCGCGTCCAGAGCGACAACACTGCCGGTATACAGATTGTCACCCTTGCGATAGTCGCCGGCGAAATCGGGACCGGGATTGCCGACCGGCACATAAAGCACCCCCGCCTTTGGATCCAGCGAAAACGATGAATACATTCCCCCACCTGCCTTCACCTTCTGCGGATCGTCAGGCCAGGTCTTGGCTGCCTCACCAGCCGATGGAACATTATCAAAGTTCCACAGGCGCCGGCCATCTTTCGCATCAAAGGCGCGCATGTGCCCAATCGCACCCACATCGCTACCAGAGTTGCCGATGAACACCTTGCCTTCCCAGACGATTGGCGCTGCCGTGTAATATTCACCCTTGCTGTTGTCGGTGCCGATCACATCCCAGATGACATCTCCGGATTTTGCATCTAGCGCCAGCAGGTGCCCATCCATGGTTCCACGAAACAGTCTGTCATCTGCGTAGGCCAGGCCGCGTACCGGCGTACCAAGCATTTGCGCCTTGGGCTCGATTGTTCGCACCCAGCGTCTCTGTCCAGTGCGAGCATCGATCGCGTAAGTGCCTTTTACGGTCGTGAAATACAAAGTGTCCCCGACCATCAAAGGCCCGGCCTGAAAGCTTAGAGTCTCTGGAACGTTGAATCGTCCCACCTCCTCAAGCGACGCAACATTCCCAGTATTGATCTGCGAAGCGGTTGAGAAACGGGTGCCGTGGTATCCGCCGTTGAAAACCGGCCAGTCCTTATCGGCCTTCTTATTTTCCTCGTCCTCCCCCGGATGATTTGCGCATGCCGAGAGCAGCGATGCCAACGCCGCGACTGTGATGAGTCGAATTGACGCGCTCATATGTCTCCTTCGCCTTTGAGAAGAAATGAAAAAAGCGCCTGTGCGAAAGTGCCGCGAGCAAGGACTCTCGCTCACCTATCGCGCGCATCCCAAGAGGCGTTAATCGCTTCTGTCAGCGATTCCAGATCCCAAGGTCCATCATGACGGTGCCCATCAATGAAGAACGTTGGTGTTCCATTGACTCCACTGCGCACGCCACCGATACAATCCTCGCGAACTCTCGGTACGTACTTATCGACGGCCAGCTCTGTACCAAAACGACCCACATCCAATCCCAGTTCAGCCGCATATGCCAAAACGTCCTCATCTTCCAGCGCATTTTGACGCTGATAGAGCAGGTCGTGCATTTCCCAAAATTTCTCCTGTGCGCCGGCCGCCTCGGCTGCTTCGGCGGCGCGCTTCGCATGCGGATGTATTTGACTGAGTGGAAAGTTCCGAAAGACCAATCGAACGCGGTTTCCAACCTGCCGCATCAGTTGCTTGACGACGGGACAAGCCAGCCCGCAATAGGAACACTCGAAGTCTCCATACTCGACGAGCGTGACGGCGGCCGTAAGGGGACCTTGTATATGATCGCGCTCTTCAGAAACCAGCGGCAACAGCGCTGCGACCTCAGTTTGATTAAGCATGTATCATCTCCTTCGCCACCGCACGTTTCGGCTGCAAGCAAAATGCCATCAACGGGAGAGATACTTCGGAAGTCGAGACGTATCTGCGGCCGGCAATGCACGACAATCAATAAACTTGCGCAACGTCCACTTGTGTTGAATTAGCCATGCTAAAAAACACCTCGTGCACGATAATTGAATTGAAGGGCTGATCCGGCGGTGTCGCCGCCGGATCAGCCCCTACGACTGCTCCGCGCTCTTCTCGGGAAAGTGCACGCGGAACATCGATCCTTTTCCTACTTTTGATTTGACTGTCAGCTTGGCATCGATCAACCTGGCCGCCTGCGATGCGATGGCTAATCCGAGCCCCACACCTTCCTTCCCGAAAGCCTCGCCTCGCCCAAAGGCCACAAAGATTTTCTCCAGATGCTCGGTGCTGATCCCAGGCCCTTCGTCCGCAACCCAAAGCACCGAGCCGCTCTTCGGGTCTTCACCCTTCGAATCACATCCGATTCGCACTGTCCCCAAAGTCGAGTACTTCAATGCGTTGCCCAGGAGGTTCTGAAGGATCAGAACCACTAATTGGGGATCCGTCATCGCAATCGTTCCCGGTGCAACTTCGACGGCAAGCCCCAGCCCCTTCTGCTGCGCGTCCTGTGCAAATTGTGCAATCACCTTGCGCGCAAGCGATCTCAGTTCTACCGGGACGAATGGCGGCGGTTCTCCGAGCTTCCTGAGGCGCTCGTATTCAAGCAGCCGCCTCATCGCGGAAACCGTCTGTAAAATGGATCGTTCAGCCTGGGCCAATGCCCCCTTGGCGTGCTCATTTCCCAGATCTTGCCGCAGGTATGTGAGCCACGTCGTGACGCTTGAAAGGTTGTTGTTTAGATCGTGGCTTAGAAAAGCCAGGTGCTTGTGTTCGATCTCTACGGAATCCCGCATTTTCGCTTTCTGCTCATCCACGATCGTGAACATCGAGTGCTGAAGCATCACATCGATTCCCCCGGAAAGCGCCGCGAACTCAAGCGCTTCCAACTGACGTCCGAGCAGCGCCTCAACATGCTGAAGAGTAATAGCTCGTGCCAGCCGGTCTTCCAGCATCACGTCGCCAATTTCAAAGTTCAGCCGAAATCGAGCCAGGCCATGGATTTGCGACTCCCAGACAACCCGATCAATCTGGCGGGCATCGCCAGATTCCAGCGCGTCAGCAATCGCCAGCAGGATTGCCCGACTGCTAGATTCTGCTGGCTCACCGGCTGTCGCCCAAGCCAAATGAGGAATTGCTTCCCGCACAGCCGCTTCCCAATCAGCTGAGATCGCATCGACGCTTTCTCGTATCGCTTCAGCGATCTTGGTCAAAGTCTGACCGAGGCTTTGCTCATGACTTGGCCAGGTTTGCTCTTCCCTATGGCATCGCTCCAGTAGCCCGTGCAGCGGATTCATATCGCACCTCGAAATTTATAAATTCCGTTTTTCAAACTGAGGTGACTAAGATGTTGGGCGTAAGCTAGCGGAAGAAAAAAACACGTCTGTCCTATAGCGGACTCGGCGCGAATAAAATGTAGTCATCTCGCGAAAGCACAGCTGCACACAACCGCGTTAATAATTGCTCGTGAAACAGTTGCGCTCGAACGCAATGTAGACAAAAATTTTCGAGGCCAGAATGAAATTCTCGCGAAGCTCCCGAACACGCGGGACTGCAAATTGTGGGGCAGACGCAATTGATCTTGGCCATACCGGAAGAAGTCTTTTCGGAAGCCAGAGCAGTGCCAAAATGGGTGCACTTTCCACTTTAAGGTCCCTCGGCGACAGTCCCCGGTAACTCAAGCATGGCACGCCCTTTCTGTCGGCGAGCCCGAGTTGCGCAAGCTCCTTGGGACACCTTGACCAAAATCTCCGGGCGCCCGAAAGCGTGCACAATTGCATCGTCTGCTTGAACGGAGCCGCGCAGGCTCTCGCCTAGCGGAGGAATTGGATTCCAGCCGTCAGTGTCAACTGCTGGCAAGCGATCGCATTGATCAGCGGATCAAAATAGTTGGAAACGGCCGCGGCTTCATTCCATCCAGATTCAATTGGGGAAACCGCCGCAAGTTGGTCGAAACTAAGGTTTTCACGTAATCAGACAGCGGCTGGACTTCCACCGCGACCTTGAGTTTCGGTGCTTCGGGTGTGCCATGTTTTTTCAACCGCTACCTCTACAACTCCGGCCGATAACGGCGACACCCAGCGATAGACTTGGACCATCCATCCGATCAAGCGCGATGTCCGGCCGGAGTCGAAGTGTCCAGACCGGCAGGTTAAGGCAAAATACGGGTCGCGGCGCGAGCAAGAACGTTCTTACATTCCGCCAACCGGTGTTTGTCGCATCAGGGTTCGTATGCCGAGATGATCCGCTTCTCTCATGCTGGTATCTTCGCTTTCTCAACCAGAAAGCAGCACCTCGGTCGCTCACCGCGCTGGCACTGTTCCTGGACCCCTTGGCCAAGCAATTCGCCAACAAGCGTCCGAACAACGACACAGAGTTTCGGATGCGAATTGACGATCTCTGCGAAGGGACAGCCGAAACCGATGACAAAAGCCTGGCTATCGCGCCGCTCAACGTCGGCCAGGCCCCCGAAATCCTCGATGATTTGCAGCGTCTTTTTGGCGCGCTGCCTGACGGAAAGACCTTTCATGGACTGAAGATACGGAGCAGCCAAATGCCGACCTACTTTCCGCAGTTTGATATCCAACTCCTTCTCACTCAGGTCCGACTCAAGGACGGCAAGCAAAGCTTCCAGCACTGGCGCGTACGCCTTGGCGAATAGGCGCTCCGCCTTCGGGGTAATGTCATAAATTGACTCCGGTTTGCGAAACCCGGGCCTCCTCCCTGCCTGCTGGATCAAGCCGTCGCGTTCGAGGCTCGCCAAGTGCGCGCGCACTGCGTTGTCGGTAACACCCAAGGCGCCTGCTAAGTCATTGACCGACTGGGGTTCGCGGCGCAACAAGCGCAAGATTTCTCCGCTACTAGATTCAAGGAGCTGGCGATCCATGCTGGTCCTTTCGGTTTGCCAAAACTTCATACCGCAGTCTATTGAACTACGCGATGGCGCAATAAGTCAAATTTCATGTTGACTTATTGGGCAAGTGGCGTTTATGGTCAGTCATCTGAAGGAGGGCCTTAAGAGGAGCTCGAATGAATCACGCAATCCTCACCGATCAGCTGCGATGGCGTCTACGCTGTTGCAGGGCAAGCTAATAGACGAAACCATGTCTGTCCCTAGCGGACGCTGTGCAAGTTAAACGTCGTCATCTCTCAGAAAGCTCAGCTGCACATACGGCGTTGGTCGGTGCTCGTGAAACAGTTGCGCTCGACTGCAATGTCTGACAAGGCTTTTCGTGGCCAGAATGAAATTCTTGGGAGGCTGCCCGAACACGAGGCACTGCAAATCGTCGGGCAGATGCAATTGATTTCCGCAAAGCCCGGAGAAGTCGTCGCGCCGGCGACAGTCTCGCCCAAATGGGTGCACTTTCCGCTTTCCCTGGTCCTCTCGTCCACCGTGGTGCTGGAGAACGGAGCGACGGTCGAAGGGGCCACTATTGGGCGTGAAGGCATGGATGGGCCATGGGTCCTGATCGCGCCATTACCCAACCCGCATAGGATGATTGTCCAGGTAGGTGGTCAGATGCTTCGAATTTCAGCCACCGCATTTAAGCAACTGTTGCACGAGAGTCCCTCGATGAGAGAACTGCTCATGCGCTACAGTTTAGTGTTGATCCGAAGAGGATTACAAAACGCTGCCTGCATCCAGCACCACACCATCGAGCAGCGGATGTGCCGCTGGCTCCTGGAGACCGCTTACCGAAAGGGGCAAAGCAGTTTCCATGTCACACAGGAGTTCCTCGGTGAGATGCTGGGCGTACGACGTCAAAGCGTGAACCAGGCCGCTGGCGCTCTCCAGCACGCCGAGTTGGTTAAATATCATCGGGGGGAGCTCACCATTCTCGACGGTCCGCGTCTTGAGCAATTATCCTGCGAGTGTTTCAAAGTCACTCAGGCGATGTACGAAACATTCATGAGATTGCAATGACATTTCGAACGCCTTGGCCGGTGCGGGTTTCACGCGACGTGAAACTTATCGGCTGCAGCAATAGCTGGCGGTAATCAGAAAAGAGAGTTGCGAAAATGAATCATAGCGCATCTCACTCGATGCATGATCAGCATCAAGAGCACGTTCACGTCGAGCACAACCATGCACCGGAGGGGGATCACGCTGCGCATGACAAACACGCCGGGCATAGCGTGGAAATGTTTCGCAACAGGTTTTGGCTGACGCTTCTGCTGACAGTGCCAACCCTGATCTGGAGCCAGATGATCCAGCAGTGGTTCAGTTTTCGGGCGCCTGGTTTCCCGGGTTCCAGATTCATCCCGGCCGCGTTCGGAACAGCGGTGTACTTTTATGGAGGCTGGGTATTTCTCCAGGGCGCCTATCGCGAGCTGCGCGATCGTCTGCCTGGAATGATGACGCTGATTTCGCTCGCGATCAGCGTGGCCTTCGCCTACAGCTTGGCCGTGACGTTCGGGCTTGTGGGAATGGATCTCTGGTGGGAGTTGGCGACGCTGGTGGGGATTATGCTGCTGGGGCACTGGATCGAGATGCGCTCCATCTCGCAGGCGCATGGGGCGCTCAATGAACTGGCAAAACTGCTGCCAGATATCGCTGTTCGCATCGCAGGCCAACGCACCGAAGAAGTTCCTGTCAGCGCACTGGCCAAGGGAGATTTGCTGCTGATCCGCCCCGGCGCGGCGATTCCCGCGGATGGAGTGGTCCGCGAAGGGAAAAGCGCGGTGAACGAGTCGATGATTACTGGGGAATCGCGGCCGGTCGAAAAGGACGCGGGTGCTCCGGTCATTGCCGGTTCAGTGAATGGCCAGGGATCTCTGCGGGTGGAGGTGACCAAAACCGGAAATGAGACAGCCATTGCCGGCATCATGCGGCTGGTGGCGCAGGCGCAGACGTCGCGCTCGCGAGCTCAGGCATTGGCCGATCGCGCGGCATTCCTTTTGACCATCGTTGCAATCGTCTCGGCTGTCATCACCGCCGCTGTGTGGTTGTTGCTTGGCCGAGGCTGGAGCTTTACCACCGAGCGGATCGTCACCGTGCTGGTAATCGCATGCCCGCACGCGCTCGGGCTTGCCATCCCACTTGTCGTCGCAATATCCACGACTCTTGGGGCGAGGCATGGCTTGCTAGTGCGGGATCGGCGTGGGCTGGAGGAAGCGCGCAACCTCAATATCGTGGTATTCGATAAGACGGGCACGCTGACGCTTGGGGAGCATCGGGTGATTGGCACGGCCGTCGATTCATCCAGCGACGAGAATCAGGCGCTGCGACTGGCGGCGGCGGTGGAGCGAGATTCGGAGCATCCCATCGCCCAAGCATTGCTCAGAAGCGCAGAGGCGGCGGGAATTACCGTGCCAGCAGCCTCACAATTTAAAGCCATTCCCGGCCATGGAGTGCAAGCAACGGTAGAAGGTCGCTGCTTGTCCGTCGGCGGTCCGGCACTCCTGAAGACATTGAGGGTGGAGATTCCTGCGGCGTTGAGCGATGCCGCAAACCACGCGGCCGCGGAGGCGCAAGCGGCGATTTACTTAACGGATCAAAAGCAGGTGCTGGCGGTCTTTGCAATTGCGGATGCAATTCGTCCGGAATCCGCTGAATCGATTCGTCGGTTGCACGATTTGGGGATTGACGTTGCCGTATTAACGGGCGACGCCGAAGCGGTTGCCCAAAGTGTGGCGAAGGAACTTCGCATCGACACCGTTTTCGCCCAGGTTCTGCCGGAGCAAAAGGCGGAGAAGATCAAGCTGCTGCAAAGTCAGGGCAGGAAAGTGGCCATGGTCGGAGACGGTGTTAACGATGCACCGGCACTGGTATCGGCGGATGTTGGCATTGCCATTGGTGCGGGTACGGATGTTGCGGTCGAGGCGGGTGATATCGTCCTGGTGCGCAGCGATCCACGGGATGTCCCAGCGATTATCTCTTTGAGTCGCGCGACCTATCGCAAGATGATCCAGAATCTGTGGTGGGCCGCAGGCTACAACGTCGTGGCGATTCCGCTGGCTGCCGGAGTGCTCGCTCCTTGGGGTATCGTTCTTCATCCGGCCGTCGGGGCGATTCTCATGTCTGTCAGCACCGTAGTGGTGGCCATCAATGCACAATTGCTGCGGCACGTGCGGCTGTGATGTCGAAGGATAACCAAAATGGACGCCAGCGGCGGCCAGGATATTGATCGTGAGGTGCAGGAGATCAAGCGTGAGGTTCCGCACGGCATAAGCCGCATCCTGGATTGGGCAACACGGCCGGCGGTGCGATGGATGCGCATTCCGGTCGCAATTCTGCTGATCGTCTGCGGGATTCTGGGATTTCTTCGGATTCTCGGATTCTGGATGGTGCCGCTGGGCGTCCTGCTGCTGGCGATTTATATTCCATCGTTGCGAGGGCCGACGGTGAAGCTGCTGCGATGGGTGAGGGCATGATCTCTCGTTGGTAACTCAATAAGCTTCGCGTCCACCACAGTGGCCCCCCAGTCAAACCCGACCGCGGCGTGCGATGTCGCCCGCGATGACGAATAGTGATCCTCACCTTCCCCACAGTCGGCATGTTTAGGAACATCAACCGCCTGAGTTGGACTTGTGTCCAAGCAGCCTGGGATTCTTCCGCAAAAAGGACTTTACGCCGTCGGCAATAAAGCTGTAGCGGCCGGTCTTCAGGTAGCCATAGCCCATGAGGGCCACGACAATTGCGCCAATGGTATCGACGATCAAATCCTTCATCGTGTCAACCACTCCTCTGCCGCGGCTTTGGCTTTGCATATCCAGCACCGGCCAGAAGCGGTCCATGGCGAATTCAAAGATTTCCCAGATCACACCAAGGGTCACCGCGAAAGTAACGCCGAACACGCAGAGAAAGACGGGTTTCACCCCCTTGGGCAAATGGTCGGTCTGGTTCAGTACGAAGAGCACGATGAAGCCGACGATTCCGAGCAGAAATCCACTTGCCGTATGCAGCACCAAGTCCCACCACCAGAATTTGTAGTAGAAATCGAGTGCCGAACCTAGAAAGAGCGAAAGGAAGACGAACAAGGCAGAGATGAGCTGAAAATCCGGCGGAATCACGATGCTGTAGCGGCGGGAGACAAAGGCGGGGAGGACCGAAAAGGAGATGACGGTCGCGGTGAGGAAGGCATTCTCCCAGTTCCGCTTAAACAGAAACAGGATCAGGCCTATCACCAGAAAAATCTGCAGAATTAGGGTAAGGCTGAGATAAAGGTTGCGCTCACCGGCCGGATGGCCAGAAGAATGGGGGTTCTGTGACGATGAGGTTTGTGCCATGAGTGTCAAAGCCACGAGAATTGATTCAAGAACTATCTAAGACAATCGAATGCAGCAGTGATACAACATAGACCTGATGAGGCCAATGTTAAACCGGATACAAGCGCAGGTGATCAATGAAACTGGTAATTGGATACGACGGTTCAGATCCAGCGCGGACGGCCATTAGTGAATTGCCTCGGGCCGGGCTCCCGGCCAATGTGGAGGCGGTGGTGGTTTCAGCGGCGGATGTGTGGCCTCAGTTGCCTTCTTCTGCTTTCGAATTGGCCCCAGCGAGCGGCTCAAATCTCTTGCCCATGCAAAAGAAGGCACATGCGCTGGCGCTTGAGTCGCTCACCGAGGCGCGAACTGCCGCGGCGGAGGCCGAGAAACTCGTGAAGGCCGCCTTTCCCTCGTGGAAAGTTTCGCACGAGGCGTTTGCCGGCTCGCCCTACGTTGCCTTGACGCGACCAGCCTTGGGTGCGGATCTGGTGGTCGTTGGCTCGCATGGGAGGTCGGGCCTCGGGCGCATGTTCCTGGGAAGCGTCTCGCAGAACGTTTTGATGCATGCGCCATGTTCGGTGCGAGTTTCGCGCGCCAGTGGATCAAGCGGGGGTAAGCCGCTGCGCATAGTACTGGGGGTCGATGGATCAAGCCACTCGGCGCTGGCAGTCAGTGCGGTGGCTGCAAGAAACTGGCCGGCGGGAAGCGAAGCAAAGGTGATCACCGTGCTTGATCGGACGTTCTTGACAGCGCTAGCCAATCCCCAATCCTCTGCCTGGGCGTGGGTGGCGGAACCCGAGCAGGATGGCTGGAAGTGGGCGCTGCGAGCGGTGCAGCGGGTGGGCGAGGAACTAACTCCCGCGGGATTGGTGACTACGACGAACGTCTTAGAAGGTGATCCGAAAAAAGTACTGATGCAAGAGGCCGAAAAATGGCAGGCCGATTGTATCTTTGTGGGGGCGAAGGGATTGAGCGCCCTTGAGCGATTTTTGCTCGGCAGCGTTTCGGCGGCGGTGGCAGCGCGGGCACAGTGTTCCGTTGAAGTGGTGCGCCAAGCATAGATTATTGGCGTCATTTCTTGCCGCATCGAGTAAAGATCGCGCGGTTGGAGTGGCCGATTCGACAGACCTTTCGAGTCAGTCACTGACAACTTGATCGAAGGAAGGAGCGCCATGTGCCAACCAAAGCTGAGGGTTCTGGGTTTTGCGGGGAGGATCCTCCAACCGATCGCTTATTCGAGCGGCTGTTGAGCTGACTCCGCCCGAGATGACCACCGACGTGTTCGAATTGAACGAAGTTCCACTCTATAACGGCGATGTTGAAGCCCAGGCGGAGCCGCAAACCGGTTGGGCAATTCGAGCAGGCCATTCGCGAGGCTGACGCCCGGCTGATCGCGACGCCGCAGTTCAACAACGGCGTCTCCGGGTGTAATTAGGAACGCGATGGATTGGGCATCGCGCCCGCCGCGTCAGGTGCCGCTCGATGGAAAGCCGGTGGCATTCTTGTCGCTTCACCAGGCATGTCTTGATCCGCACCGCTGAGACCGGTGGTACAAAGCGCTAAGCATGTGCCATCTCTCTCGCGTCAAGTGCTTCGAGGGCAAGCAGGATGCCGTCTGCTCCCGGATTTACTCCAGTCGGAGAGACGTACGACCACGAGAGATGCCCTGACGGTCAATAACAAACAGCGCACGCTTGCAATGACCTTCGCGCTCGTCATAGACACCGTATTTCCGAGCCACGGCCCCTTTTGGCTCAAAATCGGCGAGCAAGGGAAAGCGTAGCTTGCGATCACGCGCATAGGCGGCATGGCACCAAACGCCATCCACCGAAATGGCGATCAACTGTGCCCCGTGCTTATTGAACTCCGCGTGTAGCTCGTTATAGAGGGCGAGCTGGTCGCCGCACACCGGGCTCCAGTCCGCTGGAAAAAACACCAGCACCACCGGCCTGCCTCGAAAGTCGCTTAGACGCACTTTCTGATCAGGTGTGCTGCTGAGTTCGAAATCCGGTGCAGCCGTTCCCGGTTGAAGCGCATGGCCATTTCCGTTTTCGGAATCATGACGTGAATGCAGGTCTCTTTGTGGCGATTGTTGATGAGAGTCTGACATGGTGGGTTGTCCTTTCTGGAGAGTTGGTCGCTTTTGCGACTCTCGGTTTCTGCTCAAAAGGCTCTTGGGTATCGGAGGTTTGGATTACCTCCACATTGTCCTCATATTCCTCTGCTGACTTCAAGAATGGATGCCCCATCACCAACACGGGACAAGGTGCATGACGTACGACCGCCTGCGCCGTGAAGTTTGTGAGAAGGACTCGGAGCAGCCTCTATCGCCCAGTTGGCAGGGTCACCGTCATCGATCGTCACCAAAATTCGTTTGAATGCCATGTTCGGTTCCTTTCAAATTTTGCTTCTCGATCGACCCTTGATCATGCCTCATGTGACTCCAATGTCGATCTCCATGAGAATGCGCTCATCGACAGAATCATCTTCGCACGTTGTCCCCTCAATGATTTCTACGTTCAAGGAACGCTTTCAGCGCCACGGCACCGTTGTGTTCTTCGTCTCGCGCCGCATATACGAGTGTGACGACGCCCGTTTTGGCCTTACGGCGCAGGAGGTCAACGGCATCCTTCTCGACTCGGAGTTCTTTCCAATATCGCTCCTCAAACTCCTTCCATTTTTTGGGATCATGGGCGAACCACTTGCGAAGGTCCGGGCTGGGGGCTACATCCTTCAGCCACAGTTCCAACGCAGCCCGCTCCTTAGTCAGGCCACGAGGCCACAGCCGCTCGACCAGCACCCGCGATCCATCCTTTTTTGAGGGAATTTCGTATGCGCGTTTCAATTGAATCATGATTGAGACCTTGGTTGGTTAGTTGCTAACCGCCGAGTGCAACTGGCCAGGTTCGCCCTCCACACTGAGCGACAGTGCGGCTCGCAACAGCTGGTTTGCGTAGCCCCATTCGTTGTCGTACCAGCTCATGACCTTAACCAGATCCCCGTCGATTACCTTCGTGAGCTCCAGATCCACGATTGATGCGCGAGAATCACCGACGATGTCCGCTGAAACAAGCGGGTCGGACGACACTCCCAGCAATCCTGCATAGCGCTCCGTTTCGGCTTCGTCGATGAAGATTTGGTTGACCTCTTCTACCGTCGTCTTCCGTGAGGTAACGAAAGTGATATCCGCAATCGATCCAACGACAATCGGGGCACGAATGGCGACTCCGTCAAACCTTCCTGCATATTCAGGCAGAGCGCGCGTCGTCGCGTGCGCGGCGCCTGTAGTGGCGGGTACCAGGTTCGCTGCTGCGGCCCGGCCGCGACGAAAGCGCTTATTAGACCCATCCACGATCGACTGTGAGGCGGTGTAGGCGTGAACCGTCGTCATCACCGCCTTCTTTATTCCGATGCGTCGTCCGATGACCTCGACAATCGGTGTAATACAATTTGTCGTGCAGCTTGCGCAGGAGATGATGGCCGGGGTGTCTCCTGGCATGTTCGCGCCATGGATCACCGTTTCCACGTCATCACCTTTTGAGGGCGCTGACAGCAGCACGAATCGCGCGCCCGCGCGCACATGCTTCTCCAGATCGACACGTCGCGTGAACGCGCCTGTACACTCAAACACGAGTTCGATGCCCATGTCCCTCCATGGAAGCTCCGAAGGGTCGCGGGTTCTGAGCGTCCGCAACTTCTGGCCGGCAACAACGAGGTCGTCCTTGTCGATGGTCACCGACTTGTGATAGCGCCCATAAACCGTGTCAAATCGAAGCAGGTAGGCCAGGTTCTCAACATCCGCCAGATCGTTGACCGCGACAAGCTCAAACGAAGGCTCATCGATGACCAATTTCAGAATTGAGCGGCCGATTCGCCCCAAGCCGTTGATAGCAATTTTGGTTTTCATCAAAGAACTCCTTACGTTCATTTCATATCCATTGCTGCAAGGCCATTAATCGGAGCGTTTTCACGCGCGCTTAGTGGCCAAAAAATTGTTTGAGCGCGTACATTGTGCTCTGCCGGCCGACAGTCGCGATCGATTCTAGGTTCTGGATGTCCTTTGGACACACCTCGACGCAGTTGCCGGCCTTGCTACAGTCTCCGATTCCTCCCTCGTTCATCATCACATCCAGTCTTTCATCTTTCAGCGCAGCGCCAGTTGGGTGAATGTTGAACAGCTTGACCTGCGTAATGACCGCAGCGCCGACATACTTATTCGCGAAGGTGTATTGCGGGCATGCCTCAAGACAACAGCCACAGCTAATGCAGCGCGAAAGTGGATACCGCTCTTCCTGCAATCGCTGCGAAATCTGCGGCCCGGGTCCTAGATCATAAGTGCCATCGATCGGCACCCAAGCCTTCACGCGCTTCAGATCATCGAACAATCTCCGGCGATTCACGAACAGGTCGCGCACCAGAGGGAACTTGCTCATCGGCTCGAGGACGATCGGGTCGCCCGGTTGACCTAGCTTGTCCACCAGCGCAGAACAGGCTTGGCGCACTTTGCCGTTGATCAACATCGTGCAGGCGCCGCATACCTCCTCAAGGCAGCCACTGTCGTACACGACCGGGGTGGTAGCACGGCCGTCGCTTGTCACCGGATGAGCGGCGATGGCTTGTAGGCACGAGGTTACGTTCATGTTAGATCGCCGAGGAATCACAAACTCTTCCCATCGATGGGGTGCGCCAACCCGGTCCTGGCGGCGGATGCGAAGGAGAATATCGCTATGGCCATGGTGTTGATCGCTCATTGTCATCTCGTTCCATAAGCTTGCGTTTGCCCCGCGGCATCAATGGACCCGTGTATCAAGCGTGGCCGTAGCCCGGTGGATCGCTACAAGGGAAGGACTCCATCGATGCTTGCTCAACTCGGTTCGCCGGCTGTTGTCTTCTTTGCTCAGAGAATGAGCCTGCATTCCTTTGTGACGGCTGAACCTCTCCAGGATTGCACGCATACAGTGGTCTCGCGGGCCCCCTCCGCTGCGGTGATTTCGCCCCGCGCCGCGTATCTTTTGGGCTCTTTTTCATTTTCTTATCCTGGGCGCTGATGCAGCGGTGCCCCGGAATGCATTCGATGTCACTATTTCCTATTCACTCGATTTAGAAACTCATTGCGCACATTCTGATCGGTTTGGAACACCCCGTGCATCACGTTTACCTTCATGACCGAATGCGTATCGCGGACTCCGCGTGCCATGGCGCAGAGATGCTGTCCGTCGATCAACACCGCCGCCCCGAGCGCTTCAACTGTCTTTTCAATGAACTCAGCGATCAAGTGAGCGGTCCGCTCCTGGTTTTGAAACCTGCGTGCGAAGCATCCGGCGATTCGCGCCAGCTTCGAGAGGCCCAGAATCTTCTTGTCCGGAACATATCCGATGGTGATGCTCATGATGATCGGCAGGAGGTGGTGCTCGCACAGGCCGACCTGATGGATCCCATCCACAATCACCATGTCGTGACAAATCGCTACCTGGCACTCCGCTTTGAACATCTTGATCAGCGCATCAGTCTCCATCCGGGAACCTTCGGTCATTTCGACAAGTGCGCGGGCTGCGCGCATGGGTGTCTCGCGCATTCCTTCGGACCGAAGGTCCGCGCCGACCTCCTGAAGGATGGCGGCATAATGTTCGGCCAGCTTGTCGAGATTTGGCTCTTTCATGGATGTCCTGAAACCTGTGGGTGATGTTGATTCGTGACGCGTGAGCCGCGCTTGTCGGCGATCAGCTTCAATAAGCTCTTCTGCGGCTGAGAGAATTTCATGATGCCTTCGCTCATCAGCACCCGCTCCATTTCGACCATGTCCACTTTCTGATCGATGTCGCTCAAAATGGCTTGGGAGGGGAGCTGGTCGACTTTGCGCGTGTATCGCTTGTCCAGACGTTGCACTGCTTCATTTGTGGCCGACGGGTTGGTTTGAATATCGCTTCCGGCCAGTGCCTCGACATATTTATCCGGGGCGTCTGTCGGCTTCTTCACGCCGGTGCTGGCGAAAACGATTTCCTGATGCAGGCGAAGCTCCTTGTCCTTCCAGAATTCCTGGTTCAATCGCCAGACTCGCTTGGCATTGAGGATCCCGACTTGTCCCTGAGCGGCCGGAATTAAATCCGGCACCGTCTTCTCGGTGTACACATCAATTCGGGAGATGAAGATGCTGTAGACGCTCTTGAAGTCATCCAGACCGCTGGGCCGCCGCTGGGCGCCGCGCCAGATCGCTTCGCTGGCGAGGCGGTACTGCCGCTCAGTAAACATGAGGGTCACATTGATCGTTACGCCGCGCCCTGCGATTTCTTCGAGCGCATCGAGTCCGGCCGCAGTGGCCGGCACTTTGATCATCCGATTCCTGTGACCCGCTGACCATTTCACCGCCAGTTCGATATACCGGCGTACACGCTCTGAATGTGGGAGCGGCTTAGCGGGGTCTTCGATCAAAGGGTCCAGCTCAAAGCTGACGTAACCATCATCACCGCGGGTGCGTTTCCATACCCCAAGAAACACTTCCTGCGCCGATTTCACAAGTTCATCGTCCAGCGCCCAGGCGATCGCTTCATCGTCCATCCCTTGATCGATCAATTGCCTGATGCGCTGGTCGGCGTGGCCGTGCTCGATAATTTTCGAGACGATGGCCGGATTCGAAGTGGCGCCGCTGATTCCCCATGCGCGGTTCTTTGTGATGTCGCCGGGTTCTACGCCGTCGAGCCAAATCCGGGTTCCCGAGTCAATCAATGATGCCAGAGACATCGCATGCTCCTTTGTGCCTCAATGGATGAGGCCGCGCAACTGCTCAACGGAAACCTCCTGGGCCTTCTCGATCAGCGCCCGAGCCTCGTCCACCTTTCCCCACACGTTGCACATCATCGCACCGCGGACGCGTTGGCTGTCAAGGTAGTAAATTACGCCCGTCTTATTCTCCTCTTGCCAGTCCGCGAACGTCGACAGGTTGCTGTCGATCTGGCCGACCGCTTCGTACCCAAACTCAAAGAGGTCAGAAAAGAAGAAGGGAATATATCTAAAGGCCTGATTTGCTCCGGCCATATTGCGGCCCGCGTGCTTGCCCTGGCTTACAGCATTGTCCCAGTGTTCAACCCGGCGCGCACCGAGAATCTTTTGCGGAGTAAATGCGATATCGCCGGCGGCGTAAATATCCGGGTGCGATGTCTGGAGAAACTCGTTGACGACCACTCCATTGCCCGTTGTCAAACCTGCGGCCTGTGCCAATTGAATATTCGGCGTGATGCCGATCCCGGCGACGATCAGGTCGGCGTGGATTTCGCGGCCGCCGTGGACGCGGGCTACGAAGCCGACTCCGTCGCGCTCGATTGAGCGCGGCACGTCGCGGGAGATAATTGTGACACCTCTTTTCCGATAATCCTCCGTCAGGTAACGAGCCAATGATTCCGGGAAAGCCCGCTCGAGCAGCCACGGCGCAGGGAAAACCATGGTCACGTTCAGTTTGTTAATGCAAAGCGATGCGGCTAACTCCGAGCCGATGAATCCTCCGCCGATCACCAGAGCGGATTTGCCTGCCGTCGCACTCCTGCGAAGCTGGCGATAATCATGCAGTGACCTGAAGTAGCTGATGCCCTCAAGATCGCCGCCGGGGATGTCCAGACGCCGGGGTGTGCCCCCGGTCGCCAGCAGCAGGCGCTGGTAATGGAGGGTATTCCCCTGGCTGTCATGAACCGTTCTCTCAGCCGGGTCAATGCGCGTCGCCTCGACCCCGAGGCGCAGATCAACTGCGTTCTTCCGGTAGAATTCTTCATCGTGCAGGAAAATTTCTTCGACTGCTTTTGCGCCTGTCCACAATTGTTTCGAGAGCGGAGGCCGGTCGTAGGGCAAATCCTTCTCCGCACCGAGCAGCAGGATCGAACCTTTCTGATCCAGCTCTCGAATGCCTTCAACCGCCGATGCACCCGCCAAACCGGTGCCGATGATGATGTAAGTAAACGATAGCTCCGGCATGGCGTCACCTCTTCTCAAATGGCATCTAAACATCCCAACGCGTCACTCGCAGCCAAGGCTTTGCGATGAGGTGCGGTCAAGATTCGGGATCAGGCCACTCTGGCAAGACTGGGTCGAAGTCCAGAAAGACGCCGGGAGGTGGCAGACTTGAACCGTTCCACTCGGCCCGAACCGACTCATGCGCTTCGTCCATGGCGCGCAATCGGACCAACGAGTCGTGCCGTCGCTCGCTGTTGGGTTCAGTGATTAAAACTGTCTGCTCATTCATCGCTTCTCCTGACCAGATCCACTAGCGGATAGTAGGAGCAAGGATGCAGTAGACAATTACGAAGTTCCGAGCGATCCCATAGGGAAAAGAGATGCTTGCTTAAAACCTCTCCAGCGCCAATGCTTTTCGCGACGCCCCGCAGACGGCCACGACCGCCGGATGCTTGGGCTTCTCTTCCAGGGTGATTGCGTAAAAGCGCTCGTGGACATCGGCCGTGCGGCCCACGAGATGGAATCCCATGTCCTTCTGAAGCCTGGCCGCCACGACAGATGGCGCGGGAAATACTCCAGCTCCTGATTGTCCGAACCAGAACATCAGCGCGCTGTCGTCGAATTCTCCAACCACGACTGGATGAATTCGTTTGGAATCGAACCACTGGTTAAGTGATCGACGCACTTGGGTATGGTCGGTTGGCAGCAGCATCGCAGCGCCATTAAGCGATTTCGGAAAGCCTTTCCTCAGCTTCTCGGCGTGTTCTTTGGTTGCAAAGAATGAAACGCTTGACTCGGCGAGCAGATGATTGAACCCCTGCACATGAACCGCGGTTCCGATCGGAGCATCGCTTAGAACCATGTCCGTCCTTCGCGCCGCCAGATCGGCCAGCAGGCGATCCGCTTTGTCCTCCCGACAAATCAGCCTGATCGGCTGCGCCAGCCGCATCGCGGGCTCAAGCAGTCGCTGCGCCATGTTCTTGGGGATTACATCAAGGATCCCCACGGCGAGCTTCAGCGGAAGCCCGGCGGGCTGATGCTCCAGGGCATTCATCATCTCCTGCCCAAGGGAAAAGATGTCGTTGGCATAGTTGAACGCGACCCGTCCCGCTTCGGTAAGCTGCAGTCCGCGGCCGACACGGTCGAAAAGCCGCCGCTTGAAAGCGGTCTCCAGCTCCTTGAGCTGAGAACTGATCGTCGGCTGCGAGACCATCAGCTCCTCGCTGGCGCGCATGATCCCGCCTTCGCGGGCGACGACCCAGAAATAGTACAGGTGGTTGTAATTGAGCCATTTCATGGCCAATTCTAGGCATTGAAAAAACCTATGGCTCGCCCCCAAACTTCGTAATTTATCTATGAACCGAAATAGCCTATTAATGTCATACCAAGCGTGATCTTGATTTTCATCCAACTGCAATGAGGAGCTTTTATGATTATCGATACCCGGGGAATAGGCTTTGTGCCGACCGACGCGATTGTGAGACATGTTGAGTCCCGCGCAGCCGCCGCCCTAATGGCGTTTACTAATCGCATGCTGAAAGCGACTGTTCGACTGGTGGACGTCAACGCAGATCACGGAGGCATCGACAAGCGATGCAGGATCGTAGTGGCGCTGCGACGGCGCCGTATCGGCGTGGCGGAGGCGATGGATGCGGATTGGTACCGCGCCATTGACCTCGCGTTTGGAAAGTTGCATCGCGCGGTATCGAGAGTGATCCAGCGAGATTCCTCGCGAGAACGCAAGGACCGGCAGCGACCTGGCGCATTGTTGGCGCGTTGAGCTGCGATTAGTAAGAATCGTCTTGAAGATCCTAATGAAAGGAGAAGAACATGATTACCGAGACCAGAAAACCTGAGAACGAATTGGTCGTCACCCAAGCGGATTTCGACCGGCTTGAGGGCCTGACGGAATCGCCCAAATACCGCTTCAGCCATTCGATCCTGCTAATGACGCTGAAGAATGAACTCGATCGAAGCAAAGTGGTCGGGCCCGCTGAGGTGCCCAGTAAGGTCGTGACCATGCGTTCGCAGGTCCGCTTCCAGGATCTCAAAACTCGCGAATCGGAAACGTACACGCTGGTTTACCCCGAGGAAGCCGACATCGACGATGGTAAGCTCTCAGTCCTGGCTCCGCTCGGGACAGCGCTGCTGGGAACGCGCGTCGGACAGATCGTTGAATTCGGAGCACCCGGCGGGATGCGGCGGCTGCGGATCCAGAAGATCCTTTATCAGCCCGAAGCCGCCGGCGACTACCATCTGTAGGGGCGAGGCGGTCGCTAGAGAAAGGAGCCACCATGCGCAAGAAGCATACGCTGATCACGAGTTTGGATAACCGACGACTGCGGTTGTTGCTAAAGAACGCCGCCCCCAGCGGAACAAAGAATCTGCCTCTGGCCAAGCTGCGCGAGCGATTGCGCAGTGCCCGCGTCGTCGGCCAAAAACACATCCCACGAGATGTGGTGACGATGAATTCGGTGGTCGTGTTGAGAGATTTGCAGTCTGGCCATCGATTTACGTTCCAATTAGCTTATCCCAATCAGGCCAAAAAGTTCGGCAGTATCTCAGTCGTCCGGCCGGTGGGAACTGCCATCCTCGGTAGCCGCGTGGGCGAGATCATCCCCTGGCCTACCGGGACCAGCGAACGACGACTGCGGATCCAAACAATCCTGTATCAGCCCGAAGCCGCCGGTGACTTTGACCTTTAGCAGCGCGGAATGCCAGGGAGGTTCTCGTGGGAACAGCCAACCTTCCGCTGCGCCTGTAGAAACTCCCTGAACCAAGACCGTTGTTTCTCTTCCACTGTGTCAAAGGAAAAAGGTGTTTGTCATCAGAAAAGGAAAACCCATCATGTTCTGGCGCAAGACAACCATTACCCGGCCGGACCGGGACCGCTTAATCGAGACCACGGGTGCGAAGGCTAACGCGCTCGGTTGGGCGATCTTTATTGACGAGCTTCAGAGGGAGATCGCGCGCGTCGGCGTTGTCGAGCCGGTCCCACATCGTGACTATTCACTCAAAGATGCAGATCGTGGACCTGGAAAGCTGCAATCGAAGCTTTATACCCTTGCGTATCCGGAAGGCGGATTTAGGCGCCGGGAAACTCTCGGTGCTGTCGTCAATATCAACCGCCCTGCTTGGCGCTCGTGAGGGGGATGTACTCAACGTGGTCGCAACTGGCGTCTGGGGCAATCTGGGTCTCCAAAGCTCAACAAGGGAAAGCACAAGCACAATCGATATCCTTTTGAGTCATTAGGGGTCTGCGGTAGTGAGTCCTTCCCGAATGGCGTGCTTGACAAGTTCTGCCACGCTCGAGGCGTGCAACTTTTCCATGATGTGCGCGCGGTGAGTGTCGATAGTTTTCTTACTTACATACAAGGCGGCAGCAATCGCCTTAGTGCTCTTCCCTTCAGCTATCAGTTGCAAGACCTCGCGCTCCCTGGCTGAGAGCGTCGCAAAGTCGGGTGAAGCACTTCCCGGCACGGAGCGGCGGTAGTTATGAAGGACGCCCCCGGAGACCTGCGGGCTAAGGTAAACTCGCCCCTGACACACGGCGCGGATGGCCACAACCAGCTCTTCGAGCGGCGAGTCTTTGACGACATAGCCAGAAGCGCCGGCCTTCAATGCGTCGGTTACGTGCCGCTGATCCGAGTGCAGGGAGAGAACGATGATCTTGGGGGGAGCCTTTAGGACGGCGATCTGCTGTGTAGCATCGATACCGTTCAGATCCGGCATCGTAATGTCCATCAGGACAATGTCAGGCGAGAGTTTCTGAGCCAGCTCCACGGCGGCGCGGCCGTTGTCGGCCTCACCGACAATCTCCATATCAGGTTGGAGGCCGATCATCGTCGCCAGGCCGCTTCGCATCAGCCGCTGATCCTCTGCGAGTAGAACTCGGACACCCATAGGTGCCTATCTTATCGAACCTACTCGGAAAGTGGAGAACTGCCTCATTCTCGGCCCGCGAGGTGGGCGATGACCTCGAGGAACTCGGCCGGCTCAACGGGCTTGGGCACATGCGTGGTAAAACCCGCGGCGAGGGTCAGGCGCCGATCCTGCGGGCTGGCGTACGCCGTCAATGCGACCGCGGGCGTGTGGCGCCCGTGAACGGCGTCCAGCCGTCGCACTTCGCGGATCAGGCTGAAGCCATTTTCGCGTGGCATCCCGATGTAGCTGATCAGCACGTCCGGCGGCGTCGGGTCGATCATCTTCATCGCCTCAGTCACAGAACCCGACTCGGTCACGGTCGCACCATTGCTTCTCAGTAGCCTCGCAATAATTCCGCGCCCCAGAGAATCGTCATCGACCAGATGGATGCGCAGTCCCTTCAGGTCGCGTAATTCAGAATGCGGCTGATTCGAAGGCGGTGGAAGAATAGCTGCCACTGGCAGACGAACGGCAAACGTCGCCCCTTGGTCTTTGCCTGCACTTTCGGCTCTTATAGTTCCCCCGTGCAATTCGACCAGGCTTCGCACGATGGGCAGCCCAAGCCCGAGCCCCCCTCGATGGCCGGTGGATGTGTTCTGCTCTTGTTCGAAATGATCAAACACACGCGGCATGAAATCGGCGGACATGCCCGCACCGGAATCGCGAACAACTAAATCTACCCAGGGGCCTGCGGAGCGTAGCAAGACGTCGACCCGGCCGCCGGCTGGCGTGAACTTGATCGCATTGGAGAGCAGGTTGGACGCAACTTGCTGGAGGCGCATCGGGTCTCCGAGGATGGGCGGCAACGGCGACTCGATGGACTGCTCCAGGCTAACCTGCTTTGCCTTCGCGACCGACTGCGCTGCCTGGAGTGCCGCGCTCACGACGGAGGCCAGATCCAGCGGACGGGTATCCACCTCCATTTTCCCCGCCACGATACGAGATGCGTCAAGAAGGTCGTTGATGAGAGCGGCCTGCGCCCGGCCGCTCTGTTCGATCGCGTCCGCCGCCTCCAGTGTTTTGGCCGGGTCCAACTTCTCGCTACGCAGGAGTTGGGCCCAGCCCAAGATTGCGCTCAGCGGCGTGCGCAGCTCATGAGAAATCATGGCCAGGAATAGGTCTTTCGAACGATTTAACGTTTCGGCTTCCGCGCGTGACGCCCGCTCGTTGGCCAGCATCGCTGCACGCTCGTGCTCGAACCGCACGCGCTCAGAGATATCGCGGATGCGGTACTGGATGACCGATTCTTGACCTTCCTGATAAATGTTGGCGACGATTTCAACAGGATGATGGTGGCCGTGGCGATCTTGCAAAAACAGCTCTTCAAAACAAATCCTTCCCTTTTCATGCAGTTCCTGCATAGCGCGCCGACTGGCGGCCTTGTCATGGAAGATGCCGGCCTCCCACGGTTCTTTTCCAATGAAGTACTCCCTCGGGAAGTTCAGCAACTCCATCATGAATGGATTGACATCAACTATCCTACCGGTGCCCGTATCAAGAATAAGGATCCCATCGTGCGCGGCCTCAAACAGCCGGCGGTAGCGGACCTCTGATGATTCCAACTTGTGCTGCGCCACCCGCCGCTCAGTTATATCATCTATGACCAGCAGAGCCAGCGTGGTTTTCTGGCCACTGGCGTCGAGCCGCCGCGCGTTGAGCAGCATAATCCGATGACCGATGTCGGGAAAATCATGCTCGACCTGATAGTCGAACTCGCCGCCGGTGGTCAGAAGCTCATCGAGTAATTTCCGTAAATCGGGGATGTCCCACTGCCCGTCCCCCAACTCGTAGATGAGCCGGCCGGTGACCTGCCTCGGCGACACTTTGAACAGTTGATAGAACGAGCGGTTGGCGAAATTGACGCGCAGGTCCGCATCCAACAGCAGCAGCGGCTCGCGCATGGTCTCGACAATCGCGTTGCCATAGCCTTGTGTGTCCACGTCGATTGTCCCCATAATATCACGTTGGCCTCGGGGTGCGGCCGGCGCCGCCCTCCGTTGGCTTTCAATGCTGCATTGTTCGGTTTCTTCCCTCACCGCGAACAATGGTCACTGAGAAACGCGGCTGTAGAGCCGGAGGCACTCAGCGGCTGCGTTGTCCCACGTCAGGTGCCCAACTTCGGCCGACGCATTTGTTCGCAAAGTGCTGGCAAGCGGGGGATGTCGAAGGACTGCCACGATTTTGTTGGCCATCTCGTCGATGTCCCAGAAATCCACCTTCAGGGCATGTTGCAGCACCTCGCTCACGCCCGAACTTTTTGAAATGATAACAGGCACGCCGTGCGAAATTGCCTCCAGCGGCGCTATGCCGAACGGCTCGGTCACCGACGGCATCACGTACAGGTCGGCCATGCCGAACGCGCGCGGCACGTCGTCGCCGCGCAAGAAGCCCGCGAAGAGAACTTTGTGGCCGATGCCCATCTCCGCGGCTTGGTAAACGGTGCTTTGGAACCGATCTCCGGAGCCGGCGACGATGAACTTCACGTTATCCATGAACGTCAGGACTTTCTTGGCCACTGCCAGGAAGTATTCCGGTCCCTTTTGCATTGTCAGACGGCCGAGAAACAGCACGACTTTCTCGCGGCACTTCATCCCTGATCTGGATTCTCCTTGCGAGGGGATATCGATGCCGTTGTAAACTACGGCTATCTTTTCGGGCCTCACACCGTAGCGCTCGGCGGCGACGGCTGCCGTCAACCTCGACACGCAGATCACTGCCGAAGCCCCGTGCATACCTCGCCTTTCGATGTCGTACACCTGCTGGTGCACGTTATCGCCCGAGCGATCGAACTCGGTGGAATGAAGGTGCGCAACTAGCGGCTTGCCTGACTCGGCTGCGATGGCCAAGCCGGCGGGATATGTCATCCAATCGTGGGCATGAATCACATCGAACCATTCATGGCGGGCCAAGTCTGAGCACGTTTGTGCATATCGGTACACCTCTCCCAAAAGATCGTGGCCATAGTCGACTGCCTCACGCGGCCAGGATGGAACTTGCGGGCGCGTTGCAACATCCTCATCAGGGACGCGCTCGGACGTCACCGCTGCCGTTTGTGCGGGCGACATAGTTCGATAAGGGCTCGCGAGTCGCGAGGGCGCCGCTCGGAATTCTACACCAGCGAAAGCACACGCGAGCGCGGACGCCGGCTTTAGTGCACGCTCCGGGCTCAACAGGCGTACATGGCCGGCGTGCTCGCTGCCAACGGCTCGCGGTAGCACGAAGAGAATGTCTGCACCCGCATGACTGAGCGCTTTTGTCAGGCCATAGCACGCGGTGCCGAGACCGCCGCTGATGTAGGGCGGGAATTCCCAACCAAGCATCAAAACGCGCACGATGAACCTCTTCTTTCCGGCTGAATTTCGACCGATGCCGGCAACACCCTGGGGTGGGACGGCTGTTCAACAAAGGTAGGAGGAGAGAAACGTAGTCCTATCAGGCGGGATCTGATCTGCACCCGGTAAATGTCTGATTACTCTCTTCCATGAGGAGTTCCCACCATCAGAACCGCGGTTGCGCTTCGCGTCTGTCCTGAATTTGTGAATGGTCGTTTCTAGTGCATGTCGAGGCCGCCATGGGAGGCATAGCGCGACGGTCCGGAGGAACCTGCCCGTCCGAATACCGGCTCAATGAACTTGGAAGCGACCAGCGAGCCTTGACACTATCAGCGGTCGGCATGTGTAGGACAATAACCCCGCGCAGTTCAGACATCGGCTGATTCTTCTCCATCGCGCCGCCGCCATAGTATCAAACATCATGAGGAAGTTTGAGATCCAACATACAACCTCAACGGAGTCCAAATGACACACACAACTATTCAGCCGACAAGCATGCGCAGTGATCTATCACTGAAGACAGCCAAGCTAAACGATCCTGGGTACCAGGCGTACAAGCTTCTCCATGTCGGCTTCACGATCGCACCCCTTGCGGCGGGACTTGATAAGTTCTTTGATGTTCTGGTCAATTGGGACGCCTACCTTGCCCCGGTTGTGAACCGCGTTTTGGTCGGTCACGGTCATGCGTTCATGCTGGTCGTGGGTGTGGTCGAGATCATCGCCGGCATCGGGGTGGCGCTTTGGCCGCGGATTTTCTCGTACGTCGTGGCGGCGTGGCTGCTGGGGATCATTGTGAACCTGCTGCTGATTCCGCCGTCAAACCCGATTCCGCACTACGACGTGGCACTCCGTGATTTCGGGCTCCTTCTCGGCGCGCTGGCGCTGGCGCGCCTGAGCCCACATTTCGCACGGTCCGCCGAGCGCCAACCGCTGCGTTAATGCAACTTCACACTTGTTAAAGGCGGAGCTGATTATGTCAGATACACGTCCACTCTACCCTACGGCAACCCGCGAACTGGCAGAGCAACGAAAGGCGTTTGCGCCAAAGCCTCTGGGAGCATTCAAGGCGTTCAGTCAAAGCGTGTTTGCCGACGGTGCACTGCCCACCAAGGTGAAGCAGTTGATCGCTGTGGCCGCCGCGCATGTGACGCAATGCCCCTATTGCATCCGTGCCCATACAAACGGTGCGCTACAGCATGGAGCTACCCCCGAAGAGATCATGGAAGCGATTTGGGTTGCCGCTGAGATGCGCGCTGGCGCTGCTTACTCGCACTCGGCACTGGCATTAGACACGATCGCGCAGGTTCGCAATGAGGACTTGAAAGAAGAGGTGCTGAAATGACAGACATAAAGGCCGACGAATGCGTCCGATTGACAAAAGATCTTCCCGAACTCGGGCTTCATCGTGGCGATACGGGTGTCGTATGCAGCACGTGGTTCGATCCGAGCACTGCGTTCGAGGTCGAATTTCAACCAAATGCCCCCGGCTGCTCCGTACGTGCGCTGCTCATGCGCAACCAGATACAGAAGGATGCGAAAGACTTCGCAAGGTGAGCCTTCGGTGGGTTGGCCGGCAACGGGATGCGCGGATAAGCAGCACTCGGAATGAGAACTAGGAGTATGCCATGTGGGACCAATTTGACGGTGACAAAGTCGATGTTCGGGTGAGCGAGAAATGCGGAGCCTACATCATGATCGAACCCGCCCGCATAGCGGAGGTTGAAGCGCTCCTGAGAACGCGCGGGATTCCGTTCACCCTGGAGGACGGAATCAGCGCATGTGTGGGTACGCCCGAAGCGGCCGTGATTGAATTCGGAAAGGATGCGGATGTGGAGCATATCCAGCGCGTGCTGGATAGTGCGGGGTATTGAAAACGGCGACGGCGACACATGTTCGAGCGTCACTGATTGAGAAACAAATCCATGGTGAACCGCAGGGCAAACCTCTCTGCTGAGAAGGCTCGGCTGGCACTAGCCAATCGGGGCGAGGGGAACTGGCGTCGCTGGGGACCATACCTTTCTGAGCGACAATGGGGCACTGTGCGCGAAGACTACAGCGCAACTGGCACTGCTTGGAATTACTTTCCGCACGATCACGCGCGCAGCCGCGCATATCGCTGGGGCGAGGACGGGATTGCTGGTCTGAGTGATGACCAGTCGCGATTGTGCCTCGCGCTGGCGCTCTGGAACGGGCACGATCCCATCCTCAAAGAACGGTTGTTTGGCCTGACCAACGGCGAAGGCAATCACGGCGAGGACGTAAAGGAACTGTACTACTACCTCGATGCGACGCCGACCAATTCGTATCTGAAGATGCTCTACAAGTATCCGCAGCGGGAGTTTCCCTATACCAGGCTTATCGAAGAAAACGGTCGACGCGGACGTGATCAGCCGGCATTCGAGATACTGGAT
>JADMIO010789726.1_pt1 | contig 51934 bp, 45 predicted proteins | sample 8958161 | NCBI WGS metagenome assembly JADMIO01 (sample SAMN16585339, study PRJNA669376) | soil metagenome | isolation source: Crop rotation soil | place: USA: Cullars Rotation, Alabama | collected 2011
CGCGACAACTTGTCCACGTGGAATTCTAAGCTTAGGATCCCAATGTGCTGGAAAGCTTCAGCAGCGCGCTCTGGTCGGTGCTCGGCGCGGGAGCCGGAGAGCTGCTCGGCCTGGGCGCCGGCATTCTGCTGGGCCGGGCGCTGTACCCGACGGACAGCGGTACGCGCGGGCTGGTGATGGTGTTCCTCGCGCCCGCGTTCGCCGTACTGGGAGCGGTGATCTTCGCCGAGCTGTTCAAGCCGGGCGAAGAGGTCGAGGGCGCCTACGCCACCCTCTCTGTCGCGCGCGCCAGCAACGGCGGCCTCGCGTTCGGCCCGGCGGTCGGCTTCCGATTCTGAGAGGTCAGGCTTCGCTGAGCGCCGGCGTCCGCTGCCGGCCATGTCTCTGCTCGCCCAGACTGTCGCGCCCGCGCCCCTCGCTCTCGACCTCGAGAAGTATCGGCAGCTGAAGGCCCGCGCGCTGATGCAGGCGCTCGCGGGGCAGTGCCGCACTCCGCTCGACGCGGTGCGGTTCCTCTTCTGTCAGTTCGAGACCACCGAGCTGCGGCAGCTTCAGCGGGTGGCGGAGGCAGCGCTTCGCGCGCAGCCGTGAGGGAAGGGGAGGACCTGGTTCGCTGGGTCCTCCCTCCCGACTGACTCAGCCGCGCTTGATCTTCACGAACAGGCGACGCAGGTCCTCGTTCACCTTCACGAACTCGGTCTTGCCCTTCTCGTCGGCGATCTGCTTCTCGAGCGAGGGCAGCACTTCCTGCGCCTTCTTCGCGGCGTCCTTGTTGTCGTGCACGAGCCAGTCGGTGGCCTGGATGATCGCGAGGCGGGTATCGAGGTTCTTCTCGGTGAGCCGCTTGGTCAGCTCGGAGATCGCGTCGGCGTTGTTCGACCGGCCGATCTCGATGGCCGCACGCTCACGCACGCCTTCGTTGGTGTCGTCGAGCTTCTTCGCCCAGCACGAGACGTCTTCCTTGCAGGCCTTCGCCGCCTCGATGCGCTTGAGGTTGCTGTTGATGGCCTCGACGTGCTTCTTCACGCTCGCGTCCATCGCCTTGCAGTCCTCGTACTCCGGGTCTTCCTTGCACTCGGCGGCGAACGTCGCGGCCTCGTCCTTCGCGAGCTTCTCGAAGGTGGCGATGTCCTTCTCGCCGCCCAGCATCGACAGGCCGATGATCGCGGGCTGGCGGGCGTCCCAGCTGCCGGCGCCTCCGGCCTTGGCCAGCGCGGGCACCGCGTCCTTGCTGCCGATGCGCACCAGCGCGCGGATGTACTCGTTGCGCGCGTTCGCCTCTTCTTCGACCAGCATCGCCGAGAGCGGCTTGGCGGCGTCCTTCGCGCGAATGCGGCCAAGCGCGTCAGCGGCGCGCATCCGCACGAACAGCTGGAAGGCGAGGTTGTCGTTCTTGTAGTCGAGCAGGCTGATCATCCGCTTGTTGGCGCGGCCGTCGTGGAGGTCGCCCAGCACCTGCATCGCCTTCGCGTACACCGCGGGCTCGACGATCTTGTTCTCGGTGGCCCACTTGAGGATCTCTTTGTCGCTGCCGTCGGCGGTGTGAATCAGCGCGTCGGCCGCCGGAGTTCCAATCTGGTACAGCGCGTAGCTCGACTCGACGTAGAAGCTCACGCCACGCCGCTCCTTCATCATCATCCGGATGAGGCCCTGCACCGCGCGGGGGTCGGCGATCTCGCCCAGTGCCTGAATCGCCTTCTTGCTGATGAACGGCTCGGTGCCGTCTTCGATCGCCAGCTTGTTGAGCGGCTCGTAGGCCTCGCTCGCCTTCAGCTGACCCAGGGCCTCGATCGCGGCGATGACGGTGTAGTTGTCGCGCACCGACAGCAGCTTCACCAGGTCGGGCACCGCCTTCTTGTCGCCGATGGAGCCGAGGGCGACGACGATCTCCTTGTTGGCAGCCTTGTCCTCGCTGTCCGCGGCGCCGAAGTCGAGCGCACCCAGCAGCGAGGGCACCGACGAGGGGTCCTTCATCTCGCCGAGCACGCGGGCGATCGCGGCGCGGACCTCGCCGGCCTTCTCGGTCTCGAGCTCTTTGTGGAGCATCGGGAGGAACGCGGGCGTGACCACCTTCGCCGCGCGAAGCGCCTCGACCTTGGCGACCTTGTCCTTCTTCTTCTTTCCGCCCGAGATGGCCTTCTGCCAGTACTCGGGGGTTGTCGGGTCGCCCTTGCAGCCTGCGAGGACGAGGGACAGCGAGAGCGAGACGGTGAGGAGAATGTGGCGCATGGCGGCCTCCAAAAACGCTTGAAAAGACGGGCGCGGCATACCGCCAAAAGCAACTGGCGTCACGAGCGGCGTTGCGACACTTTCGAGGGATGGCTCCCCGCATGGTCTTCATGGGCACTCCGCACTTCGCGGTCTCGTCGCTGCGGGCGTGTCTCGAGCTCGGAGAAGTGGTGGCGGTCGTCACCCAGCCCGACAAGCCGCGCGGCCGGGGGCAGGAGGTCAGCTTCTCGCCGGTGAAGCAGCTGGCGCTCGAGAAAGGGATTCCGGTGCTGCAGCCGCTGAAGATCCGCGGCACCGACTTCGCCGACCAGCTGAAGGCGCTCGCCGCCGACGTGGCGGTGGTGACGGCGTACGGGAAGATCCTCCCCACCGACACGCTGCAGGCGCCGCGGCACGGCTGCGTCAACGTCCATGCGTCGCTGCTGCCGAGGTTCCGGGGCGCGGCGCCGATTCAGTGGGCGCTGGCGCACGGCGACGCCGAGACGGGCGTGTGCCTGATGAAGATGGACGAGGGGATGGACACCGGGCCGGTGATCGCGCGCGCCAGCCTGCCGATTCTCCCCGAGGACAACTCGGCCACGCTGCACGACAGGCTCTCGGCGCTCGGCGGCGAGCTGCTGCGCGCGCACCTGCTGCCGTACCTGCGGGGCGAGCGCTTCCCGACGCCGCAGCCGACCGAAGGCGTGGTGATGGCGCCGATGATCAAGAAGGAAGACGGCCACCTCGACTTTCAGAGATCCGCGCTCGATCTCGAACGGCGGCTGCGTGCGTTCACGCCCTGGCCCGGAGCGTTCACCCACTTCGACAACGCGCTGCTCAAAGTCCAGGCGCTCAAAGTCGGAGCGGGGCAGGGGCTGCCGGGCACGGTGCTGCGCGCGACGGCCGACGGAATCGAGGTCGCCTGCCGGGAGGGCTCGGTGGTGCTGACGTCCTTGCAGCCGGAAGGAAAGAAGCCGATGACCGCGCAGCAGTTTCTCGCCGGGCGGAAAGTCGTCGCCGGAGACCACCCTTTTACGTAAGGCACGCGCATGCCCGCCCGACGAATCCTCGTTCTGCATGGCCCGAACCTGAACCTGCTTGCGGGCGCGCGCTCGGTCGAGGCGATCGACGCCGCCCTGCAGGCCCGGGCGGTCGCGCTCGGCGTCGAGCTGAAGACGGTGCAGTCGAACTGGGAAGGCGCGCTGCTCGACACGCTGGCGGCCGAGCGGAACTGGTTCGAGGCGGTGATCGTGAACCCGGCGTCGCTGGCTCCCACCGCGGTCGCGCTGGCCGAAGCGCTCGAGCTGCTCGACAAGCCGGCGATCGAGGTGCAGCTCGACGAGGCGAAGAAGGGGAAGTCGGCGCTGAAGGACGTCGTCGATCGCCAGATCTCCGGCAAGGGTCCGGAGGGGTACCTCGAGGCGCTGGTCGCGCTGGCGCCGAAGGGGCCGAGCTTCAGCGCGGCGGCTGCTCCTTCGCGCAGCCTGCCGGCGAAGAGCCTCGGAGCGCGCACGGTGGACGCGGCGGTGCTGGCGGCGCGCGCGGCTCCGCAGACGAAGAAGTCGATTGGGCGCGAGCCTCCGTCGGAGAAGACGGTCGGTCGGGTGCTGCCGAACGGCGAGATCGTGAAGAGCATCGGGGGCAAGCCGGCGCGGCCGCACCTGACGAAGAGGCCGCCGCCCCCGTCGGCGCCGCCGAAGTCGGTGGGAGGCAAGCGGGCCGCCGCGGCTCCTGCCGGAGTGATCTCCCGCGCGATGGTGCGCCAGCAGATCGCCGATCGCCTCGCCGGCACGGTGACTCCCGCTGCGCTCGCCGCCTGGGCCCGCGCCGAGTGGCAGAAGCTGCAGAGCGGCGCGCCGATGGAGAGCGGCCAGCAGGACAAGCTCGAAGACGTGCTTCAGCAACTGCTGCTGTCGGCCACGATGAAGGCGAGCGACGACCAGCTGATCGAGCTGATGACCCAGCTGAGCGAATGAGCGACGAGCGTGGGTCGCAGTTTGACCCGGTCAGCGAGGAACGAATCAGGAAATGAGCGACGAGCGAATCAAGAATCTCCGCGGTCCGTCGCGCCTCGCTGGTCCGCGTGGGCCTGCGTCGAAACCCGCTGCGCCGAAACCCGCTGCGCCCAGGGCACCCGCCAAGGGGCTCAAGGGCGCAGGGCAGAGCAAGCCGAAGCCCGCCAACGCGCGTGGTCCCCGCGGCGAGCTGACTCCGCGCGCGCTGGCGATCACCGTGCTGGCCCGGGTCGCCGCGACCGACGCCTACCTGAACGTGGTGCTCGACTCGCAGCTCGACGAGCACCGCCCGGCCGAGGTGCGCGACGCCGCGTTCGTGACCGAGCTCTGCTACGGCGCGACGCGCCGCCAGCTCACGCTCGACTACGGGCTGCAGCAGGTCTGCACCCACCAGCTGCCGACGCTGGAGAACGAGGTGCTCGCCGCGCTGCGGCTGGGCGCGTACCAGATGTTCTACATGCGGGTGCCGAAGCACGCCGCGGTCGCCGACACCGTCGAGGCGCTCAAGCGGCTCGGCCTGCAGCGCGCGACCGGTTTCGTGAACGCGGTGCTGCGGAAGATGGCGACGCTCGAGGCGCCGCCGCTGCCTCCGCCCGAGCCGCGCGACGAGCACCTGGCCATCCTGCACAGCCACCCGCTGTGGTTGGTGAAGCGGTGGATCCGGCAGTTCGGCCCCGAGCGCGCCGAGGCGATGCTCACCGCCGACAACCAGCCGCCGTCGGTCGTGGTGCGGGTCAACACCTCGCGCACCACCCGGGAGTCGCTGCTCACCGAGCTGGAAGAAGTCGGCATCGACGCGAAGGCGACGACGATGTCGTCGGACGGGATCGTGTTCAACGGCGTCGGTCGGGTCGAAGACGTCTACGGCTACGCCGAGGGGCTGTGGCAGGTGCAGGACGAAGCGGCCCAGCTGGTCGGTTTGTACGCGGCGATTCCAGATGAAGCGCGGGTGCTCGATGCGTGCGCGGCTCCCGGCGGCAAGGCGTGCCACATCGCGCAGCGCAACACCGTGGTCGCGATCGACCTGCACGCCAACAAGCTGCACAAGATCACCGACGAGGCGAAGCGGCTCGGCCTGCTGGATCGGCTGAAGACGCGCGCGCTCGACGCGAGCAAGCCGCTGCCCGAGGGGCTCGGCGACTTTCACGCGGTGATGATCGACGCGCCGTGCTCGGGGCTCGGAACGTTGCGCCGTCATCCCGAGCTCCGCTACCGCCGGCTCGAGGAAGACCTCGCGGATCTCCACCGATTGCAGCGCGCGATTCTCGAGAGCTGCCAGAACGCGGTCGCTCCCGGCGGGCTGCTCACCTACGCGGTGTGCAGCACGGATCCCTCGGAAGGTCAGGACCAGGTCGAGATGTTCCTTCGCAGCCACCCCGACTTCACCGCCGAGCCTCCGCCTGCTTCGGCCGGAACTTTCCCGAACGTGCAGGGGTATCTGCGAACGCTCCCCGGCCCCGAGGGAGCGGATGGGTTCTTCGCCGCGCGCCTTCGCCGCATGTACTGAGGCGGTTCGGGTCTTAGACAGCTCGTCTGTGCCTCTGCCTCCGTCCCGGCGAACCGGGGCTCTTCTTCTTCTCGGACCGGGGCTCTGAGGTCTGCGGTCTCTGTTTGAGTCGAAGCTCGGCGCTCTGTTCGCACGCGCTGCAGATGCGTGGCGCTCTGGCAGGGAAAAGCGGGCGGGTGCTGTCGCCAGCGGTCGATCGGCCGCACGGGTAGGCCGGGCTTGGACAGCTCCACCGTGCACTGACGCCGACCCGGCGAACCGAAGCTCTTCCTTGCGCGTCATTTCGGAGAACCGCGCTGCTCACAGACGAGGTGGACGCGGTTGCCACCGTTCTGCGGGGGCCCACACCTCCACCTCCTCTCCACTCGCCAGCTCGATCGAGGGTGGACGCAGCCACCACCGTTCCGCGGGGGTCCACGCCTCCACCTGATCTCGAGACCGCAATTCTCGGAGCTCCGCGCTGCGCGCAAGGAAGAGCCCCGGTTCGCCGGGTCGGAGTCAGGTCGCGGTGGAGGTGTCTAAGCCCCGGCCTACCCACGCGATCCGAACGATCGCTGGCGAGTGCACCCGCCTGCTTTTCCCAGCCCAACAGTCACGCGGCCCACCTTTGAGTGTGCCCAGCGATCGAGACTCCGGGCTGCCGCTGCCGAGTGCTGGCACCACGGCGGTGAAGACCTCGGAGCTCCGCGCTGCCCGCAAGGAAGAGCCCGGTTCGCCGGGTCGGTGGTCAGGCCACGGTGGAGGTGTCTGAGCCCCGGCCTCCCTCGACTTCGCCGAGGATGAGCAGACGGATGAACGGGTTCCGACGTATGACGCGCGGATGTTCTTCGGGCTGATGCTGGTCGACGCCGCGCTCGCCGCCTGGGCGGTCGGGCTGATGGGCCAGTCGACCGCCCCGCGCTGGGTGCGCTTCGTCCTCGTCCTCCTCGCAGTGACCTTCGCCGTCAGCGTCGGCCCGGTCGTCTTCCTCACCGACAAAGCCGACAACGATCAAGCCCGCGCGTGGGGAATGATCGCGCCGTCCGGAGCCGTCCTCGCCGCGATCGCGCTGCTCGTCGCGACGATGATCTCCCGCGGCAACAGCAAGAAGCCGAAGTCATGACGCCCGCGCCCGCGACCCAGCTGTGCCCGCTGCACCCCGAGCAGCCGGCGGTTGCGACCTGCCAGCGCTGCGGCCGCTTCCTCTGCGACGGCTGCCGCGTCTCGACCGAGCCCCCGCTGTGCGCCGTCTGCGTCCCGATCGTGAAGGATCCGATCGGCGTGCTCTCCGCTCCGTTCGGCGTGGGCACCGCGCTGAAGAACGGCGCTCAGATGTTCCTGCCCGTGATGGGCTCGGTCGCGGCGCTCACCTTCGTCTTCTCGATTCCCAGCGCGCTGTTGTCGTACTTCGTCAGCCTCAAGAACGACGACTCGCTGCGCAGCACGCTCAACGAGGTACGGCTGAGCAGCTTCTTCGACTCGCTGATCGGCATCGTCTGCACCGTCGCGTGCCTGGCGATGTTCATCGGCATCGCCGAGGGCAAGCAGCTGACGGTGGGCCAGGCGCTCGCCGAAGCGACCTCCCGATACGGCCGTGTCTTCGGCACGCGCTTCCGCGGCGGCCTCTGGGTCGGCCTGCTGACCCTCGCGCTCATCCTTCCCGGCATCTGGAAGGCGGTGATGCTCGGCTTCTCCGTCGAAGCGGCGGTGCGACTTCGCCGAGAGGATGCGCTCGAATATTCGTCCTCGCTGGTGCGCGGCCGCTGGTGGGAAGTGTTCGGCACCATCCTCGCCGTCTGGATCATCGTGTATCTGCCCAGCACCGCGCTCAGCTTCGGCTTCGAGTTCGCCGGCGGTCTCGTCGAGCTGGGCGCAGACTCGCCCGCGCGGATCGGGCTGTTCGTGATCGAAGACTGGATGACCCGCTTCTCCGATCAGTTCGTCGGCGCCTGCTCGCTCGCGATGTTCTACGCGCTCGTCGCGCGCAACGGCCTCACCCTCGAGCCGATGCGCTGGCGCGACACCGACTAGAACCGCTCGACGTGAAACGGCATCCCGAGGTCGCGGCAGATCGGTGACAGGCTCTGGGCCAACCCATCCGGCCCGCAGAAATACACCTGCACCTGCGCGCCGGCGTGCGCGGTCGAGAACCCGGTCAGCAGCTCGCGCCACTGCGGATGCCCCAGCTGGGTTCGCGTGCGCAGCCCGGTGAGCATGTCGACGTTCGTCTTCGCGTACATCAGGTCCAACGCGAGCTCGGCGAGGCCCGAGTGCAGATCCGACTTCGCGCCCGTCATGTAGATGTGGACCTCGAGGGTCTCGGGGTAGCGCGCGTTCAACTTCCCCAACAGCTCGGCGAACCACTCGAACGAGCGCTGATCGCGGTTCACCCAGACGAAGTGGACGTGGCGGGTGTGCGCCTGATCGCTGAGCAACATGCTCTGCAGAATCGAGGCGAACGGAGTGACGCCGATGCCCGCTCCAATCAGCACCACGTGCTCCGCGCCCATCACGCCGGCGCTCGGCGTCCCGTACGGACCATCGACCTCGACCTTCAGCGGCAGACACTTCGGCGTCTTCTCGAGGTGATCGAAGATCGCGTTCGTCCAGTTGCCCGCGCTGCGAATGTGCACCGAGAACGTGCCGGGGTGCTCGGGCGCGCTCGAGATGGTGAACGGGTGCCACTCGTGGCGCGAGATGGCGGGGATGCGCAGGAACACGTAGTCGGCCGCCTTGAACGCGAAGCCCGGCGGCTGCGCGATGTCGAGCCGGCTCACCCGCGAGGCGAGCAGCCCGGCCTTGATGATGGTGGTCTCGCGGCGCGCGCGGCGGCGGGCGATCCGATCGAGCACGAACAGCAGCAGCGGGATGCCCGCCCACTTCCAGAACACCGGGCCGTGCGCGAGCGCGAGCGCGAACCACGCGAAGTAGAGCAGGTGGCTGAAGTGGAACAGCTCGAACTTTCCAGAACGGCGAATCGAGGCGCGCGAGAAGAACCACATCACGCCGAAGACGAGCAGCAGCGCGACGCCGGTCGCTCCCGCCTTCGTCATCAGCCAGCTCGAGTCGCCGAGCCCAGCGAAGCGAATCAGGTGCGCGACGGCGTGCAGCAGCGAGAACGCGAACAGTCCGTGGCCAACCAGCTTGTGGAACTCGAGCGCCTCGTCGATCGGAGCGACCCGCGCCGCTCCCCTGTCCCTCAGCCACCCCATCACCCGCCGCGAGACGGGCAGCAGAATCAGCGCGCCGTTGAGGTTGAGGCACGCTCCACCGCCGCGCGCGATCTGCAGCCAGATTCCCTGGCCCTCGTACTTGTGAAAGCCCCACGCGAAGATCGCCAGGTTCACCAGCGCGTACAGCCCGATCCAGAACGCGTTCTGAATCGGCGCCGACTTCTTCTTCGCCCGCGGCTTGTCGACCTGCGGCGGAGCGGATGCCGCGGTGAGCCAGCAGCTGTCGCCCAGCACGAGCTGATCGAGCACGCCGGGGTGGGCGCGCATCACCGCGGTGAACTCCGCGAAGCTCATCTTTCCGTCGCGATCCGTGTCGGTCTTCTCGAACAGCCCGGTCGCCAGATCCCGGATCTCGTCGCCGCTGAGCGCGAGATGGTTCTCGGCGAGGCTCATCGCCAGCACGTGCTCCAGCTCGGCCGGCTCGATGAAGCCGTTCTTGTCCGAGTCGTGCAGCCGGAAGACGAAGTCGAGCTTGTCGTCGGCGGTGCCGTGCACCAGCTGGTCGATTGCCTGCAGCAGCTCTTTGGCCGCGATCGCTCCGCTGCTGTCGCGGTCGAAGACGTTGAAGACGCGCCGCGCGAGCTGATCGTCCGACAGCGACATGATCCGCTTGAACTCGTTCAGGTCGAGGGGCTTCGACTCTTCGCCGCTCAGCAGCGCGCGCACCCGCACGAGGACGGCGGCATCAGGCGTTCGGGTTCGCTTGCCTTCCATCGTCGGCCCGGGAGCGTAGACGACTGCCGCTGTATGCTGCCGCGCGATCGTGGGCGAACCGGCCGTTGTCTTCACATCGACCGTCGAGGGTCTGATTCGCGCGCTGGGCGACAAGCTCGACGAGCGCGTTCACCAGCAGTTCGCCGACATCGGCCTTCCGCTGAAAGGGAAGCTGCTCGCCGCCTACTCGCGCGAGGTCTGGCTCAAGTCGGGGCTGCTCGCCTCTCAGCTGTTGTTCCCCACGCTGCCGCCCGAGAAACAGCGGGTCGAGCTCGGGCGCCGCTTCGTCTACGGCTACAGCGAGACGATCGTCGGCAAGGCGCTGGTCACGATGATGCGCATGCTCGGCACCCGCCGCGCGCTCGAGCGGCTGAAGAAGAGCTTTCACACCGGCAACAACTACACCGAGGTCGCGCTGCGCGAGGTCGACGGCCAGCTCGAGCTCGACGTGAGCGATGCGCCGTTCCCCGAGTACTACCAGGGCATGGTCGAAGCGGTGCTCGAGCTGACGGGCCGCACGACGTTCGAGGTCGCGCAGATTCGCCGGGTGGGAAACGAGACCACGTTTCGGATTCGCTTCTCGTAGCCGGTTTCCGCGCGGCGGATATAAGCGCGCACATGCTCATCCCGCTCCTCCTCGTCCTCGCCGCTGCGCCTGCGCCCGCCGCCAAGGCCCGTCCGTACACCGTTCAGGATCAGGTGAACCTGCGCCGCCTGCTCGGCTTCGCGGTCTCGCCCGACGGAGCGACCGTCGTCCTCGTCGTTCGCGCGACCGACTACGAGGCGAACAAGGGCCGCATCGACCTGTGGCGCGTGCGCCGCGATGGCACCGAGCTGCGCCAGCTGACCTCGCACCCGTCGCCCGACACGGACCCGGTGTTCGCCCCCGACGGGAAGAGCGTCTACTTCCTCTCGGCCCGCGGCGAGACCGGCCAGATCTTCAACCTTCCGCTCGAGGGCGGCGAGCCGACCCAGGTGACGAAGGCGGCGGTCGACGTCAACGCGTTCGTCCTCTCGCCCGACGGCAAGACGATCGCCTTCGCCGCCGACGTGTTCCCCGACTGCAAGGAAGCCGACACGCTGGCGTGCACCGAGAAGCGGCTGGCCGAGCAGGCGAAGAAGAAGACGACCGGAAAAATCTACGACCAGCTGATGTTCCGCCACTGGGACACCTGGAAGGACGGCCGCCGCAGCCACATCTTCGTGCAGCCGGTCGCCGGTGGAGCCGCGAAGGACCTGATGCCGAAGCTCGCCGCGGACGCGCCGGTGAAGCCCTTCGGTGGTTCGGAGCAGTTCACGATCAGCCCCGACAACAAGCAGCTCGTCTTCACCGCGCGCGACGTCGGCCGCGAAGAAGCGTGGAGCACGGACCTCGATCTGTTCTCGGTGCCGATGGACGGCAGCGCCGCTCCGAAGAAGCTCACCACCACCAACCGCGCGACCGACACCAACCCTGTGTTCAGCCCCGACGGCAAGACGCTGGCGTACCTCGCGATGGCGCGCCCCGGCTTCGAGGCGGACAAGCTGACGATCATCCTGCGCAACGTCGCCGACGGAAAAGAGCGGCGCCTCACCGACGCGTGGGATCGCAGCCCCGACACGCTGCAATGGTCGCCCGACGGCAAGAGCATCCTCGTCAACGCGTGGGACATCGGGCAGCTCTCCGCGTTCTCGATTGACGTGGCGAGCGCGAAGGTCACCACGCTCGTCGGCGCGGGGCACGTCTCGTCGCTGGTCGTCGCGGGCCCGAGCCTCTTCTACGCGCAGGACTCGCTCAACGGCCCGTCCGACCTCTACCTGCTGGAAGGCGGCAAGTCGGCGCAGCTGACGCGGCTGAACGAAGACGCGATGAAGGGCGTGAAGCTCGGAGCGGCGGAGCAGTTCTCCTTCCCCGGCTGGAACGGCGACAAGGTCTACGGCTACGTGGTGAAGCCGGTCGACTTCGACCCGAAGAAGAAATACCCGATCGCGTTTCTGATTCACGGCGGCCCGCAGGGCAGCTTCGGCAACGACTGGCACTACCGCTGGAATCCGCAGGTGTACGCGGGCAAGGGGTACGCGGCGGTGATGATCGATTTCCACGGCTCGGTCGGTTACGGCCAGACGTTCACCGACGGCATCCGCGGCGATTGGGGCGGGAAGCCGCTGGAAGATCTGCAGAAGGGCTACGCGGCGGCGCTCGAGAAGTATCCGTTCCTCGACAAGGGTCGGGCCTGCGCGCTCGGCGCGTCGTACGGCGGCTTCATGGTGAACTGGATGGCCGGCGTCTGGTCGGATCCGTGGCGCTGCTTCGTGACCCACGACGGCAACCTCGACGAGACGTTCGCCTACTACGCGACCGAAGAGCTCTGGTTCCCCGAGTGGGAGCACGGCGGCACCCCGTGGGAGCAGCACATGGGCTTCGCCAAGCACAACCCGATCGACCACGTCGCGAAGTGGAAGGTGCCGACGCTGGTGGTGCACGGCGGCAAGGACTACCGCGTCGTCGACATCGAAGGCCTGGCGACGTTCACCGCGCTGCAGCGGCGCGGGATTCCGTCGAAGCTCCTCTACTTCCCCGACGAGAACCACTGGGTGCTCAAGCCGCAGAACTCGGTGCTCTGGCACGACACGGTGTTCGAGTGGATGGACCAGTGGACGGCGAAGGTGCCCGCGCCCAAGAAGTAGCGTGACGATCGCGATCTGCATCCGGTGTGGCGCGCAGAAGATCGGCGCGCTCACGCTCTGTGGCGGGTGCGGCTACGACCCGACCACCGACACCGATCGCCGCAACCAGGCGCGGGCGCTGTGGCTGTCGGATCGCCACAACACGCCGCAGGCGCTCGCGTCGCTCGGCGCGCAGCTGAAGGCCGGACAGCCGGTCGCGTGGGACGACGCGGTGATCAATGAGCTCGTCGTTCAGCTGCAGACCCAGCAGAACGCGCTGCTGATCGGCAAGACGCCCATTGGTTGTTCGGTGTTCGTCTGGAGTTTGATCGCGGTGATGATCGGCCTGGGCGGCCTGCTGATCTTCCTGTTCCTGCCGCGGGACTGAGTTTGGTTGGTTTTCTGGGAGGGGTTTTGACTCGAACGTCATTCGCGACCGTTGTGTTCGCTGCTCTCGTCGTCTCCGCATGCGGCGGAGCTGGGCCCGCTGGCGTTGACGGAGGATCCGGAGGCGGTTCCGCTAGCCGACCGGGTGCCCGCGCCGGAAGGACGGCCCGAACACCTGGCTCTCCCACTTCGCCGTCACTTCCCTGCTGTCGACCAGCAGGTTCGTCTCGCGTGAGTGGTTCCAGCTCTGGGTGTCGTGGTTCGAGCTGCCCACGATCGAGATCTGCCCATCGGCGGTGAGGTACTTGGTGTGGGCGCTCTCCTGCCCGTGCCCCGTGCCTTCCTTGATGCCGTTGAAGAACTTGATCTCGAGGTTCTTCCGCTTGTCGGCCGGCATCGCCGCCAGCAGCTCTTTGACGTTCTCGATGTTCGTCCCGCCCTGGCCCGGCTTCGCCTCGGTCGCATCGTTGAAGTGCCGCGGGATCACGATCTCCACCTTCACTCCGCGCTTCGCCGCGTCGAGGATCGCGTTCTTCGCGTCGTTGTCGTTGAGGTTGGGCGACATGATGTGAACGTTGTGCTGCGCGTTCTTCAGCACCGAGAGAAACGCCAGGTCGGCCGGGTTGTTGATGTCGTGGTTCGACTTGCGGAAGATCTCTCCGAGCACATGGCCGTCGGCCGGCCGCGTCAGCACCATCATCGGAATCTCGCCCGCCGGCGCCTTGCCCCGCGCGCTCGGCAGCTTCAGCGTCGGGAAGTCGGTGTCGTCCTTTCCCTTGTCGTCCTTCCACGCGTCGACGATGTCCGCGCGCAGCGCCATCGCCACGTCGCCCTCGACCTTGTAGCCAGTGTCGAACCCCGCCTGCGACTGCACGTTCGCGCCACAGATGATCGCCTTGTCGCCGTCGACGACCAGCGACTTGGAGTGGTTCGCGCCCAGGCCGTGGTGGCTGTGCTTCGTGATCTCGACGTGCACGAGCTTCGGATCCAGATGCAGCGCCGCGATGTCCTTCTTCACTTCCTCGTAGGCCATCTGCTTCTTGGTCAGCGGGCCGACGCCGAAGCTGACCTCGTTGACGATGATCTTCACCTCGACCGGCTTGCCGCCTTCCGCCTTGCGGATCTTCTCGAGGTCCTTGAGCGACGAGGTGACGACCTTCGACGCGGGCGTGTTGCTCTCCCACTCGTAGGTCTGCAGCGCGATCTCGCTCTTGGCGCCGCGGATCAGGTTCGCGTGCTCCTTGAAGATCCCTTCGCCGTTGATCAGCACGTCGGACGAGGCGGAGTTGTGGGTGGTGACGAACAGGCCCGGCGGCACGTTGCCGCGGCCCACCACGAACGCGGTGTCTTCGTAGACCTTCTTCATCAGCGGGCTGGCGTTCGCTGGAAGGCGAGCGGTCGAGCCGATGCCTTCCGCCGCGCCGGGAGGGCCCGAGTGCTTGTGCAGGAGGTTGGTGATCGCCTTGCGCGGCCCCGAGAAACGATCGCGCCCGATCCGGCTGCCGGTCTTCACCGTCGTCTTCACCGCGTGCTCGACCTTGCTCTCGACCTTCTCTTTGAGCTCGGCCGCCCTGGTCTGAACCGACTGAAGCTTGCCCGCCGCGTCTTTGATCAGCCCCATCGCACGCCCCTTCGAAGAGTGATTTCGCCGCTGATTAACACCCAGGTTCGAGTGCTCTGCGCAGGGGAAACGCGCGAAAACCTGTCCACAGAAAGTGACAGGTCGGCTCCGGGCCGGGCGGCGCCTTCCTCGGGTGGGCGAACATTCACGCGATCAGGGCTGGTGCGCGAATGCTTCCAAAAAAACGCTACTCCGCGGTGAGCTTCGCCGACGGCAGATGCTTCTGGAGCGCCGCCAGCTTGTCGCTCGGCAGCCCCTTCACCTTCAGCGGCACCGCGAAGCTCTTCGGCAGCTTCGCCTTCAGCTCGCCGAACGCCCAGTCGTCGGATCGCGCGGGCGAGACTTCGGTGGTCTCCAGCTCTCCCGGCCCCTTGCGCCGGAAGCGAAGCGTGAATCCCGACAGCTGGAACTCCACCTCCAGCGTCGGCGGAGCGAGCGTCCGCACGTCGGCGAACAGCGAGCTGTCGAGGCTGTACAAGGGCCGCAGCACCAACCGCTCGAGCATGGCCGCACGCGGGCTGGACCAGAACGAAGCGAGCGTCTGGCTGGACAGGTGGTGGATGCCGTCGAGCTTCAGCGTTCGCAGCTTGCGCAGTGTCTTGCCGGTCAGCAGCGGCTCCCAATCCTCTTTGACGAACACCTCCTCGTCGGTGCCTTCCTCGAAGTGCATCCAATCGATGCCCAGAGTCTCGAGGCGATGCTCCGTGCCTTCCGTCGCGAGCGCCCGCACCACGTCGTAGGGCGCGTTGTTCAGCTCCTTCAGCCCGTGCATCGCGGGCTGGGTCAGCAGGCTGACGCCATGTTCCTTGGTGCCGCCGATGGCGAGGTGAATCGTTCGCACCGTCGCCCACGCCGGGTGGTTGAGCGCCGCGCGAATCTTCCCGCCCAGCAGCCGGAGGCGGCACTCGGCGAGGAAGCCGCGCTCGAACACGTCCTGGTCGGCGTAGGTGATGTCTCGCAGCGGGCCCTGCCACTGCTTGTGGTGCTTCTTCAGCAGCGCCTGTTCCTGCTTCAGCTCGGCGGCGCTCAGCGTCTCGCCGCGCGCCTTGCGGAACTGCAGCGTGATGAACTCGCCCCGCGGATCGCCCTGTTCGAGAAGGAAGTCGGCGTAGACCTGCCGCGGCCCATCGTCGTCCGCGTTTTCGTAGACCGCCGCGAGCAGCCCTTCGGCCGAGCCCTTCGCCGGGGCTTTGGGGGCCGCGGCCGCCTGGGGGAGCAGGGCCAGGATCGCGGCCGGGACTTCCTCGTCGGCGCCGGTGGCGAAGCGCCGGCTCAGCTCTTCGATCAGCCGCGCGATGCGTTTGGCGGTCGCCGCGCCCATCACCGTGCCTCCGAAGATCTCTGCGTAGCGGGGCAGCACCGGCCGCAGCACCTGTGCGGTGCGGGGGTCGGCGTGGCGCCCGGCCAATTGCTCGAACAGTGAATTCCAGAAGTCGCGCGAGCTCTGTGCGGTGAACGGCGGCTCGAGCAGGAAGCGGGTGAGCCTCCCGGCCACGCGCGGGTCGGGCGGAAGCTTCTCGAGCGCCACGGTGCGGGTCAGCGCCTCGGCGAACCGAACGCCTTCGGTCAACCCGTCGAGCACCGGCGTGAGGTGGGCTCGTTCGGCCTGCTTCAGCTGGGCCGCGAACGTTCCCGCCACGGGCGCATCGGTCAGCGCGCTGACCCGCTCGATCAGCGCCGCAACTTCAGGCGCCCGGGTCTGATCCCACCGCGCCAGCAGCAACCCGAGCGCCTGGGGAAACTGCTTCGCCTTCAGCGCCGCGGAGATGGTGTCCCACGACAGCCCGGTGGCCGCCGCGCGGGGCGGAGTGGGCGAAGGAGCCGCCGGGGCTGCCGCCTTCGCCGGTCTGGCCGCGCGCGGCTTCTCGGCCTTTGGCTCGGGAGTGGAGGTGGCCTTCGCTTTTCCTCCCAGCAGCAGCGCCACGTCGGCGGGCGTCAGCGCCCTCGGCGTCTGCAGCGACATTCCCAGCGCGCCGGGCTTCGCGGTGATGCCGGTGTTCGAGGTGAAGCGGAGCCTTCCTCGCGCCGCGCTGACGTCGGAGATCTTCACCGCGTTCGGCTTGGCGACCCACGAGGTCCCGTTGTGCTTCGGCTGCTCGAGCACCGCGACCAGCCAGAGCTTCTCGTCGGGCGGGCGCACCGTGACGAGGAACAGGCGGCCACCGCCCGCGAGCGCGCTCAGGCCCGGGTTCTTGCTGTTGTAGCGATCCATGGGAAGGCAGGTGCCGGGCTGAGCGCCACGGGCGTCTGCTTCGAAGACCGCCTTGCTGATGATTGCGAGAATGTCGGGCATGCCCCGAGATCTAAGCCGGCGGCCTGCCCATCGGAACTGCGAACGTCAGCGCAGCGCGCTGCGCCCCTACTCGCGCACCGGCACTTCGAGCGTGAGCCCGTCGAACGCGACCTCGCACGGGCCGGAGTACTCCTGCTTCGCCTGCTCCAGCAGCGGCTTGAAGTCGACGTCGTGTCGCGATGAGAGGTGGGTGAGGATCAACCGCTTCACCTTCGCTTCGTGCGCGACTTTGCCCGCTTCGCGCGCGGTGCTGTGGCGGGTCTCGAGCGCGCGCTCCTGCTCGTCGTCGCTGAAGGTCGACTCGTGGATCAGCAGGTCTGCTCCGGCCGACGCTTCGGTCAACGCCGCGCACGGCCGGGTGTCGCCCGAGATCACCACGCGCCGGCCGGGCCGCGCCGCGCCCACCACCTGGCTCGGAGTGACCTCGGTGCCGTCGGCCGCCTTCACGCTCTCGCCGCGCTGCAGCTTTCCGTAGTCGGGCCCCGGAACCACGCCGAGCTTCTTCGCCGCCTCGAGATCGAAGCGACCGGCGCGCACGTCTTCCTCGATGACGTAGCCGAGCGCGTTGACCCGATGGTCGACCCGCACCGCGCTCACCGAGTAGCCGCCGCGATCGAGCTTCTCGCCGCCCTTCAACTCGTGGATCTCGACGGGGAACGCGAGCCGCTCGACGCCCAGGTGGATCGCCGCGTCGAGCACCTTCTTCGCGGGCATCGGCCCGTAGAGGTGCATCGTCTCGGTGCGGCCGCCCATTCCGAGCGTGCGCAAAAAGCCGATGATTCCCAGGTAATGGTCGGCGTGAAAGTGGGTGAAGAACGCCGCGTCGACGGTGAAGCCGGTGCCAAAGCGGATCATCTGCCGCTGGCTGCCTTCGCCGCAGTCGAACAGCAGCAGGTGGGAGTCGGCCTTCACCGCCAGGCCCGAGACGTTGCGGTGAAGCGTCGGCGCCGCGGCCGAAGTGCCGAGGAACGTCAGCCGCAGTATCGACATGCCAGCGGAGCTCACGGGGACCTCCGCCTTTATCCCACCGAATGTCGCTTCATCGGGCCAAAGAGTGTCCAACGGGCATGAACCTGACCCGCTCGGCCATTTTCGGGATCCTCGTCGTGGGATCAGCCGGTTGCACCGTCACCGGGGCCACCGACCCAGCCCAGGCCGCCGACGCCAGCCACTTCGACTTCTTCCGCGATGGAGGCTGCCCGCCCTTCAGCGGCTCCGGCGGCGGAAGCGGGATCTTCAACGGAGGCGGCCCGGGCACCGACACCTCGCCCGTCGTCGAGCCCGCCCGTCCGCCTCCACCCATCAGCGGCGGAACCCTCGCCGTGCTGCCCGACGATTCGATCGTCGTCGCCGATTCCGACCGCGATCGGATCTACGTCGTTGGCGCCGACAACCAGGTGACCACCCTTCCGCTCGAGCTCGGCGACGAGCCCGGCCGCGTCGCGGTGGGTCCGCGCGGGACGGCGTTCATTGCCCTGCGCCGCGCCGGCGCGGTGATCGAGCTCGACGTTCTCAACCGCACGATCGTCGCGCGGCACGAAGTCTGTCAGCTGCCGCGCGGGCTCGCCTGGTCGCAGCCGCGCCGCACCCTCTACGTCGCCTGCGCCGGCGGAGAGCTGAGCGAGCTCGTCGATGGCCGCGTCACCACCCGCTTCGTCGCCGACGATTTGCGCGACGTGGTCGTCTTGGAAGACGGCGTGCTGCTGTCGACCTTCCGCAATGCCGGCGTGATCAAGCGCACCCACGACGGCCGCCTTGTCGAGTGGCCCGCGCTCGCCCGCGTGGTCGATGGCCTTGGCAGCAGTGGTCAGCCGCGCGAGCTCGAACCCCGGGTGGCGTGGCGCATGGTGGCTTCGGGTTCGGGCTCGGCCGACGCGGTGATGATCTACCAGCGCACCCTCGTCGATCTTGCCGAGGCGATCCGCTGCCTGCCGCGCACCCAGTACGGCGGGAGCGGCGTCGGCTCCAGCATCGCCCAGGCCGCGATCGCGCTTCGCACGCCCACCGGCGCGCTCACCACCTCCGTTCTCGGATCGGTGGTGTTGCCTGTCGATCTCGCCATCGGGCCCGGCGGCAACACCTTCGCCCTCGTCGGAGCCGGTTCCCGCCAGCTGCTCGCCACTGCTGCCAATGGCCGCTTCTCCGGCATGAACGTGCCTCCGGGCGCCCAACCGGTTGCGGTGGGCTACCGCTCGAGCGGGCTGCTCGCCGTCTTCTCGCGCGAGCCGGCCCAACTGTTCTTCGTCGACCCGCGAGATCCGGACGCGAAGGTTCCCGCGACAATCTCTCTCGACGCGAGCAGCGTGAAGTCCACCGGGCACGAGATTTTCCACCTCGGCACCCAGAGCGGCCTGGCCTGCGCCTCCTGCCACCCCGAAGGCGGCGAAGACGGTCACACCTGGATTCTTCCCGAGGGGAAACGGCGCACGCCGTCGCTGCGCGGCGGGCTGAGCAGCACCGCTCCGTTTCACTGGGCCGGCGACATGGTGAACTTCCGGGTGCTGATGTCGGAAGTGCTCGGCCGCCGCATGGGTGGCACGTTCCAGTCGGAAGCGCGGATGGATGCCGAGCTCGCGTGGCTCGACACGCTGCCCAGCCTGCCCGCGCCGCGCCGGTTGGATCCGGTCGCGGTCGAGCGCGGCAGGGCCCTGTTCGCTTCTGCTGCGATCGGCTGCATCAGCTGCCACGCCGGAGCGCTTGGCACCAACAACAGCAACGCCGGCGTGGGCACCGGCCCCGCGCTTCAGGTTCCGCGGCTGCTCGAGCTCGCGTACCGCGCGCCGTTCTTCCACGACGGCCGCGTCCCCACGCTCGCCGCCCGCTTCACGCCTCTGGGTGGAGGCGACGCCCACGGCCACGTCTCCGAGCTGACCGCGGGCGAGGTGGCCGACCTGGTCAGCTACCTCGAGTCGCGCTGACGACTACGGAACGACGGAAGTGAACAGCACCCGCGATGCGCCGGTCTCGACGCCCGCGTAGAACAGGCGGTCGCCCACCAGCAGCGCCTGATTCGGCGACGGAGGGAACTGCCCCAGCAGCAGCGGCAGGAACGTGTCGAGCGAGCGCACGCCCGCGGTGCCGTAGGTCGCGTCGACCGCGCCGGCGGCGGTGAAGCGGGAGATCGCTCCGTAGACGCCCATCGTGGTGCCGAAGCCCGCGACGTTCATCGTCAGCAGCTTTCCGTCGCTCGCCACCTCGAGGCCCAGCGTCGAGATCTGGTGGTTGTCGAGGGGGGCTTCCAGCACGCCGGCGGTGCCGAACGTCGCATCGGGCAGGCCATCGCTCGTGTAGCGCACCAGCTTCAACACCCAGGGCTGGTCCACGCCCGGCAGCCGACGCGAGCCCGACAGCAGCAGCGCGCCGCCCGTCAGCACGCGGAAGTTGTTGGCGAACCCGCCCGCGCTCTTCGCCACGCCCGCGGTGCCGAAGGTGGCGTCGAGCGTGCCGTCGTCGTTGTAGCGCGCGACCGCGAAGTCATCGCCGCCGCCGACCAGCACCTTCAAGCCCTGGAACGCGATGCCGCGCGCGTCCTCGTTCTTGCCGAAGTCCGCGTTCACGCCCTGGCCGCCGTTGAAGGTCGCGTCGAGCACGCCGTCGGCCGAGAAGCGCGCGATGCCGAAGTTGGCGCCGTTGGTGCCGGGGTTCCCCGTGCCGAGCAGGCCCGCCGCGTAGATCTTTCCATCGCTGCGGATCGCGAGCGAGTGGGCCGGGCCACCGACGCTGCCGATTCGCACCGTCGCCTTTCCGCCCGTGCCGAAGGTCGTGTCGAGCACGCCGTCCGCCGAGTAGCGCGCCACCGCGTAGGCGCCGCTCAGATCGCCCTGCGATTCGGACGTGCCGCCGACGAGGATCTTGGTGCCCTGCAGAACTGCCGCGTAGGCGCTGTCTCCCTTCTGCTCGATCACGAACCCCGCGTCCGCCGCGATCGGGTTCGTGTAGCTCGGGAAAGTGGTCGTCGTGACTCCGCTCGTTCCGAACGTCGTGTCGACGCCGCCGTCCGCGGTGAAGCGCGTCAGCAGGAAGTCTGACTCGGTGCCCGAGCCCGGCGCGAAACGCACGCCGACCACCACGAACTTGCTGCCTTGAGCCATCAGCGCCTGGCCCGCTCCCGTGATCTTGTTGGAAGCACTGCCGCCGCCGGTTCCGCCGCCGGTTCCTCCACCACTTCCGCCGCCCGCTCCGCCAGCCGTTCCGCCACCAGCGCCCCCGCCCGCACCGCCACCTGCGCCACCACCCGCCGCCGTTCCGCCGCCCACGCCACCCGACCCACCGCTCCCACAGCCGACCACCATCAACAACACCAGCGCTCCCAGAATCCGCGTTCCCATGTGTTCCTCCTCGAGCAGGGCCTTTGTGCAACCAGGGGGCCCAACCGTAACGCCCCGGATCTTCGTTCGACAGTAATGGGCGAGGTCACACCAGCAGGGCGCGTGTGACCGGGTGCTTCACAGCACAGGTCAGGGCTTGGCCCAGTTCGCCGGGTACGTGACGTAGAAGATTTTCGTGCGGCTCGGAGTCCCGAACACCACCTTGCTGCCTTTGGGGATGTAGACCACGTCGCCCGGTTTGCCCTCGACCACGCGCCCGCCAATCTCGATGTGCAGCACGCCCTCGAGCACGTAGTCGAGCTCGTCGTAGTCGAGCAGCCACGGAAACGAATCGGCCTTTCCCCAGCTCATGAAGCCCGCGGTCATCGGCGAGCGATCCTTCGCGGTGACCACGTCGGTGAGCCCGACACTCTTGCCCGGGCCCGCTCCAGAGAACGCGCCGAGCTTCACGCTCTGGCCGCGGACGACGACCACGCCGGACGGATCCACGATGCGCTCGCAGCTGCCGGCGTCGCCGCTGGGCGTGACGACCGCCGCGCCTTCGGTCTGATCGATCGTCACTCCCAGCTCGGCCGCTTTCGACCACGCCGCCGGCGTGACGATCGTCTGCTCGCGCGGCGCGGCGATCTTCACCCGCCCGCGCGCGAACTCGGCGGCGACCTGCTCGGCCGTGATCAGCACTCTCACAGCGCCGGTGGATAGCACAGCCCCGCAAAGCAAAACGCCGGGCCCTTCTTCAGGAACCCGGCGTCTCGAACTTCACACCAACCGCGACTTACGCCGCGGCCTTGCTGGGCGTCTCGCTCGAGGCGCTCGCCTCGGACTTCAGGCCGCCTTCGATGCGCATGCCGTAGAACGAACGCCACACGAAGACCGCCGAGACGAGGAAGAACGCGCCGGCAAGCCAGAGCGTGATCGGACGGTTGTCCTTGCTGACCTCGACCGCCAGCTCGACCGCGAGCAGACCGAAGAGGGTGGTGAACTTGATGACCGGGTTCATCGCGACCGACGAGGTGTCCTTGAACGGGTCGCCGACGGTGTCGCCAACGACGCAGGCGTCATGCAGCGGAGTGCCCTTCGCCTTCATCTCGACTTCGACCAGCTTCTTCGCGTTGTCCCAGGCGCCACCGGCGTTCGCCATGAAGATCGCTTCGTAGAGACCGAAGAGCGCGATCGAGATCAGGTAGCCGATGAAGAAGTACGGCTCGACGAACGCGAAGGCGAGGGTGCCGAAGAAGATCGAGATGAAGATGTTGATCATGCCCTTCTGCGCGTACTCGGTGCAGATCTGCACGACCTTCTTGCTGTCTTCGACCGACGCCTTGTCGGCCCCTTCGAGCTTGATGTTCTTCTTGATGAACTCGACCGCGCGGTAGGCGCCCGTGCTGACCGCCTGCATCGACGCGCCCGCGAACCAGAAGATCACCGCGCCGCCCATGATGAGGCCGAGGAAGAACGGAGCGTGCACCAGCGAGAGGTTCACCATCAGGTCCTTCTGCAGACCGTTCGTGAGCATGAAGATGATCGAGAAGATCATCGTCGTCGCGCCGACGACCGCGGTGCCGATCAGCACCGGCTTGGCGGTGGCCTTGAAGGTGTTGCCCGCTCCGTCGTTCTCTTCGAGGAAGTGCTTGGCCTTGGCGAAGTCGAGGTCGAAGCCGAAGTCCTTCTTCACCTCTTCCTTCACGTTGGGGACGTTCTCGATCAGCGACAGCTCGTAGACCGACTGCGCGTTGTCCGTCACCGGGCCGTACGAGTCGACGGCGATGGTCACCGGACCCATGCCGAGGAAGCCGAACGCTACGAGGCCGAACGCGAACACCGGCGAGACGTCGAAGCCCGAGGCGAGGGGGAACAGCTGGCCCAGGCCCTGACCCGCGAACATGTACGCAGCGCCCATCAGCACCACGAAGACCACGCCCATCCAGTACGACGAGAAGTTGCCCGCCACGAGACCGGAGATGACGTTCAGCGAAGCGCCGCCTTCCTTCGAGGCGTTGACGACTTCACGCACGTGCTTGCTCTCGGTCGAGGTGAACACCTTCACGACCTCGGGGATGATCGCGCCCGCGAGCGTGCCGCAGGTGATGACCGCCGACAGCTTCCACCACAGCGTCCCGTCGCCCAGCGTGGGGATGAGGAACCAGCTGACGACGAAGGTCATCACGACCGAGACGAACGACGTGAGCCACACCAGGATCGTCAGCGGCGCTTCGAAGTTCATCTTGTCGGCGCTGCCCCAACGGCCCTTCGCGTAGATGTCGTTGAGCAGGTACGAGAGGAAGCTGGCAATCACCATCGCGATGCGCATCACGAACAGCCAGACCAGCAGCTGGATCTGCACCGCGGTGTCGTGCACAGCGAGGAGGATGAAGGTGATCAGCGCCACGCCCGTCACGCCGTAGGTCTCGAACCCGTCGGCCGAGGGGCCAACCGAGTCGCCCGCGTTGTCGCCCACGCAGTCGGCGATCACGCCGGGGTTGCGCGCGTCGTCTTCCTTGATCTTGAAGACGATCTTCATCAGGTCGGAGCCGATGTCGGCGATCTTGGTGAAGATGCCGCCCGCGATGCGCAGCGCCGAGGCGCCCAGCGACTCACCGATTGCGAAGCCGATGAAGCAGGGGCCGGCGATGTAGCCGGGAACGAAGCAGAGGATCGCCAGCATCATCAGCAGCTCGACGCTGATCAGCATCATGCCGATGCTCATGCCCGCCTTGAGCGGGATGGCGTAGGTGGGGAAGGGCTTGCCGCGCAGCGACGCGAAGGCAGTGCGCGAGTTGGCGAAGGTGTTCACCCGGATGCCGAACCAGGCGACGCCGTAGCTGCCGGCGATGCCGATCAAGCTGAAGCCGAGGATGATGAGCACGCGCACCATGGCCGGCATCGCTGCCGCCTGGGGGTTCATCGCCGCGTCGGGGTGCGAGAGGAACCCGAAGTAGACGACCATCACCGCGCCGATCATCAGCTCGAGGTAGAGGATGAACTTGCCCTGCGTGATCAGGTACGTCTTGCAGGTCTGGTAGATGAGCTCGGAGATCTCGAGCATCGCGCGGTGAACCGGCAGGTTCTTCAGCTGCTGGTACTGCACGAGGCCGAACAGCAGGCCGAGGATCGAAACCACGATTCCCGCGAGCAGGAGCGTGTGGCCCGACGCTGAGCCGTTGAGGAAGGTCTGGGTTTTGAGGTCGGGCACCACCAGGTTCAACTCATTGGCGAACGCGGAGGCTGGCAGCGCAAATGCGCCCAACCAGGCAAGACGAGAGAGCTTCATGGGTTTCATGTTCCTTGCAGGAGAAAAGTCGGGCGGCGCTTAACACGGCGCAGTGCGGCGAGAGAACAACAAAGCTATAGGTGTCGGGCCCCCAGGCAGCCTTGTCCGACGACCCTGATTTCAAGCCCTCCACGGGGCGCTTTTCCCGCTTCGCCCGCCTGGCCGGTCTCGGCGCGCGCTTGTCCACCGAGGTGATGAGCAAGGGCGTGAAGAAGCTCGCCGGCTCGACCGAGGGGCTGCTGGGAAACGCCGGCGCCGAGAAGTTGGTCGCGACGCTGGGCGAGATGAAGGGGCTGGCGATGAAGCTCGGCCAGGCGATGTCGATGGATCCGGATCAGCTGCCGCCCGAGGTGCGCTCGGTGATCGCCCGGCTGCAGAACCAGGCGCCCGCGATGCCGTACGCGACGGTGCGCGAAGTGGTGAAGCGCGAGCTGGGTGGCTACCCGGAAGAGAAGTACGCGCAGTTCGATCAGAAGCCGCTCGCGTCCGCCTCACTGGGCCAGGTGCACCGGGCGAAGACGCTCGAGGGCCGGGACGTCGCGGTGAAGGTGCAGTACCCGGGAATCGAGAAGGCGATGCTGTCGGACCTCGCCAACCTCGGCTCGATGGTGAACGTCGTCAGCCGTGGAGTCGGCATCGCCGAGGGCAAGGAGTACTTCGCGGAAGTGCGCGACGAGCTGCTCAAGGAGCTCGACTACCGCGAGGAAGCGGCCCGGGCGAAGGAGTACGCGAAAGCGGCGAAGGTCGCTCCCGATCTCGTCGTGCCGGAGCCGATCGACGCGCTCACCGCCGAGCGGGTGCTGACCCTCGAGCTGATCCAGGGCGAGACGCTCAAAGACGTGCTCGGCCGCATCGACGACGTCACCCCGCAAGAGCGGTTTCGCATCTCGCGGCTGCTGATTCGCGCGATCTGGGCGCCGTTCCTCTCGTCCGGCTCGATTCACGCCGACCCGCACCCCGGCAACTTCATCGTGATGGGCGATGGGCGGCTGGCGGTGCTCGACTTCGGCTCGGTGAAGCAGCTGTCGCAGACCTGGCTCGGCGTGAACCGCAAGATGTTCCAGTGGGTCCTCGACGACGTGAAGTTCGACGTCGTGCAGCTCTCGCGCGAGGCGGGCTTCGTCATCTCGCTGAAGGATGCCGAGTGTGAGCCGTTCATCCAGGGCACGATCGAGATCGCCTGCCGCCCGGTGCGCGGCCGCGACTTCGACTTCGGCGCCGCGGACACCAGCCGGCTGATGCGCGCGCACTTCCTCAAGCACGCCTTCAAGATTTCCCAGATGCGGCCGCCGAAAGAAGGGCTGATGTTCTACCGGGCGCTCGGCGGGCTGATTCAGGATCTGCAGAACCTCAAGGCGCGCGGCGACTTCCGCAGCATCTACGAAGAGCTCGCCGTGGAGTGCCTGCCGAAAGGCTAAGGCGAACAGTCCGCAGCAGGCTTCAGCTTCTTCGCCGCTTCACCCCGCGAGGTGAACACCAGCATCTCCTTCGGTGGAATCTTCCGCGCCGCCGGGCAGTCGGCGAAGTGAAAGACCTTGTCGCCCTTCTTCGCGACCAGCAGCGCGATCACTCCGTCGTCGCCCTTCGGAGCGGTGCGCTTGATCTCCGGCCGCCCCACCACCGGGCCCGCCTTCGCGGCCACCGTCGGCCGCGCTTCTTCCTTCTTCGCGGGCGCGAGCTTCACGTCGTCCAGCCGCAGCATCTTTCCCGGCCGGGCCGCGACGACGGGCGCCGGAGGAGGCGGCACCTCGACGGGCGCGAGCGGAAAGCTCCACTTCGTCGACGTCGCTTCGCCGGCAGACAGCCGCTCGGTCACCACGCTGAAGCGCTGCCCGTCGGACACCGCGTGCACCTCGCCGTCGAGATCGGTGCGGAACACCTTCACGCCCACCTGCTGCAGCCGCTGCAGCACCGACCGCGCCGGCGCCCCCAGTGCGTTCCCCGGCCCGACGCTGATGATCCCCGCCAGGGGCCGGGCACCGACGAGGAAAGGCAGCGTCGAGCTCGCCGCCGCGCCGTGATCCGACACCTTGAGCAGCGTGCTCTGCAGCGCGTAGCGGCGCTTGAGCAGGTACTCCTCGGTCTCGGGCTGCGCGTCGCCCATCAGCAGCAGGCTCGTCTCGCCGAACACCGCCCGCAGCACGATCGAGTTGGCCGCCAGCTTCCGCCCGCTCGGCAGCAGCGACTCGACCGGCGCGCGCGGCCACAGCACCTCGAGCTCCACGCCACCGCCCATGTCGATGCGCAGCAGCTCGCCCGGCGTCTCGGGGTCGGACACCGGCAACACGATCTGCACCCCCGCTTCCTGCAGCCGCTTGATCAGCGCCGCGTGCGCCTCGCCTTGATCCCGCAGGCCCGGATCGAGGAAGCGGCGCGCGCCCACCGACTCGACCAGCTCGGCCATCGCGCCCAGGTGCTCGTTGCCCGCCTGGGTGAGCACCACCAGATCCAGCTCGCCCTTCACCAGCTGCGGCATCCGCAGGCGCAGGTGGCTGCCCGCCGTCGAGGGCCCGGAGTCGATCAGCACCGTCCGCCCCACCGGCGACACCAGCAGCGTCGCGTCGCCATGGCCGACGTCGAAGAAGTACACGTGCAGCTTCCCGTCGGGTGTCGGCGCGGCGGCCAGGCACGTCAGCAGGGGGAGGGCGAGCAACACGGGACGCGCAGTATAGGTGGGTGGAAGTTCCCCCTCCTGACGCTTTGGAGTAAGCCCTTTCGCCCCATGGCAGACGACGTCAACGCAGTGGTCGACGAAGTGGTTTCGCGGGTCAAACGCCGGCTCGACGCGCTCGACGCGGGCAAGAACGATCCCTGCACCACCGCGCCCGGAAAGACGCCCGACCGCGCGGACGGCGAGTGCGCCGAGTCCTGCTTCGTGTGTCCCAACCACGACTCGTGCGGAACGCTGATGGCGGTGAAGGGCGGCGCGGCGCGAATCAGCCCCGACAAGGTGAAGACCAGCGGCGACATCGCCCAGTACATCGACCACACCCTGCTCAAGCCCGAAGCCACGCGGGAAGAAGTCCTCAAGCTGTGCGACGAGGCGCGGCGCCACAACTTCGCCACCGTCTGTCTCAACTCGATCAACATCGCCACCGCCGCCCGCGCGCTCGCCGGTTCCCGCGTGGTGCCGATCGCCGTCGTCGGGTTTCCGCTGGGCGCCTCGATTCCGACCGCGAAGGCGTTCGAGACGCGCGAGGCGATTCGCTGCGGCGCCAAAGAGATCGACATGGTCGTGAACATCGGCGCGCTGCGGGCGAAGGACTACGCGCTGGTGCTCAAGGACATCGAGCTGGTCGTCCAGGCCGCGGGCCGCACGCCGGTGAAGGTGATCCTCGAGACCTCGCAGCTGAGCCTCGAAGAGAAGATCGTCGGCTGTGCCCTCTCGAAGGCGGCAGGCGCGGCGTTCGTGAAGACGTCGACCGGCTTTGCCGGCGGCGGAGCGACTGCAGAGGACGTCATGCTGATGCGCAAGGTCGTCGGCGACGACGTCGGCGTGAAGGCCTCGGGCGGCATTCGCAGCACCGAAGACGCGATGAAGATGATCGCCGCGGGCGCCAACCGCATCGGCGCGTCTGCCTCGGTCGCGATCATCAGCGGCGGCAGCTCGAACGCGAAATATTAGCGCCGGCTCCTGAGGGGTTTCGGCTGTCGTGTGGCGGGCCGCGCGGTTAGAAGCGCGGACATGGACCTCACGGCACTGAAGTCGAAGGCCGAAGCCTGGCTCTCGCACGATGTGGATCCGAACACGCGCGCCGAAGTCGAGGCGTTGCTCAAAGCCAACGACGTCGCCGAGCTCGAAGATCGCTTCGGAGCCAGCCTCGAGTTCGGCACCGCCGGCCTGCGCGGCATCATCGGCGGCGGCCCGAACCGGATGAACCGCGCGGTGGTGCTGCGGACGACGGCCGGCCTCGCGCGCTACCTCAAGGCCACGGTTCCCGACGTGCGCGATCGCGGCGTCGTCGTCTGCCGCGACGGCCGGAAGATGAGCGAAGAGTTCACCGTCGACGTCGCGCAGGTGCTCGCCGCCGAGGGAATTCCGGCGCTGGTGTTTCCGAAGGTGGGGCCGACGCCGCTGTGCGCGTTCGCGGTGCTCCAGATGAAGGCGGCCGCGGCGGTGATGGTGACCGCGAGCCACAACCCGCCCGAGTACAACGGGTACAAGGTGTACTGGGGCAACGGCGCGCAGATCGTGCCGCCCCACGACGGTGGCATCGCGGCGGCAATCGACGCGGTCGAGCCGGCGGATGAAGTGAAGACGCTCGCCGAGGCGCAGGCACGCAAGAAGGGCCTGTGGTGGGACGTCGGGCCGGAAGTCGAGCGGGCCTACCTCGACGCGATCCTCGCGCTGCGGCCGACGAAGCAGACCGCGGGCCTCAAGCTCGTCTACTCCGCGATGCACGGCGTCGGCGGCGCGCTGGTGAAGCAGTCGATGACCGAGGCGGGCTTCACCGATTTTTTCGTGGTGCCCGAGCAGCAGCAGCCCGACGGCGCGTTCCCCACCGTTCGCTTTCCGAACCCCGAAGAGAAGGGCGCGATGGATCTGGCCACCGCGCTCGCCGAGAAGCAGCGCGCCGACCTGGTGCTCGCCAACGATCCCGACGCCGATCGCCTCGCCGCGATGGTGCGCGACGCGGATGGAAAGCTGCGCATCCTCACCGGCAACGAGCTGGGCGTGCTGCTCGGCCATTTCCTGCTGAGTCAGAAGGCCGTTCCCAATCCGCTCGTCATCACCACCATCGTCTCGTCCGCGCAGCTCAAAGCGTTGGCCGCGGCGATGGGCGCCCACTACGAAGAGACGCTCACCGGCTTCAAGTGGATCGCCAACCGCGCGCTCGAGCTGCTGCCGTCGGGTCAGCAGTTCATCTTCGGGTACGAGGAAGCGCTCGGCTACACGGTCGGCACGGTCGCCCGCGACAAAGACGGCATCGGCGCCGCGCTGGTCGTGGCCGACATGGCCGCCTGGTGCAAAGGACGCGGCACGACGCTGCTGGGCTACCTCGAGGAAGTGCAGCGGGCACACGGGCTGTTCGTCGCCCGCCAGGCGAACTTCACGCTGCCCGGCTCGAGCGGAGCGGCGGCGATCGCGAAGGTGATGCAGGCCTTCCGCGCGGATCCTCCGACCGTCATCGGCGGGCTCGCGCTCGACGCGGTCAACGACTACCAACAGCAGTCGCGGCTCGTCGCAGGCCAGACCACGAAGCTGGCGCTGCCGAAGTCGAACGTGCTCGCGTACGAATTGGCGGGCGGCTCGCGGGTCACGGTGCGGCCCAGTGGCACCGAGCCCAAGATCAAGTTCTACTTCGAGCTCAAAGAGACGCTCACCGCGGGTGAGCCGATGCCCGCGGCGCGCGCGCGGGCCGAGAAGCGACTGGGAGAGCTGGAGCAGAACTTCCTGCAGTTGGCACGAACCCGGGGACTGCCTTGACCTACGTCTTGCTCGCGATGTTGCTGGGGCCCGCACCGGCGGGTCCTCCGCCTCCGACGCCGCCGCCCGAGCCTCCGCCGCTGGTGAGCGTGGCCGGCGGGTCGTGGAGTGTCGTGGGCGCGCTCACCGCTCCGGTGAACGCCAACATCGTCGAGGGCGGGCTCGGGTGGCCGGGCCTCCACGTCAGCTACCTGCGCGGCTTCAGCAGCCAGCTCGAGATGGGCGCGCGCTTCACCTTCAACTACGGCGTCGAGGGGTTGATCAGCGGCGTCGTGCCGGGCCTGAAGTTCCAGTTCCTGCTGCGCTTCAAGTTCTTCGACAACGGCAAGGTGTCGATCGCGCTGCGCTTCGAGCCGGGGCCGCTGGTGTATTTCTACCCGTCGTCGGGCGTGATCACGTGCACCTCGGATCAGTTCGGCAACGTCATCTGCGGGCGGAACTCGAGCGGCGTGGCGGGCCTGGCGATGCCGGTGGGAATGCGGCTGGGAATTGCCGCCTCGAGCGCGGTCAACGTCGGCGTCTCGTTCGATTTTCCGATGTGGTTCTCGTTCGCGCGCGTCGCGACCTTCAACGTGCCGATTCTGATGGGCGTCGGCGCCGAGTACTTCCTCCAGTCGAACCTGCTGCTGGCCTTCAACATCAAGATGGGCCCCACGCTCTCGAGCGCCGGCGCCACCGCCGTCTTCACCTTCGAATCGAAGCTCGGCGTCGGTTATCGGTTTTGACGAACAATCGCGTTCAGAATATCCGGATTCCCCAACCAATGAGGTGATGGCTTCATGGCGGCATGAAACATCGCCTCTTGCTCCTCGCCCTGTTGTCCTCTTGCGGTCCGCTGGTCACCGAGATCGTCGAGCCGCTGATCGTCGCCGACGACGCGGGGCTTCCCACCGCCACGCCCGATGCGGGCACGCCCCCGATTCCGGACGCCGGGACTCCACCTGTCCCCGATGCGGGCCAGCCTCCGCTGACCGGGCTGCCGTGCGAGGTGAAGGCGGTGGTCGAGGCGCATTGCACCGGGTGTCATGGCGGGCAAACCTATGTGCCGCACCTGCTGTCGCGGGCCGACTTCCTCCAGCCGCGGATCACCGGCCAGCTGATCGGCGAGCTCGCGCTGCTGCGGATGCAGCCGAATGCGCAGTACCCGATGCCGCCCGGCGGCCAGACGAAGCCGAGCGCGGCCGAGGTGGCGGTGATCGACGCGTGGGTGAAAGCGGGGATGCCGGCCGGAGCCTGCGGCGACGCTATTCCTTGAGCGTGTCCGCGTCGGCGGTCAGCTGTTTCTGCAGCTCGCGCAGCAGGTCTTTGGCTTTCTCGAGGGTGAGGCCGTCTTTCTTCGCGGCGCGCCCACACTTCTCGGCGGCGTCGAGCAGCACCTGCCCGATGATCACGTCGCGCTGCATCAGCTTGGCGACGCGCTCGAGCAGCTCTTTGCGCTCGGTGTCCATTCGCGTCATCTGCACCATCAGGTCGCGGGTGGCGTCGTCGATGCGGACCTCGACGACGTGCTGGAGCAGCTCGAGCTCGGTGCGGTGCTGAAACACTTCCTTGTCGCGGCTCTTGAGCGTCTGCTCCATGTAGCGCAGACCCTCGGCCAGCGCGGCGCGCTCGAACATCACCCGCTGGTGATCGAACGCCGCCTTCAGCCGCTGCAGCACCAGGCCCAGCTCGGCGAACGGTTTCTCGAGGTAGTCGTTGGCGCCCAGCCGCATCGCCTCGACCACCGACTCGGTGTTGGCGTAGCCGGTCATCAGCAGGCAGGCGCAGTACGGGTAGAGCCGCCGCGCTTCCTTGATGATCTCGAGCCCGTTCTTCCCCGGCAGGTTCTTGTCGGTGAGCACCGCGCCGAACTGCTCCTTGGCGAGCGCGGTGAAGGCTTCCTCGGCGCTGGTGACGCAGGTCACCGGATACCCACCCTTCTTCAGCGCGATCTTGAGGACGTCGAGCACCACCTGCTCGTCGTCCACCACGAGCACAGTTTTCGGTAGGGGGCTTTCTCCGGGCACGGCCGACAGTCTCATCCCCAATGGGCATCGCGTCTAGACTCCGCCCAAATGGATCTCTCGTTTCTGGATCGGGTCGGCGGCGTGCGGATGGTGGTGGGCGTGGTGGTCGCGTTGATCACCCTCATGATCATCCGCCGGCTGATGCAGGCCGGGAAGGTCGAGAGCAGCCACACCGAGAAGCGGACGTGCGGCTCGTGCGGCTGGCAGGGCAGCGTGAGCAAGCACAAGCCGAAGTGCCCGCGCTGCGCGACCTCCCTCTAGAGCGGCTACGCCTTCCCGTCGCGGAAGCCGATGCCGTCGAAGATGAGTGAGACGAGCGCGTTGGGGATCTCGAGCGGGTTGCCGAGCTCCTGATCGAGCAGCACGCCGAGAATCAGCTTCTCGCTCGCACCAACCACGGTCAGCGCGCTCACCGCCGGCGGGAACTCTTTGAAGATGTGGAGCTTCTGCGCCTTCTTCGTCAGCTCGATCGCGATCCGGTTGATGTCGGCGGCCAGCTTGCCCAGCGGTCGTCGCGCGCCCACGGCCGGAGCGCGGCTCTCCTGCAGGTACAGCCGCACCACGCCCGGGTGCTCCATGATCAACGTCGCCAGCGCGCTGCCGACCCGGCGGTACATCGAGAACTGCATCTCGCGATCGACCGCCGACTCCAGCGCGTCGCTGACCTCCTCGAACGCGGTCATCAGTACTTTCCGGGTGGGGCCGATCAACGACTCGACCAGCGCCTCCTGGTCTTTGAAGTACCGGTAGAAGCTTCCCTTCGCCACGTCGGCCGAGCGGGTGATGTCGTCGACCGACACGCCCTCGACCCCGCGCGCGAGGAACAGCAGCAGCGCCGCGTCGAGCAGCACCCGCTCCTTTTCTTTGCGGTTGGTGTCGCGCACGCCCCCCGGCTGGCCGGGCCGCTTTGACACCCGACGGGGCTTCTGTTTATGTTGTGACTTGTTGGTCATCTATTTCGGTTCAAGGAAGCACACACCATGATCGGAATCCCCATCGCGCTTGCGTACACCAACATCAGCGAGTGGCTGATCCACAAATACTGGCTGCATGGGTTGGGGAAGAACAAGAAGAGCTTTTGGGCGTTCCACTGGCACGAGCACCACCGGGAAGCGCGCAAGAACGACATGGTCGACCCCCAGTACACCCGCTCGGTGTTCACCTGGTCGCCGCAGGGGAAGGAAGTGCTGGCGCTGATTGGAGGCGCGGTGGTGGTGGCGCCGCTGCTGCCGGTCGCTCCGTTCTTCACGCTGACCGCGTGGTACCGCACCGTGCGCTACTACCAGCTGCACAAGAAGGCGCACCTCGACCCCGAGTGGGCGAAGGAGCACCTGCCGTGGCACTACGACCACCACATGGGCAAGGACCAGAACGCCAACTGGTGCGTGACCCACCCGTGGTTCGACCACGTGATGGGCACCCGCAAGAAGTACCAGTACGACGCGAAGGGGCGGGTGCAGGGCGAGCAGACGCCTCCCGCGGTCGCGGCCCGTCAGACCCGGATGCCGCGGTTCGCGCGCGCGAAGCAGCGGATCCGGGCGGCGATTCGCAACGCGCGCATCGCGGTCTGACTACTTCTTGGGGTTGAGCTTCGGGCGATCGGTGACGACGCCCGTGCGCTGCTCGGCGCGCTCGAGCTGCTCGATGCGCTCGGCCGGCTGCTCGTAGCCGACGAACTTCGCCGCGCGCGCGCCCAGCACCGCCGCCCGCCGCTTGAGCTCTTCGGTCTTCTTCCGGATCCCGAGGAACCCGTCGGACGGAGGAGCCGCCAGCGGCGCGTGCGTCTTGCCCACTGCTCCGAGAAACGCCTCAGCCATTCCGCGCTCGTCCTCCGAAGCCATCGGCAGCAGCAGCGCGCAGACCGCCCGGTGTCCGTTGGCGGCCGCCTTCAGCAGCGCCGACTCCTGCTCGTCGTCCTTCAGCATCGGCTCGGCGCCGCCCGCGAGCAGCACTTCGACGAGCTCGGCGTTCCCCACCCGCGCCGCGGCGATCAGCGGTGTCGCGCCGCCGGGCCCCATCTGGTTGACGTCTTCACCGGCCTCGAGCCGCGAGACGACCGTCTCTGCATCCGCTGCTTCGACCGCTTCGAACAGAGTCATGGGGCTCTCCTTTATCTCGCCGTGCCGAAGACCGTCACCGGCAGCTCTTTGCCCTTCAGCTTCACCTGGCCCAACGACTTGAGCTTCGAGCGGCTCGACGTCGGCAGCGCGGCTGCGAACGGCTCGGAAAAGAGAATCGGAGTCAGCAGCTCCTTCGTCGCGGTCTCGAGACGCGAGGCGGTATTGACGATGTCGCCGATGACGGTGAACTCCTTGCGCGAGAGGCTGCCGATCGGGCCCTGGAGCACTTCGCCGTAGGAAACGCCGATGCCGTTGTCGAGCGGCATCATCCCGCGCGCGGCCCACTCGCGGTTCAGATCCGTCAGCGCGACTCGCATCGCCAGCGCGGCTTCGAGCGCGGCGAGCGCGGGGTTGGTGAGCGGAATCAGCCCGCCGAAGACCGCCATCACCGCGTCGCCCATGAACTTATCGACGGTGCCGCCGTGCGCGGTGATGACCGTCACCATCCGGTCGAAGTACTCGTTGAGCCGCGCGACGACCTCGGCCGGCTTGGCGGTCTCGCTGAAGGTGGTGAAGCCGCGCAGGTCGGAGAACAGCACCGCGACGACCTTCCGCTCGCCGACGATGGTGGTCCGCTCGCGCACCACCTTCTCGCGTACCTCGGGGCTGACGTACTGGCCGAAGAGCGAGTTGATCTGCGCCTTCTCGCGCTCTTCGTCGCGGACCTTGCGGATGAGGTTGCGCGCGGTCGTCGCGAGCCCGCCGACGATGAAGCCCTCGCCGACCATCACCACCGACTTGATGAAGTGCACCGGCGGGCCGCGCAGATCTTCGCGAAAGGCGGGATCCATCAGCGGCAGCGCGTCGAGGTGGTGGCTCGCGACGAGGTATCCGGCGAAGTAGCAGATCGCGCTCATGACCCCGCTGATGCGCGAGACGGTCTTGTTGAGCAGAAAGCCGGAGAGGGCGATCAGCACGTAGTAGGTCGAGTTGATCGGCCCGAAGAAGAACGTCGCCGCGCCGAACTTCAGCGTGAAGGCGTGGATCACCAGGAAGGCGAGCGGCGTCGAGCAATAGAAAACGAACAACACCTTCGCCGTCGCCGAGTGCATCTGCTCTTTGAGCGCGAGGCGGTAGGTGAGGAATGCGTAGGCCGTCACCACGATTGGGAACATCGCCGCGGGGATGAAGAGGGGATCTCGAACCGCCATCGCCCCGACCGGCACGAACGAGGCGGCGCCGAGGAACATCGCGTACCAGGCGCCTTTGGCGAGCGCGAGGTTCGACTCGCTGCGGATCTGCGCTTCCAGCTCCGGCTCGGTCGGCATCTGGGCGCCGAGTCTACTCAGCCGACCAGCGGGGCCAGCAGCTTCTTCAGCGCCGCGTGCCGGCGGTCCCGATGGGCGAAGAAGCCAAGCGGCCCGAGCACCTTCACTCCGTGTCGCCTGCGCAGCCAGGCCGGGTTGTCGGCCTCGGCGGGATCCTTTCCCCGGGTCGACTTGATCAGCACCACGGCGGCGACGGGCAGCCGGCGCTGCTGAAGCAGATCGAGGCTGAGCGCGACGTGGTTGAGCGTGCCGAGCCCCGCGCGCGCCACCAGCACGATCGGCAGCCGGAGCGCGGCGGCGAGATCGACCACGTCATGCCGGGCGTCGAGCGGCACGCGCAGCCCGCCCGCGCCTTCGACGACTCCTGCGCCGTCGAACGTGCCGTACACCTTCAGCGTCTTCGCCCACGACGCGCGGCCCGCGATCGCCGGAGCCAGCGGCGCGCGGAACCGATGCACGCACACGGTCTGCAGCGGCTGCCAGGCTCCCGCGCATTCCCGCAGCCACGTGGCGTCGGGGGGAGCGCCGGTCACTCCCGTCTCGTAGGGCTTGAACGCGAACGGACGCTCACCTTCCTCCGCCAGCAGCGACAGCAGCGCGCCGGCGACCTGGGTCTTGCCGACGCCGGTATCGGTGCCGGTGACGAAGAACCGCTTCACGTCGTCCGCGAGATCGCGTCGTACATCGCGTCGACGATCAGCTGCGCCTCGTCGACGGTCAGCGACAGCGGAGGCATCGCGACAATCACATTGCCGAGCGGGCGCAGCAGCACGCCGCTCTTCCGTGCCGCCTGGCAGACCTTGAAGCCGAGCCGATCGCCGTACGGGTACTCGGCGCGCGTTCGCTTGTCCTGCACCAACTCGACGCCGATCATCATTCCGCGCCGGCGGATGTCGCCGACGTGCGGCAGCGCGGAGACCCGCTCGAGCCCCTGGGCCAGCGCGTCCACCGCGGGCTGCATCTTCTTCAGCGTCTGCTCCGACTCGAACAGCGCAAGGTTGGCGAGCGCGGCGGCGCACGCGAGCGGATTGCCGGTGTACGTGTGGCCGTGGAAGAAGGTCTTCGCTTCCGCCGCGGTGCCGAGGAACGCGTCGAACACCTTCTTCGTCGTCAGCGTCGCGGCGAGCGGCAGGTACCCGCCGGTGATTCCCTTCGCGAGGCAGAGGAAGTCGGGCCGCACGTCTTCCTGCTCGACCGCGAACATCGTGCCGGTGCGGCCGAAGCCGGTCGCGACCTCGTCACAGATCAACAGCACGTCGTGTTTGCGGCACAGCGCCTCGACCGCCTTCAGGTAGCCCTTCGGCTGCAGCCACATTCCTGCCGCGCCCTGCACCAGCGGCTCGATCACCAGCGCGGCCAGCTCGTGCGACTTCTCGGTCAGCAGCTTCTCGACCGCGGCGACGGCTTCACCGAGCACGTCCTTGCCGCCCTTCCACCGGTACGCGTGCGGCGAAGGGAGCCGCTCGACGTCGAACAGCAGATCGTGGAACCGCTCGTGGAAGAGCTCGATGCCGCCCACCGAGACCGAGCCGAGCGTGTCGCCATGGTAGGCCTCGGACATCGCCGCGAACTTCCGCTTCTCGGGCCGGCCGCTCAGGCGCCAGTACTGGTACGCCATCTTCAGCGCGACCTCGACCGCGGTGCTGCCGCTGTCCGAGTAGAAGACCTTCGTCAGGCCCTCGGGCGCGAGCGCCGCCAGCTTCGCCGCCAGCTCGATGCTCGGCACCGACGCCTGGCCCAGCAGCGTGCAGTGGGCGACCTTGTCGAGCTGGGCGCGCACCGCGTCGTCGAGCTCCGCCTTGCGATGGCCGTGCACGGTGACCCAGAGCGACGAGATCGCGTCGAGCCAGCGGCGGCCCTGGGTGTCGATCAGCCAGTTGCCTTCCGCGCGCTCGATGATCAGCGGCGCGTCGTCCGCCCACAGCGCCATCTGGGTGAACGGATGCCACAGGTGCGCCTGGTCGAGCTCCCACAGGCGGCGGGTCTGGTCAGCGGCCACGGGGCAGCTCCAATTTCTGCAGCGCCGCGAGCGCGCGCGACAGCTGCTCTTCGGTGTGACCGGCGCAGAGCGCGAACCGCAGGCGGCTCGTCCCCTCGGGCACCGTCGGTGGGCGAATCGGCTTCACCAGCAGTCCCGCCGCACGCAGGCTGCGCGAGGCGTTCACCGCGGCCTCGGGCGCGCCGACCACCACCGGGAAGATCGCCGAGGCTTCGTGCGCCGGCAGCCCCAGCGCTCTGAGGCCCGCCGAGAAGAAGCGGATGTTCTTCCACAGCCGCTCGCGCAGCGGCGCATCGCGGCGCACCCGCGAGATGGCGGCCGAGCCGGCGGCGCAGGCGGAGGCGGGCAGCGACGTCGAGAAGACGAGGCTGCGCGCCTTGTTGAACAGCCACTGGCGCACGTCGTTCGAGCAGGCGACGTAGGCGCCGAAGCCGCCGAGCGCCTTCGACAGTGTGCCCATGCGCAGCTCGGGGTGCAGGCCCAGCTCTTCGCACAGCCCCGCGCCGGTCGGGCCGCAGACGCCGGTGGAGTGCGCTTCGTCGACCATCAGCGCCGCGCCGGTCTGAGCGCACAACGCCGACAGGTCTTTGAGCGGGGCGCGATCGCCGTCCATCGAGAACACGCCGTCGGTGACCACCAGCGCGCGCCGGGCCGGGTGTTTCGCGAGCAAGGCCTCGAGGGCGGCGACGTCGCAGTGCGGGTAGACGACGGTCTTCGCGCGTGAGAGCCGGGCGCCGTCGATCAGCGAGGCGTGGTTGAGCGCGTCGGAGAAGATGACGTCGCCTTCGCCGCACACGCTCGAGAGCAGCCCGACGTTGGCGGCGTAGCCCGAGTTGAACAGCAGCGCCGCCTCAGTGCCTTCGAACAGCGCGATCGTTTTCTCGAGCGCGCGGTGCGAGGTGCTGTCGCCGGTGACGAGCCGCGACGCGCCCGAGCCGGTGCCCCAGGTCTGCAGCGCGTGGATCGCGGCGGCCTTCTGCTCGGCGTCGTTGGCGAGGCCGAGGTAGTCGTTCGACGAGAAGTTGATCAGCCGCTCTTCGCCGTTGATCTCGACCACCGGACCCTGCGGCGAGCTGAGCGGCTCGAGGTGGCGAGACAGCCCTCGCGCCGCGAGCGCCGACAGCTCTTCGTTCGCCCAGTGTCCGACTGGCCCGCTCATCGGTTACGGCCCGACGTTGGGCTGCAGCGCCTTCACGCCCGCGTCTTTGAGCAGCTGCATGTCCTGCTGGTACTCGGGGTTGCCGGTGGTGAGCAGCTTCTCGCCGAAGAAGATCGAGTTGGCGCCCGCGAGCATGCACAGCAGCTGCGCTTCCTGGCTCAGCGACAGCCGGCCCGCCGACAGCCGCACCATCGCGGCCGGCATCATGATCCGCGCGGCGGCAATCATCCGCACCAGCTCGAGCGGATTCACCGGCGGCTGATTCTCGAGCGGCGTGCCCTTCACCGGCACCAGCGCGTTGATCGGCACCGACTCGGGGTGCGAGGGCTGGTTGGCGAGCGTGACGAGCATCCCGCAGCGATCGTCCACCGACTCGCCGAGCCCGATGATTCCGCCGCTGCAGACCGAGATGCCGGCGTCGCGAACGCGGGCGAGGGTGTCGAGCCGCTCCTGGTAGGTGCGGGTGCTGATGATGTCGCCGTACGCGGCTTCCGACGTGTCGAGGTTGTGGTTGTACGCGGTGAGGCCGGCCTGCTTGAGCGCCTTCGCCTGCGGCTCGGTGATCATCCCCAGCGTGCAGCACGCTTCCATGCCCAGCGCCTTCACGCCCTTCACCATCTGCAGCACCGAGTCGAACTGCGGGCCGTCTTTCACCTCGCGCCACGCAGCGCCCATGCAGAAGCGGGAAGCGCCGGCGTCGCGCGCCTCGGCCGCGGCCTTGAGCACGTCGTCGACCGGCATCAGCTTCTCGGACTTCACGCCCGTCTTGTAGTGCGCCGACTGGGGGCAGTAGCCGCAGTCTTCCGGGCAGCCGCCGGTCTTGATCGACAGCAGCGAGCACAGCTGGACCTGGTGTTCCTTGAAGACCGCGCGGTGCACCGACTGCGCGCGGTAGACGAGGTCCATCACCGGCAGGTCGTGAATCGCCCGCACCTCGGCGAGCGTCCAGTCGTGGCGAACCGGGACTTCAGCGGGGATCGACTGCGTGTGGGCGTGGGCAGTGAAGGAGGTCGACATGGGGCGCTTGCTTACTGTGCGCCCGATTGTTGTCAACCACCCGGCGGGGGGGTGGTTGACGAGTCGAAAACCGCCGTCAGCCAGCTCTCGAGCAGCGCTTTCTCCGGAGCGTCAATCAGCCACTGGTGCGCGCGGGCGGGGACGATCTGCAACGTCAGCGGCACGCCGGCGGTCAGCCATGCGGGAGCGACCCGGGCCCACTCGGAAGCGCCGCGCTCCTTCTCGCCGACGAACGAGAGCACCGCGGTGCCCTGCACGAGCTCGGTCGGAGGGAGCGCGACCGGGCTCTCGGTCTGATCGCTGACGAGCGCGGGGATGGTGCCGACGAGCACGAGGCCGCCGAGCACCTCGGGCGCTTTCTGCCAGAGGTGGAGCGCCATCTGCCCGCCGGCGGAGAAGCCGATGACGAGCGGCAGCTGCGCGTCGATCTCCGGCCGCCGCGCGATCTCGGGGAGCGTGCGCGAGAAGAGCGCTTTGATCTCCGGGCTGCTCCAGCCGACGTAGCTGGACTTGAGCGGGACGACGAGCGCGCAGCCGTGCTGGGCGAGCAGCGGCGCGAGCGGCTCGATCACCGCTTCGCCCGAGTCGCGCGCGCCGTGCAGCCACACCGCCAGGCGCAGCTTTTTGCCGGGGGCCAGCTCGGCCGGGAGCCACAGCCGCCAGTCGAGGCCGTCGGGCGCGGTGCCCTCGACCACCTGCATTCCGTTGCGTGCTTCGGAGGGAGCGAGGGCCGCGCGCGGAACGGCACAGCCGGCGCACAGAGCGACGATCAGCAGCGTGCGATTCATGAACGACCTCCCCCCCAGGTTCTGGAGCCGATCAGGGCGTCCCGACGCTGACGCGTCAGCGGACGCGGGGACGCCCCGGCGAAGAACCCAATAAGATGACTACTTCACTTTGACGTCGTCGAAGCCCTTCGGCGCGGCAGGCCGGGCAGCGGCAGGATCGACCTCGCCGCCGCTGACCGCGAAGGGGCTGGCTTCCTTCACCTTCGACTTCGGCTTCGCCTCGAGCGCCTTCACTTCGGCCGGCGTGAGCAGCGCGAGAAGATCCTTGGTCTCGTCGCTCGGCTTGATCGCCAGCCCTTCCTTCGCCGCCTCGGCGATCAGCTTCTTCGCCTCGGGCTTCTTGTCCTTCTTCAGCGCCAGCATCGCGAGGTTCAGCTTCGCGCGGCCGCGGGTGCGCCACTCGCCCGGCTCTTTCGCGGACGAGACCGCGCGGGTGAGCAGCTTCTGCGCTTCGTCGAGGTCGCCCTTGAGCAGCTTCGCGTAGCCCAGGCGCAGCACCGTCTCGCCGCGCGCGTCGGCCGGCTTGGCGAGCGGCTCGAGCACCGCGATCGCCTTGTCGAGCTGGTTCGCGTCGACGTACCGGCTGGCGAGCTCGAGGTTGAGATCGACGCTCTCCGGGTCGTAGGCGAGCGCCTTCTCGGCGTAGGTGGCGGCCTCGGCCGACTTGCCCAGGCGCGAGAGCGTGTACGCGAGCCGCGAGATGATGAACGGGTTGTTCGGCGTGCCGGCCGCGTACTCCTGCCAGATCTTCGCCGCGTCGGCGTGCTTGCCCTCGGCGTTGAGCAGCTCGGCGAGGTAGCCGCGCGCGAGCAGGAAGCCCGGCTCTTTCGTCAGCGCGTCCTTCAGCACCGCTTCGCCGGCCTCGCTCGACTGGAAGCGGGTCACGAGCCAGAAGCGGGCGAGGGTGGCGTTGGGCAGGTGCATCGCCGGCGTGCCGCGCAGCGCCTCGGCCTGGGTGAGGGAAGAGACCGCGCGCTCGTCGGCGCCCGAGATCGCCGCGGCCAGCGCGAGCGCGGCCCACGCCTCGGCCAGCTTCGGAGCGGCCTTCACCGCCGACCCACACAGCGTCACTGCCTTCGTCAGCTCGCCCTCGTTGAGCACGGTCGGGTTCTCGACGCCGATCGGCTGCTTGCCCAGCAGCGCTTCGCACGCCGCCCAGTCCTTCACCGCGGCGTCGGTCGCATCGCTGACCGGGGCCTTGGGCGCTTCGGCCTTGACGAGCTTCGCGGCGGCGGCGGCGAGCGCGGCGGAGCCATTCCAAACGGCCGACGCTTCACCCTTCGCGAGCGTCGCGGTGGTGGTCTCTGCGCCGGGATCGCCGACCGAGGCAGCGTTCACTTCCAGCGTCCAGCCGTCCTTGCTCGGGGTGAGCTTCGAGTAGACGAACAGCTTCACGCCCAGCCGCTGCGCCGCTTCACGCGCGACGTTGTGGTCGGCGAGGTTCTCCAGCTTCACCCGGTGGCGCGCGGCCATGCTCGAGACCTGGCGGGCGCTGATGACCGAGAACTTGCCGGTGCCGGCGAGCAGCGAGCTGGCCTTCTCTTCGATCGCGCGGCCGAGGCCTTCGGGAGCCTTCTTGTCGGTGACGGGCGGAAGCACCGCGACCGAGATCAACTCGGCGGCGAGCGCGACGGACGACGAGAGCAGACAGGCGGTGAGAAGGAGCCGTTTCATGGCGCGGAACTTGGCTCCGCTCGCCGCATTGGGCAAGCACGGCGCGTCTCACTTTTTCTGCTGGATGATCAGCCCCGGGAGGATCGACGGGACGCAGCGATCGCGCTCACAGATCTCGTCGTCGCGGCACTCACCGCGGCAGGGCTGGGTGTCGCACAGGCCCGTCTCGGTATTGCACAACGTGCCGGGCGGGCAGCTGGCGACGCAGCCTCCGAGCGCGCGCGACATCACCGCTGCGCCGAGTGCTCCTGTTGCCGCGTTGCTCACGCCAGGCTGACCCGCAGTATTGGAGTACGCGCTGCCTGTGCCGGCGAGCCCGAGCCGCGCCTGGTTCTTCACTTCGGCGCAGCCGAGCGAGAGCAGAAGCAGTGCAGCGAGGGCGCGCATCGGTGGCGACGATACTCCTCACCGCCTCAGCGATTGCTGGCGTCGATCAGCGATGGAGCCGGCTTCCCCCTCCTTCCACCGGGTCCATCGCCGTCGACGCGAGCGGACTCAGCAAGAAGCGTGCAGGGGTCGTCAGGACGAGCAGGCTGCGGTGTGCGCGCAGGTCGATGCGCGGATGTGCAGCAATCGGCTCACCAGGTCGCGTCTTCGAGCACCCACTGATCACCCTCGGCGCCCTGGCTGATCGCTCCCGTCGGGCTGCGCTCGGGCGAGGGGATCAGCTTCATCGACTTCAGCGTGCCCTTCACGACGACTTCCTTCCCGCGCATCGCGGTCGGCCATGAATCGAGCTTGCGGACGTAGATCGGCCCGTCGTCGACGAGGAGGATCGCGCCGCCCTTCGCGTCGTGCGCCACGCCGGGCAGCTCGACCTTCTTGCCGTTGAGCTTCGTCAGGTCGCGCTTCGCCGCCGTCGGAGTCGCCCACCCGGTGAGCCGGTCGCCCTTGATCACGCCGGTCACCCGCACGAACTTTCCGACGAAGGGCAGCCACTCGCTGGGCGGCTCGTCGTTGCTGATCATCAAGGTCGTGCCGTCGTCGAGGACCACCGAAGTGCCGGCCGTGCTTCGGCGCACGGTGCCGTGGAGCGCAGCCGGCTTCTCGGCCACGTCGGCCTTCACGTAGACGTCCATCGACGGAGCTCCCAGCAACAGCAAGGCAAGCAGCATGGCGCGGCAGCGTAGTTCAGCGCTTCGAGCGCCGCTTCGCCGTCGGCTTCACTTCCCCACCGAGATCGGCTCGACGCGTTCTTCGCGCTCACTTGCACGACGGCGAGTCGCAGCCCCCACCGAGCGGATTGTCGAGGAACACCGGCCGCAGATCCGTGACCTGGCCGTACGTCGCGTTGAGCCGATCGATCCCGATGCGCTGCGGCCCGCCAACGACGAATCCGAAGTCGAAGCGAATCGTCTCCTGGTTGAACTGGGGGATCAGCAGCCGGATCCCGAAGCCGATGGTGTGGGTCAGCTCGGGCCGCTCGTCGAACGCCGAGCCCGCGTCGTAGAAGAGAACGAAGCCGACGAAGAGCGTGCGCAGCTCGAACGCCCGCGCGCGGTACTCGACGTTGAGCAGGAACAGGTTTCGCCCCGACAGGCTCTCGGCCTCGGCGCCGCGCAGCCCGTTGCCTCCGCCCAGCAGCTGAATGCGCTTGTTTTGATCGAACTTGATCACGTCGAGCAGCACGCGCGTCACCAGGCGCCCGCCCTCGAACGGCGGCGACGCGTTCACCACTTCGAGCGCGACGTGGCGGTTGACGGGCTCGGCCCCGGGAAGAATTCGCACGCCTCCCGCGATGCTGACGGTGAGCAGGTTCTCGGCCGCCAGCCACCGGTAGCGCAGTGAGCCGCCGACCTCGACGAACTGCCGGGTGCTCACCGCGGGCAGGGCCCAGCGTGCGCCCAGCTGCAGCACCGGCCCCAGCTGGTAGTCCTCGGTGAGGTCGTAGGTGTCGACGTTCTTCAGCACCTTGAACTCGGTCGAGTAGGCGCGGAAGAACGCCGAGACGTACGTCGCGTCTTCCGAGCTGGGCAGCACCTGGTCTGCAAGCAGCTCGAGCTGCGCGGCGGACAGCGCTCCGTCGAAGGGTGGGCTGGCGTGGCGGCTGTAGCCACCGACCGCGGCGCTCACGTCGGCCTTCCATGCGGTGCCGAAGCTGCGGGTCACGCTCGCTTCGGCGCGGAACTGGCGGATGTCGTAGATGCGCTTCACTTCGGTGCCGTCGTTCGAGCCCTGGGTGCAGACCACCGCGCCGCAGAAAGTCCGCACCGTCTTCAGGTTCCAGCCGCCTTCGACGTTGAACGCCCAGCGCTGATCGATCGACGTCAACGGCCGCCCGAACGCGACGTCGCCGACAGTGCCTTCGGGCCGGCCGGTCTCGCGGTTGAGCACGATGCCGATGAACTCGAAGAGCGAGAACTGGGTGCCGAACAGGCGGCGCTCGTGGAACGTCTCCGAGATCTGCAGAGTGTCCAGGTAGAGCAGGAACTCGAGCACCACCCGCTGGCCGCGCCCGAGGAAGTTCTGCTCGGTGGGCCTCAGCAGCAGCACCTGCAGCACGTCGCCGACGACGTTGAAGAAGCTGTTCAGCCGCAGGCTCAGGCGATCTTTCGTCACCACCAGCAGCGCGACGCCACCCGCCTTGCCCTTCACCGCGACGATTCGGGCGACAGCGAGAATGGTGAGCCGCCGCAGGATCCGCTCGCTCTCTTCGACGAGCGTCGGGCTCCACACATCGCCCGGCCGCAGCAGGACTTCGCGCAGCACCACGTTCTCGCGCGTGCGCACGTGGATGTAGTTGAGGAAGTCGGGCCACGGGTCGGACTGGGCGAACACGTCTTCGCTCGCCACCAGCAGCTCTTCGATGCGCTGGCCTTCCGGGTTCGGCTCGAGCGTGCGGCCCTGCTGGCTCAGGCCCCAGGCGATCAGCCGATCCTCGTAGCTGTCCTCGGCGCCAGGAGTGCTGCCCGCGAGGAGCAGCAAGAGGAGGGAAGGCACGCGCGGAACCTACCCCGCGAAGGTCAGCGCGTCGCGACCGGCGCAGCGACCGCCTTCGCCTGGGCGAGCAGCCCGAGGAACTCTTCGCGCTCGGCGTTCCCCGGCGGCGTCGCGCTGCGGGCCAGCTCTTGAACGAGCGCGTAGCTCCAGCCTTTCGCGTGCGGGCTCTTGCGGAAGATCTCCGCCGCCGCCATCACCGACGCGGCAAACCGGAAGTCGGCCGGCGCCTGGTCGAACCGTCCCGCCAGCGCATCCGCCTGGAACGCGAACGCCTGCTCGCTCGCCTCGACGCCGCGCGGCTTCTTCGCCCGCACCCGCACCGTGACCAGCCCCTCGCCCGCGCCCGCCTGCAGCTCGACCTCGTAGAGCGCCGTCACGCTGTGGCCCGCGCCGATCTCGCCCGCGTCGACCTTGTCGTTGCGGAAGTCGCGATCGGCGATGTCGCGGTTCTCGTAGCCGACCAGCCGGTACGCCTTCACCTGCTTCGGATCGAAGTCGACCTGCAGCTTCACGTCCTGCGCGATCACCTCGAGCGTGCCGCCCAGCTGCTCGACGAAGATCCGCTTCGCCTCGAAGAGCGAGTCGCAATAGTAGTGGTTGCCGTTTCCCTTGTTGGCGAACTGCTCCATCAGCTGGTCCTTGTAGTTGCCCATGCCGAAGCCGACGGTGGTGACGGTGACGCCTTCCTTCATCTTCCCGGCGATGAGCTCGAGGATCTTCTCTTGCGAGGTGGCGCCGACGTTCGCGTCGCCGTCCGAGAGAATCACCACGCGGGAGATCGACTTCGAGTCGAGCGTCTTCGCCGCTTCGGCGTACGCGAGCTCGATGCCCGAGGCCATCGCGGTGGACCCCCCGGCGCCGAGCGCGGCGATGGCCTCGTGAATCTGCGCCTTCCTCTCCATCCCCGTCGGCGGCAGCACCACCCGAACGCTGCCCGCATAGGTGACGAGCGCGACCGTGTCTCCGTCGCGCAGCGCATCGACCAGCATCCGCAGCGCGCGCTTGGCCAGCGGCAGCTTGTCGGGCGAGCCCATCGAGCCGCTGACGTCGACGAGGAACGTGAGGTGCGCCGTCTTTCGCTCGTGCACCGCCAGCCGCTTGCCCTGCACGCCGACGCGCAGCAGGTGCTTGCCTGGCGAGAAGGGCGAAGGCGCGGCGGCCATCGTCACCGACAGCGGCCCGCCTTCGGGCGCCGGGTACGCGTAGCGGAAGTAGTTGAGCCACTCCTCGACGCGCACCGACTCGGGCGGAGGCAGCTGGCCCTCGAGCAGCTTGCGGCGCGCGACGGTGTAGCTGGCGGTGTCGACGTCGACCGCGAAGGTCGAGAGCTTGTCCACGTCGGTCTGGATCCACGCGTTGATGCCGTAGTCGCCATACGACTCGGTCGACGCGGTGGGGTCGCCGATCATCAGCATCCGCCGCCCCGCGTGGCCCATCCCGACTCCCATCCCGCTGCCGGTGCCTCCGCCGCCCTTGCCGATCCCCTTCAGCCCCAGTCCTCCCGTTCCGAGCGCGTCGCCGGCCGCGCCGCCCGTCATGTCGCCACCCCCGCTGCCGAGCACCTTCATCAGCCCCGCCGATTGGACGTTGCCCTGATGCGCCTGCGCCGCCGGCTTCGACGACGCCTCCTTCGCCTTCACCTCGCCCCGAACGGGCCGAAGGACTTCGGCAGGCGGAGGGACCGGCGCGGGCTCGGCGCTCGGGCGGGAGTTCTGACAGGCCGCGACGGCGCAGAGCACCGCCAGGGCCGCGGCGACGCGGGCCATGGGAAACCTCGACATGTGTGGAGTTGCCCCGGTTCAGACACCGGGCCCCGCCGCGGGTTCCGTGCTCCTAGGCGAGGAACTGCGCAGGCACCGCCGGATCGAGCGGATCCAGGTTCTGGCGCGCGCAGTACTGCAGGTAGTCGGTCAGCATCTCGAGCCCGGTTCCCAGGTGCTCGAGCGTCTCTTTCCCGTCGAGCTCGAACCAGACCGCGCAGTGGCCGGCGGCGAGCGGCTCGGCCGACAGCAGCTCGAGCGCGCCGATGAAGGCTTCCTTCCGCTTGGCGTTCGCGCCGCCGAACAAGCCTTTCTCTTTGAGCTGAGCGGCCATGTAGAGCTTCATCAAACACGCGAACGTCTTGGCTTCCGGCACGGTGTTGAAGCGGCGGGTGACGCCGTCGAGCCAGCCGTTGAGCTTCTTTCGTTCGGCCCGCCCCTCGGCCGACAGGGCCCGGCGATCCATCCGGGGCGCATCGGCGGGCGGCAGCAGCCCGAGCGCTTCCTCGGTGTGGCGCCAGAACGTCTGGGTCGCATCGTCGGGCTCGTAGTCGCCCATCTCGACATCGAGCGAGGGGCGGCTGGGACGCGGCGGCGGCGGCGGAGGGACTTCCTCGACGATGTCCTGCAGGTCGAGGATCCCCGACTCGTTGCCGACGCGCCGGCTGGGAACCGGAGTGGTGTTCGGCGGCGGAGGAGGCCGCGGCGCAGTGACGTCCGGGTCGGGCAGGTTCACCGCAAACAGCGTGTTGGGCGCGGGAGTGAAGTTCGACGGAGGCGGAGGCGGCCCGCTCGGCAGCGGCTCGATCACCTCTTCGATCGACTCGATCACCGCCGACACCGGGATCTGATCCTTGGTCGACGTGCGCTTGTTCGGCTCCTGCAGCCACAGGTCGAACACGCCCGACGAATCGGGCATCGACGGCGGCGGCGCGGGCGGAGGAGCCGCGAGGTCGATCACCTCGGGCACCGCCATCGCCGAAGGATCCGTCGCCTCGAGCTCCGGCTCTTTGCCCTTCCGGGTCGGCGTCGGCCCGACGAACGTCACCGCGACCGGCGGCGCAGAAGGCACGGGCTCGGGCGGAGGAGGAGGCGGCAGCGGCTCGGCCTTCTTCACCCCATGGACGGGCGTGATGTCGGGCGGCGGCGGCGCGGGCGGGCGGGCGACTGCTTCGCCGCCCGGATCCGTCTTCATGTTGGAGCGAAGCTTCCGCTCCTGCTCGGCCTCGAGCGCCTCGAAGAACTCGTCGAGGTAGGGGACGAGCTCCTTCCACAGGTGCTGCAGGCCCGGGTCGTCGGCCACCAGCTCGTCGGCCGTCTCCTTCGAGTGGTAGGCCTCGTGCACCAGGCCCGCGCGCTTGGCGAACTCCTTGCGCGAGCTGTCGACGAACAGGCGCGCGAGCTCGAGGTGGTAGAGGCAGGCGGCGAACTCGACCCGCCGATTCCCCACCGGCAGCAGCCCTTCGATCGCCACCTGCAGCAGTGCGGCATCGCTGCGTGCTTCCCAGCATGCATCGAGCGCACGCTTGAAGCGCTTCACCTCGAACGAGACGAGCAGCGCGGAGGCGTGCGCCCAGAGCGGACCCAGCGCGGGGTGCGAGTCGGCGAGCGCATCGCCGGTGCGGTCGCGCCAGAAGACGAGCAGCGAGTCGGCGACCTCGAGCAGCTGCATCCGCGCGTCGGGATCTCCTCGACGGGCGCGCTCGAGATCGAACAGCGCGGTGGCGAACTGGGCGGTCTGCTCGGGGTGCTTTCGCAGCTGCCCGACCTCGTCCTTCAGCAGCGTCAGGTCTTCGAGCACGGCGGCACACCGGGCGATGCCGGCGGTGACGCTCTCGGAAGCAGGGGTCGACAGGGAGGAAGACAGACGGGGCGAAGAATGCCCGTTGCGCCCTGAGGAGACAACGCTCGAGCGAGCCGATGAAGCGGCCCCGGCTTGGGGCCGCCGGCGAGCGAGTCAGAGGACAGCGAGCCGATCAAGCGGCCCCGGCTTGGGGCCGCCGGCGAGAGAGTCAGGAGCTCGAACGAGCAGACCTCTGATCAGAAGCAGCTGGCGCCGCACGCCTTCCCCGCGTCGACATCGAGGCAGCGCGCGCTCTGGCACTCGAAGCCGCTGGCGCAGGTGGCTCCAGTGGCCAGCGAGCTCTTGCACACGCCGAGGATCGCGCCCGCGTCGGCGAGGCAGAAGCTGTTCGGAGCGCAGGGCAGGGTGATGTCGGCGCACGACTGGCCCGGCTGGCGGGCGGCGACGCAGGTCGCGGTGCCGGTCAGCTCCTGGGTGCAGTTGAGGAACGACAGACACTTTCCGATTCCCGGGCCGCAGGTCTGGCTCTCGGTGCGAAGCGGCGCGCACAGGCCGTGGGACAGGCAGTCGAGGCCGGGCAGGCACATCGAGTACTCCTCTTCTTCCCAGCACATCCCGTTGTTGCCCTGCTGGCTGAGGCAGTTGCCGTCGCGCACCGAGATGCCGCCGTCTTCCGTGAGCGGGCCGGCGCAGGTGCAGTACGCGCCGACCGGGCACTGGTCGTACGCATCGCACTCCGCCGACAGCGGGCGGGCATGCGGCTGGGCGGTGATGCACTTGAGGCCCAGGCAGGTGGCGCCCGCGCCCTGGCAGCCGTCGTCGTACTGCTCGTTGGTGCACGGGGAGTTGAGCGCGATCCGCGAGGCGCAGGTGCCCGGCGTGATGGTGGCGTCGGCCGCGATTCGCAGCCCCTTGCAGTACGAGCCCACGCCGCAGTCGCCCGGGCTGACGCAGGGATTGCCGAGCGCGATCGGCCCGCAGCGCGGGATGCCGCCGTCGAGCGGCTGGAAGTTCACGCACGACGCGCGACCGGCGCACTCGAGCCCGGTCTGGCACTCCCCGCCCGGCCCGCGCAGCGGCTCACACACCGTCGCGCCGCCGTCGGTCGAGACGAGCGGGCAGAAGCCGACCGAGGGATTGCACGAGTTGGGCTGGGTGCACGGCTGGCCCTGCGCGAAGTAGGCGGTGCAGGCGCGGCAGCTCGAGTTCGCGCCGACGCCCTGGGGGCAGTAGCCCTCGATGCACTCGATCGCTTCGCAGGGAGCGCCGATGCGCCCGGCGAACTGGAACACCGTGTCGAGGCAGTCGTAGAGGTCTTCGGGCCCGCCGTAGCAGGGCGGGTTGTAGGAGCTGGCGACGCAGTTGGTCGCCTCGACCGCGTCGTACCTCAGCGTACCTGCGTCGGTGCCGCGCGCCTTCGCGCTGCAGCGGGCCTCGAACTTCGCCCGGCAGTCCGCCATCTGCGCCGCATCGAGCTGCTTGCACGTCTTGAGGTGATCGCAGCTCTTGATCGCCGCCACGCCGCAGAAGCTGGAGAGCGGAACGAGGGTCTGCCCGCCGCCGCCAGTCCCACCCCCTCCTCCTCCGACGCCGCCGCCTCCGCTGCCGCCGCCCGCGGATCCGCCCGCCGTCCCTCCGCCCGAGCCGCCGCCGGGTCCGGAGTTGGTGCCGGAGCTGCACGCGAGGAGGCAGGCGCTTATGAGAAGGGCGATGGCTGGCTTCATGGGCGCTGCACTCTCACCAAACCCGCGCTCGGCCGCAACGTCTGCGCACCCCCGGGGGGAAGATCAGCTGGTCTCGGGTTAGCATTTGGATCAAGTCATGAGCGTCGTCGTTCGCCCTCCTCCCACCCACGGCCCAGCGGTCGAGCAGCACTCGCTGGAGCACCCGACTCCGGTGAAGCCCGACGGCGGCATCACGCTCTCCGAGCTGATCCAGCGCGCACGAAATGCGTCAGGAGAAGAGCGGGCGTGGCTGTGCACCCTGGTGAATCGGGCGTTGGCGGCGCTGTCGGCGGCGCCGGACAAGGATCGCCAGGCCGCGCTGCTGCTCGAGATGCTCGACGACGAGGCGCTGCACGGGCTGGAAGACGAGCGAAAGGTCCCCTGCCGCGCGGTGGCGGTCGAGGCGCTGCTCACCATCGGCTACCCGTGGGCGCTGCAGCTGGAGCCCGAAGACGTTCAGTTCCTGCGCGACCACCCCGCGACCGCGAAGTCGGTGCTCCCGCTGGCGCGGATCTTCAGCGGCTTCGCCGGCGCCAGCGCGGTCACCTTTCTCGCCCTCAGCGTGGCGCAGATCCCTTCGTGGTGGATGACCCAGCTGTTCAACTCGCCGGGCGAGCTGGCGCTGGTGCTGTCGCTGCTGGCGACGATGGTCAGCGCGGTGCCGATGGTATTGGGCAAGCCGTGGCTGACGGCGGCGCGCTGGGTGATGGGAATCTCGAGTGTGATCGCCGCGTCGATTGTCGCGTCCGATGCGCTGACCCACCAGCCGTCGGCGATTCACCTGTTGCTGCTGACGATCCCGGTGCTCGGATTGCTGGGCACCCTGTTTCCGCGGGAGCCGAACTTCAGCTCCGCGCGGCCGGACCCAGCTCCGACGACCTAGACCGATTTACGACTTCACGGCTTTGACGCGGGGGCGCTTCTCTTCGGGGCCGTCCTCGTCCTTCACGTCGGGGACAGCGGCGATGACGGAAGCGGTGCCGATGCCGAACTTCTCGAGCACCTTCGCTTCGATCTCGCGCAGCACTTCCGGGTGCTCCTTCAGGTAGTCCTTCGCGTTCTCGCGGCCCTGGCCGATGCGCTCGCCCTTGAAGCCGTACCAGGCGCCGCTCTTCTCGACGATCCCGTTTTCGCTGGCGAGGTCGATGACGTCGCCCTCTTTCGAGATGCCGACGCCGTACATGATGTCGAACTCCACCTCTTTGAAGGGGGGCGCCATCTTGTTCTTCACGACCTTCACGCGGGTCCGGTTGCCGACGACCTGCTCGCCGTTCTTGATCGCGCCGATCCGGCGGATGTCGAGGCGCTGCGAGGCGTAGAACTTCAGCGCGTTGCCGCCGGTGGTGGTCTCGGGGTTGCCGAACATCACGCCGATCTTCATGCGGATCTGGTTGATGAAGATGACGCAGGTGTTGCTCTTGGAGATGGTGCCGGTGAGCTTGCGGAGCGCCTGGCTCATCAGGCGGGCCTGCACGCCCATGTGCGCGTCGCCCATCTCGCCTTCGAGCTCGGCCTTCGGGACGAGGGCGGCGACGGAGTCGATCACCAGCACGTCGATCGCGCCGGAGCGAACCAGCATCTCGGTGATCTCCAGGCCCTGCTCGCCGGTGTCCGGCTGCGAGAGGAGGAGGTCATCGGTGCGCACGCCCAGCTTGCGCGCGTAGCCGACGTCCATCGCGTGCTCGGCGTCGATGTACGCGCAGACGCCGCCCTTCTTCTGGGCTTCGGCGACGGCGTGGAGACAGAGGGTCGTCTTACCGGACGACTCCGGACCGTAGATCTCGATGACGCGGCCCTTGGGCAGGCCGCCGACGCCGAGCGCGATGTCGAGGGAGATGGAGCCGGTCGAGATGACCTGAACGTCTTTGTTCAGGGGCTCCTCATTGCCCAGCCGCATGATCGAGCCCTTGCCGAACTGGCGCTCAATCGTCGTCATCGCCAGCTCGATCGCCTTTTCCTTCTCCGGATTCATCGACATTTCGTTTCCCCTCCTTTCCAGCACAGTGGGATCCGAAGCTTGGAATTCACGTGACTTGAAGTCGCGG
>JADMIO010871474.1_pt1 | contig 51922 bp, 48 predicted proteins | sample 8958161 | NCBI WGS metagenome assembly JADMIO01 (sample SAMN16585339, study PRJNA669376) | soil metagenome | isolation source: Crop rotation soil | place: USA: Cullars Rotation, Alabama | collected 2011
AGGTGAGCCAGTGTGATTACATTTGCGGCCTAACTGTGGCCAGTCCAGTTACGCTGGAGTCACTAGTATTTAGGTGACACTATAGAAGCGGCCGCGACAACTTGTCCACGTGGAATTCTAAGCTTAGGATCCCAATGTGCTGGAAAGGTCAGCCAGAGCGCGGCGGCGGGAACCTGATTGCTGTTCTCCCTGGCGAACAGCAGGGGCATGTCCCGTGTCCGCGCGGCGGCTGACAGGACCTCGGCGCAGATGAGCGACCATGCCAGATAGGCGCCAAGCACCGACACAATCAGGCCGACTGCGACAAAGACCGCGCCCCAGGGGCCAACTACAGTCTCGAGGACCGCTCCCATGGAGGGCTGCCGCAGGCCCGCAATATCCGCGCGCTCCATCACGGCATAGGGCAGCAGCGTGACCAGCACCATCAGCGTGGTCACGCAGACGAAGCCAATCAGCGTTGCCCTGCCGACATCGGCGCGCGTTCGGGCATAACGCGAATAGACGCTGGCGCCTTCGATGCCCAGGAAGACGAAGACCGTGACCAGCATCGTTCCCTTGACCTGATCGAACAGGCGCTCGCCCACCAGGTAGTCACCGCCCCAGAAATTGAACCGGAAAAGGTCTGCCTTGAAGGCGAAGATCAGGATGACGATGAAGGTGATGATCGGCACGACCTTGGCGATGGTCACCACGGTATTGATGAAAGTGGCCTGCTTCACGCCCCGCAGGATCATGAAGTGGAACAACCAGATACCGATTGAGGCCACGACGATTGCCGGGATCGTATTTCCCTCGCCGAAAACGGGAAAGAATGCGCCCAGGGTGGACTTGATCAGCACCCAGTAGGACACGTTGCCGATGCAGGAGCCGATCCAGTAACCGAAGGCCGCAAGGAAGCCGCCATAATGCCCGACCGCCTCCTTGGCATAGACATAGACACCGGCATCAAGATCGGGCTTCCGCTCTGCCAGCATCTGGAAGACCCGGGCCAGCGTGTACATGCCGCCTGCCGCGATAATCCACGCGATGATGGCGCCGAAGGGACCAGTGGCGATGCCGAAAGTGCGGGGGAGGGAGAAGATCCCGGCGCCAATCATCGATCCGATGACGAGTGCCGAGAGCGTGAAGAGTGAAAGTTTCTGACCCGCCTGGTTCGCCACGATGTTCTCCCCGCAACTGTGCTTTCCAGCACTGCCCGTCTCGGTCAAAGATCATCCGGTTTTGCGACCAGATGAGCAAAGGCGCGGCGGTCAGCAGAATTCAGACTATATAATTATCCGTAACTTGCATCATGATCGGCACAACTGACAGAGAAATCTTCTCTCCTTGTTTCACTTTCGTGTCGGACTTTCCTCCGACTGACCGTGAGTCCGGAGTTATTCTGTCAAACCGGCTGGGATGGGTCCGAAGGGATCTTCTGGGCGTCAGAAGCGGAAGGCGACTCGGGGGCCGACCTGCAACCCGGTGAACCGGCGCTCCTCGCGGTTTGAAAATCGGTGGAACAGAGTGGCGACCAGGCTCAGCTCAACGCCGTCAGGGATCCGCAGGCCGGGTGTCAGCAACAGCTCGCTGAGCGACAGCAGATCGCGCCGGCCATCATTGGCGCCATCGGTGAAAGCGGAGAATTCGAACTCCTGGAAGAAACTGAGCCCCAGGTTGTGGCTTTGCACCATTGTCCAATCGAGATTTGCCGTGCCCATGACGCGCTTTGCCGAGGCTGCCGAGGCGTCGCGATATTCAGCAGTCACCGAAGCCCAGATATTGTCCGGGAGATTAGGCGCGAAGGACAGGGTGTAACGTTGCTGGGCATGGTCGAAGTGGTTTAGATCTTCGCCGACATAGATCCATCTTGCCCGGACGCCCAGCGACAGGGTTCCGGCATTTTCAATCGGATGGGAAATCGTGGCCCGGGCATCAAGGCGGCCCTCGTTCAGTTCGTCCGGATCGCGCGAAAAGACGTCCGCCTCTGCTCCGCCCCTCAGTTCGAGGTCCCAGCCGGGCGCAAGTTGCGGATGCCTGTAGGCAATTTCCACGGATGGCACGACAAGCATCGCATCCTTCGATCCGTCATGCGCCCAGAAAGGGTTGGTGTCGTATAGAAGCGGCGAGTTGAGGGAGAGGGACCAGGATGGCCTCGGCGCTCCATCAAGCCCATACTCATAGGGTTCCGGCCTGCCGTCTTCGTGTTCCCTGAAGTCTGCGGCATCGCCGCGGCCGGAGTGATCAGCTTCCTGGGCGAACGCGCCGCCGGGCGAAAACAGCAGCGCGCTACCGATGATGAGTGGGGTGGGCGCGCGCATCGCTTTCATTTGCGGGGTTTATCCGCTCCGCCGACTATGCGCGCGTCGGTGGCGTCGCCCTGGGTATGGACGATCGCCAGTCGCTTGGGGCTGTTGTGACGGAACGATGCCTCGTCGCTGCCCAGCGCAGGGTCGGCGATCAGGATCAGCGCGTCGAGAGCGTTGCGGGCATCACGCAATTCTTTCAAGATCGCCCGCAGTTCGCGTGCCGTCATTCTGGTGCCGCCGTCACTCTCTGGCGTCTGGGTCTCGATCAGTCGATGCAGCCCCTCGACAATGGCAAGGGTGGGGTGCGCCTTCTCCCCCTTGGCTGCAAGCGGCAGTGCGCGTACGCCGCCCAGCGCCAGGAAAGGATCAATCGCGCCGGGGCCGAAAGCGCGCTCTATATTGGCGAGAGTGACGGCGTCGAGGTTGGTGGCACAGGTGCGCGCGTTCTTGATCGTCCCGGCCGAACAGCCCACGCGCTTGGCCAATTGCCCGTCGGTCAGCCCATGGGCGCGAAGTATCCGGTTCACAATTGCCGATACTGCATCGCGATAGGCCGCGTTTTCGATTCTAGAGCGGGGCAGTTCCTGCATTGGTCGCTCCGACAGCGGTTCCCCCTATTCATGCGGCGAGGGCTGGTAGGACGCAATAGTTTGTGCGGCTCGTCAAAATAGAAGGCAAGACTTTGTGGCCCGATACAGCTATCGGGGCGTCGAATGGTGCAAAGTCGTCGTGATTTTCTTTTCGGGTCCGCAGCCATTGCAGGTACCGCCATTTTCGCCCCCCGGAGCACCGCTTCCGGGCTTTTGCAGGGCGCGCATTCGGCTACCTTGCCTGCACCTGCCGCCACCGAAAGCGTTGCCGCCTCGGCCGTCTTGCCTGGGCCGGTGAGCCCTGCCGGCATCCGCCCCGCTCTCTACGCAGCGGCCGTTTCAGCCCTGCAACGCCACGGCGGCAGGGTGATCCGCGACCGGATGGCCGTGGTCGATTTCGCCGCGCCGTCTTCGGACCCGCGCTTCCACATCGTCGATATCGCGAGCGGGAATGCGCAGTCCTTCCTTGTCGCGCACGGCAGCGGCTCCGATCCGGATCACAGCGGCTGGGTTGAGCGTTTTTCGAACCAGCCGGGCTCCAACGCATCAAGCGAAGGCGCTTTCCTGACGGGCGATTACTATTTCGGCAAGCACGGCCGGTCGCAGAAATTGCTTGGCCTTGATCCGTCCAATAGCAATGCCCTGATTCGGGCCATAGTCGTGCACGGGGCGTGGTATTCCGAACCGGGCATATTGTCCGCCACCGGCAAGCTTGGCCGCAGCCAGGGCTGCTTCGCTGTTGGTGACAGTGAAATATCCAAGGTGTTCGGCCTGCTCGGGCCGGGCCGCATGATCTATGCCGCGAAGCTTGAGAATTCGGCGAGCCAGATCAACCCGCTGCCGGTCTAGGGTGCCGGCATCCTATGGCGCGCTGTCGTCGGCGAGGACAGTGACCGCATCTCCGGTGTCCGCAGTCTGCAGGCTGTCCTTTGTAATCACCACTGTCGTGCCCGGCTCAAGAATCGCCGCAAGGTTCTTGCGGAAGCTTTCGGGCATTCGCAGCTTTGCACGTTCCTCTGCGCTCAGCGCGGTTCCGGCGCCTTGCTGTCCGGGCAGGGCGATTCGCAGCCAGTTGAACTTGCCGTCCTCTACCGAGCGCAGCGTATAGGCCGAAGGCTGGGTGACGCCGCCGTCTATCTGGGCCGGAGCGTTGCCGATCTCTACGCCGTTTCGCAGCACGATGATTCGCTGGTCGGCGCCGCTGATGACGATGGAAACCGGACCGGACGCGGACAGCTGGGGCTGCCAGCGGATCGCTCCGGCTGGTGTCCTGTTCTGGCTGGGACCATCCAGCGGCCCCTTATTGGGTGCGATGCGCGGCACGGCGTCGCCGTCGGTGATGATCACCGTGAGGCCAAGCTTCGTGACCTCATACAGCTTTTGCGCAAAGGCCTTTGGCAGCCGGATGCAGCCGTGCGAGGCGGGATAACCGGGCAGGTTTCCCGCATGCAGCGCAATTCCGTCCCAGGTCAGCCGCTGCATGTAGGGCATCGGCGCGCTGTTATAGAGGTTGGATTTATGATCGACCCGCTTCTGCAGGATTGTGAAAACCCCGGTCGGCGTGGCGTGGCCCTCCTTGCCGGTGGATACGGTCGAGACGCCGATGGGCACGCCGTTGCGATAGACAAAGGCCCGCTGGTCAGGAAGGCTGATGATGATCATCACAGGTCCGGCAGGTGCAACCTCGGGCGCCCAGAGATAGTCGCCGGGCTTCATCGAGCGGACTGTCTTCAGCACTGAAGGATCGTTTATCTGGATTTGCGCGACGGCCGGCGTCGCAAGGCAAATCAGCAGGGAGGTGAGGGCGGTTCCACGAAATCTTGCACCCATGTCGACTCCCGGGCGGTTGATCGTTGCGCGGTAATTGATCGCTTTTTTCAGGGCCGTGTCAAAGCAAATAGATTGCCGGGTTTCTGGCCTGGCGCCGGGGCAGGGCGGCGCCCTTATGGTTTCAAATTTGTTGAAATCGACTCTAACGACGCGGTCGTTCGCTTTTCATCAAGAATTGCGTTCTATGAAAGGCCCGTGCGCTAGAAGGTGCGTTGAAATTGATTGAGATCGAAGTCCAGAACGAGACCCACCAGACGCAACTGCAAATGAGGTTTGCCGTTGTGCCCCGTCTGGGTGAGGGCCTGAGGCTCCTTGAACCAAGTGGTTTCTGGGCCTCTTACGACGTCATCGATGTCTGGTACCAGAAGGCCGAATACGGCGACATCTGGGTGCCCTACATCCATGTTCGAATCACACAGACACAACAGGTCGCCGAACCCGAGCTGGATTCGGTATTGAGCGAGAAGGAGCCGGTGCCATTCACGGTTTGATCAAGCGCAATGCGCCGCCAGAACGAGCCGCGAGGATAGCCGCGGCCAACGGGGAATCGCCGCGTGCCGCGCGTGCAAAAAAGATTTGCCTGCTGGTCGACGATTCCCGCGTGATCCGCAAGGTTTCGCGCCGTATCGTCGAAAGCCTTGGCTATGAAGTGCACGAGGCCGAGAACGGTGTTGAGGCCCTTGCCGCGTGCAAGGTGACGATGCCGGACCTTATCCTGCTCGACTGGAACATGCCGGTCATGGGCGGCATCGAATTCATCTCGGAACTGCACGGCATCGGCGGTGCCCTGCGCCCCAAGGTGGTGTTCTGCACCACGAACTCGAACGCCCTTGATATTCACAAGGGGATCGAGGCGGGCGCCCACGAATACGTGATCAAGCCCTTCGACCACGAAACCCTGCTGGCAAAGCTGCAGAACATCGGCGCGGCTTGAATCGAACGAATTGTTGGAGGGTTGCGGCCCCCTTCTTCGTCAGGAGAAGGGGGCCGTTGCTCGTTTGGTAGTCGGCTTGAATGAGGAGTTTGGGCGGAGGGCCGCCGAGACGCCGCACGTCCCTCACGCGGGCTTCGGCTAGATCGCTTCGCTTTCAAGCCTGCGTATCCCTCTCTCCAAAGGGGCGAGGGTTTGCGGCGCTAGTTCCTCCCCGTTTTCACACAGTGCAAATGGGGAGGGGGACCGCCGCCGCAGGCGGTGGTGGAGGGGGAAAGGCGCAGACCCCTCCGTCAGCCGCTTCGCGACTGCCACCTCCCCATTTGTGCTTCGCAAAAACAGGGAGGAACTTGGGCTGGGCACACCCTACCCTCCGCAGGCGAACGCGGACTTACGCCGGGAAGGAACAAGCGGAGACGGACGAGGCCGGCGCTTTGGATGCCTGACACGACAGGCTTGGCTTTGCGTCTATCGTTTGCGAACGGCGGATGAGGATACGCTGTGAACTCACCTGCTCAGCCCATTGCGTGCGAGGCAGCGGTGGGGCGGGCTCGCTCCCTGTCCACCTGCCCGAACGGAATCCAGATCCCCTAAAGGATCAGTCCTCGCTTCGCGGATCTGCGACGCCTTGTCGACAAGCGCCGGCCTATGGTGCGGGGAAGAGGCGTTCGCGTAACACCCCGCACCCGTCTTGCTGGGGCATATAACCAATATGGTTCATTATGTCAAGGAAAAACGCCGCAGACCCTCTCCCTGTGAGTGAGGGGCAGCGGCGCAGGGCCTATACCTTCGTCCAGCTCGCTTGGTTCCTATGGCCCAAGACCCCGTATCCTTCCCCCGAAGGGGAAGGATTGCCTCGCGTCAGGCGGCGCGGACGTGATGGAGGAATTCCTCCACCTGAGTCTTGAGGATCACCGCCTGGTGCTCCAGCTCGTTGGACGAGGTCAGCACCTGCGATGCCGCCGCGCCTGTGGCGAGCGAGGTTTCGCGGACATGTTCGATATTAGATGTAACCTCGTCGGCGCTGCGGGCGGCAAGGTCGATGCTGCGGGCGAGGTCCTGCCCGGCGACCGACTGCTGGTCCACTGCAGCGGCAATCGAAACCGAGGTGGCTTCAAGCTCCTCGACGTGCTTGCCGATGGCGCGCAGGGCGACGACGCTGGCTTCTGTCGCGTCCTGGATCTCGCGGATCTGCTGGGCGACGTCCTCGGTTGCCTTGCTGGTCTGCGCGGCCAATTCCTTCACTTCCGATGCGACCACGGCGAAGCCGCGCCCGGCTTCGCCGCCGCGCGCCGCCTCGATCGAGGCGTTGAGCGCGAGGAGGTTGGTGCGCTGCGCGATCGTGGAGATCAGCTTGACGATCTGTCCAACCTGTTCGGCCGATTCCGCCAGCGTTGAGATAGTGGCATCCGCGTTGGCGGCGGTGGAGCTTGCCGTGCGGGCGAGTTCCGCCGACGTTGCGGCCTGCCGGCTGATCTCATTGATCGACATGGCAAATTCGTCGCTGGCAGCGGCTGCCGCCGTGACGCCGTCCGATGCCTCGTTCATGGCAGAAGAGACGTCGCTGGTCTGCTGCGCCGACTGTTCGGCGGCGGCCGCCATGGAACTGGCGGTCAACTGGAGCTGGCTCGATGCAGCGGCAACGCCGTTGACCACTCCGCCCACCGTCAGTTCGAACTTCTTGGCAAGATCAAGCAGGATGTCGGTCTGCTGCGCGCGCAGTGCCTCACGCTCACGCTGGATTTCTTCCTGCTGCTGCAGCTCTGCCTTGGCGGCTTCCGCAGCTTCGACGCGCATGCGTTCGAGCTTGAGATAGCCGCGGCGGAAGACTTCCAGCGAACGCGCCATGTCGCCAAATTCGTCCGAGTGGTTGGTACCCGGCACGACGATGTCGTTGTTGCCTTCGGCCAGCTTGTTCATGGCCTCGTTCAGGCGCACCAGCGGACCGCTGATGCTCCGGTTTGCGAACCTGATCGCCATGAGGCCGTTCATCACCGCGAGAGCGGCAAATGCGACCATTGCGACCGTGCTCCAGAAAGAGAAGCTGGCCGTTTCGGCCTGGCTGGCCACAATGCGGTCAGTCAGTTGCGTCCGGAGCGCGGTGGCATTGTCGGCGATGTCGGCACCGGCGCGCATCAACGCGGCGGAGTTGCCGGGCTGCCCGTCCAGCGCGGACAGCGTGGATTCGAAGTTGGACAGGTCGTGGTCCAGCCGTTCGAACGAGGCGGCGATTGCGGGATCGCCAAGGTCCGTGTTGGTGCGCGCGTGTTCAAGCGTTTCATTCGCCTGGTCGACAAGCTTGCGGGCGGCGGCCAGATCCGGCGCACTGCCCTTTCCAACCTGAACCAGCGCCTCGGTCACATTCGCGCGCACGTCGGAAAGCAGCAGGGCCGATCCGGCTACCTTGGCTTCGGACTGGCCGACATTCTTGACCTGCGACAGCGCCAGAAGGCCCGTGGCGGCGATAATGATCGACAGCCCGAGGGACACACGGATCAGGATCCGCACCTTCGTGGGAATTAGCTGGCGATCGAACCAGTTGAGCTTCTCAACGGATGTCTCTGTCGACATATTATTTTTCCTACCCGCGAACGTTCATGTTTATTGGTTCAGGCCTTCCAGCGACGGAGGCCCTTCGTGAAAATGCGTTTCGTATTGGCGTCCGCCTGTTCCTTGAGGCGGACAGTGATCTCGTCTGCCGGCATGGCCTTGTGATAGAGCCACCCCTGGATCTGGTCGCACCCGGCGGCACGGGCCATTGTGGCCTGGCCTTCGGTTTCGACTCCCTCTGCAGTGACATCCATCTCAAGCGAGCGCGCGACGGCGATGCTTGCCAGCATCATGGCGCGCGAACCGCCGTCCTCGATCGCATCGACAACAAGCGTCCGGTCGATCTTGAGCTTCTCGAACTGGAACTGGCGCAGGAAGCCGATAGAGGCATAGCCGGTTCCGAAGTCATCAAGGACGATGCGGACACCGAACTGACGGATCAGGTCAAGGCTGCGGCCAACGACCACGGGGTCGAGCACAAGGTGCGTCTCGGTCAGTTCCAGCTCAAGTCGATGCGCCGGAAAGCCGAACCTTTCGAGCATATGGCCCAGCTCGATCGGGAATTCGGGATTGCGCAACTGCGCTGCGGAGACGTTGACCGACAGCTGGATGTCGCCCCACGGCAGCGCGTCCTGGAACGCCTGCTCCAGCACCCATCGGCCGATGCCATTGATGAGGCCGGATTCTTCGGCAATCGGGATAAACATGTCGGGACCGATGGTCAGCCCGTCGGGCCGCTCCCATCGCAGCAGGGCTTCGACTGCCACGACCTGATCGGTCTTGGCGTCGATAAGCGGCTGGTAATGCAGGCGGAATTCGCCGTTCACCAACGCCTGGCGAAGTTCCAGGTCCAGCTTTTGCGAGGCTTCGATGTCGCTGTCGAACTCGTCGCTGAACCAGGTGCAGCGCATCTTGCCTGCCCGTTTCGAAACATACATGGCGACGTCGGTGCGCCGCAGCAATTCGTGCGAATTGAACTTTTCGGCGTCTGAATGGCGCGCGATGCCGATGCTTGCCCCAACCAGCACGGCGCGGTCGTCGATTTGGATCGGCTTGCTGAGGCGGCTGAGCAGTTTGCGGCAGATCCCCTCAAGGATATTGCCGGCGATGGGCCCAATGGCGAGTATCGCGAATTCGTCGCCGCCAAGCCGATAGACCCGCGCTTCCGCGCCGCACAGTTCGCGCAGCAGCACCGCGCATTCCTTGATCAGCCGGTCGCCGACAATATGGCCGTAGTGATCGTTGACGAGCTTGAACCCGTCGAGATCGACCAGCGCAAGGGCGACTTCGGCCAGGCCCTGGGCATCGCGCTGGGCATCCTGGTGCAGGGCGCGGCGATTGGGCAGCAGGCTGAGGCTGTCGGTAAGGCCCAGTTGCTCCAGCTTTTCGATATTTTCGAGGCCGATGCGGATCAGCAGGATGACCGCGACCGAATAAAGCAGCGCGGATTGCGCCAGTAACAGTGCCGACGATGAAATCCGGGGCCCCATGTGGGCAATGGCAATGGTCATCAGGACAGCGAAGGCTGTGGTCAGCACCGCGAGGGGAGCGAAGACCGACACTTTCGGTGATGCCCGCAAACGGTCGATATTCAATCTCACCCTCCGCTTCCCTTCCAAGCAGTTGCGGTCACGAGGGTGTTGATAGGCAAATATCATTTAAACGGAGTTAAATGTGCTTAATATTGCCTGTTCAGCATCAGGAGGTCAGGTTTCTTGTGAAACCCACGGAGGGCTGGCGCCTGTCCTGGCCCAACCGCTGCCCCGTGCCGACCTGGCTGCCGATCACGCGGCGAGGGCGGGCGGCCTTCGGAAGCGCGCCGGATGACGCACACCGGTAGAGGCCGGGAAGGCCACGATCGGCGGTGAAGCGCTCGGTCTGCCCGATTACGGTTTCACCAGCGCCAAGCATCAGCCAGCCATCGGGATTCATGACATGCGCGAGCCGGTCAAAGGCGCGCTTGCGGGTCGGGGTGTCGAAATAGAGCAGGACGTTCCGGCACAGGACGAGGTCGAAATTGCCCGGAGCCGGACGGGGTTCGAGCAGGTTATGCACCTCGAAGCGGACCATTCCGCGCAGCTTGTCGTGGGCCTGCCAGCCGTCGGGCACTTCGTCGAACCACTTGATCATCTGGCCAATGGCGAGCCCGCGCTGGGCCTCGAACTGCGTGTACTTGCCGGTCCGCGCGGTTTCTATGACCGAGTGCGAGACGTCGGTGCCCAGGATTTCGATGTCCCAACCAGCCCATTTCGCCTCATTGTCGGCGAACATCATGGCCAGCGAAAGCGGCTCTTGCCCGGTCGAGCAGCCCACCGACCAGATCGACAGGCGGCGCTCCTTTTCGCGCTTGCGCGCCAGTTCGGGGAGGATGCGCTGCGACAGGATGTCGAACATGGCCCGGTCGCGGAAAAAGTAGGTTTCGTTGTTGAGCAGCGCTTCGACAACCTTGCGGGCGAGCGTGGTCTGGCGTGACAGGGCAAGCTTGGCGATCAGCTGGTCGGCAGTATCGACGCCATACTCGCGCAGCAGCCCGGACAGCACGGTCTTGATGCGCCACAGGCGGTTGGGCGTCAGTTCCTGGCCGGTCTGCGATTCCAGCAGTTCGGCCAGTGCCCGGTTCGAAACCTCACTCACTTCCATGACGGCTACCCATGTTTGTGCTGACCCGGCTTGCGATTTCTTCTGGAGGTAGAACGGCCGACGCGAGGCCCGCTTCAGCGACCGCGCGGGGCATTCCCCATACGGCGCAGCTTTCCTCATCCTGCGCGAAGATGGAGCCGCCGGCTGTGACGATATCCGCCGCGCCCTGTGCGCCATCGCGGCCCATACCCGACAGTACGACGCCAAGAGCGTGGCCGCCATATTCCTGCGCCATCGATGCGAACATCGGATCGACCGAGGGGAGGCAACCGCTTGCAGCCGGGGTGGTGTCGAGGCGCACCAAAGTCCTGCCCGCGAGATTCCTGAGCTTCATGTGCGCATGGCCGGGGGCAATGTGGATACGGCCCGGCTGAACGACCATTTCGTCTTCGGCGATGACCGCGTCGAAACCCGATGCAATCATGAGCTGGCGTGCAAAGGCGCCCATGAATGCGCTGGGAAGGTGCTGGGTGACGAAGATCGGAACCTGCACCGGGCCCTTCAGTCCGGCGAAAAAGCGCATCAGGGCGTGAATGCCGCCGGTCGATGCCCCGATGCCCAGCGCGTGAACGGGCTTGAGCGAAACCGGACGCGCGCGGATGATCGGCGCGCGCGGGGCCGCAGGCCGTGTGTGGCCATTGGCGGCGACTGCGCCCAGGGCCCTGATTCTTTCCAGCAGGTTGTCGCGATAGCCGTTGGTGAAGCTGACGGCATCGGGCTTGGGCATCGCCGCTGCGGCGCCCAGCGAAAGGGCTTCGAGCGTTTGGTCCGCGCCATCCACGGTGAAGGACGATACGACAAGGATGCGGGCGTGCGGTGCCCGCGCGACGATCTTGGGCAGCGCCTTCAGGCCGCCCATTCCGGGCATTTCAAGGTCAAGCAGAATGACGTCGGCCGAAACCGACCGCAGCAGTTCGAGGCCCGCTTCGGCGGTATTGACCGCCCCGATGACTTCCATGCCGCTGTCGCCATCGACAATCCGCCTGAGCGCGGTGCGGGCAACCAGCGAATCGTCGATGATCATCAAGCGGACAGGCGGGCTGGCCTGAGCCTCGATTCCACCCTTCCGGGCGACCGCGCGCTTCACCGGGGCCCTCTCAGGCCACGCCGACGAGCTGGAGCTTTATGTGCAGCGTTTCCCGATCGAACGGTTTCATGACGTATTCGTCAGCCCCGGCCTCAATAGCGGCGCGGATATGGGCGACGTCGTTTTCGGTGGTGCAGAACACAACCTTGGGCTGTTCGGCATGGTCGCGCCCGCGCAGGTGCTTGATGAAATCAATGCCGCTCATGACCGGCATGTTCCAGTCGAGCAGGATCACGTCGGGCATGTCGGCGTCGCAGCTGGCAAGAGCTTCGGCACCATCGCAGGCTTCCCGCACAGCAAAACCAAGCGCTTCGAGCGCATGGCGGGAGACCTTGCGGATAACCCGTGAATCATCAACGACGAGGCAAGTTTTCATTCGGCGAGTCCAATTCCCAATAGCCGCAGTGTTACGCGGCAAATGGTGACGATTAGCTTAAGCTGCGCGCGCTTCTTCTTGCCCGGCAATGATCGCGGCGGTGTTCACCAGGACCAAGGGGCCTTTTTCGGTTTCGATCATGCCCGCGGCTACCCGGTCCCACCCATGTCCCAACTGGGCTCGTACGGGGGCAGGCTCCGACCATGCCTCGGCAACGTCCTGCACCTCGTCGAGCAGCAGGGCATAGGCGTGGTTGTCGTGCATCACGACGGCGGCGACAGCGCCTGCCTTGCGGTTCGTGCTGGCGTCCAGCCCCAGCGACCGCTGGCAATCGACCACGGTCAACAGGCGGCTGCGCAGTGCGGAAAGGCCGGCAATGTGGGCAGGCGCGCGCGGGACGGCAATCAGCGAATCCAGCTCGATCACCGACTGCACGTCATCGGCGCGCAAGGCCACCATCTGCCCGGCAATGTTCACGATCAGGAGCAACTGGTTCATGGTCAGCGTCCCCTGGTGCCGGATCGCAGTGCGCGCATCAGGCCGTCGCGGTCATAGCGATAGATCGTGTACGGATCTTCAGGCAGCTCGTCCGGTTTCGAGCGCAGCCGGATAACGCGATCCGCGCCTTGGGAAATTTCCGGCACTGCCTCGGAAACTATGGCGAGATCGACCGGCCCGTCTTCGCTTTCATCGACCACCCGATAGCCAATGGCCTCTACCATAGGGCGCAGGAAGTTCTGCATCCACGTGTCGCCGGCCGGGATGCGGCAAAGCGGTGTTGCTTCGCGCTGCGCCATGTGGCCGAAGCGCTCGAAAACGCCATGCGGATCGATCAACTCTGCGGGGCGGCCGTGGACGAGGACAGTGCCTTCGATTTCGCCCGGTTCAAGGGCGGCAACACGGTCACCATCCAGCGATGCAATATCCATGACTTCCGTGAAGCCATAGGCGATTTCGCAATCGCCGTCGCTCAGCCGGAACAGGCGCAGGACATCGCCGTGCAGTTCCGCGCCATCGGCACCGGCGAGGGGCAGGAGGCGGCCGTCGATGACCACCAGCATTCCGGCCGCGCCGTGTTCGAGGGCCTCGATGCCGACTTCGTCGATCCGGTCGACAACAGCCATCGGCATGGCCTTGTGCCGGCCGTCCAGCCCGGTGAACAGCAGCAGCTGCCGGGCCTGCGTATCCTGCACCTTTGCAGGAGCCTCAAACTGGCGGGAATTGCGTTCCAGCGTCTCGGTACTGAGGCCGCCAGCTTGCGCCAGTCCGCCGACTTCAAGCAACAGGATCGGATTGCCATCGTCGGTCAGCGTGGTTCCGGCGTAGAGCCCGGTCGCCATGATGGCGGGCGCGACAGGCTTTACGACAAGCTCTTCGTGATCGTGCAGGTGATCGACGGCGAGGCCAAAGGTCTCTCCTCCGGGAAGTCGCAAGACCACAAGGTTGCGCTCGCTCACGGGGACCGCGCTGGCGAGATGCAGGATGTCCGCCAGCACGACGCACGGCAGGCGGCGGTTGCGCACCTTGGCGACCATGGCTCCGCCCAGATGCGATATCTCCACGGCGCCGCCGCGTGCTTCGATGATTTCCTCGATGGAGGAGCGGGGGAGGGCGAACTGCTGCTCCCCGATGCTTACCGTCAGCGCAGGAATGATCGTTAGCGTCAGCGGGACGCGCAGCCTGACACGGGTGCCCTGGCCCAGGGTACTGTCCACCTCGATCGCGCCGCCGATGCGTTCTACGTTAGAGCGCACGACGTCCATCCCCACTCCGCGGCCGGATATCGCAGTCACCGCCGCAGCCGTGGACAGGCCGGGCTCGAAGATCAGGGCGATGCGATCGCGCAGCGACATCCGGGCGGCGTCGGCGGCGTCGATAATGCCCTCGGCAATTGCCTTGCCGACAAGCTTTGAATCGTCGATGCCGCGGCCATCGTCGACAACGTCGATCAGGATCTGGTTGCCCGATTGCCGTGCCGAAATCGAAAGAATGCCGATCTCGCGCTTGCCTGCAATGCGGCGATCGGCGGGCGCTTCCATGCCATGATCGATGGCGTTGCGGATGATGTGGGTCAGCGGATCGCGGATGATCTCTATCATCTCGCGGTCAAGTTCGACGTCGCCGCCGTCGATGTCGACCATCACCTGCTTGCCGAGTTCGGCGGACAGGTCACGGACAAGGCGGGGCAATACCGCGAACAGGCTTTCGACGCGCTGCATCCGGGTGCGCGTCATGGCATCGCGAACGTCGGCGATGATGGCCGAAAGGCGGCCGAACGGTTCCTTGACGATGGCCTCATCGGGAAGTTCGCGCAGTCTGCGGGCAAGGTCGTTGCGGGCCAGAACCATGTCGGACACGCCGCTCATCACGCGGTCGAGCAGTTCCACCGGCAGGCGGACAGAGCGTTGCGAGGTTGCTGCTTGCGGCTGGTTGTCCGAACCTTGCGCGGAAGCTGCCTTGGGCGCAACTTCCGGTTCCTCGGCACTCGGCTCAAGCGCGGCGATCAGGGCGTCATCGCCAGCCGTATGCAGTTCGGCGCCGGACTCGATCTCGTCCATGATGTCGCCAATGCGGTCGATGATCGCGAGAACCGCGTTGACGAGCGCAGTATCCGCGCGGCGGCGGCCAGCGCGCACATCGGCCAGCGCATCTTCGGTGGCATGGCTAAGCGCCTGAAGCCCCGGAAAATCGAAGAAGCCGCAGTTGCCCTTCACCGTATGGACAAAGCGGAAAATCGAATCGAGCCGGGCCCGGTCGTTCGGGCTTTCCTCCCAAGCAACGATCTCACCGCCCAATGCCTCAAGCATTTCGCGGGATTCGGCTATGAATTCTGCAAGCAGGTCGTCCATTGGTGCCCCCTGAGGGCCAGCTTATGAAACACCATGGTTGATCAAGGGTTAAGAGCAGCGCAAATGCGTGACCCTTGCCCCGAATTGCGCGGAAAAAGCAGAGGCATCGCGGCTCTTGATGACAGGCTTTCTAAAGAGTCATTTCCCGATCTGACGAAGCTGTGGGGCCGTTCTCCATAGTATTCGTCAATGTAAGGAAAATGCTGGTAACGGAAATTGCCAAAAGAGCAGGATTCGCGATTTGAAGAACGCGCTTGTTAATGTGGCTTTTTGTCCCTTCATCACGTATATCTCGCGCCCTGCCGACGGCTTGCAGGCGCAGCCCGGGGGGCGGAGGTGCCGTGACGCAATTGGGCGAGCCCTTCTACTATGCGTTCATCAGCTATAGCCACGCCGACAAGGCGTGCGCAGCATGGCTTCATCGCGCTCTCGAAGCCTATCGCATTCCCAGCAAGCTGGTTGGGCGGGAAACGGCAGCGGGGCCCGTGCCGCGCCGCTTGGTGCCGATCTTCAAGGACCGTGACGAACTGGCCGCATCGAGCGATCTCTCGCGCGAACTGGAAGCGGCGCTGCTGGGGTCGCGCTTCCTGATCGTCATTGCGTCGCCATCGGCAGTCGCATCGCATTGGGTCAACGAAGAGATCCGCACTTTCAAGCAGCACAAGGGCGAGGGCAACGTCCTGGTGCTGATTGCGCCCCACGCTGATACCACCACAGCGCCCGGTATCGGGCTGGCTGCGAAGTGCTTTCCTGCGGCGCTGCGGTTCCGGGTCGGTACCGATGGACTGGTGACGGATATTCCCGCCGAACCGATCGCCGCGGACCTCAGGCCGCAGGGCGACGGCGAGCGGCTTGCCAAGCTGAAGATCGTCGCGGGGCTCACCGGCCTGAAACTGGACGATATCGTTCAGCGCGAGGCGCAGCGACGGAACCGGCGCCTGACCGTGCTGGCGACGGCCGCCTCGCTGCTGGCGGTCGTGATGACCACGCTGACGGTTGCCGCTATCGGCGCGCGGCACGAAGCAGAGCGCCAGCGGGCGGAAGCGGACGGCCTCGTCGAATATATGCTCACGGACCTCAGGTCCAAGCTTGAGCCGGTGGGGCGGCTTGACGTGTTGGACAGCGTCGGGGAGCGGGCGCTCAAATATTATTCGGGGCAGGACCCCGGCGATCTTGATGCCGATGCGCTGGGGCGGCGGGCGCGGGCACTGCTGCTGGTGGGCGAGGTGTCAAACCTGCGCGGCAACCTGAACACCGCGCTGGCGACTTACCGGCAGGCGGCCGCCACGACGTCTGAGGAGCTAAGGCGCGATCCGCAAAATGGACAGCGCATCTTCGACCATGCGCAAAGTGTCTTCTGGGTCGGATATGTTGCGTGGCAACGGGGGGACATTCCGACGGCCCGCAAATATTTCCGCCAATACCGGGATTTCGCGGCGAAGTTGGCCGATGTTCCGGGCGGCAAGCCGGAGTGGGGGGCGGAACTCGGCCATGCCAACATCAATCTTGGCGTGCTCGAGATGGACGAAGGGCGGCTGAAGCAGTCGCTCGACTATTTCCAGCACGCCGAAAACGTGTGGGCCGGACGCGCAGCAAAGGAGCGCGACAAGCGGGACGATAGCTATGAGCGTGCCCAGGCGCTGGGATGGCAGGCCGATGTTCGCCGCAAGATGCTCGATCCGAAGGAAGCCCTTGCCGCGCGGACGCGCGAAGCGGCCCTCTATAACCAGCTTCTCGCCGCCGATCCCAAGGACAACAAGGCGAAGGAGGGCCTCTCGGTCGCATGGCGTTCTATGGCGCAAGTGCAGCTTGAACGTGGCGCGCCGGCGAAGGCTGTCGAACTTGCCGATGCCAGTCAGAATGCCATCCAGGCGCTCCTCAAGACCGACCCCGCCAACAGCCTGTGGCAGGAAATGGCGGTTAAATCCGCGAATGTCCGCACAGAGGCGCTGATGATGTCATCCGACTGGGCGGAGGCGGGCAAAAGCAATGCGCTGGCGCTGGATCAGGCGCGGCAACTGGCCGCAAAAGACGCCAGCGTGCCCGAATGGCGCACGGATTGCCTGATGCCTGCGCGCTGGATGGAAATCGCTATTGCCGAACACGCGAAGGATCACGCGCGGGCCCGGCAGATGATCGCACAATTCGAAAGTGACTTCCCGGCAGGGAAGGGGCCGCCGACCGACGAGGAACGCTTCGCGCGGATCATGGCCTATGCCCTGTCTGGCGCAAACTGGAGAGCGCTGGGCGATAGCATCCGTTCGAAAGCCAACTATGCACGGGCGGCGGCGCTCGTGCCGGCTACGGGCGTGACCGACCTTCGCCTGGCAGCCGCCGGCGACTATCTGCGACCGTCTTCGAAAAGGCTTGCCCTGGCCTCCGGGCGGGGCCGGGCCAATTCCTACAACATGGGAGTCTTGTTCACTTCAGCCTGGAAATGAAGCGATGATCAGGAAATCCTCCATGAGCGTTGCCGTCGATGTGTCATCCGCCGGAATTGTGGATGTCGATGGCAAGTCTGTTGAACTGCAGCAAGGAGACGTCTGATGTCAGAAAAACCCGATATGCGACTTCACATCGGTGTCGTACTCAATGGACGATTGGATGCTCATGGCACCCCTTCGGTCAGGGCTTCGTATTATCAGGAGTTTACGGATCCCCCCAGTTCCGATGTGGTGCAACTCAGCGGCGACATTCGCCTGCTGCACATGACGCACGACCCTGCGCACCATAATGTCGATACGGACATCACCTTCAACCTGTCCGGGATTATCGTCGATGCCCACGGTAATCTGGTGGATTTCAATTTTCCCCACGATCCCGCGAAGGCCGTGACCATCACACCGGTGGGCCACACCAACGCCCAGCTCACGCCGCGAGCCGGTCAAGGCCCGATGCAGATCATCATCGACGACGAGAACAACGACAGCGAGGAATACAGCTATTGCCTGGCCGTTGAGGTGGGCAGGCCCGCACCCAGCGGGACCGTCATCAAGCTCGACCCGTCGATCGTAAATCGCTGATTTACCGCAAGGAGATGATCTGATGTCAAAGAAAGAGGACATGAAGCTTGAGATCGGTGTGACCATCAGCGGAACGATCGATCCGACTACTCCGTTCAAGCCCACCGTCGCCTATCAGCAGGGGGCAAGCGTGCCTAACAGTCCGAATGTCGTCGATGGGCAGGGGAACGTGGATCTGCCTGACATGAATCCCCAAAACCAGAACAACTATACCCAGGACACGGACATCACGTTCGACCTGAGCGGCCAGATATTCGACCCGAACGGCAATTCGGTGGCTTTCAGTTTTCCCAGCACACTGTCGGAGGCGGTTACTGTCACGATGAACGGTCAGCCTGCCCCTAATATTGGCCCGAAAGCGGGCAAGACCCTGATGCAGGTTATCCTTGATGACAATGACGGGTCTGGCGCTACCTACACCTATTGCCTTGCCATTCAGATGGCCTGGCCTGCCCCCAATGGCACGCTTGTGCAGCTTGATCCCTCGATCGTGAACCGCTGAACGCCGCAGGACTTGCTTCGGGTCGCGATTAATCCTTCAGCCGGGAAGGCTCAGTGGCCGGGCCTGGTAGGTCGTGCGCCAATGGGCGACGTCGGCCAGGGTAATCTCACAGAAACGCCGCAGGCGCGCTGCCAGCCTGTCGAATTCCAGCGCGTCCGCTTCCAGCGCGCGTTGCAGGCGCTTGAACCGCTTGACCGTGACTTCCGAGCGGTCCGCTATTCCGACGAAATCACCCTGCATCCGGATGCCATACAGCGCCGCGCCCATGGCGGGCAGCGCCGCGGTGATGGCCGTCACGAGCGCGGTGATGTTCACGCTGGCGTGGAAGGCGAGGAGCCCGGTAGGCTTGAGCACTATCCAGAATACGCAGGCAACCACGGTGCCGCCGAACAGGTACTCGCCCAGCTTGTGCAGCGTGTGATCGAGGTGGCGCATCTGGGATGAATTGGCGGAGTGATAAGCGATCTGCTCGTCGATCATGGCAAGGGTGACCGACTGGATTTTAGCCAGGTAAGCCGTGTCCACCGCAACGGAGGGAAGCCCGACTTCACGCGCTGTGGCGCGGGAAAGCCAGCCCACCCAGCCCGGAATGGTGCCCGGCTCGGCGCTGTCTGCGGGTTGCAGGTCAAGATCGCCAAGGAGGCCGGTCACCGCGAGCAGCCGCAGCTGTTCGGCAAGGTGGCGGTAATCCATCCAACGCTCGTGCCATCCGGCGTGCCGTCCTGCCCGGGTATTGAAGATGATGAGCAGGATTATCGCGAGTTCTCCGGTAATCAGCGGCAGCTTCAGTGCGGGGAACACCAGGCCGCAGGCGGCAAGCAGCACGGCGAAGGCGGCAAATCCGAAATTGATGACGAAGCTGCTGCGAAAGATCTGTGCGAAATAACTCGCCGAGGCGTCGGCGACACCAAAGCGCGGCAGGAGCTTGTCCTTCAAGGCTGTCGCGAAGGGACCAAGGTCATCGTGAATATAGGTACGCTCACGCAAGTTCCGGGCGCAGTCGTCGGGCTGGGGAGGGCGAACATCGCGAAGCCGGATTGCGCGCACTCCCGTCAATGCGAGGAGCAATGGATAGGGAAGCGCAGGCGTCCGCTCGTGGTCGCGTTCGCGCTGGAACCGTCCCAACATCCTGCGATCGATGGCATTGTCAGGCGGGGCGCAAAGTGCCGAGACCACCGCATTCAGCACTTCTGCCACGGGCGCACGAGCGACGCTTTCGACCATGGGCTGGTCAAGGTCGAGATCGCTCAGGCCTGACCACAAGAGTTCGGGAGGGCCGGGATCGCGCGTGTCGATGCGTATCACCGGGATGTGGCGCGCGACGGCTTCGGCGATAATCTGCGCCGTGCCCCCCCGGCCGCGTGCCGGATCGCCGTCCCACAGCGCCAGCACTATGTCCGACTGCACCAGCATGACGCGGCCGGCTGCCTCGTAGGCGAGGGCTTCGGTGTATCGGTCGCCCGGCAGGGTGAAGGTGGCCGTCGCTGCGGTCAGCAGCCTATCGAAGCGCTCCCGGCTCTCGCCTTCGGGAAAATCTTCAATGTAGATGTCCCGCGTGAAAGGCAGGCATGCGTCGATGCGCCATCCTTTGGCGAGGGCTCGTTCTGCAGCGATCGTGTCGGCACCTTCGGCGAGCCCCGAGACGAGGCGCAGACACCGCGGCGTGCGCGCGAAAGCGTCGGCATGCTCCTGGCGCACAGTCTCTGCGGCAGATCCCAGTTGGGCCAGCAGTCCTGAGATCAGGTGTTCAAGCTTGTCGATGTTGTCGGCACCAAGCCGGGCCGGGCGGTGGCCGGTCACTCCCAGCGTAAGGCACAGCTGGGGTTGGCGAGAGGCTTCGCCGGTGGCTCTCACATCGTTCTGCAAGTCAACCATGAAGCCCCCCTGCAGCATCAGGTTATCCGAAGTTCCCGTGTAATGCGATAGTTAACCCCAAGTTACAGCAGTTTTCGCCTGAATGAATTTCACCGGCGCAGCGTCACGCAAGCGCGTATCAAGCTCCGCCCATCCCGGCTTGATTGACTCCGCTCGAGTCGAGGGAGCAATAATTTCGCCACCAACAAGAGGTTTACGCTATGAGAGAAAGTGACAGAGCCTTTTTCAGCAGGCGGCTTCGCGAAGAGATGCAACTCGCCGGCACTGTCCAGAGCAAGCGACTGAAAGAGTTGCACCTGACATGGGCCCGGTTCTTTGAAGACAGGCTCAACGGCAACGGCAATGCAGTCCCGCCGCCGCTGGCCAGTCAATTGAGTTGACCCGACGCGCCGGTGTTCGGACCGGCCCGCTCAGGTAAAGTGCTGGAAGATCCATTCGGCAAGCAGCGCAGGCTTGTCTTCACCCTCGATCTCGATCGTGGCTTCAACGGTCTGTTGCCATTGACCGGGCCGCTTTTCTTCCAGTTCAAGCAGCTTGAAGCTGCCCCGGATGCGCTTGCCCGACCGCACCGGTGCAAGGAAGCGGATGCGGTTGAAGCCATAGTTGACCGACAGTTTGACCTCGGGCTTCTCGCAGGAGGTGGTCAGTAGCGGGGCGAGCATCGAGAGCGTCAGGAAGCCGTGGGCAATCGTGCCGCCGAAAGGCGTTGCCGCAGCCTTTTCCGGATCGACGTGGATGAACTGGTGATCTTCGGTCGTGTCGGCAAATTCATCGATGCGCTGCTGGTCGATCAGGAACCAGTCGGAAACGCCGATTGTCTGCCCCACCTTGGCGACAAGGTCCTGTATCTGCATCCCGTTCCCTCAAGGTCATCCGTCCGGCAGCGGAAGCTATCTGGACAGGGAGCGAATGGGAAGCCACCCTCTCGCCTGTTGAGGAGGCGTTGTTCCTCCCATGGAAAAAGATAACGGTGGGAACGGATGTCGATCCTTTACGATGAGGACCAGCAGGCAATCGCGCGCGAGGCGCGGCGCGTGCTGGATGCGCGAACGGACAAGGCGCGGCTGCTCGCGCTGCTCGAACAGACGGGCGACTATGATCGCTCGTTCTGGGAAACGGCGGTGGCGCAGGGCTGGACCGGCATTGCCATCCCCGAAGCCTACGGTGGGCTTGGGCTTGGACTGATCGAAGTGGGACTGGTCGCACAGGCGAGCGGCACCATGACGGCGGGCGCTCCGTTCTTGACCAGTTGCTACGGCGCGGCGCAGGCGCTGCTCGGTTGTGCGGACGACGGGCTGAGGGCGCGTTGGTTACCGGCCCTGGCTTCCGGCGAGGCTATCGGCGCGGTCGCCTTTGCCGAGGGAAATGCCCCGTTGCCCGCCAAGTCGGCCGTTGAGTTCGCGGGCGGCAGGCTGACCGGCACCAAGCAGGGTGTCGTGGCAGGACTGCAGGCGGACTTCGCCGTTGTCTGGGCTCGCCACGAAGGCCGCCCGGCATTGGTGCTGGCGGAACTGGACGGCGTGGCGCGCGAGGCGATTTACGGTTTCGACAACAGCCGGGGCCATGCGCACCTCGCCTTTGCCGATACGCCCGCAACCCTGTTGCTGGGCGGAGAGGCCGCGCATGTCGCCGCGCTCGATGTGCTGGCCCGCATGGCCGTCATCACCGCGCATGAGCAGCTTGGCGGGGCAGAGGCACTGCTGTTCATCGGGCGCGACTATGCGAATACGCGCAAGGCTTTTGGCCAGCCCATCGGCGCCTTCCAGTCAGTGAAGCACCGCATTGCCGAGCTTTACGGCCTTGTCGAAATCGCCCGCGCCAATTGCATCCACGCCGCGCCGCGGGCGGGGCAGGCCGACTTCCTCCGCGCCGCCGCCGCTGCACGGCTTTCCGCGACAGAAGCATATGACAGCGCCGCACGGGATACCACGCAGATCCACGGCGGCATTGGCGTGACGTGGGAGGCAGGGCTGCACCTTCACATGCGCCGGGCGCGCAGCCTCGCCATCGAACAGGGCAACATGCTGTTCTGGGAAGACCTGCTGGTGGCACAGCTTGCGGGAGAAGCGGCATGAGCGATCTTGAAGCCTATCGCCTGAAGGCCCGCGCGTGGCTGCAATCGGTCGCGCCAACTTTCGGCAGGGAGGCCCTGCAGGGCCTGCCGGAGCAAGAGCATCTTGCGATGGGCCGCCGCTATCAGCGGGCCAAGTTCGATGCCGGTTTCGCCGGTATCCACTGGGATCCGGACATGGGCGGGCAGGGGCTATCGCCGCTGCACAAGGTAATCTTCGAACAGGAGGAAATGGGTTTCGGCATGCCGATGGGCTATTTCGGCGTTTCGCTGGGCATTTCGGTCCCGGTGATGATCCGCTTTGCCCAGGACCGCGAATGGGCGAGGGAGCGGGCCATCGCGGCGCTTAAGGGCGACGAGATCTGGTGCCAGCTTTTTTCCGAACCATCGGGCGGCTCGGACCTTGCCGGGGTGCGCACCAAGGCGGAGCCGGATGGAAATGGCTGGAAACTGAATGGGCAGAAGCTTTGGACCACCTTTGCCCAGCATTCGCACTACGGCGTCATTATTGCCCGTAACGATCCCACCGTGCCCAAGCACAAGGGGCTGACGTTCTTCTGGGTCGACATGCATGCGCCGGGTGTCACCGTGCGGCCGATCAAGCTGGCAGCCGCAGGCCACGATCACGTGAACGAGGTGTTCTTCGATGACGTGCGCCTGAGCGACGAGCAGCGGCTCAGCCCGGTCGGCGGCGGTTTCGGCACGGCAATGGCGACGCTGATGATCGAACGCTATTCCGCCTCCGACCCTGCCGGTTTCGGTCCTGGCATAGATAGCTTCATCGAACTGGCGCGCGAATGTGACGTGGGTGGCCGCCCTGCGCTGGAGGATGGCCGCATCCGTTCCGCCATCGCGCGGGCCTATGCCATGCGATCAGGGCTGGAGGCGATCACGACCCGGGCGATGCGGGTGATGGAGGCCGGGATGGAGCCGGGGCCAGAGGGTGCGCTCAACAAGCTTGTGTCGGTGCGCAGCAGGCAAAAGCTGTCGGAACTGGCCATCGACCTGATGGGCAACCTGGGTCTCGATTGGGATCCCAATGCCAGCAGCAAGGATGACTGGGTGGCAAGCTGGCTGGCCGCGCCGACCGGACGCATAGCGGGCGGGGCGGACGAGATGCTGCTCAACACCATTGCCGAGAAGGTGCTGGGCCTGCCGCAGGACTACCGTCCGGACAAGGGCGTGCCGTTCAACCAGATTCCGGCCTGATTTTTCGCGCTTCCGGCCCTATCGGAAAACATATCTCGATATATCTTGACATGCGATATATCGCGACCTACATCGCGATATATGAAAAACACACGACATTGGGGCGGCATGGGCCGTCCCTTCACAAATGAAGAAAATTCCGAGGGCCGTGGCGGTCGCGGTGGACGCGGCCACGTGGGCCACGGACGCGGCGGCAGGCATGAAGGCCGCGAAGGCGGTTTTGGCGGTCGCGGCTTTGGTTCCGGTGGTTTCGGACCCGGCGGTCCGGGCGAGCGAGGCTTTGGCCGGGGCGGCGAGGGCCGCCGTCATGGCGGGCGCCAGCGCATGTTCGATTATGGCGAGATCCGCCTGCTTGTCCTCAGCCTGATCGCCGAGCAGCCGCGCCACGGCTATGAACTGATCAAGGCGATCGAAGAGCGGTTCGGCGGCTCTTACGTGCCCAGTCCGGGCGTCATATACCCGACGCTCTCATGGCTCGATGACATGGGACTGGTCGCGGTGCAGGCCGAAGGCGGCAACCGCAAGAGCTATGCGATTACCCCGGAAGGCGAGGCTCACCTTGCCGAGAACCGCGCGGCGGCCGACGCGCTGCTGGCCCGCTCCGGCGGAGAAGGCCGCGGTCGTCATGGCCTGCCCTCAAACGTGATCCGCGCGATGGAGAACCTGAAGCTCGCCATGCGCCTGCGGATGCGCGACAGGGCGGTCGACGATGAGGCTGCAATAGCCATCGCCGCCGCACTCGATGCCGCCGCACAAGCCGTGGAGCGCAGCTGATGAGCGCGGTAGCCACGGCCAGGGTGCCGACCGAAAAGGCCAGCCGCTATCTCCAGCAACTGTGCAAGCACTTCGCCCACAAGCTGCCGGTGACGTTCGACGAACACGCGGGAAGCATCGCCTTCTCCATCGGCGAATGCGCGCTGGCGGCGGACGGCGAGGCGTTGACCATAACCGCCACTGCGCCCGACGCGGCTGACATGGATCAGCTGAAGGACGTAATCGTCCGCCACCTGGTCCGCTTCGCGTTTCGCGAGGAATTGAAGGTGGATTGGGGCGCATCCGCCTGACTTGCCCAAGCGGCGATGGTTCGATCATTATTTACGCGATTACAAAGGAGTGAGATGATCTGTTCCATTGTCCGGGGAAAAAGAAAATGCCGGGAGCGACCTGCGTCACTCCCGGCACAATATATCAGAAGCTTTCCGGACGCACCGTCAGGCGCAGCCAGACCGCGCGGCCACCGCCATCCGGGAAGCAGAGCGATTCAGCCCAGCCCATCGGACCCTGCACCGAACCGCCGGTATAGGCGCCGTTGAATGGCAGGAAGATGCCGCCCGCCGTGTTGGATGCCGAGCAGTTGGAGTGGACCAGCTTGTCGGTCAGGTTCTGGCCGATCAGCGCGACCTCCCAGGCGTCCTTGTCACCCTTCAGCGCCAGCGTGGCGTCGATCTTGAAGAAGTCCTTCTGGATGTTGTCGTGGTTTGGACGGCCATTCGCCAGATACGATGGATACGACGACGAGTACTGGTTGTTGTTGGAGAACTGTACCCGCATGCCTTTTCCAACCGGCATCTCGTAATCGAAGCCGAAATTGGCTGCCCATTCAGGCGCACGGATCATCCGCTTACCCGAGATGTCCTGAGCGTTGTAGAAGCCATAGACCCCATCTACCGTCACGCCAACACCGGGTGGCAGCGCAAGCTGTCCGCCGCTGGGCGGAGCGAAGAAGGTGTTGCAGCCCTGGTCGAACGTCTGGTTCGCATAGCAGGGGATGTTGTCCAGATTCTTGTACTTGGCGTCGTTCCAGTGGAGCGCTGCATTAAGGTGCAGGCCATCAATCGAGGGCGGCGCATAGGACGCGTCGATATCGATGCCATAGGTCTTGGCCTTGCCGGCGTTGACCGTGGTGATGACCGGAACGCCGCCTTCGGAGTTGGCGATGCCGCCCACCTGCAGGCCCTTATAGACGTAGTCATAGATCGACACGTTGAACAGCAGGCTGCGGTCAAACAAACGGGATTTCAATCCGGCTTCCCAACCCTGGACCCGCTCGTCATCGAAGGAATTGTCCTCACCCGCGACCGGGGGGACGGCCATCTTGAACGACCCGGACTTGTAGCCCTTCTTCCACGATCCGAAGAGGGTCATGTCGTCGGTGGGCGTATAGGTGAGAGTGAATTCCGGCGACCACTTGGGGCTGCCGACTTTGGTGACCGGCAGTGTCGGTGTCAGGTCAACGTCGTTCTGGAAGTCGAACACGGACTGCTTGCGGGTTTCATCTGCCCAGCGCACGCCCGCCGCCAACTCAAGTTGCTCCATAATCTTGTAACGGGCCTGCCCGAACAGCGAGTAGGTCTTGATGTCCACCGTTGTCTGTCGGTCATCGTTCAGGATGTCCAACGGGAAGCCAATCGCCGCCTCATAGAATTCGGGACTGGTCCAGAAATAGCTCCGGTTGCGGGTGAACGTAACCCGGTCGCGGATCTGACCGTCTTCGTAGAAGGCGCCCAGCATGAAGTTGAACGGACCCTCGAAGTCACTGTCGAGACGGAACTCCTGAGTAAACTCACGCCGTCCAAAGTCGTTGGCGACTGAGAACGTCGGCCCCGCAGCGGTGGTCAGCGTCGGGTTGACCAGGCTGCCTGAATTGAGGTCGTAATAGGCAGTGGTCGAATTGAGGTTCAGGTGTTCGCCGATCCCATAATTCAGCTCCAGCGTGCCGAAGTTCTGTTCGTTCTCAAGATAGGGAACGCCGTTGTTCTTGATGCCGGGGAACGAGGCCGGGTCCATGAACACGGTGTTGGCTTCGCGGTTGTATTTGCAGTCGTCACCGCCGATGAACGGCACCGGTGCGAAGCCCGGCAGGGGGACGAATGCCTGGCCGGGGCCATCAGGGCAATTGGCCAGCTGTTTCAGGTCTGCGTTGGTTGCCCGGTCATAGACGTGGTTGAACTTGAGGCGCGCTGTCAGGTTGTCGATAGGTTCCCACAGCGCGGTCCCGCGGATGACAAAGTTGTGCGGTTGCGGGTTGCGCTCCTTGCCCGGAGTTTGCGCGCCGGTGCCCGGTTCTGCGACGGCACGGTTCTTGAAATAGCCTTCCCCGTCCGAAAGCATGGTCGAGAGGCGGAAGCCCAGCGTATCGGTGACGGGGCCTGAGGCGATGAATTCGCCGCGCCATTCCTTTGCTTCGAATTCGTAGCCGGCACGCGCAATATATTCCACTTCGCTGCCCGGATCAGCCGTGCGCAGGGAAATCACGCCGCCGGGGCTGCTCTTGCCATAGAACAGGGCCTGCGGGCCCTTCATCACTTCAACCTGGGCGACGTCGAACATCGCGCTGCCGAAGGCGAGGCCCTGACCAAGCGACAAGCCGTCGATGTTCAGCGAGACTGACTGGTCGACGCCCGGATCGAAGGACGATGTGCCAACGCCGCGGATGGTTACTTGCGGCCCGATCGACAAGAGGTTGCCGCCGATAACGAGGCCGGGGACCAGCCTGGGCAGGTCCGTGACCGATGTTACGCCTGCGGTCTGCAGCGCCTCGTCCGAAACAGCGGTGACAACGACCGGAACCTTCAGGATCGATTCCTGGCGCTTGCGGGCCATCACGATGATCTCGTTGGAAACCGTGGGCATCGCGGTGTTTTCTGCTCGCTGGGCGTTTGGCTCTGCGTCCTGCGCAAGCGCCGGTGCGACCCAGCCTCCCGGTACCAGCGACGCTGTGCACAGCAGTGCCGCCATCCGCCCGAACCTGCCGATTGGTGTATTCCCCTTCATGGCATCCCTCCTCCACATCCTACCGCTCCGGCTGCTCTTCAGGCGGCTCGCGCGTAGCTTCTTGGCGAGGGCGGAACAGGCGTCCGGCCCTCGCGTCGTGCGGCCATGCCTTCGGCAATCATGTGGATGGGTCGGCGATGCCAATCGCAATGGTGCAGCCGAAAACCTTCTCCCGTGCCGATCCGGGTCTGGCCGCCCGGTTGATACAGAGTGTGTCGTATCTTGCGGCAGACGCAAGCGAAAAAAACGGAAGGGGCGACATTCCTGCGGACAAATGCCGCTCCGTCAGAGCATTTGTCAGCCCATTGATGCAGCCACGTCACACAGCCGGTCCGTGACCCAGCCAGGTTCGGTCAGCATCAGGTCGTGGCCAGTGTCGATATCCCAGACGCGGCCGTCGGAGCGAGCCTTGAGAAGTTCCATGTCGCGACCCGGAATCGTGGCGGTGCAAAGGATGTGGCTTTCGGGGATGGCGCGCATCGCCTCTTCGTTGTGCAGCACCAGCTTCTGCTCGAAGCATACCCACGGATGCGGCGTAAGGCGCGGTTTCATCCATTCGATGGTCTCAGGGTCAGTCACCCCATAGAAGCCGAGCGGGTCGGTGCCGGGGAACAGAACCAGTTCCACGCCGTCGATGACCCGCGCCGCCTGCCGCGCGATCGAGATGACGGGGCCGGCGTGGTCCATCAGGGACTCGCCGTTCTTCGGATAGGCAGCGTCAAGATACACGCGGTGCCCGACCCGGTCCGTCGCACGGTCGGCAATGCCGGTAATGACCATGCCGCCATAGGAATGGCCGACGATGATGGCGTCAGTCAGGTCCTCGAAATGCAGCAGGTTCACGACGTCCTGAATCTGCAGGTCGAGATCGACCTTGTCGCTCAGCAGGTGCTGCCGGTCGCCCAGGCCGGTCAGCGACGGGGCATAGACGATATGGCCCTTCGCCTGCAGCCGCCGGGCCACGCGTTGGTAGCACCAACCACCATGTCCGCCGCCATGCACCAGCACAAATACTGCCATTTTCGAACTCCTCCCCAAAGTTGTTATCAACTGATAACTTAGCGTGACTTGCCACAGCGTCAAGCATGCGCTTTGCTTGGGCGATGGCATCCCTGGCTCAGCCCCGACGCCGCGACGCTCCTGCGACGCGCGCCCGCATTCTTGAGGCGGCACAGCAGGCCTTTGCGGAAATGGGCTATTCGCAGGCAGGCATTCGCGAGATTGCCGCCATCGCCGGGACCAGTTCAACGCTGCTGATCCGCTATTTTGGCTCCAAGGCGGGACTGTTCGAAGCCGCGCTGAGGGAGGCGATGCGATATGATGTCTTCATGTCGGCGGAGCGCGACGAAATTGGCGCCTACTTTGCGGAACTGTTCTCCCGGCCCGAAATAGAAATCCGCCCGCCGGCGATGATTGCTCTGGCTGCCAGCGATCCGCAGGCAAGCGAGATTACCGCTCGCGTTGCCGAGGAACTGGCGATCGGTCCTTTGGCGGGGTGGCTTGGCGGCCCGGATGCTCGCATAAGGGCCGTGCAGATCTTCATGCTGTCCACCAGCTTCGTGCTCTACACCCGGCAGGTGCCGGTGATGCCGGTCGAGCGCGGGATCGACCCGGCGATGAGAGAATGGTTCGCCCGCGCGGTCCAGGCGATTGTAGATGGTGTGCCGTCGCCTTAGTTCGAAATACAGAACTGAAAGACGGCATTTGGAAATAATGTGGACATTGCCGATGTGCGGAGTCTAGGCTTGCCGCCAACGATTCCCCGCACAGGGAACACGCACGAGATTGAGGATGCGCATGGGAAAGCCGCTTGAAGGTATAAAGATCGTCGAGGTCGCGATGTGGGCTTTCGTCCCCGCTGCCGGCGGCATGCTGTCGGACCTTGGCGCCGATGTCATCAAGATAGAGCCGCCCACGGGTGACCCGCTGCGGGGCCTGCAGATCGGCAACCTTCAGGGCGGCGATCGGCACATCGACTATAGCTGGGAAAGCTACAACCGCGGCAAGCGCGCCATCACGCTCGACCTCAAGCAAGAGGCCGGGCGCGAGGTGCTGATGAAGCTGCTGGAGGACGCCGACGTGTTCCTCACCAACCTGCTGCCCCGCGCCCGCCGGTCGATGAAAATCGACGCGGAGTCCATCCGCTCGCGTTTTCCCAATATCATTTACGCCACGGGTAGCGGTGTCGGCCAGAACGGCCCTGAGAAAGAGAAGGGCGGCTATGACGCCATCACCTTCTGGGCGCGAGGCGGTGTCTCGTCCTCGCTCACCGAGTGGGATGCGGACCATCCCGTGGGACCGCCCGGACCGGCCTTTGGCGACACGCTGTCGGGTTCCATGCTGGCGGGCGGTATCTGCGCCGCGCTGGTGAAGCGGGGCCGGACCGGCGAGGGTAGCGAAGTGGACGTCTCGCTGCTCGGCACGGCGATGTGGTCGATGCAGCGCTATATCTGCCAGGCGACAGCGGACAACATCGACCGCTTCCCGCGGCCTGAACCGGGCAAGCCCCACAATGTGCTGGTCAGCAACTACCGCACGAGCGACGGGCGTTTCCTTGCACTCTGCATGCTGCAGGCCGACAAATACTGGGCGCCGCTGTGCGAAGTGGCAGGTCGTCCTGATCTTGCCGCCGATCCGCGCTTTGTCGATGCCGCGGCCCGGCGGGACAACCTTGATGCCTGCTATGCCGAATTGAAGGCGCTGTTCGGTTCCAAAACCCTGGCGGAATGGCGCGAGATCCTGGCGCGGCAGGAAGGCCAGTGGGACGTGGTCCAGAACGTCGGCGACATGAAGGACGACGTGCAGGTGCAGGCCAACGCCTACATCCAGACGGTGGACTACGGTGACGGCACGACGATTCCGATGGTCAGCGTACCGCACCAGTTTGATGGCAAGCCCATGCCTGCCCGCCGCTCGCCCGAACTCGGCGCGGACAGTGACGCGGTGCTGGAGAGCCTTGGCTACAGCGAGGATGAGATCATCGATCTCAAGGTGCAGGGCGTGGTGTTTTGAGCGCTGCCAGGAAGCTCCCCGCGTTGGAGCCGGACAGCGCTTTCTTCTGGAGGTCGGGCGAGGATGGGCGCCTGCGCATCCAGCGCTGCTCCCATTGTCGCAAATGGCAGCACCCGCCGTTTCCGCGCTGCACCTCGTGTGGCAGTGAGGCCGTTGCGCCAGAGGTCGTGTCGGGCCGGGGCCGCGTGGCGGCTTATACGATCAATTACGAACCCTGGGTTCCGGGCCTTGAGGTTCCGTTTGTCTTCGCCTCGGTCGAACTTGCAGAGCAGGCGGAACTTTACGTCTTCACCAACATCCTGGCCCCCGTGGACAGCGTGCGGATCGGCATGCCGGTGAGCGTATCGTTCGAGCAGCAGGAAGACGTATGGCTGCCGATGTTCAGCCCGTCGGAGCGCGTCGATGTTTGACCAGCGCATCGAGCAATACGCCTGCATCACCGGGGCCGCGCAGTCCGAAGTTGGGCGGCCTTCCACCCGCTCTGCCTTGCAGCTTACCGCCGACGCCTGCCTTGCCGCCGTTGCCGACGCTGGGCTGAAGATATCCGACATCGACGGCATCGCGACCTATCCCGGCAAGTCGAGCGAAGGCGGCGGTATTGCCCCCGTCGGCACGGCAGAGGCGGCGGCAGTGCTGGGCATCCAGCCGCGCTGGGTGCTGTCGTCGGGTGAGGGCTTCTCGCACCTGTCGCCGCTGTTTCACGGCATCATGGCCATCGCCAGCGGACTTGCCCGCCACGTCATCATCTATCGCACGGTTGCGCAAGCGACGGCGCGCATGGCGTCCCGGCAGTCCACTCTCATGTCGGGCCTGCGCGGATCGCGGGTGGACGGCAACAACGCCTGGACAGTGCCCTTCAACGCCCATTCGCCCATCAACACTTTCGCGCTCTATGCTCAGGCGTACTTCGACAAGTATGGCGCGACGCCGGAGCAGCTTGGCGAGATTGCCGTGAATGGTCGCAAGAACGCGGCGCATAATCCCAATGCGGTCTATCAAAAGCCGCTGACGCTGGAGGACTATCTGGCATCGCGCGTGATCTCCTCGCCGCTGCGCCTCTACGACTGCGACAGTCATATCGATGGCGCGACCGCCATCGTCCTTTCCCATCGCGATGCGGCAAAGGACCTGAAGAACCCGCCGCTCCATATCGAGGCCATCGGCATGGCGATGGGCGGGTTGTGGACGGGCCAGTTCCGCGGCGACTTCACTACGATAGAGGCTGACCGTGCGGGCGACATGCTGTGGAACCGCACGGACATGAGGCCCAAGGACCTCGACTGCGCGCAGATCTACGACGGTTTTTCGATCCACGTGTGGCTCTGGATGGAGGCCATAAAGCTGGTCGGCCCGGGTGAGGCTGCTGCCTTCGTCGAGGGAGGCAAGCGCATCGCCATCGACGGCGAACTGCCGATCAACACCGGGGGCGGGCAGCTCTCTGCGGGGCGGTTCCACGGATATGGACACAGCTATGAGGCTTGCGTCCAGCTTTGGGGCCGGGGCGGCGGGCGGCAGGTGAAGGACGCAAAGACCTGCCTTGTCACCAACGGCGGATACGGTTTCGGGGCAATGCTGCTGCGGCGGGATTGACCCGCCGGGAACGCAGTTCTAGATCGCGGTAATTCGAAATATGGAATTACTGTAATGTCCCAGGGGTCGCCCAGCGCCCAGCGCGTGATCGCCATTCTCAACTTCTTTGCCGATCATCCGGGGCAGGCGTTTTCCCTGACGGACCTCGTTCGCTCTCTACGACTGAGCCGGGCGACGGCGCATGCGTTCCTGACGACGCTGGCCAATGCCGGCTACCTCTATCGCGCGACTGACAAGACCTATGTGCTTGGCCCTGCGCTGGCCGCGATCGGGCAGGTTGCGAATGAGCACTTCTCGCCGCTGCAGGTCGCCCAGCCTGAAATGCGGCGGCTGGCCGATGAGTATGACGTGGTCTGCTCGGCGGTGTTTCGCGACGGCAAGGACATCGTTGTGCGCGACCGCGCCACCTCCCGGTCCAACCTTGGCTTTACCCTGCCGAGCGGAGGCCGATTGCCGCTGCGCCCACCCTTCGGAGGTATCTTCTTCGCCGCATCGCCTCAGGGGATCGTCGAGCAATGGTTTGAGCGGCTGGACCCGCCGGGCCTGCCCGACCAATGGTCGGTAATGGCGCAGGGCCTGGCCTTCGTGCGCGAAAATGGCTTCCAGTTCACTATCCGCACCATGCGCGAACAGCCGGAGGATATGTCCGCCGACTGGCTCTTCGTCGAACAGGTGGAGGACCGCCCGATCCTGCTGGCGACCAGCATTGACCGCGACGCGAATTACCAACTCGCTTCAGTCACTGCGCCGGTGTTCGGCCCGCAGGACAAGGTGGCGTTCGTGCTGGCGCTGGTGGGCTTCAACGCGGTCTATGGCGGCGAGAAGGTCGCTGCCATTGGCCAGCAACTGCGTGAAGCGGCGGGACGAATTTCGGAATTTCTTGGGGGCCGCAAAGCGCCGTAATGTCATTTCGCCCGCCGGGGAGGCGATTGGCATGGCAAAACCCATCAGGAAGAAAGGCGCGCGGTATTATCCGGCCAATTGGCTGTTCAGCTGTTTGCCAGCGCGGATGCCCTGGCCGACATTCAGAGCCGCCAGTCCTTCGTCTCGGACAGGAAGCTGAAGCTGCGCTTGGGCTGGCGGAATTCGAGGTTTTCAGTCCAAAAGCGGACTGTCCGGACCCGCCAACATTGCGGACATAAATTGTCGAGCTACACCACTCTCATGTGGTCATTTCCAAAGCAGGCTCTGCCGTTCTTTGCTTGCATCGCCTGCGTGCCTGTCGCCATTGGTCTAATGGGGGCTTGGCAGGAGGGTCTCGGCTTTTTCCTCTTTGTAGTAGGCGTTCCGCTCACGCTCCTGACACTGTTGATCGGAGCTTTCGTTTGGCTTGCTCGCGGCATCAGATTTTCTCAGGAACTTACAGCTAGGCGAGACAAGGTCATCGCTGTCTGTGCATCGCCCGTGCTCTTCACTGCTGTAGTGTTGGCCTCATGGCCACTGCTCACAACTGGAAGCTATGTGGGGACAATGTCACGGTTATTCGTCAACCATAACCACTACGAAGCGATCATCGCGAAGGCACGGAGAAATCCCACACCATCGTGGTTTGAAGAAGATGGCGGTGTTACTTACTCTGTGGATGTTGGCCCGCCAATTCGAGTTGCTTTCAATCCGGCCGGTTTCCTCGATAATTGGTCGGGCATCATCTACGACCCCACCGGCGATGTCATGCAGGCCAACGGCTTTGACCCGGTGACGGGAAAGTTCTTTGCCCCCGACCGGGTGACCAAGCTCTTTGATGGAGACTTGGTGAATTGTCGCCATCTGTGGGGAAACTACTACGATTGTTCCTTCACCTGATCCCCGCTAACCCCAACATTCCGGTCATTCAACAAACTTAGCCCGCTCATCAAAAGCTGCCGGTCTTTTGCGTTCGCACCTCAATGCAGTCTGACCGCTACCGATACCGCAGCCTGTCGCGGTTCAATTCGCCGACGCTTTTCACGCCCATCAGCTTCATGCCGCGCTCGATCTCGTCCTTGAGGAGGCCGATGGCGCGTTCGACGCCTTCCTGTCCTGCAGCCGCCAGCGCGTAGAGGTAAAGCCTGCCGCCCGAGGCGCAGTTTGCGCCTGCTGCCAGTGCTTTCAGGACGTGGGTGCCGCGCCGCACGCCGCCGTCGCAGATGATCTCTATCTGCCCACCGACCGCATCGACGATTTCCGGCAACTGGTCGAAGGGAGAGCGGCTGCCGTCAAGCTGGCGGCCGCCATGGTTGGAAATCATGATGGCATCGGCGCCCATCGCCACTGCGCGCCTGGCGTCGGCGACGCTCATTACGCCCTTCAGGCAGAAGGTGCCCCCCCAGTCGTCCCGGATCTGCTCAGCCGCTTTCCAGTCCATCGAGGGGTCGAGCATGGTGTTGAAATAGCTGGCGATGGAAACTGCCTCTCCGGTGCCTTCTGCGACATGGGTGTCGAGGTTGGGGAGGGCGAACTTTTCCCGGAACACATAGTCCAGCGCCCAGCGCGGCTTCATCGCATAGGACAGCGCCGACGATGGCGTGAAGCGCGGGGGCGAGGTGAAGCCGCTGCGCGCGCAGCGTTCGCGCTTGCCCGAAACGATGGTGTCGACCGTCAGGGCCACGGCGTCGAACTTCGCCGCCTTGCAGCGCTCGATCATCGAGCGGTTCAGCCCCTTGTCCTTGTGGTAATAGAACTGGAACAGCTTGGGCGTGGAGACCATCGCGCCCACTTCCTCGATGCTGACCGTGGCAAGGCTGGATATGCCGAACCACAGCCCGAACTTCTCCGCCGCTCGGGCAACGGCGCGCTCTCCCTGCCAATGGAACACGCGCTGGAGCGCCGTGGGCGAAAGGATCAGCGGCAGTGCGCTCTTGCGGCCAAGGATGGTGACGGACGTGTCGATCACGTCTGTTCCCGCCAGCACGTCCGGCACAAGGTCGCAGTCGGCATAGGCTGCCGTGTTGCGTGCCTTGGTCAGCTCGTCATCGGCGGCGCCGTCGATATAGTCGAACACGGGCCACGGCAGGCGGTGCTTCGCAAGCCTGCGGAAATCGTCGATATTATGGCAGTCGGACAGTTGCATGGCCGCGGACCTAGCCCAGCGGTCCGAGGGTGGCAATTATCGCCGCATGTCGGCGAAGGTGTCGCAATCGTCCTCGTTACCGGTTTCCAGCCCCTTGCGCAGCCACTGCATCCGCTGCTCGCTGGTGCCGTGGGTGAAAGCCGCCTCGACCGGGCGCTGTCCGGCATTGCGCATCAGGGTATCGTCGCCGATGGAATGGGCCGCGTTCAGCCCTTCCTCGATATCGCCGGGTTCGATGCGGTCCTTGTTATGCGCGGCCCAGACGCCGGCATAGCAATCGGCCTGCAGTTCCATCTTCACCTGCAGGGCATTGGCCTGCGACGGGTGTTGCTGTTGCAGGCTGCGGACCTGATCCGACAGGCCGGTCAATGTCTGGACGTGATGCCCATATTCATGCGCCATGACATAGGCGCGGGCAAAGTCGCCCTGTGCGCCCAGTTGCTTGTCCATCTCGTTGTAGAAGTCGGTGTCGATGTAGATGCCGTTGTCGCTGGGGCAATAGAACGGACCCATCGCGCTTTGCGCCGCGCCGCAGCCGGATTGGCCCTGCTGCGAATAGAACACCAGCTTGGGCTGGGAAAAGTCAGCCCCGGCCCGCTTGAAAATCGGCGCCCAAGTCTCGTTCAATGAGGCCATGTGGGCGCAGCTTTCCTTGCTGAACTCGTTGACGTTGCAGCTTTCCACTGCCGTTTGCGCGCCGCCCGGCAGGGCCTGTGGCTGCTGCGTCGTGTCCTGGACCTCCTGCATCCCGCCCAGCATCTGCGCCGGATCAACCCCGAAGACGAGTGCGGCGATCAGGGCGATGATGATCGACCCGCAGCCGACCTTGCCGCCGCGACCCATGGGGAAGCGTCCGCCGCGCTGGTCTTCGACGTTGATGGAGTTGGGGTCGAATTCATTGAGCCGCATCGCCAATCTCCTCGCCCGTGACTTGCCGCCACCCGCCCGATTAGGTCAAAACAAGATTAGCCCAGGCAGTTCCGGAGTCGAGCATGTTTCTGAAAAACCGTCGCGCACTTGTCACCGGATCCACCTCTGGCATCGGCCTTGCCATCGCTCGCGCGCTGACGAAGGAGGGGGCACAGGTGGTGCTCACCGGTTTTGGTGAGCCGGACGCGATCAAGGCACTCTGCGGCGAATTGGGAGCGATCCATGTGCCGGGCGACCTGTCCCGCCGCGAGGGGGTTGAGGCCGTGATGGCCGGGGCAGGCGAAGTCGATATCCTCGTCAACAATGCGGGCATGCAATATGTCGCGCCGGTCGAGGAGTTCCCCGTCGACAAGTGGGACACGATCATCGCGCTCAACCTGACGGCGGCCTTCGATACCAGCCGCCTCGCCGTGCCGCACATGAAGCGGGGCGGCTGGGGGCGGATCATCAATATCGCCTCTGCCCACTCGCTTACCGCATCGCCGTTCAAGTCGGCCTATGTGTCGGCCAAACATGGACTGGCAGGACTAACCAAGACTCTCGCGCTCGAACTGGCGACCAGCAACGTCACGGCCAACTGCATCAGCCCCGGCTATGTCTGGACGCCGCTGGTCGAAAACCAGATCCCCGACACGATGAAGGCGCGGGGCATGACGCGCGAGCAGGTGATCGAGGACGTGATGCTGGTCAGGCAGCCGACGCGCAAGTTCGTGCAGCCCGCGGATATAGGCGCAATGGCGGTTTTCCTCTGCCGGGAAGAGGCGTCGAATATCAACGGCAGCAACATCAGCATGGATGGCGGCTGGACCGCAGAATAGCGTCACTTTTTCCATCGCATTCAGCTTGCCGACAGCAGAGGTTCCTGTAGTTTGATGCGATGAACTGGGGCAGGGCGACGCCAAAGCGACTAACATGTCTTCTGGCGGGTCTAATGCTGGCCTGGCCGGGCATCGCCGATTCCGCGCCCCAGGACAGCGCCCTCGAAGCCCAATTGCGCGCCCATATCGATGAATTGGCCAGCGACGCCTATGAAGGGCGGGAACCGGGCACTGCGGGTGAGGCAAAAACGCTGCGCTATCTGGGGCGACAATGGTTCGATATCGGGCTTGTCTCTGGAACCAACATTCCGGGGAGCGACTGGTTTGTCCCGGTAACGCTGGTCGCGCGGGAGCCTGCCGGTTCGGTCAGCCAGTTTTCGCGCAAGGGGCGGCGGCTTCCCCTTCCCAGTGGTGAGGCGCTGATGCTCACCTCGGGCAATCGCAGCCTTGTCCGCAATGCGCCGATCCTGTTCGTGGGCAGCCGTGGCCAGGTGCCGCCGCGCAATGAGCTGGCGGGCCGCGTCGCGCTGTTGCTCGACGATGGCATCGACAACAGCGACCGCCAGAACGCACTGCTTGAGGCCGGCGCCTCGGCAGTTCTCACCGTGCTGAACGGCGATCGGTCGCTTGAAAACGTCGCGGCGCGCCGCCGCCGCTCTGGCTATGCGCTGGCAGGCGAAGCCGTGGGCGGCGATCTTGAGGGCTTCATCACCGCCACCGGCTTTGGCAAGCTGCTTTCCGGCACCGGTACGACGCTGGCGTCATTGCAGGAAGAGGCGGCCAAGCCCGGTTTTGCGCCCCGCGTGCTGGACATGACGGCATCGCTGGAAGCAACCACGCGCGAAACGACCATTCACACCCATAACGTCATCGGCAAGATTCCGGGACGGCGGCCTGAAACGGGGGCAGTTCTCTTCGTCGCCCATTGGGACGCCTTCGGGGTTTGCGCTGAGCCGCCCGCCGAAGACCTGATCTGCAATGGCGCCATCGACAACGCCAGCGGCGTCGCGGCATTGACCGAAATCGCGCGGCGCCTGGTTCGCGTGCCGCAGATGGACCGCGACATCTATTTCCTGGCCACCACTGGCGAGGAACTGGGGCTGATGGGGGCATACGCCTTTGCGGAAAATCCGCCCATCCCGCTGACCCAGTTTGTCGCCGCTTTCAACATCGACAGCATCGCTCTGGCGCCCGCCGGATCGCCGCTGGCCATCGTCGGCAAAGGCATGACCCCGCTGGACAATGCGATCGCCAAGGTTGCCAAACAGCAGCGGCGCAAGATCGTCCAAAACGATGCGGCCAACGCCTATGTACGCCGGCAAGATGGCTGGGCGCTGCTGCAACATGACGTGCCGACGGTGATGGTCTCGGGCGCCTATTCCGACATTGCGCGTGTCGAGAAGTTCTTCGACGGTGACTACCACCGCCCCAGCGACGACACCCACAAACCCATCGTGTTGAGCGGGGCGGCAGAGGACGTTTTGTTCCATGTAGCGCTGGGCCGCTATTTCGCGGATGCAAGGAAAGTGCCCACTCCGGCCAAATGAGGAATTTGAATCATTTCCATCTCACGATGGATGCGGCACCGGCCCACTCCCCCACCCGGCCACCCAGAGCATACCATCTCGTTGGGTGGCCGGGTGGGGGAGTGGGCCGGTGCCGCTCAGCACAGCTGAAACAGACTCTAGCACTTCAGCGATTGCTTGATTACATGGGCCGCCACGAATCGAACCAAAAGGTATAGTGGCACCCATGGACATCCCTCTCGGCCTGACTTTCGACGATGTCCTCCTGCGTCCGGCCGAGAGCGACATCCTTCCCAGCACTGCTGACACCCGCACGCGCCTGACGCGAGAGATCGCGCTGAACATACCGATCATGTCGTCGGCGATGGATACCGTGACCGAAGCGGATATGGCGATCGTCATGGCGCAGATGGGCGGCATCGGCGTGCTGCACCGTAACCTGTCCGTCGAAGAACAGTGCGCCGCAGTCCGTGCGGTCAAGCGGTTCGAGAGCGGCATGGTGGTCAATCCCATCACTATCGCGCCGGAAGCGAGCCTGGGCGAAGCGCAGGCCATTATGAAGGCGAACCGCATCAGCGGCATCCCCGTGGTAGAGGCCAACGGCAAGCTTGTCGGCATCCTTACCAACCGCGACGTGCGCTTTGCCGCCAATCCGGCCCAGCCGGTGCGCGAACTCATGACGCATGAGAACCTCGCCACGGTGAAGCTTGGCACCAGCGGCGACGAGGCGCGCCGCCTGCTGCACCAGCGCCGGATCGAAAAGCTGCTGGTGGTGGACGACGCCTTCCACTGCATCGGGCTCATCACCGTCAAGGACATTGAAAAGGCAGTGACCTTCCCCGACGCAACCAAGGACCCTGCTGGGCGTCTGCGCGTTGCGGCCGCCACAACCGTGGGCGACAAGGGCTTTGAACGCACCGAGGCGCTGCTTGCCGCCGAATGCGATGTTATCGTGATCGACACCGCCCACGGCCACAACCGCGACGTCGCCCGCGCTGTCGAACGGGTGAAGAAGCTGTCGAATGCGGCACAGGTAATCGCCGGGAACGTCGCCACGGCAGAGGCTACACGCGCCCTGATCGATGCGGGTGCGGACTGCGTGAAGGTGGGTATCGGCCCCGGCTCTATCTGCACCACGCGCATCGTCGCGGGCGTCGGCGTGCCGCAGCTTACCGCTATCATGGATGCCGCCAGTGAGGCGGAAAAGTCCGGCGTTCCGGTCATCGCCGACGGCGGCCTGCGCACGTCGGGCGATGCCGCCAAGGCGCTTGCCGCCGGGGCCTCGACGATCATGATCGGCTCGATGCTGGCTGGCACCGAGGAAGCTCCGGGCGAGACGTTCCTCTATCAGGGCCGCGCCTACAAGTCGTATCGCGGCATGGGCTCGGTCGGCGCAATGGGCCGCGGCTCGGCAGACCGCTATTTCCAGGGCGACATCAAGGACCAGATGAAGCTGGTGCCCGAAGGCATCGAGGGCCAGGTCGCCTACAAGGGGCCGGCCAAGGATGTGATCCACCAGCTCGTTGGCGGCATCAAGGCGGCAATGGGCTACACCGGGTCGCAGACGATCGACGACCTGCGCACCAAGGCCCAGTTCGTCCGGATCACCAATGCCGGTCTTCGCGAAAGCCATGTCCATGACGTGACGATCACGCGTGAGGCACCGAACTATCCATCCCGGTAAGGACGCCGTGCGGTTGATGCGGTGCCGGGAAAATCCTCCCCGGAACGGGGAGGTGGCAGTCCGCAGGACTGACGGAGGGGTCGAAGCCTCTCTTATGGCGCTGAGCCGGGCGATAGCGTTCGACCCCTCCACCGCCCTTCGGGTCCCCCTCCCCGTTCCGGGGAGGATCGCGTCGTGACGCCCGCAGCGCGGGTCCAGGCAGGGATCGAGGTTCTCGACCTCGTGATAGAGGCGGCGCGTGCCAATGGTGCTCCTGCCGACCGGCTCATCACCGAATGGTTCCGCCCGCGCCGCTTCGCCGGAAGCTCGGATCGCCGCGCGGTGCGGGAACTGGCCTATCGGGCCATCCGTGCCTGCGGCGACGTGCCGGAAAGCGGACGTGCCGCCATGCTTTTGCTGGCCAAGGGCGATCCTGCGCTTGCCGCCTTGTTCGATGGTTCGACTCATGGACCGGCCCCTGTGTTGGCCGATGAACCCGTGGCGCATGCAGGCATCGCTCCGCATTGGCTGGAGCAGCGGCTCGCGGCCTCAGGCATTACCGGCGATGAAGCCGCCGCCCTGCTGGAACGCGCGCCGCTGGACCTTCGGGTCAACACGCTGAAGGCCGAACGCGGCTCCATCGCACTGCCCGTAGAGGCCGTGACCACCGCTGCGCCGCAGGGCCTGCGCCTCACGGCTCCCGCCACGGTCGAGCAATGGCCGGCGTGGAACGATGGGCTGGTGGAGGTGCAGGATACCGGCTCGCAGATCGCCTGCATGGCCGTTGATGCAAGGCCGGGGATGACGGTCGTCGATCTTTGCGCCGGGGCCGGAGGCAAGACGCTGGCGCTTGCCGCGGCCATGGAAAATCGCGGAACGCTGCTGGCCTCCGATTCCGATCGTCCGCGCCTTTCACGCCTTTTGCCACGCGCCGGGCGGGCAGGGGTGACAATCGCCGAGACCTTGCTGCTCAATCCGGGACGTGAGGCAGAGGGGCTGGCATCGTGGCAGGGCAAGGCCGATGCCGTGCTGGTCGATGCGCCGTGTTCGGGCACCGGCACCTGGCGGCGCAACCCGGAGGCTCGTTGGCGACTCACCGAAAAGGAGCTTGCTCGCCTCGCCGTTCTTCAGGCGCGGTTGCTGGACGTGGCGGCTGGGCTGGTAAAGCCCGGCGGCCGGCTGGTGTTCGTCACTTGCTCGCTGCTCGACGAAGAGGGCAGGGGACAGGCCGATGCCTTTCTTGCGCGTCACCCCGGCTGGCGGGCAGAACTGCCGCAGCTACCTGCAGGAAGGCCCCACGGAGCAGGCACCCGGCTTACGCCGTTCAATGACGGGACGGACGGGTTTTTCATCGCCTGTCTAGTTTCTCCATGATAGCATCCGCAGATATGTCCATGTCGCGATCTACAATCCTGCACCGATCGCCGCGCGGGCTTGGAGAACAGTTGATGCGTTACATGCCGGCCGCCCTGGCCCTCTCGCTATTGGCAACCGTTTCGGCGAGCGTGATCCATTCCGCACCGGCGCCGGCCATGGATCCTCGCGCCACCGAACTGGTTGCCGAGGGGCACCGCAACCTTGCGGCTGGCAAGCTTGACGCTGCGATAGACGCCTATGAAGCGGCGCTCACGGTGCAGCCCGGCAGCGCGGCGATCCTGCTCAACCTTGCAGAAGCCACCCGGCGGCAGGGCATGCAGGGCAAGGCGCTGCATTACTACCGCGACGCGCTTGACGCCGATCCGGTCAATCTGGCGGCTATTGCAGGTGAGGGTGAGGCGCTTGTCGAAAAGGGCGCCGTGGAAAAGGCACGGCGCAATCTCTCGCGGCTGGAAGGGCTTTGCGGGCAGAATTGCGATGAGACGCGCCAGCTTTCGGCCGCGATTGCCCGCGGGCCTCTCCCGCGCGTGTTGACCGCAGAGGCCGTAACGCCGGCGCCGGTCGTTTCCGAGAATTGATCGGCGCGGGTAGCAATCAGATTAACTGGCGGAATTCTTCCAGCACCGCCTGATAGACCCGGCGCTTGAACGGCACGATCAGTTCCGGAAGCAGTTCCGGATCGATCCATTTCCAGTCGCAGAATTCGGCCGGTTTATGCGCGTCGAGCCGAACGTCGGCATCGCTGCCCGTGAACCGGGCGAGCAGCCAATGCTGCCGCTGGCCGCGGAACTTGCCCTTCCACAGCCTGCCCATCAGTTCTTCCGGCAAGTCGTAGAGCAGCTCCTCACGGGTCTGGGCCAGCACCGTCAGGTTGGCTTCCGCCACGCCGGTTTCCTCATAGAGCTCTCGCAGCGCTGCGGCTCGCAGTTCCTCGCCATCGTCGATCCCGCCCTGCGGCATCTGCCAGAAATCGCCCTCACGATTGTCGATCCGCTTGCCGACAAAGGCCTGGCCCTGACGGTTTACCAGCATGACGCCGACGCAGGGGCGGTAGGGCAGGATGGCCGGATCGATCATATTCGGTGCGTTCCTTTGGCAAAGAAGCGTGAAAGTTCAGGCACTGGGCATCTTTTGGGGCACAATGCGACAGCTCGTGCATTAAGCCTATGGTTCATGCTTGACTAGCGGCCGATACAAGCGCTTGCCTCATTCTACAGTTTCGCGCCTGACAGTTTTTCTGAATTGTGCCGTCAGGCCCCCGGGCATAGGGCGAGGCGCAAGATGGCGTTCCGCCAGCAGAGGAATGAGATGGCAACTATCCTGGATGAAGCCGAAGCCGCGTCTAGCGCAAACGGCAATCCCGTACCCGAAGCAGTCGTAGTCCGTTTTGCCGGTGACTCCGGCGACGGCATGCAGCTGACGGGCGGGCAGTTCACGCTTTCCACCGCTCTTGCCGGTAATGATCTTGCGACCTTCCCGGACTTCCCGGCGGAAATCCGCGCGCCGCAGGGCACGCTGTTCGGCGTCTCCGCGTTCCAGATCAACTTCGGCTCGACCGACATCACCACGGCCGGTGACGCGCCTGACGTGCTGGTCGCCATGAACCCGGCAGCGCTGAAGACCAACGTCCCGGCGCTCAAGCAGGGCGGCCTGATCATCGCCGACACGGGTGAGTTCACCAAGCGCAACCTCGAAAAGGCGAAGTACGACACCAATCCGCTGGAAGACGGCAGCCTTGCCAAGTGGCAACTGCTGGCCTTCGACATCAGCGCGTTGACGGTTGAAGCAGTGAAGCCGTTCGGCCTTGGCAACAAGGACGCCCTGCGCTGCAAGAACATGTGGACGCTGGGCCTTGCGCTCTGGATGTTCGACCGTGACCGCGCGCCAATCGTCCAGTGGCTGAAGGACAAGTTCAAGAAGAACGAAGTCCTTGCCGACGCCAACATTGCCGCGCTGAACGCTGGCCATGCTTATGGCGAGACGGCCGAACTGGCAGGCCCGCTCAAGAAGCTGCACCTCGAACCGGTGCCGTCCCCTCCGGGCCTGTACCGCACCGTCACGGGTGCAGAGGCCGTCAGCTTCGGTCTGGTCGCAGGCGCTCAGCTGGCAGAGCTGCCGATGTTCTTCGGCGGCTATCCGATTACGCCTGCCTCCGCGATCCTTCATAACCTTGTGAAGATGAAGGAATTTGGCGTCACGACCTTCCAGGCGGAAGACGAAATCGCCGCGATCTGCGCCGCCATCGGCGCGTCCTATGCCGGTCAGCTTGGCGTGACTTCTTCATCCGGTCCCGGCATCGCGCTGAAGGGTGAGGCGATGGGCCTTGCCATCATGACCGAACTGCCGCTGGTCATCGTCAATTCGCAGCGCGGTGGTCCGTCCACCGGCCTGCCGACCAAGACGGAGCAGTCGGACCTTTATCAGGCGGTCTATGGCCGCAACGGCGACGCGCCGATGCCGGTCATCGCCGCCCGCTCGCCCGCCGACGCATTCGATTGCGCGATTGAGGCGTGCCGCATCGCCGTGCAGTACATGACGCCGGTGATCCTGCTGACCGACGGCTACATCGCCAACGCGGCGGAGCCGTGGAAGGTGCCGGACCCGAAGAACTTCGAGCCGTTCCCGGTCAAGTTCCTCCAGGAAAAGAACGACGGTGACCGCGTCCTGCCCTTCAAGCGCGACGAGCGGGGCGTGCGTCCGTGGATCAAGCCCGGCACGCCCGGCCTGATGCACCGCATCGGCGGCATTGAGAAGGCCATCGACACCGGTAACATCGACTATTCGCCCCATGTCCACCAGATCCAGACCGACGCCCGCAAGAGCAAGGTCGATGGCGTGGCTGAGACCATCCCGGCGCAAGAAGTCTGCCTTGGCAACACTTCCGGCAAGCTGGCGGTGGTCGGCTGGGGCTCTACCTTCGGTCCGATCCATCAGGCCGTGAAGCGCGCCCGCGCCCGGGGTGTGGACGTCAGCCACATCCACGTGCGTCATATCTGGCCGATGCCGAAGAACCTTGGCGAACTGCTCAAGGGCTTTGACAACGTGCTGGTGCCAGAGATGAACACCGGCCAGTTCAAGACCGTGCTGCGCGATCAATACCTGGTCGATGCCCGTCCGCTCACCAAGACGAGCGGCCAACCCTTCACCATTGCCGAGATAGAGGCCGCCATCGGCACCTATTTCGACAATATTCCGGGCAACGAAGGCGGCGAGGTTGATGCCGACGCCACCCAGCTTCCCAGCATCAAGGCGGTGAACCCATGAATGACATGACCCCCATCCAGACGACCCTGAAAGACTGGGAGTCGGATCAGGAAGTTCGCTGGTGCCCCGGCTGCGGCGACTATGCCATCCTCAAGGCGGTGCAGCGCACCCTGCCGGAAATCGGTGCGGACCCGGCGAAGACCGTGTTCGTTTCGGGCATCGGCTGCTCCAGCCGCTTCCCTTACTACGTCGAAAGCTATGGCTTCCACACCATACATGGCCGCGCGCCTGCCTTTGCGACGGGGATCAAGCTCGCCAATCCTGAGCTCGATATCTGGCTGGTGACGGGCGACGGCGACGGCATGTCCATCGGCGGCAACCACACGATGCACCTGCTGCGGCGTAACCTGAACTGCCAGATCCTGTTGTTCAACAACGAGATCTACGGCCTGACCAAGGGGCAGTATTCGCCGACCAGCCGCGTCGGCACGCCCAGCCCGTCGACCCCCGGCGGCTCGGTCGATCGTCCCGCGCAGCCGGCGGCATTTGCCCTGGGTTCGGGCGCGCGCTTTGTTGCTCGCGGTTTCGACGTGTCGAAGGAACTGACCTCGGTGCTCAAGGCGGCCCATGCCCACAAGGGCGCGGCTTTCGTCGAAATCTTCCAGAACTGCATCGTCTACAACAAGGATCGGTTCGAGGACTTCGCTGCCCCCAAGGGAGCCGAAGGCAACCAGCTCTGGCTGAAGAACGGCGAGCCCATGCTGTTCGGCAGCGAAAAGAGCGGCGGCGTGAAGGGCATCAAGCTCAACGTCGAGAGCCTGCACCTTGAGGTTGTCGATGTGGCGGATGGCGATTGGCAGGCTGCGGGCGTGATCGTCCACGACGTCACCAACCGCGCGATCGCCCACATGCTCGTCGAAATGCCCTTTGGCCCGTTCCCGATGGCCTTGGGCGTTCTCTACGACGATCCGCGTCCGACCTACGAGGAAGCGGTTCTCGGACAGGATGCCAAGTCCAACGAAGGCAAGGTTCCGGACCTCGGCAAGATGCTGTCCAAGGGCCAGACCTGGACCGTCGAAGACTGATATTACTGCGCCGGGGCAAAGAGTTGCCCCGGCGCTCCATCCTCGGCATATTGACAGAATGAACGCACAAGCGCCGACAAGGGGAGCGGAGCTGGTAGCGGGTGGACGCAAGATTGGCGTCGGCCCGGGATGGCTCGCGCGCCTGTGGTCGGGTGGAATCAACGCCATTGTCGACCGTGTCGACGCCGGGCTTGAGCGCGGTGCCATCCAGGCAACCTTGCCCGATGGAACGACGCGGCTGCTGGGCGGGCGCCAGGATGGCTTCACCTGCGATGTCCGGTTGAACAGCCCGCGCGCCTTGCTCAGGCTGGCAACAGGCGGCTCTGTGGGCTGGTATCAGGCGTGGGAAGCGGGCGAGTGGGAAAGCCGCGATCCCGTGGCGCTCTTTGCCCTATTCATGGACAATGGCCGTTCACTCGGCAACGCCGCGCGCGCGCGCGGGCCGTGGCGGATCGCCGCGCGGATGGGGCACTGGCTGAAGCGCAACACGCGCTCGGGATCGCTGCGCAACATCCACGCACACTACGACCTTGGAAACGACTTTTACGCGGCCTGGCTTGATCCCACGCTGAACTATTCCAGCGCGATCTTTGGTGGCGAGGCTTTGCCTCTGGAAGCAGCGCAGCATCGCAAGCTGGACGAGATTCTTCGCAGGCTCGCCCTGGCTCCGCAAAGCAGTGTGCTGGAGATCGGCTGCGGCTGGGGCAGTCTTGCCGAGCATATTGCACGGCGGAACGGGGCCTCCGTACGCGCTATCAGCCTGTCTGATGAACAACTCGCCTATGCCCGGCACAGCCGCGACGGCGGGGAGGGGAGCGTCGACTTCGAAAAATGCGACTACCGCGACGTTTCCGGCCAGTTCGACGCTATTGCGAGCGTCGAGATGGTTGAGGCCGTGGGCCGCGCATATTGGCCCGATTTCCTTGATTGCGTTGCCCGCTGCCTGAAACCCGGCGGGCGGGCCGCGCTCCAGTACATCAGCATCGACGACGCAATGTTCGATGCCTATGCCGCCAGCGCGGACTTTATCCAGACCTACGTCTTCCCCGGCGGCATGTTGCTGCGCGAGAGCGAGTTCCGTGAGCTCGCCAAGGCACGCGGACTGTCATGGGAGGAGCAGTCGGACTTCGGGCTGGATTATGCCGAAACCCTGCGCATCTGGCGCGAGAGCTTCGAACGTGCCGTCGAGGAAGGGCGCCTGCCTGCGGGCTTCGACGAACATTTCGTGCGGCTTTGGCGCTATTACCTGATGTACTGCGAAGGCGGCTTCCGCGGTGGCGGAATCAATGTTTCGCAAGTGACCCTGGTGAAAGGGTAGAAGTCTCCGCTCTTTCAAAGGAGGAGGGAGCGGGCGTTGCCACCGCCTATATCGCTTGCACGAGCGATGCGTAGCGCATCGCCACCACCCCTACACCCCTCCTCTGAAGAGGAGGGGGAGTGATTCAGCCCTCCGAGTTGCCGAAGCGTGCGAGCAGGTTGTCGTGCACGATGGGGCTCAGCAACTGGTTGAAGGCGCAGCCGACAAGGCTGTTGTTCCACCACACGACCTCTGCCTGCTGCGATTCCAGTCCGGGCAGCGTGATCCAGCACAGAGTTCCGGGATGCAGCCGGTTGATGGCCGCGCAGGAAAAGCCGGAGATGGACAGGTCGTGCACCACGGTCTGGAAGCCCTTGGCTCCGGACGCGCGCAGCGTCGCGGGGATCGAGATGCGCGTGCGAGGCGCACAGCGGTCCTCTTGTGCCGCGTATGTATAGCGGTCCTGCATGCCGTCAGTCATCGACATTGAAACCCTCCACCCCGCTTGAGCAATGGCGCACTCCGGTGGGCTTGGCCACGCCGAACGTGCAACAGGTGGTCATGGCGACCACCCCTCAAGAATGAGGCAGAGAAGTTGCCGAAGAATTACTGGACAGGGTTAACCGATTCGCGGTGCGGGCTGGTGAATTGTTCACCAAGCAAGGCAACCAGGCGTTCTGCGACCACTTCGGGCGACTTCACCGAAGCGGGATCCTCCCCCGGATAGGCACGTGCCCGCATGGCGGTTCGCGTGGCGCCCGGATTGACTATCGCGACGCGCACCTTGGAAATGTTGCGCATTTCTTGCGCATAGCAATCGAGCAGCACTTCGAAGGCGGCCTTGCTCGCGGCGTAGGCGCCCCAATAGGCGCGCGGGCTCGCCGCGACAGTGCTGGTCAGGCCGACCACACGCGGGTTGTCGCTTTGGCGCAGCATCGGATTGAACGCGGCGATAAGTGCCTGCGTCGCAAGGACATTCGTCGTCAGCGCCTTGTTGAATGAAGGCTGGTCGATGTCGGCAACCGACGTGAGTTGCGGAAGGATGGCGGCGTTGATGACAAGAATGTCGAGCGCCTGCCAGCGTTGGCCGATTGCCGCTGCAAGCCGGGCGATGCCATCGGCCTCGGCAAGATCAAGCGGTGCGATGGTCGCATTGCCGCCAGCGTCGTGAATGCGCTGCTCAATCGCCTCGAGCGCCTTGGTATCGCGGCCCGTCAGGATGACGTGCGCGCCTTCCCGGGCCAGTGCCTCGGCAGTTGCCGCGCCTATCCCCTTGCTCGATCCGGTGACGAGCGCGACCTGTCCTTCGAAAGCCTTCACGCGACTTTTTCGATCGGCAATGAAGGCTGATCGGAACCGATACGGTCAGCAAAGTCGGTCAGGCGAGTCGGATAGTCGCCGGTGAAGCAGGCGTCGCAGTGCTGCGGGCAGCTCTTGTTGCGCTCCTTTTCACCCACGGCGCGATAGAGGCCGTCGATGGAAACGAAGGCAAGGCTGTCGGCCTGGATGAATTCGGCCATCGCAGCCACGTCCATCCGGGCGGCCAGCAGCTTGGACCGTTCCGGCGTATCCACGCCATAGAAGCAGCTGTGCTCGGTCGGTGGGCTGGCTATCCGCATGTGCACTTCGGCAGCGCCGGCATCGCGCATCATCTGCACGATCTTCATCGAGGTGGTGCCACGCACGATGGAATCGTCGATCAGGACGATGCGCTTGCCTTCCACGATGGCGCGGTTGGCATTGTGCTTGCGCTTCACGTCGGCATGGCGGGCGCCATCCGACGGCTGGATGAAGGTGCGGCCGACATAGTGCGAGCGGATGATGCCAAGCTCGAACGGGATGCCGGATTCCTGGGCATAGCCGATGGCCGCAGGCACGCCGCTGTCAGGCACCGGGATCACGAGGTCAGCGTTCGCGGGCGATTCCTTGGCCAGTTCGACGCCGATGTGCTTGCGCACCTCATAGACGGAAAGCCCATCGATCAGCGAATCCGGCCGGCTGAAATAGACGTGCTCGAAGATGCAGGGGCGCGGATTGACGGTGCCAAAGGGCCTGTGGCTGGAGATGATGCCCTTGTGATCGACCTGCACCAGTTCGCCAGGTTCGACCTCGCGGATCAGTTCGGCGCCTACAACGTCGAGTGCGACGCTCTCGCTCGCAAAGACGATGGCATCGCCGATGCGGCCCATCACCAGCGGCCGGATGCCCAATGGATCGCGGCAGGCGATCATGCCTTCGGAGGTCATGCAGATCAGCGAATAGGCGCCTTCCACAAGCCGCAGCGCATCCACGAAGCGGTCGAGCAGCGTGGGGTAACGGCTGGTCGCGACGAGGTGGATGATGACTTCGGTGTCGGAAGTCGACTGGAAGATCGCGCCCTTGCGGACCAGTTCCCGCTTCAGCGTCGTCGCGTTGGAGATATTGCCGTTGTGCGCGATCGAGAAACCGCCCGAGGCAAGGTCGGCGAAGAGCGGCTGGACATTTCGCAGCCCGGAACCGCCGGTCGTCGAATAACGGACATGGCCCGAAGCCATTGCGCCGGGCAGTTCACCCAGCAGGCCCTCGCTTGAGAATACCTGCGCCACATGGCCGATGCCGCGGCGCGAATAGAACTCCTGTCCATCGAAGCTGGTGATACCAACCGCTTCCTGCCCGCGGTGCTGCAGGGCATGAAGACCAAGGGCAGTCATGGCGGCGGCGTCTTTCGAGCCGATAACGCCAAAGATACCGCATTCCTCGCGCAGCTTGTCGCCGTCGAGGTCGCGGAAAGGATGAGTCATGTTCATAGGAATCGTCCGGGAAGCGCGCGCCAGTCGCCGCGCATTTGGGCCTGATTACCCCTGAAAGCAAGAGGTAGGGATGGGCGGCGGGGGCAGCCGTCCCCGATTATGTGTTTCGCCTACCATGTTCGGGCTTGCGTGAAATGATCGTACCTTCACTGCCCATGCTCGGACATTATCGGATCGCCACGTTTCACTGGCATGTCAGGAAGACGGCGGCATTGGAGCTTCTCGAACACCTTCGCGGTGCTTGCCAGCGGGACTCGCGCCCCCTAAACCCCCCTCACTGACAGGACAGAAACGGGCACCGCTTGATCCTCTCCCCCTTCGAATGGACCATCGCCAAGCGCTATATGCTGCCGGGGCGTGGCGAGGCCTTTATCGCAATGGTTGCGGGCATCAGCCTTGTCGCCGTGATGCTGGGCGTGGCCGCGCTGGTAATCGTCATGAGCGTGATGAACGGCTTTCGCGCCGAACTGCTCGACAAGATTGTCGGCCTCAATGGCCATGCGATCATCCAGGCCTATGGCGGGCGACTGGAAAATTGGCAGCAGGTGCTGAAAGAGGTGCGGGCGACGCCCGGCGTGGTGCGCGCTTCCCCGTTGATCGAACAGCCGCTGCTCACGACCTTCAACGGCAGGGTTGAGGCGATCCTGGTTCGCGGCAACACGGCTGAGGACATTCGCCGCATCGAACCGCAAAAGAAGCTGGGCAATCTTGCCGAACTGCAACCGGGGTCGAACAACATCGCCATCGGTGCGCGGCTGGCGGAAAACCTTGGCGCGCAGGTTGGCGATTCCATCACGATCATCAATCCCATGGGCCGCGCCACTCCCTTCGGCACCGTCCCGCGGCAAATCGCCTACCACGTGTCCGCCATTTTCGAGATCGGCGTCTATGATTACGACAAGGCCTTTGTCGTCATGCCGATGCAGGACGCGCAGACACTGCTGCTGACGGGCGATTCCATCGGCATGATCGAGGTAAAGACCACGAACCCGGATACCGTATCCGAAACGCTGGCCCCGCTGGCGCAGCGACTTGCCGGACAGGCTGTGGTCACCGACTGGAAGACAATCAACGCATCGTTGTTTGAGGCATTGGCGGTTGAACGGGTGGCGATGTTCGTCGTGCTGTCGATCATAGTGCTGGTGGCGGTATTCAACATCCTGTCGTCGCTCATCATGCTGGTGCGGGCAAAGACGCGCGACATCGCCATCATGCGGACCATGGGCGCCACGCGGCGCTCGCTGGCGCGCATCTTCGTCACCGCCGGGTTTATCATTGGCGCGATGGGGACCGTCGCCGGGCTGCTGCTGGGCTTCGTTTTCCTCTATTTCCGCCAGCCGATCGTCCATGCGGTCGAGATCCTCACGGGGCAGAACCTGTGGGATCCTTCAATCCGCTTCCTGACCGAATTGCCCAGCAGGACCGATCCCGCCGAAGTGCTGACCATCAGCGTGATGGCCTTGCTCTTCAGCTTCCTTGCGACGCTCTATCCTTCCTACAAGGCTGCGAGCACCGATCCCGTGCAGGTTCTGCGTTATGAGTGAGACAGGCTCTCCCGTCGTCCGTATCGAGGGCTTGACCCGCAGCTTCGAACAGGGCGGCGTGCGTATCGATGTGCTGCGCGGCGTGAACCTTGAGGTTCGCGCTGGCGAGATCGTGGCGCTGCTGGGCCCGTCAGGTTCGGGCAAGTCGACCATGCTTCAGGCGACCGGTCTGCTTGAGGGCGGCTTTGGTGGCAGCATCGCCATTGCCGGAAAACAGGCAGCGTCGCTGAACGGCGACCAGCGCGCGGAATTGCGGCGCGACCACATCGGCTTCGTCTATCAGTTCCATCACCTTCTGCCCGACTTCTCCGCGCTGGAGAATGTCGTGCTGCCCCAGCTTATCGCCGGCCATGCCCGCGGCGAGAGCGAGGAGCGGGCGCGGGAACTGCTTTCCAGCACAGTGGGATCCGAAGCTTGGAATTCACGTGACTTGAAGTCGCGGC
>JADMIO010792743.1_pt1 | contig 51915 bp, 64 predicted proteins | sample 8958161 | NCBI WGS metagenome assembly JADMIO01 (sample SAMN16585339, study PRJNA669376) | soil metagenome | isolation source: Crop rotation soil | place: USA: Cullars Rotation, Alabama | collected 2011
CTTTCCCCGGCACCGGCGCCGCAACCCTGCGTGCGCTGGGCGCCGCGCTGTCGAACGGACGCGCGCCGGACGGTGCGGAGGCGATGGCCGACGCCGTCGGCCGCTATCGGGCCGCGCTCGACGAGATGCGGCGGCGGCAGCTGACCCGGGCGCTCCCGACGGAAGCAGTCTGGCGGCTGTTCGGGGCCGGGTTCGCCCTCGAGCAGTTCCGGCGCGACCTCGACGATCTCGTCGAGCGCCTGCAGGAGCTCCTGTCCGGAGGGGAGGGGGGCGCAAGCGGATGACGCGCCGCTACCTCGACCAGCGCCTCCGGCTGTCGCTGCTGCGGGCGGTCGACGCCGTCGATGCACACGGCAGCCTGCTCAAGGCATCGGCCGTGCTCGGGGTCACGCAGCCGGCCCTGACCAGGAGCCTGCAGGAGCTCGAGGAGCTGCTGCAAGTCCGGCTGTTCGACCGTCACGCGCGCGGCGTCCGCACGACGCAGGCCGGGCTGGTGTTCGTCCGCACCGCCCGGCGCGTGCTGGCCGAGCTGCGCCGGCTCGACGAGGACCTCGACGGGCTCGCGAGCCCCGGCGGCGGCAGCGTGGCGCTCGGCGCCCTTCCGGTCGCGGCCGCCGGCATCCTGCCGGGCGTGCTGGCCCGGCTCAGGGCGAGCGATCCGGACCTCAGGGTCCGGCTCCAGCAGGGCCGCACCGAGGATCTGATGCCGCTGCTCGCGGCGGGCGAGATCGACCTGATCGTCGGCCGGCTCTACGAGCCGGCGGTCCCGGACCGCTTCGCGCGCGAGGCACTGTGGACCGAGCCGATTTCCGTCCTCGCCCGGAGCCGGCACCCCGTGTTCTCCGGGGCGGTGACGGTCGACGCGCTGCGCCGGTACGAGCTCGTGCTGCCGACCGTAAGCCAGCGGGTCGGGCAGGAGATCGAGCGTCTGCTCGCCCTGCTCGGGCTGCAACCGACCACGTCCCTCCGTTCCAGCTCCTACGGCTTCATCCGCGAGATGCTGCACGCCACCGACCTCATCTCGGTGATGCCGCGGCTGATGATGGTCGGCGACCTGCTGCGCGGCACCCTGAGGGTGGTGCCGCTGCCGATTCCCGCGCCGGACCGGCCGGCCGGGCTGATCCTGCCGCGTGACCGGGCGCTGCCGCCGGCCGGCCGGACCTTCGTCGATTGCTTGCGGGCCTACGTCGGGGAAATCACGGCGCGTGGCCTCACGGATCCGCCCGGCGGTCCCGGCACGCCGAACTATTCGTCTTGAAGTGACACCGCCAAGCGCGCCCGGATGGTCCGACGGTGCGGCGACGGCAGTCCCGCTGCTTGGCAGCGCGCGTGAATCCGTGCGACGAGCTGTCCCAGGGTCGTTCCGGGCCGAGCCTCGGCGATCGCGGCACGCACGATCGTCTCGACTGCATCCGGCAGGATGCGGGTGCCGGCGGGGCGGCCCGGCCGCCGCGGGCGCAGCGCCTCCACGCTGCCCGCCGTCCGATAGAGGCCGATCAGGCGGTACAGCGTCGCGCGGCTGACGCCGAGCTCGCGCGCGACATTGGCCACGTCGGCCATCGTCAAGCGGCCGCGATGACGCCCGAGCAGTTCCCGAATGGCTTGGTGGCGCCGATGTCCCTTGGCCCAGGCGGCCGCCTCGACGCCGGTCTGGCCGTCGCGCCGGTCGTGCTCCATTCCAGTCTCCAGGCAACGACCGTCCCGCGCCGCGGATCGGGCGACCGCGCAGCGGGGCTTCGGGCTCGCTTCAGGGTAGAGGCCGGATGTCGTCCGGCCGCCGCTGGCCTTCTACGCCGGGGCGGGCCGGGGGTCGTATCGCTTGTTCGGCGCCATCTATGACCGGAGATTATACCAGGCTGCGGACGCCTAGATGTCCTCGAGGTAGCGCTGGCCGGCGACGAGGCGGACGAGCCGCGCCTGTGCATCTGCCGCCGAGGTGCTTGCCATCGAGAAGAAGACCTGAGCGCGCAGCCAAAAGGAAAACCCGCAGGGCGGACCATGCGGGGTTCGAAAACGCGCGCTGGTAAGTGAGGTCCTCGGCATGAGTGCTTTTCGGAAGTTCGACCCGCGCTCTTTCAGGGAACTCGGGTGGCCTCGCTGAAGCCGCAAAAGTTGCTAAACCCGCTAAACCGGCGGCACGGACCCGAGCTTTAGCGGTTTTAGCAAGTTTAGCAGCCACAGCTCTCAATCCGCCACCGGGGAGACGAATCCGGACGGGCGTGTGAGCGTTACCATATAAGAAATCCCGGCAGGAGCCTCTCATGGGACCGGGGATAGTCTGAAAACGCGCATTGATGGTCGGCGGCACATGGAAGACGAGCGCGAACCTGTAAATACAGGAGAAAAACAGGATGGTCGGTTCAAGCCACGCCAATCCGGGAACCCGAACGGCCGTCCTCGAGGCGCGCGGAACAGAACCACGCAGGCGGTGGAGGCTCTCTTCGACGGCGAGGCCGAGACGATCACCCGCAAGGCGATCGAGCTCGCCAAGGGCGGCGACATGGCTGCCTTGAGATTGTGCCTTGACCGCATCTGCGCGCCGCGGCGCGACCGGCCTGTGTCCTTCACGCTGCCCGCGATCGAGACCGTGGCCGATCTAACGAAGGCTTCCGCAGCGCTTCTGGAAGCGGTCGCGTCGGGCGAGCTGACACCTTCCGAAGCCGTCGCGCTCGGCAAGCTGGTCGAGGCGCATGTGAAGGCGATCGAGGCAACGGAGTTTCAGCGGCGGCTCGAGTATCTGGAGCAGGTGACCACTCGATGAACCGCGCCTTCGACACGCGCCTACGTCGCCTGGAGCGCAAGGCGCCGGACCCGGTCGAGGCGGCGCTCAACGCGCTTTCGGAGGAGGACCTGGACACTGCCAAATCTGCCGTCCGTGCGGCGATCGAGGCGAAGCGGCATGGAGGATCCGGGGTCGATATGTCCCTGCTGCCGGAAACCGTACAGCACCTGTTTCGAGCCTGGGCCGAGCATTCGAGATTGCGCGGTGGCTATCGTCCGCAGCTTTGAGAGGCCCCCTGCCAGACTCGCGAAGCGCGGGTTCGCATGGGCGGTAGCGGACGATCAACTGTCTAGGGCGGGCTGACGCTCAGAGGGTGTACTGACCCACGGTCCGGATCAGGAGCGATGGTTTGCAAGCTTCGCACCGAACCGGTCGGTGGCTGCTCGAAGCGGATCATCGGCGAAGTGGGCGTAGCGTTTCGTCGTGGATGCCTGTGTGTGTCCGAGGAGCCGCCCCACGATCTCCAGGCTCAGCCCGCTCGAAACGAGATGCGAGGCGTAGGTGTGCCGGTTGTCGTGCAGCCGGTAGGCCCGAATGCCTGTCTTGCGCAGCACCGAGGCCCAGAATTTCTTGATGTCCTGAAGCGGCTTGCCGGGCACATCACCGGGAAAGAGATACGGCGAGGCGCCATCCTCGGCGAGGAGCGCAGAGACGAGCGCCTGCGCCTCCGCGCTGAGCGGCACGTGCTCCCGCCGCTTCTGCTTCGTGTGGTGGGACGGCTTGGTCCAGACCCCGCGGCCCAGATCAAAGTCGGCCCGCTCCGCTTTGAGCACCTCCCCGAGGCGAGCCCCTGTGAGCAGCTGAAGCCGGACCGCGTTGCTTGCACGCTGGTTGGGGTGCTCGTCGAGCACCCGGCAGAGGCGCCGCAGCTCCTCGTCCGAGAGCCAGCGATCCCGCTTCTCCTCGTCGTAGCGCTGAATCCCTTTCGCCGGGTTGTCCGAGCGCCACTGCCACTGGACCGCAAGGCTGAACATCTTGGACAGGAGCGCCAGCACCCGGTGCCGCCGCTTCGGAGCCAGCCGCGGAGACGCCGAGCACTCCACTGCGGACGTTTCCGCTCGGGATGGTGCTGCAGGCCTGCCCTGACATCGCGGATTATGCTCGGCACGGGATTTCCTCGCGGCAAGACTTCTTGACCGCTGCAGGGGTCGTGCGGACCGCGCTCGGGATTAGCCCGAGCGCCTGGACGGAGGTCTGCGCGGCGATGGGCGAGGAGGCTGCGGCCGTAACGGTTGCGGCGATCCTGCAGAAAGGGGAGGGGATCAAGAGTCCGGGCGGGTACCTGCGAAATCTGACACAGCGCGCGCGAGCGGGTCAGTACTCACTGGGACCGGTGATCATGGCCCTGCTGCGGGTTCGCCGCGTTGGTCGCAAGCGGGCCTGAGGAGGTGCTGCGCCATGCCTGTCTCGCAAGTGCAAAAACTGCGGCTGTCCGCCTGCTGGCGAATGGACGCCTCGGGCGGCAAGAAACTGCCTAGCTTGGCCTTGGTGGCAGCGTTACGACTCTCGTGCCGACCACCGAGGCACGCGGTATGGATGTGCGGCAGCCATGTGGGCAATCTGTGCGCCGGCCTCGTAGCAGACTTCCTTGAGCGCCCGGTACCGGACCGGCTCGGGATCGCTCAGGGGAAGCGGCAGGTCGGCGTCAGCGATCTCACCAAGAACGTATCGGGCCAGCATGCGGCCGAGCGCCGTTCCAGGCGCGATGCCGCGACCGTTGTAGCCGCTGGCCGAGATGACGTTCTTGGCCAGCCGATGGAGCTTCGGCAGCCGGCTCGTGGTCAGTCCGATATTGCCGTACCACTCGTACTCGAACTCGACGCTAGCGAGCTGCGGAAACAGCCTTTGCAGAGCTCGACGGCCCCAGTGCGGGTGAATGAAGCGGCCCAGGCTCCGGAGGGCGCCGACGCTCCCGAAGATCAGCCGACCGTGCTGATCCATGCGGAAGGAGCTGAGAATCTTCTTCGTATCCCAAACGCCCTGTCCCTCGGGAAGAATCGTGCTTCGCAATTTGTCGCCGAGCGGCTTGGTCGCAAGATTGAAGTAGGGCAGAAGCACGAGCTCGGTTCGGATCTGCGGCCAGATGTTGATTGTGTAGGCGTTTGTGGCGACGATCACCCACTTTGCCCGGACGGATCCGCTACCGGTCTGAACCAGCCACGTGCTACCTCCTGCTTTCATGTCGACCACTGGGCTCGAGGTGAAGATTCGAGCTCCAGCCTTGACCGCTGCACTTGCAAGCCCTCGCACATAGGCCAGTGGCTGGATCGTTCCGGCGCGCAGATCGAGGAGCGAGCCTGCGTAGGCGCAGGTTCCAACCCTGCGGGCGGTCTGGGCCGCGTCGAGCAGTTGAACGGGTGCGCTACGAGCCGCCCACTGTCGCGCTCGTTCCTCCAGCTCGGCAAAGCCATTGGCCCCGGCCGCGCAGTGCAGCGTGCCGTTGCGCGCGACCTCACAGGCGATCGCATGTTTCTCGACGAGCTCAAACACCAGGCTGGGTGCCTCGCCGACGAGTTCCAGCAGGCGCGCGCCATAGACTGTGCCGAGTTCGGCAACCACGTCATCCGGCATGATCCACATGCCGGCGTTGACCAACCCGACATTGCGGCCGGAACAGCCGAAGCCGACCTCGCCTGCCTCGAGCACGACGACGGACGTCTTTGTGTCGGCGAGGTGGAACGCGGCCGAGAGGCCCGTGTAGCCTGCTCCAATCACGACGACGTCGGCTACCAGGCCATTGGCCAGGCTCGACGTTGGCGGAGGCGGGGGAGCCGTGCGCTCCCAGAGCCCATGGGTGCCCGGATCGACTCGCATGCCCGCGTTCCTCGAAGGCCTCTGTCGCTGTCAGGGACTGCTACCCGGTCGCGACGGACCGGGTGAGGGACTCGCTGACATCCCGCAGGAGAGCAGGCAAGGAGGTCAGAAATGCTGCCGTTCCTAACCGAAGATCGGGTCCGAGCCGTGCTTCGCATGGAGGACCTGATCCCGGCAATGGAAAGAGCGCTGGTGGAGTTCTCTGCCGGGCAAGTCTCGCAGCCGCCCCGGCAGATGCTTTCCGTCGAGCCGCATGCGGGCTACTTCGGTGCGATGTCGGCCGCTGGCAGCGGCGGTCTGGGTGCCAAGCTCGTCACGGTTTACCCTGGCAACGCCGCACGTGGCTTGCCCACGCATGCGGCGTTGATCGTGTTGTTCCGCCCGGAGACCGGCGAGCCGCTGGCGATCATGGATGGCCGGCTGATTACGGAAATGCGCACTGCCGCGGTCTCTGCCGTGGCGACCAAGGCGATGGCTGCCGAGGATCCCAAGGTCCTGGCCGTCCTGGGAAGCGGCGTGCAAGCCCGCAGCCACGTGGAGGCTCTCGGCCTGGTGTGCGACTTCGCGGAGATCCGAATCTGGAGCCGCACGCCTGAGCACGCGACGCGGTTTGCCGCCGAGATCGATGCACGGGCGATGGCCGCAGAGGACGCGGTGCGGGGCGCAGACGTCATCGTCACGGCGACCTCGGCGCGAGAGCCTGTGCTGAAGGGGGCTTGGCTCAAGGCTGGAGCGCACGTCAACTCGGTCGGCTGGCCCGGCCCCCAGGGGCGGGAGTTGGACGACGATGTCATGCGCAACCTTCTGGTGGTCGACACGCGAGCCGCGGTCCTGAACGAGGCGGGCGACGTGCTGCTTTCAGGTGCCGAGATTTATGCCGAGCTGGGTGAAGTTCTGACCGGAGCAAAGCCGGTACCTCGCGACGTGACGACCGTCTTCAAGTCAGTCGGGTTGGCGGTCGAGGACATCGTGGCCGCCCAACTGGTCTTCGAGCGGGTGTGCGCTCAAGCTTGAAGGGACATCGAAAAGAGGCCCTATTAGGACAGCGGAGGATGACCATGACGCGTGAAAAGATCGGTTTTATCGGCCTGGGCCTGATGGGCCATGGGATGGCGAAAAATCTGGTGGAAAAAGGCTGGCCCCTCACTGTGCTGGCCCACCGCAATCGCGAGCCAGTCGAGGACCTGATCGGCCGCGGCGCCCAGGAGGCGAGGACGGCTCGCGAGCTCGCGTTGCAAAGCGAGATCGTGGTTCTCTGCGTCACCGGCAGCCCACAGGTCGAAACCGTTATTGCCGGCTCTGATGGCCTTGCCGCTGCCGGTAGGCCGCTTCTCATCATTGATTGCTCGACCTCCGATCCGTCAGTCACGACGCGCTTGGCGGCAGAGCTTGCGCCGAAGGGCATCACGTTGATCGACGCGCCGCTCGGCCGCACGCCGAAAGACGCGTGGGAAGGCGCGCTCGACGTGATGATCGGCGGGGAGCCAGCCGTGGTGGCTCGGGCGCGGCCTGTCTTGGAGGCGTTCGCCAGACGTATCATCCCGACCGGGCCGACCGGAACGGGCCACACGATGAAGTTGCTCAATAACTTTCTCTCGATGGGCTATGCAGCCTTGTATTCAGAGGCGCTCATGCTCGGCGCGAAGACGGGTCTAACTCCGCAGGTGTTCGACAGTGTCATCCGCGGCGGCCGCATGGATTGCGGATTTTATCAGACCTTCTTCCAATATGTTTTGAAGCGCGATCGCGATGCGCATAAATTTGCGCTGCGCAATGGCCTGAAAGACGTGACATATCTTGCCAGCCTCGCGAACGCTTCAGGCGTGGCCAACCCGCTCGGCGCTGCCGTTCGCAACTCGTTCGCTCTGGCTGTCGGAAGCGGTCACGGCGAAGACTACGTACCCATGCTTTCTGATATCGTGGCTCGCTTGAACGGGGTATTGCTCACAGGTTCCCCACCCGCTCAACCCGAGGCTGCGCCAGCATCGCCTCCTTGGGCGCGCGACCTCGCGCCTGTACGGCCTCTGACATGGCGCGCCGGACCAAGGCGGCCCCGGAGCCGTTCGATCGCGAGCTCGCCGAGCTGCCACCGGACCTGCGCTGGCGCGAGTGGATGGGCCGGGTCGAGGCGGCGATCTTCGCCTCGCCGAACCCTGTTCCGCACGAGATCCTGACCGGCCTCGTCGGGACAACGTGTTCGCTCGACGACGTCATCAGGGACATCCAGGACGAGCTGCGTGCCCGACCCTACGAGCTCGTGTTGGTGGCCGGCGGCTGGCACCATCGCACGAGGCCCCGCTTCGCCGACGCGATCCGGATGAGTGCGGTGACCGAGGGCCGCTCGGCTGTGGATCTGTCCTCGGCCGATCTGGCCGTGCTCGCAGCCATCGCCTACCTCCAGCCGCTCACGCGCGGCGAGCTGAGCCAGGTGTTCGGGATGGAGATCAACCGCGACCGCATCGCGCGCCTGCGCGAGGCCGATCTCATCGGCTCCGGCCCGCGCAGCCCCCTTCCGGGCGCCCCCGCCACGTACGTGACCACGCCCGCGTTCCTGTCCCTGTTCGGGCTCGCATCGTTACGCGACCTGCCGGAGATCGAGGCGCTCCAGGACGCCGGCCTGCTCGACAGGGCAACGCTCACCAACGACCCGCATCAGCTGGCCCGTCTCCCCGACGCTCACGACGAGGGCGACGCTCTTGAGCTGGTCTCGTAAAAGGTTTTCCAAGGGCCGGCCCGGTGCGAGCCTGCCCTTCTTCCAATGCGCGAGAAGTGGTGCGCGCCTCACGCCGGCGACGATCGCGGCCTTCCTGGTGCTCGAGGCAGAGCGCGGTATGGCAGCCAGCACCCGGTGCCCGGGGGCGGGCGAGTGCAGCTGACTTTTAATCAGTAGGTCCTGGGTTCGAGTCCCAGCGCGCTCACCAAGAAAATCAAGTGTCCGGCCCGGAGACATGGGTGACGGATCGTACCTAAGAGATGGGTGACACCCCTGGCCCGAAGGGGTTGTCGAGGGGTTGCAAGGTTCTCTGCTCCAGGTCGATGAAGCCGAGATCGTAGCGCATGAAGCTGACGATCCAAACACCGTCGTCGACCTCCTTGAGCCCGAGGCGCTGGCCGGCCAGCACGGTCGAGACATTGATCTTCTTGCGATGCAGGCAGATGCGACCACAGGCGGTGACGAGGACGTCGCGGTCGTGCAGCGGATAGGTGAGCTCGGGCAGGCCGTCATAGGCTCTCGGCGAAGCCGAATAGAGGTCGGCCGGGCGCTTCATGTCGAGGGCTTCGTGGGGCCGCTCGGTGTTGAACTCCTCGACGAAGGCGTCGAAGCGGGCCTGCTGCTGAAGGCTGTTCATGCCGGGCGGGCGGGTCGCTTCCTTCTTGAGGGTGAGGTGCATGCGCTCGTGGCGGCCGTTCTGCTGCGGGTGTCCGGGCTTGATGCGCTCGATGGCGATGCCGAGCCTGAGCCACCACACCGAGAGCCGGGAGAGGTTGAACAGGGCATTCGGGCTGGCGAACGGGACGCCGTTGTCGGAGCGGATGGCCTGGGGCAGGCCGCGCTCGCGGAAGAGCTGCTCGAAGGCGGTGACGGCGAGATCCTCTCGGGTCGAGTCGAGCGCCTCGCACAGGAGCAGGAAGCGGGAGGCGTGGTCGGTGACGGTGAGCGGGTAGCAGTACTGCCCGTTGCCGAGCTTGAACTCGCCCTTGAAGTCGGCGCACCACAGGTCGTTCGGCCTTGCTCCCGTGGAGAGCGGCGTTCCGGTGGCGCGCTGGCGCGGCCGGCCCGGCACCCGGACCAGGCCGTGCCGGTGCAGCACGGCGTGGATCGTGCTCTTGGCCGGCACCCGCACGTCGCCGGCCAGGCGGCGCAGGAGGAGCTCGCGGATCTTGCGGGCTCCCCAATGAGGCTTGTCCTGCTTGGCCGCTACGATCAGGGTTTCGATCTGAGCCGGAAGCTGATTGGCGTAGCGCACCGGCCGGCGGGAGCGATCGGTCAAGGCCTCGAGGCCATGCTCCTTGTAGCGGTCGAAGATCTTGTAGCCGGTCTTTCGCGAGATGCCGAAGGCGCGACAGACCTCCGACATGGCTTCGCCTTCGAGAAGGCAGGCAACGAAGCGCAGGCGCTCGTCCATGACCGAACACTCCTTCCAGGGCATGCGCACCTCCCGCCAATGCGCGGGAAGTGTTACCCATGTGTCCGGTACGACCTGTCACCTATGTCTCGGGCCGCGCACAAGGACTTAATCGCGCCATCCGGAGCCCTGCTTCCCAGAAATAGCGATTGGGAAGCGTATGGGGAGCAGCAGAGAGGAAGTCGGCAGGAGAGGGGCGGCCGGTGCCATCAGGCTCGGCAACAGCTTACATTACAGCATCGTAACTTGTTACCCGAATGAGGCGGCGGTACCCCCGTCGAACCGCGCTGTTGGATGCGCGTGAGCCACGGGGGACTCTGCCATGAAGCGTTTGCTTATGACCGCCGCTGGATGCGCCTTGCTCGCGAGCAGCTCTGCTTCGTGGGCGCAGTCAGGGCCGGACAACAGCGGCCTTGATCCGTCTGAAGGCTATGCGCGTGGGAGGTGGGACGACGGCGATCGTGATCGTGACGACCGGCGTCCGTACGACGGCCGGCGCCCGCACCACAGATGGGACGGGTCGGGTGGCTCCGGAGGCGGCGCCCGGTTCTGGCTCAGAAGCGGCGATGTCCGCCTCGGCGTGCGCTGCGATCCGAATGAGCCGATGCGAGCCTGTCTCGATGCCGCAATGACGCTGTTGGACAAAGCACGGTCGCTGCCATCAGCGGGCGCAACCTCAGCGCCACCGCCCAGCGCGCCCGCGGCACGCTGAGAAGTGGGGGCACGCTCACGACCGGAGGGGTCGACGCCAGCGCTCGATAGGACCTGCGAGGCTGCAAACATGACCGACCCGAGTCTGATTGATAAATGGCACCGCCGCTGTCGCCGCGCCTTCCAGATCGCCGAAGCGGCCACGAGATGCAGGATCAGCTCTGTCCAGGAGGCGTCGATCCGCTTGGCGGTTGCTCTTCAGGTGATCGCTTCCAGCAGCGCTTGTAACGCGCAGGAGTTGTCCGACTTCGCCAAGGCAGTTCAGAATGTGATCGAGAGCCGCGCGTTTTGGAGTGCGCCCCTCCGGGTGGACGGCTTGATCGGATAGGATTTGACCCTCCCTGCCGGGCTTCTGAAGGATGGAGGCCATGGCACGGCATCGATCGCACAGCATCGCGTTCAAGCGGCAGGTGGCACAGGAGTACCTCTCGGGCGAGACGCTCCGCGGGCTGGCAGTCCGCCACGATCTCTCGCGCAACGTCATCCGCATCTGGGTCGCCAAGTACGAGGCGGGCGCCTTCGATGAGGATGCGGATTCCGACGGAAGCCGGCCACCTGTTCCGACGCGAAGCCGGCCAGCGTTCCGATTTGATGTCGGCCACCATTCCGGGATGAAGCCGGCCAGTCGGTAGGCGATATCGGCCACGGCGCATCCCCGCGGGTCAGCAACCGCGGCATTCCGATCCTCGACGCGAGGAGGATGGGATGCCGGCCAGGAGAGAGCTGACCATGCGACAGATCAAACAGATGCTGCGGCTCGCCCACGACGGGGTGAGTTCGCGCGAGATCGGACGAACGCTGGGCATCGCCCGCTCGACGGTGCAGGACAACCTCGCCCGGGCGAACGCCGCCGGCCTGACCTGGCCGCTCGGCCCTGAGGTCAGCGACGCGGTGCTGGAGCAACGCCTGTTCGCCCGGGCCGGGGTGAAGCAGGGGATACGTCGGGTGTCGATGCGGTCGTGCGTGACCTTGAGGTACCCGACCGCGACGGTGAGGAAGAGTTCGCCGCGGCGCGCCTTCTGCTTCAGGGCTTCGAGGGAGCGCTGGCGGAAGAGCGAGAGCTCCATCTCGCTCATCGTGCCCTTCATGCCCAGCAGCAGGCGGTCGTTCGGGTGGCGTGGATCGTAGACGCCATCTTCGTCGAGGATGAGCGTGCCCACCAAGCCGCAGAACTCCAGCAGCGTGTGCCAGTCGCGGCCGTTGCGGGCGAGCCGCGAGGCCTCGATCGAGACCACGGCGCCGACGCGGCCCTGGCAGATGGCGGCGAGCAGCTTCTCGAAGCCCGGTCGGGCGATCCCGGAACCGGAGCGGCCGAGGTCGTCGTCGATTACCTCGACAGCCGCCCATCCCAGCGCCCGGGTGCGCTCGACGAGGGCATATTGGCGACGGCGGCTCTCGTGATGATTGAGCACCTGATCGGCGGTCGACTGGCGCACATAGACGAGGGCGCTGCGGGCCAGGTGGTCAGACGTGATCTTGGTCATCGCCGTCCTCCTTGGCGCTCGCGTGCGGTGCCGTGTCCGGCTGGCCGAGGCCGGCCGCCTCCGTCAGGAGGCTCTGCAGAAGCGGGGTCAGCTTGGCCCGCAGCTCGGGCGTCAGGTGAGGACGCGTCGCTCTCTCGTCGAACAGATCCGGCTGACTGCGAGGCGTTACGGCGTAACGACGATGCGGTGTGCTCCTCATGCGCGGCTCCCGTACGGCCGGGCGCGGCCTGCCCGGATGAGGCCAGGAGCAGATCGACGAGGGCGCGCACCTCGGTGAGGCGCACGAAAGAAAGCTGTGGACAGTTGACCAGCCGGCAGGCCGCGGCCGCGGGATAGGTCATCCAGACCGGCAGGAGCGCCAGGGTCTGGTCGGGTTGGCGAACGACGAGGTGATCGGCGCCGGCGTGACGCTTGGAGCCGACCACGGCAACGATCTCGCTGCTGCGGGGGTGGAACGGATACGTGATCCGAACCTCAACCGCCGGACACCCGGCAGTATGACGCTGGTTCGTGCGGCGTGGGCAAGAGCTGGCTGGCCTGCGCGCTGGGGCACAAGGCCTGCCGGGACGACCTCTCGGTCCTGTACTACCGGGTTCCGCGCCTGTTCGCCGCGCTGGGCCTCGCCCGCGGCGATGGCCGCTACGGCCGGCTGCTGCGCCAGATCGCCAGGGTGAACCTGCTGATCCTCGACGATTGGGGACCCGAGCCGCTCCTGCCCGAACAGGCCCGCGATCTCCTGGAGATCGTCGAGGACCGCTACGATGCCGGCTCGACCCTGATCACCAGCCAGGTGCCGGTGGATCGCTGGTACGAGATCATCGCCATCCCCACGCTCGCCGATGCCGTCCTCGACCGGCTGCTGCACAATGCTCACCGCATCGAACTCGCCGGCGAGAGCCTGCGCAAACGCACGGCGGGCGAGTCCGCCGCTTGACCCGTTGAACCGACCTCATGATCTTCATCCCAGACCCGCGGGAGCGCCCCGTCACCGGCCGGCTTCAGATCGGAACGGCGGCCGGCTTCGCCTCGGAATAACGGCCGGCTTCAAATCGGAATCCCCGGCCGGCTTCGTCGGAATACGCAATGAGGACGCGCAGGCCGCCGACATGCTGCAGGAGTACGAGGCGCGGATCGCGGCACTCGAGCGGCAGGCTCTCGAGATCGAGTTTCTAATCTAAAGGGGGGTTTTGGGCAGAGACCCCGGCCGAAGGCGCGCCTACGTCCGTCGTTGCCGGCCCGCTGGTGTCTCGATCAGCCGGGGATGCGAGCTGATGGGCCTGCCGCGCTCCACCTTCTACGACGCGCCGATCGAGCGCGCCGACGACGCGCAACTCGTCGCTCGCATGGCAGCCATCTGCGACGAGTTCGAATGCTACGGCTATCGCCGCGTCGGTGCCGCGCTCCGCCAGCAGGGCGTCGTCGTCAACAGCAAGAAGGTCCACCGCTTGATGCGCGAGCACCAGCTTCAGCCGACCTACCGCCGGCGCTTCGTCGCAACCACCGACAATCAGCCGGTCGATGGAGGCGCGGGTCGCGGTCGCGGCGCTGAAGGCCGCGATCAGTTCCCGCAGGCCGCCCGAGGGCTGCATCCACCACTCTGACAGTCAGAAGATCGAGGCCAGTTCCCGGGCGGCCTGACTCTAACACCGATCGACCGTTTGGTAGTCTGGCGCCGTAGGGCGTCCCGGTGCGGCCTGACCCGCACTCTGATCGACCAGCCGTGTCCTTCCCCGGACCTGTCGGCCGCCCGGGAACGCCCTGCGGTGAGGTTTTGCCTCGCCGATGCCTGTGACCCGAGAAGGGCCTGACCATCTGGTCACGTGACTGTCCTGTCCGCGCATCCGGTCGTGGCGAAGCCGTCAAGCACGGTCGAGCCAGGAGGGTCGGATATGAGCACGGATGGCACGGAGCGCCGCGTCGTCGGCGGCGTCGACACCCACAAGGATCTGCACGTGGCCGCGGTCGTCGACGAGCAGGATCGTGTTCTGGCGACCGCCAGCTTCGCGACGACCCGCCAGGGCTATCGGCAGATGCTCGCCTGGATGCGATCCTTCGGTGAGGTCCAGCGCGTCGGGGTCGAGTCGACCGGCAGCTATGGCGCAGGCCTGCTGCGCTTCCTGCAGCAGGCCGGGGTCGAGGTTCTGGAGGTCACTACCCCCGACGTGCAGGATCGCCACCGGCGCGGCAAGAACGACGACCTCGATGCCCAAAGCGCGGCCCACGCGGCCTTCGCCGGCAAGCGGACCGTCACGCCCCGCAGCCGGAACGGGATGATCGAGGCCCTTCGCGTTCTGAACGCCTGCCGGAAAACGGCGGTCTCAGCCCGGCGCGTCGCCCTGCAGATGATCCAGAACACCATCGTGTGCGCCCCGGACGGCTTGCGCGAGGCGCTGCGCCGCATGACCCGCATGCAGCTCGTGCGGACGCTCGCCGCCTGGGGCCAGACCTGACGTCCTACCGCGACGTCGAGGCTGCCTACCGGATCAGCCTGAAGTCCCTGGCCAGGCGCTATCTGGAGCTGCACGACGAGATCGCCGACCTCGACGCGATGATCGGGGCCATCGTCGACGAGCTCGCCCCTGACCTCGTGGCCCGCAACTCGATCGGGCGTGCGGGCGCCGCGCAGCTCCTCCTCACCGCCGGCGACAACCCCGAGCGGCTGCGCTCGGAGGCGGGCTTTGCGGCCCTGTGCGGGGTGAGCCCCGTGCCGGCCTCGTCGGGAAAGACGGTGCGCTACCGGCTCAACCGAGGCGGCGATCGCGGCGCCAACAGCGCCCTGCACATCATCGCCATCGGACGACTGAGGACGGACGCGCGCACCAAAGCCTACATCGCCAAGCGCATCGCCGAGGGCCATTCCAAGCTCGAGGCGATCCGCTGCCTCAAACGCTACATCGCGCGCGAGGTGTTCACGCTCATCACTCAGCGGCAGCGGGCGATCAATCAGACCCAGATCGTCGCTTGACACATAGAAGGGCGTCCGAGGCTCGCAAGCTTGGGTTCAAGTGGTCGTCGCAACACCTGTGTGTGCCGCCCGCAGCGCTGCGTCAAAGGCCTCGGCGGGCGTTCTCCAGCCCAGGGTTTTGCGTGGCCGGCCATTGAGGGCCGCAGTCACCGCCGCAAGGTCGTCCGCACTGTGCCCGCTCAGGTCAGTGCCCTTCGGGAAGTATTGCCGCAGCAGCCCGTTGGTGTTCTCGTTCGTGCCGCGCTGCCATGGGCTGTGCGGGTCGCAAAAGTAGACTGCCACGCCAGCCTCGATCCGTAGCTGGGCGTGCTGGGCCATCTCCGCTCCCTGATCCCACGTCAGCGACCGTCGGAGTTGCTCCGGCAGGGTTGTGATCGTGCGCGCGATCGCACCGCGCACCGCCTCCGCTCCGTGCCCGGCAAGGGCAGGGCCGTTCTTTGTGCGAGCCTCAAACCCGTGGCCGTCCATGCGGGGCAGGTGAAGCAGCATCGTGAACCGCGTCGTGCGCTCCACCAGCGTGCCAATGGATGAACTGCCCAGGCCGAGGATGAGGTCGCCCTCCCAATGACCCGGCACAGCTCTGTCAGCCGCCTCCGCCGGACGCTGGCTGATCAGGACGGCAGGATCAACAAAGCCTTTGCCCGCCCGGCGACTGCGCGCTCGCGGCACGCGCAGCGCCCGCCCGGTCCGCAGGCAGGCCGTCAACTCGCGCCGCAGCGCCCCGCGCCCTTGCACGTAAAGCGCCTGATAGATCGCCTCGTGGCTGATGCGCATGGTCTCGTCACCAGGAAAGTCGCACCGTAGGCGTCGGGAGATTTGCTCCGGGCTCCACGCCTTGGCCCACTGGCGGTGCTGCCGACGCCCGTGCCGGCGGCCCTTCCAGGCCACGGCCGGCCCAACCACGGCAGCCCCGCCCGGGATGCCGACTGCGCCAGACAGGTGCTCCTGCACATACGTCCGCAGCGCCGCGTTAGTGGCAAGCTTCGCCCCCTTCGGGCGGCGCGACGCGCGCTCCGCATGCCACTGCGCGGTGAAGGCCCGATACTCCAGCCCGCCGCCACGCGTGGCAGCGTTGCGGCGCAACTCGCGCGAGATCGTGGAGGCCGCCCGCCCCAGCCGGCGAGCGATCTCCCGTATGCCCCGGCCCTGCGCGCGACACAGCGCGATCTCCTCGCGTTCAGCGAACACCAAATACCGCCCGGAGGGCGGCTTCGCTGATGGCGCAAGCGACTTCGGTGACATCCCGCCCGCCCCCCGGAACCAGCGGGCTCCCACCGCGGGCGAGACGCCGACCGCGATCGCCGCCGCCTCACTCGACTGACCCGCCGCGATCGCCGCCCAGAACCGCCGCCGGTTCTCACGCTGAGCCACGCCTGGTCGGCCAGGCGATCGCGGCAACACGGCTCGTAGCGCCCGATCCGAGCGCCGTCTCCCAGCCCTCATCGCAACCCCCTCCGTCAAGGCGTTGCGACAACCACTTGAATCCGCCCAATACGTGTCGATCCACTACACGGAACGGCTCGCCGAGGCTGGCATTGAGCCCTCAGTCGGCAGCGCGCAGGTGCCCGGCATCGACCGGGCGCGGTTCGAGGAGCTGGCGCGGACGGCCGAGAAGAACTGCCCCGTGTCAAAGGTCCTCAATGCCGAGATCACGATGAGATTTGAACTCGGGTGAGACTCTTCAGAGCGAGGCCATCGGCCCGCGCACTTGTACCATCGTGGAGCGCGCCCAACCACGATAGTTGTCATCTTACTCGCACCCTGACTTGTTTGGATCGGGGTTTACTCTCACCTCCGCGGTCAATCAACGGCGAGCTGACGCGGAGCGAGACAGACCTCTTATCGAGGCGACCGTGAACGATCCCCTGATCCCGCGCTCGCACCACGTGCTCAAGAACGGCGGCTACCACCTGGAGCACAACTTCGGCCATGGACAGCAGCACCTCGCAAGCCTGCTGGTCTGCTTCAACCTGCTGGCCTTCGCCAAGCCGACCTCGCCAAGGGCGCCTGGCGACACGCCCGCGAGACGCTCGGACCCCGAACCCGCTTCTTCAACAACCTGCAGGCCCTGACCACCTACTTGGTCTTCGCCTCCTGGACCGAGCTCCTCGAAACACTGGCCTGCGTCCGAGCGCCCCCGCGTCCGCCTTGACGATCCCTGGCGCCCAGCTCAGCACTCAGCTCCCCGACCCGCCATATTGAGAATCGCTGAGCGGTCACGGATTGACTTGGCATCGATCATGCCAACAGACTACGAACGCCACCCCGCCCCGGGAATCCCCTGCTCACCGGCCATACCCGCAAAACTCAGCCCGATTCGCCTAATCTTTGACGAGCCCTAAGTCGGGTTCGTCAGGATGGCGCCCAAGCGCACCCATGAGGCCAGCGGCAATGGCCCGGAGCCGGGCGGCGAGGGCGTCCTCGTGAGAGCCGAAGAGTGCGCCATCGGCAATCACGTCATCGGCCCAACGATCGAGTTCGCGCGCCGCGCGCTTGATCGCGGCCGCAAGCTCCTCCTCGCGCTTCGTCATGGCGGAACCTTCTTTCGGCCAAGTACCCGCACGCTTTTTCCGGCGCCCGAGCGGGTCTGATGCCCCGGCACAAAGGGACCGGCCCTGCCCCGCCCGTGGTTTACGCCTGCTGCAATCGGGTGGGAGGACCGCGGCCCTGCGCCTTGCGGGGCCGGAGGCGCTCGCGCGCTGCCCGTTCAGCGTCACCAATGGTGGGAAATAGCGTGCCTTCCAGCGGGTAAAACGGACGGTCTGAGGCGAAGAAGCGGAAGCCGCCCTGTTCCAGCACGACAATGCCCGCTGCCCTGTCGCTAATTTCAATGATGTTGGCTGAAGCCATGACCCAGGTCCTCGTGACGCCCGGCGCGCGCCAGGTCGATCAGCACTCGTGGAGTTGGAGAGAAGATCTAGGCGCTTAAGTCGGCGCGGGCTCGCCCGGCGGGCGTGATCTGCCACACGGTGAACGTGCCCCCAATGTGTGGGCCCATGATCTCACCCTGCCGCGCCAAGTACCCGCCCCTGAATAGGGCGACCAAACGGTCTCGGTCGGGGTGCCTCTCGCCATGGCGGCTGTGCTTGATCGCAATCTGCCCCTTGGGATCTGCGGCGGCCTTGCGCAGCAGGTACCGGTCTTCGCCTGTCATTCTCTCCTCCTTTGTGGTTGCCAAGCCTCGCGATTATCGGGCAGGCGCTTTGGCTCGCATTGTGCGCGCCGGTCCGCTGCAGGACCACCTGCACTTCCATATGGGCATCTTCAGAGCGTCGCCCCCACCAATAGCCCTCGGCGTCGTTCCGACCCTGGATGGCGAACGTGGCAAGAAAAGCGTGGAGCGCGTTAAAAGCTGAGGTCCGGTCCGCAAGGTTAGCATCAATCTCGCCTTGATCTAAGAGCCGGCCAGCACGCCCGACTAGACGCCACTCCAAGCAATAGCTCATCTGATACCCCCTTGCACAAGGGTTCGGCCCTCGCCGCTGCTTAACTTCCAGGCTCCGCGATGCGCGGAGATGTGCACCCGCTCGAGTCCGTTGGAGCCGGCGTCGCCCTTGCGCCTGGTCGGTGCATTGAAGGTGACACCCCGTGCACCCGAACGGGATACAGCCAAGCTTCCCGTCAAGCTTGGCCGTAATGCGGCCCGCAAGCGGCAAAATTAGTGCTTCGTTAACGTGACCGTGCAGGGAACGGCGCCGACCCGGTCGCGACGCGTGTTGGCAATGTCCAGCACCATCGGCGCATACCACCCGGCCGGCGCCGCCCAGGACCACGGATTACCGCCGCCGGCCCTGTCGCTCGCCGTCGAGAAGACACTGCGTGCGACCGAACCGCTGCCGACGCGCAAGGTGGACCGGTCCGTCCCGGTCGATCTGGTCAGAGGCAGCCATCAGAACAAGCACGTCGCGAAACCTCCGGAGAAGCGACGTGTCGCCGTCGACATCGACGCTATGAGGCCATCGCATCTCTCCTTTTGAACCCATGGGGGCACCTCAAGGTTTGTGCGCTAAACCGCGCTTTGTGGAACAGAGAGAGAACGGCGTTGCTTTGATCGCCGGGGCGTCCCGCGGCTGACGCGGCCCCGCTAATCCAGGCGGCGCGGCGGAGGGCGTGGCGCTCTCGATCTGATCGACCCCACTGGGCGTGCCCAGGACGGCGGCTTCAGAGCGGCGAGGTGTCAGGCGCCGAAGCCACCATCGATCGTGTGCATCGCGCCCGTCATCATGGTGCCGTGCGGGCCCGCGAGATAGGCCGCGAGCTCGGCGACTTCGTCGCTGCGGACATGGCGCTTGATCGCCATGAAGCCGTGCATCGTGTCGGCCCTTGGGCCGTCGGCCGGGTTCATATTGGTGTCGACCGGCCCCGGCTGGATGGAGTTGACGGTGATGCCGCGCCCGCCGAAGTCGCGCGCGAGGCCGAAGCGCCGAGGCCGGCGGGCAGCGATGGATGGGAGGTGTCGTGTCGAGCATGAGCTCTCTTAACCGATGCCCGTCTGAGCCCGAACACAGTCGGCAAGCGAAACGCAGGTGGCGTCCGTCGAGCCGACGTCGATCGTGGGGTGTGCCGCGGAGAGCCTGGCCGCGGAGGGCGAGCCCGCGGACGTTGCTGGCGACGATCTGCTGCAGGCGGCTCGCCGGGTCGCCGCCGCGGCCCTGCTCGCCGGGCACTGGTCGACCGGCTCTCGACGCGGCGCTGGCGATCGGCGGCATGCTGGCTCGCAGCGGCCGGCGGCTGCCCGCGGGCGGGGGTGGAGGCCTGAAATACCATGTTGCGGTCAAGGACGTGGGGCGTTTCAGGGCGGACGCTCCGACGGACCACTGGTCGGGGAGAGGTGGTCCGCCACAGCCTACATTCGCCCTCCTATTGGCATGTAGATCTTGGACCGGACGTAAGTCTCACTTCTTTCCAGTGCTCACTTATCTCTGTACAATATTTTGTGTCATCTGAATTGGGCGGCAAGTTTGCCGGACAGCTGCCTGAGAACGGTGCCGTCTTCCCAAGCTGAGTATCATAGACAGTTCCGCCGTATTGGACCAAGCACCTGCGGAGTCGATCAGTATCATTGCTCCCATAAATCTCATATCCGTTCGAAATAACGATCACTCTGAAACTGTAACTCTGTGCATATGCTGGTGTCAACAGGAATATGCCGACAACCGTCGTGAGAAAAGTTCTAACCAGCAGTGCCACTACTATCTCCTCCGCGCTGCCCGGTGCGACAAACCCCAAATCACGGGTTTCCGCTTCCCACAGGAAGCTGAGCGGTATGTCGGCAATCAGGTGTTTGTCGACTCCCGGCCGTCCGACCGGGTGACCCCAGCCTGGCAATCTCCGGTCACCCCGACGAGCGCGAGATGGTCCGGAGTTTACAGAGCTGCCGGCCCTTTGCCAGCATGTCCCCGCGGCCGCTCCGAGCACCTAGCGATCCTACTTACCTCGGCCTCAGTGGTGCTCACGGCACAAGTGGGCGCTGGTCGGGTTCTCACGACTTCGGCCCGCCCGGGCTGGAGGAGGTCGTCTCTCGTAAGTTATCCATGTCATAAGTGACATGGATAACGCGCCACGTGAACCTGCCGTGTCACGCGCTCGCCCGCCCCGGCGCCAGGCCGTGGCGGCCTGGGCCCGCGGCACGGGCGATAACCGGTTCCGCAACTCGAGCCTTGTCGATCGCCCGATTCCCTGACCGACGAGCGTGCCGCCGAAGTCGGCGTCACGCGCGTCGCCAAGGAGGATCTGTTCCGGCAAGCGGATATCGTGTCCGTCCATCTCGTGTTGAGCGGCCGGACGCGCGCCGCGCCGCTGTAGGCGCGGGAGACGGCCGCCGAGGCGAGCGGATGCTGCGTGCTGCCCCAATTCTGGACCTTCGCCGCACCAGCGCCGAAGGCGGCGGCATCGTGATCACCGCATCGCGGCATGACCTGCCGTGCGCTCCGGCTCAGACACGCGGTTGCGCCATGACATCGTCCACCGTCCCGAGCCGATTGCGCAGATTTTGGTTCTCCGCCTCGAGCTGCTCGAGGCGCCTTTTGACAGGCTCAAACGCTTCTTCGAGTTCTCGCTCGGTGAACCTTGGCGTGATATGCGCCTGGCAGTTCCAGTCGAAGGCGACGAGCCGGAGGACGAAGGCTCGCTCGGCCCTGCCACGGTACCTCGGCGTCGCGAGGCGTTCCGCAAGATCGGGGTCTTCGCGCAGATCCCGCACCTGCGCATGGGCGTAGATCTTCAGCCGGGCTCGCCGCCGGTAATCCATGAGGAACAGGCAGGCGCGGTCGCTTGCGGCGACATTCCCGAGGGTGATATATTGCCGATTGCCTCGGAAATCCGCGAAGGCCAGTGTCCGGTCATCCAGCATACGTAGGAAGCCGAGTGGCCCCCCGCGATGCTGGACATAGGGCCAGCCCGTCTCGGAGACGGTCGCGAAGTAGAAGCTGTCGCGTGACGCGATGAAGGCCGCCTCTGTCTCCGTGAACCGATCGAAGCTTCGACCGCCGCGCTCCTCGCTCCGCCGCTCCGCGCTCCCGTTCGCGGCCTGAGCAGCCCGCACGCTCGGGGTCGCGGCGATGTCGAGAAAACCGTGACACATCGAGTCCTCCGTCAGGGTTCCGGTCCGCGCTTCGACCGTCTATGCGTGCAGCGTCGCCCGGCCAACGGCGTCGGGGTAGAATTGCGGCGCTTCGCGACGATCGAACATGCCGTAGTCGCGCACGACGCGGACGCGACGAAGACGTATGCCGTCCGTCGGAACCAGGCTCCTCTCGAAGGCTTCCGCCTCGCCCTGGCTGCGCCACGACATGAGGAGAATGATGTCGCCCGGCGTCAGGACCGCGTCGAACACGTCCCAGCCGACGAGCCCCTGCGCATTCGGCGCAAGCCCGAGCCAATTCGCGTGCGTCTCGGGCCCCGACTCCTTTGGCAAATGGGCGGGGCGGCTCGCGTCGATGAGCGTGACAGTCGTGCCCTCGCCGACCTCGGTCTCGTCCAGCCGCTGCTCCTGCAGCTCATGCCCCGCAGGCAGCTGCGTGTCGACGGTAATCTGACCGACCCGGAGGCGGTAATCGAGCAGAATTTCCGCGCGGCCCTTCTCCTGGATGACGTGATGACGCATTCGTGTGCGCCAACGAACAAGCGCCTTCTCGTCGCGCCAGCCCGAAAGGGAGAGGATCCAGCCGTCCCGTGTCAGGCTGCGATACCGAATGTTGTCGATGAATCCTTCGACCTGTTCCAGCTCAGGCCTGAGCATCTTGGCGTTGCCGAGATACGCGTCCCACTGCTCCAGCCTGGGATGCACCTCGAAGATGACCGAGAACATCTCCTCCTCCCTTCCTCGTAGCTGCCTGTTGGGCCAGCGCCGGATCTCAGACAACGGCCGCGATGCAGTCGATCTCGATGTCGAAATGACCCGGCCATGCCGGGACGCTCACGAAGATCCGGGCCGGTGGGTCTTTCGGAAAGTAGCGGGCGTAGATCGCGTTCACGGCCGCGAATTTCTCGACCGAGGTGCAGTAGACGTTGCATTTCAACACATTCTCGAGAGACGACCCTGCCGTTTCAAGGCAAAGCTTCATTTGCTCCAGCACGATCTCGGTCTGCCGTTCGATCGGCGCGTTGATCACCTCTCCGGTTTCGGGGTCGAAGGGAGGAAAGCCGGACACGTAAACCGTGTCGCCGTGCCGGGTAGCGGCGGAGGTAGGTGCTTTCCAGCGCTCGAGCCAACTCGACAGCGGCTCGACACGAATGATCTCGCGTTTCATCTAGATTCTCCCTTCTTCCGGACGAGGCACCATCGGCTTCCTGAGCAACAGGACGAACTGGCCGCGTGCGGTAGCGGACGCCTCGCGCGACCGAAGTTTAAGCGCCGTTTGGAGCTCGTTCGAGCCCGAGCAGGTGCTCCTTGGTGGCGAGGCCGCCCGCGAACCCAGTCAAGGCTCCTGTCGATCCGATCACACGATGGCAAGGTGCAATGATCGAGATCGGGTTCTTGCCGTTCGCGGCACCGACGGCCCGCGACGCAGTCGGCCGGCCAATCTGGCGCGCGATATCCCCATAACTGCGTGTCTCCCCGAACGGGATCGTCAGCAGGGCTGCCCACACGCCTTTCTGGAATCGGGTCCCCTTGAAATCGAGCGGCACGTCGAAGGCTCTCAGCTTTCCCGCGAAATAGTCGGCCAGCTGCCGCTCCGTTTCCATGAGAATGGGATGGGTCGGGTCTTCGACCAGTTGCTCAAGCCGAACGCGCTCGGGATCATCGTTCTCCCAAAGGATCGCGGCGAGGCCCCTCTCGCTCGCGACCAGCTTGAGCATTCCGACCGGGGAGGAAATGCTCTTGTATGCGTAGGCCATGTCAGTCTCCTTCGATCTCGAACCGGGTCATGGCGGCCCCGCCCATCCACGAAGTCCCATTCGCATGCCGCTCCGCCTCGATCGCCGGAAAGTCGATCTCGGTCTGGGCGACGTTGTTGACGAAATTCGTGAGCAGGAATTGCGCGGTCAGCGCAGCGATCTCGACGATCCCGCTATCGCGGAAGCCAGCTTCCCGGATGGTCGCCATTTCGGCATCGCTCACCTTACCGCGCGTCTCGATCAGCATCTTCGCCAGATGAGCGGCCGCTCCCCGCTTCGGATCGCTCGACCGCCCCTCACGGTTGAGCGCGATCTCGGCAGGAGACATTTTGGCAAAGTTGGCCGCGACATAGCTGCGAGCCGCGACGCAGTAGTCGCACCCATCCGCTTCCGACACTGCCAGCGCGATCGCGTCGCGCGTCTTGATGTCCAACGTCGTGCTCAATGGGCGTTGTAGTCCCACGAATCCCCTCAGCGCGGCCGGGCTGATCGACAAAAGCCTGTGAATGTTCGGCGTAAAGCCGAGCTGCTTTTGGACGGCGTCCAGGATCGGCTGCGTCTCCGCGGGAGCCTCGTCCCGGGTCGGAATGGCGATGCGCGACATGGGCCGCTCCTTGAGGTCATAGCTCGGTGGGCTCCGTGAGTGTACGAACGGCGGTCCACAAGGTACGCAGGATCGACATCAGGCGGTTGTCTCCGTCTCGGATTGATTGGTGTGGCGCAGAGCGCTGCGGCCAGCCGCGCGCCAGTTGGCAATGAGATCGTCGGCGCTGCTCATCGTGCTCGGGCTGGCGAGCATCTGATCAGCCATGAGCAGTGCACCGAGGATGACGGCGCGTTCGTCCTCGACCGCGAGAGCAGTGAGGCGCTCGGGCAAGCCGGACTTCTGCACGAGGCCGCCGAGCTCGATGAGGCGGCGGGTCCGTGCGCGGCGGTCCTGCATCCAGGCTCGTGTGTCGGTGCGGGCGCGGGCGGCTTCAGCCCGGCGGATGGCCGCTGTCGTGCGCCGGAGCGCCGCCGCCGTTGTGAGCCACTCGCGCATGAGCGTCGCCGGTGCCGTTCGGCTTTGCCCTGCGTTCGCGGCGAAAGAAGCCCTCGCCTTTGCGCCGCCACGCCTCCTTTGCACCCGGATCGGCCTTGGTGCGCTCGACCGCGTCGAGGAGTGCGCCGGCCAGCGTTTCAGGATTGAGCGCATTGGCGCCGGTCGCGGTGACGAGTTCGCCGAACTGGATGACGCGGCGGGCACGCAGCTGCTTCTGCTTGTCATGAAGGGCTTTGAGTTCGGCGTCGATGTCGCGCGGTTTGCGCATGCGGTCTGGTCCTCTCTACGGGTTGGTTGGGGTGGCTGCTCCCGGTCCGGGGAGTGGCGGCTCGCCCGTAGCGGCGAGCGTATTCGGCATCCTTCATCTCGGCTTCGGCGGCGAAGACGGCGCGCTCGGCGGCGCCGAACGCTTCGATGAGGTCGGGCCGGACTGCGGCGCCGATCTCGGCCTCGTCCGCGGCGATTTCCTCGTCCTCGGCGCGGTTGCCGGCGGCGTCGCCGCTCGCCCTTCCTCGGCACGCGCTCGCAAGGCACCGCCACCCATCTCACGCGCCGCGATCTTCTCACTCCCGACGAGGTCATGCGCCTGCCGGCCGGTGCCATGCTGCCGTTCCGCCAGGGCGCCTATCCGATCCTCGCCGGCAAGGTCCGCTACTTCGCCGATCCGGAGTTCCACGGCCTGTTCGATAAACCGGACGCGCTCTTGGCAGTCGAGGGCATAATCCGGCATTTGTGGGAGACACCCTCTCAGGGAATGAGAGTCATGGATCGCCTCGAAGCCATGTCGCTGCTGATCGCGACCGTGGAGGCCGGTAGCTTTTCGGCTGCGAGCCGAAAGCTCGGCGTGCCGCTACCAACTATCAGCCGCAAGGTCGCTGAGCTCGAGTCGCATCTCGGAACGCGGATTCTCCTGCGCTCCACCCGAAAGCTCACTCTCACGGATGCGGGCATGAACTACCTCGCCGCCTGTAAGCGGATCCTCGAACAGATCAGTGAGGCTGAAACTGAAGCCGCAGGCGAGTACAGCATGCCCAAGGGCGAGCTGGTCATCACGGCACCGATCGTATTTGGACGATTACACGTCGTGCCGCTCGTCAATGAATTCCTGATCACATTCCCCGAGATCAATATCCGCATGATGCTGGCCGATCGCAGCGTCAACCTTCTCGACGATCACATCGACATGGCCGTTCGGATCGGCGCCCTGGCGGACAGTAGCATGGTGGCGACGCGCGTCGGCCACGTGCGGCGCATCGTCTGTGGCAGTCCGGACTATTTCGCGTCACACGGGGTGCCGAGGACGCCGGACGATCTAGCGCAGCTCACGTGCGTTACCTTCTCGGGCCTGCCAACCGAGCGCTCGAGCTGCTCGGCAAAGAGCTCGGCATGTTCGTCGCAATCACGCAGCGCCTTACGGGGCACACACAGCCTTTCGCACTTGCCCGTTTTCGAACGCGAGCCTGCGCTCATCACGCGCGCCGACCTGCTCGCGGCCCGGCTCGATCGGATGCAGAAGCGTTGCGGGTCGGGTTCGCCGTCTCACCTCGTCGGATCGAGCGCCGGGATCCCCGGCGCGCTCGAAGGCGGTTGTTCATCGGCCATGCGAGCCCAGGATATGAGGCGCCGTGGCGTGCCGAGCCCCGACGAGTGGGATGCGATCGCGCTCACGTTCGCCGTCACACGTATTGCACGTTTCGGCTCATGGCGAGGGTGGACGTCTTTCTGCTCGCGCGCACATGGGCACCAGCGTCAAGTACATTGAGGATCACTACGGCCACGTGGACATCGACCGGATGCGCCACGAGCTCACGCGAGATCGGCGGATGAACGATCGAGCGATCGATGTGCTGATCGACTAAAGGTGGCGCAGCCACCCGGAGTGAGGGTCAACAGCTTGAGTTTGCCGGTGCGCTTAAAGACGCGCGGTGCTGCAATCTTTGACGCCCAAATCGCCGCGTCGCCCCTGACAGAACTCCTCCCCCGCGGGCCCGTCCCTGGAGGGTTTCGGATGCCGGCCTCGCGCCTGTCCCTACCTGCATCATGGCCCCCATCCGAACCCTTCACATGACGAGAAGTCTGATGGGCTTCGGTCGGATGTCAGCATCGCGGGTTGCGCTCGCCGCGCAGCAGCAAGCCTGCTGACGATCTCGGCCAAACCCCTGACTGGCTAGCCCCTAGCTGCTTTCGATGATCGAGCGTATACGCGCGGCCAGCTTGTCCATTGGGAACGGCTTGCTCAGCACATGCATCCCCGGCTCCAGGTGCCCGTTCGAGATCGCAGCGTTCTCCGCATAGCCGGTAATGAACAGGACGTTCAGGTCTGGTCGGCGGACGCGGGCGGCCTCGGCCATCTGCTTGCCATTCATGCCGCCCGGCAGCCCGAAGTCCGTTATCAGCAGGTCAATTCTAACATCCGACTGCAGCACCCTCAGGCCCGAGGGCGCGTCGGCCGCCTCAATCGCCTGATAGCCGAGATCTGCGAGCGTATCCCCGACCAGCATCCGAACCGTGGGCTCGTCATCGACCACGAGCACCGTCTCACCAGCCTCGGCTCGGGGTGCCTGGTTCCGGTGCTCCACCTCGGAGCTCTCGCGGGGCTTTCCGTGATGCCGGGGCAGGTAAATCTTCACCGTTGTGCCTTGGCCAACCTCTGAGTAGATCCGCACCTGCCCGTTCGACTGCTTAGCAAAGCCATAAATCATGGACAGGCCAAGCCCCGTTCCTTTTCCGGCAGGCTTGGTTGTGAAAAAGGGGTCGAAGGCGCGGACCGCCACCTCAGGCGGCATGCCCGTACCGGTATCGGTGACGCAAATGGCAACGTACTGGCCTTGTGGCATGTCCCGTTCGCTGGCCGCACCATGGTCGACCCAGGTGTTCGCGCTTTCGATCGTGACGCGGCCGCCGTCCGGCATGGCGTCTCGCGCATTGATGCAGAGGTTGAGGATAGCGTTTTCGAGTTGGTTAGGGTCGCAGAGACATGGCCACAGGCCTGCGGCGAGCACCGTTTCGATCTCGACGCTCGGCCCGACGGTGCGGCGCACCAGCTCTTCCATATTCGCAACGAGCCGATTGGCGTCGATGGCCTTCGGCTCAAGCGTCTGCTGTCGGGAGAATGCGAGCAGGCGGTGGGTCAAGGTAGCAGCGCGTGACGCGGCTCCCTGGGCGGCGGTGATATAGCGCTCAAGCTCGTTGATGCGCCCTTGAGCCAAGCGCTGCTTCATGAGATCGAGGCTGCCGACAATGCCGGTCAGCATATTGTTGAAATCGTGCGCCAGACCGCCCGTGAGCTGCCCGACGGCTTCCATCTTCTGCGACTGGAAAAGGGCCTGCTGAGACCGCTCCAAATCAAGCTGCGCCGCGCGCCGCTCGGTCAGGTCGCGAGTGACCTTTGCAAAACCGATCAGCACACCGTGCTCATCGCGGATCGTGTCGATAACCACGCTGGCCCAGAAGCGCGTCCCGTCCTTGCGCTGCCGCCACCCTTCGGCTGTGAACCGGCCTTCGCGCTCGGCCGTCTCCAACGCCTTCCAGGGCACCCGCGCTTCAACGTCCTCAGGCGTGTAGAAGCGCGAGAAATGCTCGCCGATGATCTCATCAGCGGTGTAACCCTTGATATGCGCGGCGCCGGTGTTCCAGTTGGTAATGTGACCCTGCGGGTCCAGCATGTAGATCGCGTAGTCGGTCACGCCCTGGACCAGGAGACGGAACCGGCGCTCGCTCTCCAGGGTGGCCAGGTTGGCCTCGCGGCTCTCGGTCATGTCGCGGGTGACCTTGGCAAAGCCGACTAGCTTGTCCCCTTGCCGGATCGGATCGACCACCACGGCCGCCCAGAAATGGCGGCCGTCCTTGCGCACCCGCCAGCCTTCGGTGACGAACCGGCCCTCTACCGCGGCCTGCTTAAGGACGTGCTCGGGAAGGCCGGCGTCCTGATCCTCAGGTGTGTAGAAGCGCGAGAAATGCTCGCCGATGATCTCATCGGCGGTGTAGCCCTTGATGCGCTCGGCACCGGGGTTCCAGGTTGCAACACGTCCCTCGGGATCGAGCATGAAGATGGCATAATCGACAACCGACTGGATCAGCTGCTCGTAAGCGCCTTCATCGAGCCAGTCGGCCTTGTTGCGTCTCTGCACTGCCTTTGACTCAAACCTATGCTCACTGCCCATGGGCTGCGAACGCTGGAAGCTCGCCCTTTGATCCCTGCAAGGCATCTCTGCGCCTCCCAGCGGGGCGCTTCCCGTTCGGGTCCATGACCGGCGTAATGCGAGCGGCCGGGCTCACGCCCGCAGCTTCACACGCCCCTTCGCCTTCTGCGCCCGGCGCTCGCGGCGGTTGATCGGCACGATGGCGGGCCCTAGAGGCGATGGACGATCTCCTCGCGCAGGGCCTCTGGGGTCGCGCTGCCGCTAGGTTGTATATCGTTGTGGGCGGCAAATTCCGCACGATGCGGAATTTGCTACCCAGTGATTGAGTCGCGCTGATGTATCCGATGCCAACCGCACCCTTGCCCAAAACTGGGCAAGCCGTCATGCCGCGACAAGATGAGAGGGGGTAGGTGCACTGTACCACACCATCCGGTACCGGATGGTGTACCCCCTGGGCGCTCGTTCCATCTGGCCAAGGGCGGCGAGGCCGGCACTACGGCGCTTCCTTCCGGCCGCGGGCCGCACGCCAACTCGCCGCATCATCCCCGGCGCGTTCATCTCCCGCCAGTCCGGCCGCGTGTTGATCCGCCTCGAGCCGCAGGGGGAGCAGCGCAGCCGGAGCGCCACGTCGGGCACGTAGGCCGCGTCCGGGAGCGCATCGACGTTGACGCTCGCCTCGTGCCCGCATGCCTCGCACGCGGCATCGACCGAGCGCACGCCGTGACGTCTCATGTTCGCGAGGGTCATCGGCTCGAGCTCGTGGCCGTCGCGGTCGTAGGCGCGACGCGGGTTGCGCTCTTGTCGCATGGGGCCGGTCCACTCTTGAACTTCGCCGCTCGCGGGGTTGACTCGGTCCACTATGTTGATGCGCTCGCCCCTCGCCGGGAAGCGGCTTTCTCCGCCCGGCTTCATCAGGCCATGCCAACCGACCCTGTCGAGCAAGGTCCCGACCCGGCATGTGGTTTTTATGGTGTTTTTTGGGGGGCCGCCGGCGCCGCGCTGCCGGGCAAAGGCACCACCATAATGGTGACACCGATAGTTGGACGCTGGGTTCCCGAGGAGCCGCCAAGTAGGGCTCTGCGGGCCGCCGCGGGCCTTTTTGGCACTAACGGCACTTTTGGCACGCCACTCCTATATGGCGGGTAGGCCTTAACGTTCCTTGTTGCGTGCCGCTCAGATGGACGAGGACCGCCCCGACCTGCTCGACCCGGCCGGCAAGCCGGGGGTTCCGCTTCTCGATCTCAAGCCGGGGCAATGCCGTTTCCCCGTGGTGCCGCACGACGGCCGGTCCCCGGCGCGGTTCTGCGGTGAACCGACGCGCCACGGCGGCAGCTGGTGTCCGGAGCACCGTCGGCTCGTCTATGCGGCACCGTCGCATTCGGGTGCGCGGAGCCGGGCCGACCGCGGATGAACCGGCGGCCTGTGCTTTTCCCGGTTATGCGGTAAGGGCTTCACTTTTTGCAGGCGAGGCACACCGTGGGTCAAATCTGTTAGATGCCCCTAATTGCCGCTCGACAAGCAAAAAGGAACGCGGCGAGCCGGCAGTTCCCCTCTGGCCGGGCCCAGAAACGGCTGAACGGGTGCTCGCCAAAGCCCCGCCCGGCCTGACCATGGCGCACCGACACGGCTCGGTCGCGGTTGAGGGCGTGGCTCACACCACCTTCAGGCCGACGTCGATGTTGCCGCGGGTCGCGTGCGAATAGGGACAGACCTCCTCGTGCGCGGTCCGCGCCAGCTCCTCGACCTCCGCCCGCTCGCGACCCGGAACCGAGACCTCCAGCTCGACCGCGAGCCGGAAGTAGCCGTCCGCCTCCCGGCCGATGGCGACGTGAGCCGTGACGGACGACTCGCGGATCGGCGCCTTGCGCTCGCGCGCGACCCGCAGGAGCGCGTTCTCGAAGCAGGCCGCGTAACCAGCGGCGAACAGTTGCTCGGGGTTGGTCGCCGCACCGCCCGGACCGCCGAGCTCCTTCGGATGCGCGAGCGGCTGGTCGAGCACGCCGTCCGAAGAGCGGATGCGGCCTTGCCGTCCGCCGATCGCCGTCGCCGTGGCGGTGTAGAGAGTCTGCATGGGCTGGTCCTCCTCGGCCGCGATCGGCCTCGCCACCACGGGTAACGGGGGATCCGTGCCGGCGTTCCGCGGCGCGCGGCGGCCTGCGCGCGCCCCGCTTTCGGGCTGCGCTCGACGCTACCGCGGGCCGGACATCACCTACGAAACGCCGGCAGCAGGGAACAGAGAGTGATCGGCTCCAGCTAAGGCTCTGATCAGCAGGCTTCGGTCCAGCCGAGTATTCCGTGCCTCGCACGACGTTTCGGGAATCAGGAGGCAGGCATGGCGGGCTCGGACACGTCGCAGCGGATGGCCAGCGCCTCGCCGCCGGCTGCCTCGATCTCGGCCCCGAGCTGCTCCAGCGCGTCTTCGGACCGATCCGTGATCGCAGTCTTGGCGCCCTCGGCGGCGAAGGCGACGGCGGTGGCGCGGCCGATCCCGCTAGCGGCGCCGGTGATGAATGCGGTCTTGCCTTCGAAGCGCTTTGAACCGGCCATCGTGGTCGTCTCCCATGCCTTGGCTGATCGTCTGAGGCCAATTTAGTTGCTGCGCGCTCATGCGCTTAGAGCTGTTTCAGGTTAAATGGGGTCATACCCGGCGGATGCGAAGAAGTTGGCGCACTCTGTGGGCATGATGCCGGCGAGGGTGCGCTGGATGGCTTGGCGGACGCCGCTGACGGTGCGTTCCGCGGCCTTTCGAAGAAGCGCCTTCAGCTTGGCGAAGGCCTTCTCGATGGGGCTGAAATCGGGACTGTAGCGCGGCAGGAACAGCAGCCAGAACGTGAACCTGCCATCCTCGGCCGAGCCGGCTCGGGGCTGGACCGGGCTGACGACCTGAGCAACGCGGAGCTGGTCGCGGTGGCGTTGGGCATGCCTGCGGCGGAACGCTCCGGCACAGACGGCGCGATATGCAGATGGCTCGGGAACGACCGTCAAGCTCGACCGTTAGCTAAGCTGTATGGGTCATCAGACAGGAGAGCCGTGATGAGGCTGACGGGGAGGTGTCGGCTCCGCAGGAGCCTTTTTGGGAAGGCGACTATCCTCGAGGTTGAGGAAGAGAGCGCGTCGTTCTGGCCCATGCTGGGAAATCCGAGGCGTCGCTGGCGCGACGCGCGGAAAACGGATCTCCGCCATCTTACGCTCCGCGTTCCGCTCGATGCGCAGGGAACGTCGGCATCTACGCCGGTTCCTGGACTGGCGTAGATGCGTAGGCGACCATGACGCGCAGCGCGGCCGACATGACGGACGACGAGCTTCTCGCCGTCATCGGAGCAGTTGGCGAGGAGCCCGAGGCGGTCCACTGAGCGCGCGGCCTTTCGGCACTCTCGGCGCTATCGGCACGGCACTTCTATAGGTCGAGCCGCGTGATGCTGCGCACGGACGGCCCCGGCTATCGCTGGCAGGATTGAGCCTCTGAATGGAGGCTGCCATGCTGATCCTTGCTTTGCTGGCTCTGCTGAGCGTCCCGCTCGTCGGCGCGACCACGTACTGAAGCTGTGGGCAGGGCGCGCTGGCTACGAGCGTAGTCGTCGAGCGTCAGGCAGTCTGGCGTCAGGTGAAGGACGCCTTGTGCGTCAGGCCCGGCGCCCGTCAGCACGATCGAGACGCGAGCGGCTATTCGCCGATCAAGAGCCGCCCGAAGCTGGTCGACCTGCTGGTTGTGAACGCGGAACCGCATCGCGAACGAGTCTGTATGAGCTTCTGAGGTCTTTCCAGGGCGTGTTCGCCGCCGGCACCTTTCGGCGCCGACCAGGGCGGTCGAGACGGAAGCGCGTCTGAACGGCCCCCCGGACCGAGCTGTCGTCCTGCTTCAAGACCGTCACTGACAATGGCGCGCAGGATCGCGCGGAGGGCCGCAGAGCCTCGCTCAAGCCGCACGCGGGCGCCTCGCCGCTCCGCATCACGCCTCACTTCGTTCCCGCCACGTGGATCCCGCTCCAGCCGGCGGGGGGCGGCTCGGCCTCGAACCGGTCGGCGCGGTCCCGATAGAGCCGATAGAGGCCGTCGACCTCCAGGTCCGCCGCGAGCGCGCGGCACTCCTCGGCGAGCGCACCGGTCCGGCGCCAGTCGCGCGCGCGGTAGGCCGCGATCATCGCGACGTGGCGCGCCGCGAGGCGCGCGAACCGCGGCGAGTCGCGGACGGCGGCGTCGCCGACCACGGCCGAGATCGTCTCCGACTCGCTCTTGCCCTTGACCCGGATCCGGTCGATCTCGAGCACCGGATAGACGTCGCGCACGGCATCCGCTGTCTGCGCCCCGAGGATGATCCGCACGCCGTAGAACGCCGACTGTCCCTCGATCCGCGAGGCGAGGTTCACGGTGTCGCCGAGCACCGAGTAGTCGAAGCGCAGCTCGGAACCCATGTTGCCGACCACGCACGCGCCGGTGTTGATGCCGATGCCGATGTCGAGCGGCAGGACCGGGTAGCCGCCCGCCTCCGCCTCGGTCCGCCGCTCCGCGTTGAGCTCGTCGAGGCGGGTCAGCATGTCGAGCGCCGCCGCGACCGCGTTGAGCTCGTGCTCCGCGTCGTCGAGCGGCGCGTTCCAGAACGCCAGATGGCGTCCCCCATGTACTTGTCGATCGTGCCCGCGTGGTCGAGGATCGCATTGGTGAGCGGGGTGAGGCAGCGGTTGATCAGGTTGATCAGGCCGGCCGGATCGCGCTTGGGGCGCGCGGGCGCAGCCGCTCGGCGAGCCGCCTGGCGAACCGCGATCTCGGGAAGCGCCGCCCGGCGTCCGTCATGGCCGGAACGTTCAGGGCACGGCCGCAGGCGTGTCAAGGTTCGCGGGCCGGCCCGGCGGGACCCGACCCGCTCCGGTGCCGAAGGTGCCGCCGACCTCGGCCGCTCCGGTTCCGGGATCGCCCGACCGGGCTTCGAGAAGCTGCTCGCCGCCATCTGCCAGGGCCGCGTCGGCGCCGTGGTCTCGATCGAGGCCTCGCGGCTCGCCCGCAACGGCCGCGACTGGCACACGCTGCTGGAGTTCTGCGGCTTGGTGGGCACGCTCATCCTCGACGAAGATGGCGTCTACGATCCACGCCACCCGAACGACCGCCTGCTGCTGGGCATGAAGGGCACGATGAGCGAGATGGAGCTCTCGCTCTTCCGCCAGCGCTCCCTCGAAGCCCTGAAGCAGAAGGCGCGCCGCGGCGAACTCTTCCTCACCGTCGCGGTCGGGTACCTCAAGGTCACGCACCGGCACGCTCGCTGTCGATGCGCTTGCCGTTGCGGGCGTTGCGCCGGCCGACGAGTTCGTCGAGGAAGGCGCGATAGGCGCCCAGGTCGAGGAAGGCAGCGGTGGCGCGCAGGAGCAGCGCGTCGGCGATGGCGCGCTTGAGGTGGCCGTGCGGCCCTTCCACCGACCCGTTCTCGTGGGCGAGGCCGGCGTTGTTGCGCGTCGGCGTCATGCCGTAGTGGGCGCAGAGCGCCTCGTAGCGTCGGGTCAGGTCCTCCTCGGCAGCTTCATCGAGGTTGCGGAAGGCGGCCGAGAGGCTGTCGGTGCGGTGCTCGCGTGGGGCGCCGCCGAGCGACCAGAGGGCGTTCTGCAAGCCCTCGGCGAGCGCCACGAAGCTCTCGCCGCCGAGCACGACGTGGGCGTGCTCGAAGCCCGAGTAGGCGAGCCGGAAGTGGTAGAGCCGGTGATCGAGGGGCTGGCCGGCGACCGTGACGCCGAGGTCGGCCATGTCGGTGAAGTCCGAGAGGCCGAGGCGGCCCGGCTCGTGGGTCTGGCGGAAGATGACGTCCTGCTCGGCGCCGTGGACGGCCCGCCAGGTGCGGATGCGCCGCTCGAGGGTCCGGCGGATGCCGGCGCCGAGATCGGGGTGGCGGCGCAGGATCTCCTCGAAGATCGCCACGGGTCTCAAGCCGGGCGCGGCCTGAAGCAGGGGGACGACCTCGGTCTCGAAGAGGTTGCCCAAAGGATCGGGCCGGCGCCGGCCGCGCACGCCCGTCTTCATGGAGGGCAGGCGCGGGTCGCGGGCGAGGCGGTAGCCCGTGGCGGGGCTGAGGTCTGCCTTGGCGGCAGCGACCGCGACGGTGTCGGTGCGACGGTGATGCATGAAGAGCCTCATCTGGTGGTCGGTCACGTGGCGGCCGGGCACGCGGGCGGTCCTCTCGGGCGAGACAACCTATTGCGCACGACCAGCCGGCCGGGATCACCAGGAACCAGCCCACATCGGGCTGGCGACTCTCATCGTGATTGACGCAAACCTCTCACCCTGATCGCCGCGCTACAAACACGAGCGCCCAAGGCAGCTGCTGCAGCTGCCAATGCCGGTCGATGAAGCGGTAGAACGGGTCGCGGGCGACGCGCGGCTCGACGATGAGGAGCGGTGGGTGCGTCAGGGCGAGCTCGCAATGGAGCTGCCACCAGCCGTCGCGGACGAGAGATGAGCGGTGGGCGAGGTAGGGGTGGCACTCGGGCTTCCGCTGCGCCCAATCGCGCAGATCGTGCTGCCGGATCATCCCGAATGGTCCCGCCATGCCGACGAGGGTGCCAAGATAGACGAACAGCCGCTCGATCCAAAGCGGGCAATCATAGGAGCGGTGGATCAGGCGGCGGTGCATCCCGAGCGAATGTCCGAGGCAGACCGTCACCGCGGTCGTGACGACGAACAGCGCGAGCGCGCCCGGCGTCGCGGCGAAGGGCGCGGCGAGCGCCGCGGCGCTCATCCCCCCGACCCAGAGCGACTTGGCCGGAGCCCAGGCGACCTGCCCCGCGACCGCGTCGGTCGTCGCGCCTTCGGCCATGCGGGGCGAGCGCTGCATCGAGGCGGACGCCGAGAGCGCCGCTTCGACGGCCTCTGGGGTGAGACGGACGGCTGCGGTCGTTGGAAACATCGGTTGAATGCTAACTTTCGGTCCAAACCGCAAAGCTATTTACGGACCAGAATATTCGATCTCCTTGCCAAACACGAGCGGAAGGAAGCCTCGATCCGGCTGGACGAACATCCTCGTCGCACCGGACCTGCGCCGGGACGGGGTGTAGGAGACCCGCCACGGCCTCCGGCAGAGGCCGTTCTGCGCTGCTGCGAAGCGCTCGTCCGCGACGGGTCCCTGTTGCCCTTCCCGGCGGGCGCTTCTCGCAGCGCCCGCCGGGTCACACGATCCCAGTCGTCGGCGTGCTGGCTCGTTCGCCGTCGACCCGCGGTGCGAGGTCCTGGAAAGGCCGCCAGCGCCCCCCATAGCGGTATCTCGCCTGGGACCGGGTCCTCTCCGTCCGCCGTACTACCGTCTTCGGCCCGGTGCTCGCGCCACCGCGAGTGGCCGTACAGGCGAGCTCCGACGACTCACCAATCGAGCCAGTCACGTCGGGCCGAGCCGGGCATCGTGCGTTGGCGAGTGGGTGCGTAGGGCTGAAGGCGAGCCAGGGTCGCTGTCGTGCCCTCGGGACGGGTACCAATCCCAGTGCTCATTGGGCGGTCAATGGCCAGTTGAGCGTGGGGAGCGTGGCAGGCCGCTATGTCAACTTCCTTTGCTCAAGCCAAGCTGTGCATGCCTAAACGTTAGGTGCCCGAATAAAAGTGAATAATAGATGAATATCGGGCTTGTGGGTGGAAGGAATAATCCCATCTTAGGTCTCACACACGAAAAGTTTAACGCACTCTACGTGTCTGAGCGCAGACTTGTCTCCGCGGTGGGCCAGGCAGCCGCTCTCCAAAAACAGCACCGCTTGGGCCAAAAACGAGATGGCAAATCCTCAAGTTCATACTCAGACACGCGACCAATCCAACAGGGACGAGCAGGACCGGAAGGCCGCCGAAGCGGCCCGCACGGTGCGCGACGAGGCCGCCAAGGTCGGCGAGCAGTCGGCGCGCGCCGGGGCCGACATCGCCCGCCGGGGTGCCGAAACCGCTCGGGACGCCGTGCAGACGGGCGTCAACGTGGCCAAGCAGGCCTACGACCGGATCAATGACCGGTTCACCCAGGCTCTGGGCTTCAATGTCCCACAGGCCGAGGAACTGGCCCGGCGCTCGTCCCAGAACCTCCAGGCCGTCTCGCAGGCCGGTGCCATCCTGATGAAGGGTGCGCAGGAGGTCTCACACGAGGTGCTGGGCCTGGTCCAGGGTCGGTTGCAGAAGAACATCGACGGCCTGAGCCGCCTTGCGGGCTGCCGCTCGGTGCAGGCTTTCGTCGCCGTTCAGAGCGACCTGATGCGGGACGGCTTGGAGCAGGTGATCGACACCAACAAGCGCATCGCCGAGGTGTCGGTGCGGGTGGCCGACGAAGCAGCCCTTTCCATCCAGGCTCAGGGTGACTCCAACGCCAATCGCGCCCGCGCTGCCTGACTCGGGGCCTCATGGAGTTGAAGAGCGTCGAGGCCCGGCCCAGCGCCGGGCCTTTTTGCATCGGCAGAAGAATGATGCCCGAGAGACGCCGTGCGCATCCGCCGGATGCGGACGCCGGGCATTGGCCCTGGAACCATTGAGAGGAGAGTCTAATGAAGAACCCCTTCCTAAGTATGTGGCTAAGCGGCGCAAACAGCGCCGCTGGGGCCGCGCGCGGCTTCTGGACAGCGGAGATGCGCCGTCAGCAGAAAGCGGTGATGAACGAGGCGGTACGTTCGCTAGCGCCGAAGAAGCGAGCGCCATCAAAACGCGGGAAGAGAGTCAGCCGCTAGCCCGGATATGCGGGCTAGCGAACGCGGAGACGTTATGCCCGATCTACGGGGTCCAAGCGGGAGAGCCGCACGAGCGGCTCGCGGGCGAAGCGGGACCACCCGCCGTAGCTGCCGATGGGACCGCACCCCGCGCGCTCGCCCGAGGTGATGTAGGCCCGCACGATGGTGAGGGCCGCTGCGACGTACCGTCCCCTCTCCGCCCAGACGAGAGCGTGGGGATCGAACGCGAAACGCCCGCGTCTCCGGCCGCTCGACCTTGGCGTCCCCGCGCGCGGGCCCTCGTCCGACCAAAGATACTTGAACACATTCATCGGCCGGCCTTTCGAGCATCGCCGCGCACTCCAGCCGCGCCGGGATGGGCTGCCCGGCTCGCGCCGCTGGCCATCGACGCCGTGTCGGCGGAATAGGAGCGTACAGCGGGGCGGGACGTTGGCGAAGCGCGTGTCGGGCACGTCGAGGCCGCATAGGATCGCGACCTGGAGCGGACCGGTGAGCTGCACGCGACTGCACATTTTCAGCCGCTACCCGGTTCGGGCTCTGCCCTGCTTACCACGCGCTTACCAGCGGCGGTTTCGAGTAAGCGGCACCGGGCGCGGTAGCGCCTAAGTCACGGATTTGATTGGACCATCTGAAAAGATTTGAACCCATCACCCTCAGACCCCCCTTTTCGCTCGACGAGGCGCGCAAGCTCGCGCGGGCCAGCCTCGCCAAGGTGCAGCTCGGCAGCGATCCGCAGACGGGATGTCCGCCCCGACCATCAGCCCGTCCACGCGCGATCGGGCCGCGGATGCCGAGGCCGTTGCTCCATGCCCAAAGGACTTCCTCGACTTCCATACGCGTCGGAGAGGGCCAAGGGCGCCTGCCTGCAGGCCTACCTATCGGGTTACCGGCTCGCGGCCGAGTCTGCACCGCGTAACGAAGGAGCGGCGCTTAGCCCCACGCAGGCCCTTCCTCTTCGCGCCTCGAAGGCAAATTCTATAGGTCGATAGTCGCCGCACATCAGGCGAGGTCGGCATCGGAATTGCGCCCGTGGAAGTTGGTGCGGGCGGCGCTTGTTCGGGCTGCATCGGACTGACCGGGTCGAGCGCTTGTGCCAGCGCGGAGGAGCCGAGAGCGATCGCGGTCGCGACAGCCATGGCGGCGGGCAGCGAAGCTACAGAGCGGGTCATATCTCAACTAATGCTGGTGCTTCAGCAGGCTGACGCCGTAAGTCTCACGAGCGCTTGTTCATGGCCAGTATACGGGCTCGAGCGCTTGTCTCATCCCCGTCTGCGCGTATTTTTGCATGCGGCCCCAAGCCGCTGAGCCACAGAGGTGCCTCAGGTCGAGCCCCGGTTCGAAGGGCTTCCCCTGAAAGAAAGCCCCTCCCGGCTTGGCCGTCGGGAGGGGCTTCAGTTTCCCAGGATCGTGAGCGAGGGAGACAGCCGCTCGCTCCATTCAGGGGCTTGGCTGCACATGGTTAACGAAGCGTTACGACAGGTCGCCATGAACCCGACCGACCACAACGTCGAAGACGTGACCCGCGGCGTCAGGGCCGTCGCCAAGGCGCTCCGGACGACGCCGGCACAGGTCCATGAGCTGTGGGCGCGCCAGGGCCTGCCGACGTTCCTGAGCGGCAAGATCCTGTGCGCGCGATGGAGCGAACTCGGATGTCGCTCCCTGCCGGACGCCTAGAACCTCGTTGACCCGGTCCGCATTATGGTGGCACATGCCACCGATGAATGCCCGGGCGGAACCGATACCTCGCGGGAGAACCCGTTTCGGCAGCTTCATTGCCGGTCTCGGCGCGCTCGTCTCGATCTGGCCCGCAGGAGGCCCCCCGCGCTATCCGCATCGATCTGATGCAGAGGCGTTGCGTGAGGACGCCGTGCGCATTGGCGGCGACATGAGGCGCGTGATCGATCGTGAGCATGCGCAGATCGAAGAGAAGCCGAAATAGCTCGTCGCCGGCCCCGGCTCGCCAAGAGGCTGAAGCTGGCGAGCAAGGCAGGGTGTCCGTCGTCCGCCGCGAGGAGGCGCTCTGGCAGGGGCCGCTCCCGCCACCGAGTGCGCTTGAGGAGTTTAAGCGTCTCGTTCCCGACGCGCCCGAGCGGATTTTCCAGCAATGGGAGGCCGAGGCGGCCCATCGCCGAGCCTACGAGCAGCGCGCTCTCAAGGGCACGATCGCGAGGGACCGACGCGGCCAATCGGCTGCGATCTCTTTCGCCATGTCGGCCCTAGCGTTGGCCGCTTTCGGCGTCTGGATGAGAGAGCCTTGGGTTGCTGGCATTGTCGGCTTCGGGACGATCGCAGCCGTTGTCGGCGCATTCCTCTATGACCGCCGTGCCGCCCAATCGAAGGCGGACTGATCTCTGCGGAATGCCTGCTAATGGTCCTGATGGTGCGCGGCTACGAGGTCGCGATCAGGACTGTACCGCCCGCGGTTTGTGAGACACCGGATCGCATGCTACGCGGCCCGTGCCGCGGGTGAAAGCTGGTTCTGGCGCATGGCCGCGGGTGTCTGGAACCCGTGCCGTTCGATGAGCCAGCTTGTGTTGTAGATCTCCCGGAAGTCCAGCAGCGCCTGACGGAGATCCTCGACAGTGTCGAAGGTGCGCACCCACAGGAGGTTCTCCTTGAGCGTGCGGATGAAGCGCTCGGCACAGCCGTTGCCCTCCGGAGCCCGTACGAAGGCAGGTGAGCTGACGACGCCAAGGAAGGCCAGCTCCTGCTGGAAGGCATCGGACATGTATTGGCTCCCGTGGTCGTGGCGGACCGAGAGCCCGCGCCCGATCCCTTGAGCAAAGCCGCCCAAGCAGCGCCGCACCCCTTGCCGGATTGGTTCCGCCTCGAAGCGGGTGGCCCGACGTGCGGCGTGGATGCCGACACACTCAGCCGAGCAGTGATCGACGGCCACGAACACCGCGACCTGTCCCTCACCGGTGAAGGTCGTGGTCAGGTCGGTGCCCCACATCGTGTCCACCGTCTCCGGGATGATCGTGCCGTCGTGGTTGCGCGGGCCTCGGGGCGCGCCGACCCGGGGGGCGCGAGGAGGCCGTGCTCGCGCATGAGCCGCAGCACCCGGCGTTTCGATGTACGAAGGCCAGCGACGCGCAGCCTGGCCCAGACTTTGGGGTGACCCTCGCCGTGAAAGGGGCTGGCGGTCAGGACCGCGCGGATTGCGTCTACCAGGGCCAGATCCGGCATCGGCCCAACCGGGCCAGGACGCCGGGGCGGTTCGAGCCGGGAGGAGGAGATGCCGGTAGATGGTGGCGCGCGACGCGCGCCACACCCGGCACACGCGGGCCAGGCCATAGGGCTTGCCGCTTGCGGGCGAGACGGTCCGGCTCATGGCCGCAACCTCCGGCGGGCCAAAGGGCGGTTGGCCTCCAGGGCGGCGATCTTGGCTTCCAGCAGCTCGCGTTCGAGCAGCATCTCGCCCAGCTTGGCTTTCAGGCGCTCGGTCTCCAGCGCCTCGCCGTTGGGGGGCCGCGTGGCGAGGCTGGCCTCAACGGCAGCCAGGAAGCTGTCCTGCCATCCGATCACGGTCGCGGCGGTGACGCCCAGCGCTCGCGAGAGCGTCTCCAGGTCCTCACCCCGCACCAGGCGCAGCACTGCATCGCGCTTGCGTTGGCGCGACATGCGCCCACCCGGCCCAAACCGACCCCGACCGAAGCTGTTGTCTCTGTCCTCATCGTCACCCTCCCGCGGATCATCTCCGCACAACCGTGCGGCGCAGGATGCCGGATCGAAAAAGGCCAGGCCGTTTTGGAATACGCACGCCACAAGCTCTCCGCAACGCGCACATGCGCGCATCGCCATTCGGCCTGAAGAGTGCGGCTTTCGGCTCAGCGCTCCCGACATCTATCGCTTGAGGACGGCTCGTCGCGAATCCCCCCGCGTCTCGGGACTCGCCCCGCTTCGCGGCTTGGCACTCGTCGGGTCGGGTTGCTAACAAAATGCTTGAACTGGGCATACTGCGTGGGCTAAATCGTTCGGGCGTGGGGCGAGCAGCAGGAGCGCTCGGCCCCGTCGTTCCCTTTGGCGCAATTCAAAGAACCCTGGTTGGAGGAGCTCATGAAGTTTCGTCCGTTGCACGACCGCGTGGTCGTCCGCCGTATCGACGCGGAGGATAAGACGAAGGGCGGCATCATCATCCCAGACACCGCCAAGGAGAAGCCGCAGGAGGGCGAGGTCATCGCCGTTGGGCCAGGCGCGCGGGACGAGAACGGGAAGGTGAACCCGCTCGACGTGAAGGCCGGCGATCGGATCCTGTTCGGCAAGTGGTCCGGCACCGAGGTGCGCATCGACGGCCAGGACCTCCTGATCATGAAGGAGTCCGACATTATGGGCGTGAGCGCCTGAGCCGTCCCACACTATTCCTCAGTTCACCCCAGATTGGAGGGTCAGCCCGTGGCTGCCAAAGACGTAAGGTTCTCAACCGACGCACGCGATCGCATGCTGCGCGGCGTCGACATTCTCGCCAACGCTGTCAAGGTGACGCTCGGCCCCAAGGGCCGCAACGTCGTGCTCGACAAGAGCTTCGGCGCACCCCGGATCACCAAGGACGGGGTCACCGTCGCCAAGGAGATCGAGCTCGCCGACAAGTTCGAGAACATGGGCGCCCAGATGGTGCGCGAGGTCGCCTCGAAGACCAGCACCGCCGCCGGCGACGGCACCACGACCGCAACCGTGCTCGCCCACGCCATCGTGCGCGAGGGCGCCAAGTCGGTCGCGGCCGGCATGAACCCCATGGACCTCAAGCGAGGCGTCGACCTGGCCGTCGCCGCGGCGATCAAGGACCTCGAGGCCCGTGCGAAAAAGGTGTCGACCAATGATGAAATCGCGCAGATCGGCACCATTTCGGCCAATGGCGACCGGTCGATCGGCGACATGATCGCGCAGGCAATGCAGAAGGTCGGCAACGAGGGCGTGATCACGGTCGAGGAGGCCAAGACGGCCGAGACCGAGCTCGACGTGGTCGAGGGCATGCAGTTCGACCGCGGCTACCTCTCGCCCTACTTCATCACCAACGCCGAGAAGATGATCGCCGAGCTCGACGACCCCTACATCCTGATCCACGAGAAGAAGCTGTCCTCGCTCCAGGCGATGCTGCCGATCCTCGAGGCCGTGGTCCAGACTGGCAAGCCGCTCCTGATCGTGGCCGAGGACATCGAGGGCGAGGCGCTGGCCACCCTGGTGGTCAACAAGCTGCGCGGCGGGCTCAAGGTCGCGGCCGTGAAGGCCCCGGGCTTCGGCGACCGGCGCAAGGCGATGCTCGAGGACATCGCCATCCTGTCCGCCGGGACGGCGATCTCCGAGGACCTCGGCATCAAGCTCGACAACGTGACCCTCGACATGCTCGGGCGCGCCAAGCGGGTGCGGGTGGAGAAGGAGAACACGACCATCATCGATGGTGCCGGGTCGAAGACGGACATCGAGGGGCGCGTGGCGCAGATCAAGGCGCAGATCGAGGAGACGACCTCGGACTACGACCGCGAGAAGCTGCAGGAGCGTCTGGCGAAGCTGGCGGGCGGGGTCGCAGTGATCCGGGTCGGCGGCTCGACCGAAATCGAGGTGAAGGAGAAGAAGGACCGGGTCGACGACGCGATGCACGCGACGCGGGCGGCGGTGGAGGAGGGGATCGTCCCGGGCGGCGGGGTGGCGCTCCTACGGGCCAGGGCTGCTGTGCAAAAGACCAAGGGCGACAACGCCGACGTCCAGGCCGGGATCAACATCGTCCTGAAGGCGCTAGAGGCTCCAATTCGGCAGATTGCTGAGAATGCCGGAGTCGAGGGCTCGATCGTGGTCGGCAAGGTCAACGACAACAGCTCGGAGACGTACGGCTTCGACGCGCAGTCGGAGCAGTACGTGGATCTGATCAAGGCCGGCATCATCGACCCGGCGAAGGTGGTGCGTGCTGCGCTGCAAGGCGCGGCGTCCGTGGCAGGCCTGCTGATCACGACTGAGGCGATGGTTGCCGAGGCGCCCAAGAAGGAGACCGCTCCCTCAATGCCGGGCGGCGGCATGGGTGGCATGGGCGGCATGGACTACTAAGCGTTCGCCAGTAGAACACCGAGGGCCCCGGAGCGATCCGGGGCTCCACACCGCACATAGGGAAGAATGCCGCCGGCCGAATCATGCGGGGAAAGCGTGCATCCGCGACGCGACCGCGCCAGCGTCGGCGGCCTTTTCGCGTTTCAGGGTCTTGACCGCAGGGAGAACAGGCCGGCACCGTCGTAGTGGGATTGGCTGTAGCGGGCCTCCGCTACCATTGATCCCCCCTGAACCGGCCGTGTGGGAGGGCGCCCGATCGATTGACCGTCTCGTCAGCGTCCCGCCTCCCCACCGCCCGCGTCGCAGGGCTATCGCATATGAGCAAAGAGCTCGTTGAAGTAAGTCCTGCTCAACCGTGCGAGGTTCATTTTTCGTTTGATCGAGCGCTTGTCCGGGTGAGCCCGCAGGATGTCGAGCGCGATGCGACGCAGCAGCGCGAGGTTCTCGGGTCCGTAGTCTTTCCGTGTTCTCGCTGCGTCCTCATCGAAGCTCACATCCAGCTGCCAATGCAACTGCGGCATCACCGTGCCGAGCAGGTTGAGCTGCAGCACGAGCGAGGTGCTCGCGTCCTGCGGGTCGGCAAACTGCACCGCAATCGACTCGAGCTCGGTGATGGCGACCGGAGCGCCGAAGATCGCGTCGGTTGGCGTGGTCGCGGCCGGCACGACCTCCTGGCCGTTGTGCAGCCGCACGACGAAGCGCGACGCGGGGGCATCCCGCAGCGAGAAGCCGATCACCAGGATGTCGTCGGAGACGAACACGGAGTCCGACCCGGCCTGCATCAGCATGCGCCCGGTGATCCAGCCAATTCGGTTGAGTTGTTCGATGCTCCAGTACCACTGGCGTGAGCTGTCCTGAGCGGCTTCGGCCAGCACGGTGCCGTACTTCGTGATCGCTTCCACGTCTTGCGCGGACTGCCGGGCGAGCCATTTACCCTCCTCGCCGGAGTAGCCCAGATCGCGTGCGAACTGATCGGAGGCATTCTGGAACCCCTGGGAGGCCGCATCCACGCTGTTTTCCATGGACTTCCAGGCGTCCGCCGTCGCCCGCTGGCGGTGATCGGCCAGCTTTTCGACCCCGGCTCGGGCGGCCTCGGCGTTCTTGTGGGCCTGATCATCTCTCCTGGTCTGCTCGCGGGCGTGCCCATCTGTCTGAGGATTTGCCATCTGTTTTGTCCAAGCGGCGCTGTTTTCTGAAGCACAACTGCATGGCCCACCGCAGAGCCGGCGTGTGCTCGCACATCGAAATCATAAAATCATTTTCGGCGCACGCACCAACACATAGTCTTCTTTTACGTCGCGCAAGAAAATATTTTGCTTTTATTTTGATGGAGCCAGGTTGCGAGTTTAAATTCGATCGAACAATTTACGAACACGCGCGCACAATTTACGGGCTCTGGCCCGATGCCCGGACCCTGGCCTTCACGTTCGAGCACGCGTGGGACCCGAGACGGTCGATGCGGCCTCCCGCGCCGCCGTCGTCCTCAGCGCGGTCGGGGTGCGACTGGAAAGAGGACGAGTGCCTCTGACGAGCGCCAGAGGCGCCCTCCGATCCATCTCAGGCCCGGCCGCTTCCCTGTGGCCGGGCTTCTCTCATTCAAGGATCGGGCCCATGCGGGTCGCGCTGAACCCTGTCCTTGGGCCACTCGATCAGATGGAAAGCCAGGCGCGATGGCGTGCTCCAGCGGATCATCTCCCGTCCGCAGACCTCGCATGTAGCGCGACCGTCCAATAGCGCAGGGATCCCCGCCCGTCGGCCCGCGCCGTCCCGCGACCGCCTCACACCGCTGCCGCAGCCGCCCCTTCGGCCGGCAGCTCTTGGGGCGGATCAAAGTCTCCGAGCCAATCCGCGAGCAGCATCGTGATCAGCGTTGCGATGCACACGGCGGTGACGATGTCGGACGGGGGGCTCATGCCGCACCTTTTGGGGCGTCAGAAACGCACCAATGGGAAAAGCTAAAACGTGCCGGGGGTTTGCGGTCGCCGTCCCCACAAAGAAAAAGGCCCTAATATCAGTCACTTAGGCCTGGCGGAGGGAGAGGTGCGTATTCCGACGAAGCCGGCCGGGGATTCCGATTTGAAGCCGGCCGTCATTCCGAGGCGAAGCCGGCCACCGTTCCGACCTGAAGCCGGCCGGTGACGGGGCGCTCCCGCGGGTCTGGGATGAAGATCATGAGGTCGGTTCAACGGGTCAAGCGGCGGACTCGCCCGCCGTGCGTTTGCGCAGGCTCTCGCCGGCGAGTTCGATGCGGTGAGCATTGTGCAGCAGCCGGTCGAGGACGGCATCGGCGAGCGTGGGGATGGCGATGATCTCGTACCAGCGATCCACCGGCACCTGGCTGGTGATCAGGGTCGAGCCGGCATCGTAGCGGTCCTCGACGATCTCCAGGAGATCGCGGGCCTGTTCGGGCAGGAGCGGCTCGGGTCCCCAATCGTCGAGGATCAGCAGGTTCACCCTGGCGATCTGGCGCAGCAGCCGGCCGTAGCGGCCATCGCCGCGGGCGAGGCCCAGCGCGGCGAACAGGCGCGGAACCCGGTAGTACAGGACCGAGAGGTCGTCCCGGCAGGCCTTGTGCCCCAGCGCGCAGGCCAGCCAACTCTTGCCCACGCCGCACGGGCCGGTGATCACGAGGTTGCGCCGGGTCCGGATCCAGTCGCCGGTGGCGAGCTTGAGGAACAGCGCCCGATCCAGGCCGCGATGGCTGCGGTAGTCGACGTCCTCGATGCTGGCGGGATGGCGCAGCCGCGCGGCGCGGGCGCGGGTCTCGAAGCGCTTTTGGCGACGAGCGGTGGCCTCGTGGTCGAGGAGCAATCCGAGCCATTCGGCGTGGCCGAGGGCGCGGGCCTCCGGGTTGGCGTCGAGCGCCTTGAAGCCCGACGCCATGCCGCTCAGGCCGAGCTCGTGCAGGAGATCGAGGGTGGGATGGCTGAGCATCGTCGTCTCCGTCAGTGGAAGTAGCGCGGGCCGCGCAGGTTGGGGTGGAGCATCACGGGGACGGCCTCGGCAGGCGGAGACGTCCGGTCGAGGCCGTTGGCCAGGATCGAGGCGATGCTGGTGTAGGTGAGCGCCCCGACCGCCACGGCCCGGGCCGAAGCGGCCTCCGCCCGGCCGGGATCGAGCCCGCGATAGAGGCGCAGGATGCCCAGGCAGGTGCGGAAGCCCTGCTCGGGATGGGGCCGGTCGTGGAGGATGGCGATGACCAGCCCCTCCGTCTCCGGCCCGATGCCGCGCGCCCAGCGCCGGAAGCGCTCGGGGCTCCACTCGGCGTAGCGCCGATGGGCGCTGGGCATGTGGTCGGGATCGGTGCCGTGCCGCCGGCCGGCGTAGCGGCGTTCGTGGGCGGCGACGCGCTGACCGCGATGGAACACCTCGACGGTGCGCGCCGTGAGCCGCACGTCGACCTGCTCGCGGATCAGGGCGTGGGGCACCGAGTACAGGAAGCCTCCCGCCTCGACGTGGTAGTCGAGGTTGACCCGGGCCAACCGCCACTCGGCGAAGGTGTAGTCCTCCTCCGGCAGGGGACGCAGCGCCGCCCGCTCGATTGCCTCGAACAGGGCGCGGCGCGTGGTGCCGAGCCGGCGCATGAAGTGGGCGTTGATGCGCTCCACCATCGCGGCGATGGCGGCGTTGCACTCCGCGAGCGAGAAGAACGTCTGGCGACGCAGCCGTCCCAGGATGTAGCTCTGGGCGAAGCGCACGCCGGCCTCGACCTTGGCCTTGTCGCGCGGCTTGCGGGGCCGGGCCGGCAGGACGCCGACGCCGTAATGCTCGGCCATCATGCCGTAGGAGCGGTTGAGCTCGGGATCATAGAACGAGGCCTTGTTAACCCCGCTCTTGAGGTTGTCGGGCACGGCGAGGCGGGGGACGCCGCCGAGGAAGCGGAATAGGCGGACATGCGCGCCGATCCAGTCGGGCAGCGCCTGGGTCCAGGTCGCCTCGGCGTAGGTCAGGCTCGACGCGCCGAGCACCGCCACGAAGATCTCGGCCTCGCGCACGATGCCGGTGGCGGGGTCGACGATCCCGACCTTCTTGCCGGAGTAGTCGACGAAGACCTTGTCGCCGGCGGCATGGTGCTGGCGCATCACCGGGGTGAGCCGGCGTTCGAACTCCCGATAGAGATCGCAGAACCGGGAGTAGCCGTAGCCCTCCGGATGGGTCTCCCGGTACTCCTCCCAGAGCACCGTGAGGTTGACCCCGGGCCGGCGCATCTCCCGGACCTGCGAGGGCCAGTCCGGCTCGGGCAGCCGGCGCATCCCCTGCTTCACCCCGACCCGGGCGAACAGGCGTTGCTCCAGCACCGCGTCGCTGACCTCAGGGCCGAGCGGCCAGGTCAGGCCGGCGGCGTTCGCCCGGGCGAGGTTGTCCTGCACCGTCGAGCGGGCGATGCCCAGCGTTCGTCCGATCTCGCGCGAACTCACCCCGTCGTGGGCGAGCCGCAGCATCTGTTTGATCTGTCGCATGGTCAGCTCTCTCCTGGCCGGCATCCCATCCTCCTCGCGTCGAGGATCGGAATGCCGCGGTTGCTGACCCGCGGGGATGCGCCGTGGCCGATATCGCCTACCGACTGGCCGGCTTCATCCCGGAATGGTGGCCGACATCAAATCGGAACGCTGGCCGGCTTCGCGTCGGAACAGGTGGCCGGCTTCCGTCGGAATCCGCAGAGAGGAAGCTGGGATCCAACATTCTCTGCGAGCGAGGCACGGAACGTGGCCGCCTCGGCGATCTGCTATGTTCGCTGCCGCGATGCGGCCCACCTCCCGGCTCGCTTCCCGCTCTCGCCGTCACGCTTCGCCTGGGCGAGCGCGTCCTGAAACGCTCCAGGTCGGAAGCTCGGCCCTTCGCAAGGCGTGATCGACGCTGGAAGCCGCCCCGCGCAAGCCGGCGTTTTAGATCCCGTGTCGCAGCAGTCACGAGGTAGGCGAGCTTTTCATCCGACAACGCGTGCACCAGATCACCAAGCTCGAGAGGCGTTATCCGGGCTGCGATCTCGTCCGCTTTCACCTCGGGGGCAGACGCAACGGCAGATTCATCTTTGGGCTCAAGATGTGATTTCCTGGTCCGTTTGACCAGCGCGAGTGATGGCTCTCGCAAGTCAAAGAGCTCAGCCTGACGCTCGTCCCGGACCTGCTTCCTCATGGTCCATTGCTGCCCGGCTCGTCCCAGGGGTTCACGATCGGCACGCCGCAGTCAGCGAAATCATCGATGTTGCGGGTTGCGATCACAGCGTCCTTCGCTCGGGCGATGGCTGCGATTAGCCCGTCCAAGCCGTTCAGAGGGCGCCCTCCTCTCTCGCGTGTGGCGACCATCTCTCCATAGACAGACGCCGCGGCTGCATCGAACCCGAACACCCGTGGTCCGAGCCCGCGGGCGACGAAGGTGTGAAACTTGGTTTCAAGGTTGAACCGACGCCGGCTCTCGGGTAGGCGCGCCAAGCCTACGCCGATCTCAGCAATGGTGATGGTCGTGGTTGCGAGGTCCTGCAGCGGCTGCGTTTGAAGCCAAGCCAGCACCCGCGGCTCGGGTTGGGGCCGCATAAGTTCCGAGACGACATTCGTGTCGAGAACGATCATTGCCCGAAGCTGGGGGCCTCGCGCGCGGGTCCGCGCTCGGGCAGATCAAGCTCCACACCGTGCTCTGGACCAAACAGCTCCTGTGCGAGTGTGGCAAGGTTGGATGCCGGCTCTTCTTCGCCCAACAGACTCCGGCGGAGAATGAGGCGTGCTTCCTCCTCCATCGAGCGTCCGCGCTCAGCCGCGCGGATGCGCAGCCGCGTTTTCAGCGCGTCATCTAAATTCCGGATCGTCAAGCTCGCCATGCAGCGCTCCTATTGCATGCAGTGCAATCATCATAACTTGAGTCTGCATACCTAGCAAGCACCTGCCCAGCGCCGATAGGCTGAGGCCCTGCACGACCCCGCTGAGGATCAAGAGGCACCCGCCACTGCCGAGGAAAGAACGGGGTAGATGATGGCGAGGATTGTCGATCGGATCGATCGTCACTCCGATTTTGACAGACTGTGCCGCCGGAGCCGCGGCCAGCGGAGGCATGGCTCTGTCCAGAGTTCCGATCCGCGGTAGAGGACCTTGAACGTTTTCTGGAGCTCAGCTGTCTTCCGAAGGGGGCGGCGTGACTCTCCTACCGCGCATCGCGGTTGCGGCTAGCATCTCCATGCTTTTCGCCATAGCGGCTGCAGGCGGGCTCACCAGAACCCGCCCGCGCGACATCATCGCCGCCATCGTCATCGCGACCCTCATCACGAGCGGAACAGCACGGAAGCCGAACGGAAAGCCCCGCTGCTGACACGCCGCACTCGCAGCAGGTCGCGCGAGCGCTCGCCGGTGTCCTGGCCGGTACGCTTTCCGAGCGAGAGCGGGCTTCGGCGTGACGCGGGCGCAGCCGCTTGGGCCAGGGTGAGCTTGCTGTGGAGCAGGGCTCGACCTGCGACAGGGAGGCTGCCGACTGCACGAGCCGCTGCATGCGAGAGGTCGAAAATGCGCCCGCCCGTGCTCGCCTCTTTGCAGGGGCCGCTGTCCATGGCGCAATGCCAACGGCTGACCGGCGACTAGGGGCCGCACGGGAATAACCGCTTCACGGGACGCGGCCCTGCCGATGAGGCCGGGCGATTCGGTTATTCTCATGGGAGCCCTTAGCTCAGTACGGGATGCGGCGTCCTGGAACACACTTCAAGCTTGGCCGTTGGCGAGACAGCCCACGCGAGCGAGGGGACCCTGCGACTCAGCAGCGTAGCGACAGCTTCCTCATCCAGGTGCTCCGGTCCTAATTCCTGGCCTCGAGAAAGACGACACGGCCAACTCGCCGACGTCCGTCGCGGGGCGTCAAAACCCTTCATCAACGAGTTCCGCGCTCTGCTGGTTGGGACCGTCGAGACTGCGGGCGAGGCGATGCCGAAAGCGAGCAAGTGGATCATCGGCGTCAACAGGCGAGCCCCCACCCGCTCTGGGGCAGCCGCGGTTCGATGTTACGGCCCGGCTTCCGCCCGCCCAGCCGCCGACCCGCTTAGCGGAGGTCGTTGGCTTTGGGCGCAACCCGGGCCGACTGCGTATGTACGCCTATGTGCCGGACACGCTGCCTCGCTCTCCGGCCTTGGTCGTGGTGCTCCACGGCTGTCTCCAAACCGCAGCTGGATACGATCTTGGCGCCGGCTGGTCGACCCTGGCGGATCGCTTCAGATTTACCCTACTCTTGCCAGAGCAGCAACGGGCCAACAATCCGCGTGGCTGCTTCAACGCCCGACCGGCGACGAGGAGGGCTCCGTCCATCCGTATTGCGCTTTGATCCGGTGCAGGAAGGCGCGCAGCGTGGTGCTGTCGGCGGTGTTGCCCGGCAGCACCTCGTAGGCGAGCGGGAAGCCCTCCGGGGTGACGATCAGCGCGATCACCACCGGCACACCTGTGGATGGCGTACTCGCCCCCAGACGGCCGCGGTCAACAGGAGATGGCCCGCCCACGTACGCCAACGGCGCGCTTGCCGCCCGGATCGGGCGACTGAGATCGGCGTGACCGCCACGCTCGCGGCGTCCGTGGCGGGCCGCGGTCACCGGATCGGTGAGGAACCGCAACGCGATCCAGCCGGCGTGGAACTCGGCCTCGATCCGCTTCTCGGTCGAGGGGCGGACTGGTCAGGAGCGCCAACCACCCCTACCAAATCGTGGCCGCGCCGGTTCGGCTCGGGCGGGTTCTCCGGCTGAGGTGTCATCAGCATGCGCAGCCGACCTCGTCGACTCAAATTCCTGCAGGGCCTCGGCAAGGCCCGCCATCAGACCAGCTTCTGGCGTGCTCTCGCCCGATCGTGCAGGAAGCTCGGTCACTAATGCACCTTCGCTGTGGCGATCCGCAGATTGATCCTGGACGACTTTCAGCGAGGGTCCACGCCCCAGCCGGCCAGCGATGGCGCCGTCTTCCAGCACGTTCAGCAGATCGTCCAGCATCGCGCCCGAGAGCGGAATTTCTTCCGGCGCTGGCATCTCGGCACGAGCCAACGATCCTCGGTCGTACGCGGGGTTCTGGGTCACCTCTGGGCCAAACCAGATCGGGGGAGCGAACCCATCCGCGCCCTCTCCCTCAGCGAACGCCACGCTGATCAGGTCCAGCGGTCCGGGCGCAAGAAAGCGCTGCAGGACAACCTCCTTGCCACCCTGGAGCCGCACGATCGTGCACTCGAAGCCGACCTTGCCCGCGCAGACCGCCAGGAGCGCCTCGGCTTGCGAGCGCGGGACCTCCGTGCGCTCCTCCAAACTCCCGACCGGTGTTGGCACGAGAATGAGATACGAATGGCCTGGCTCGATGCTGACGAAGTGCTCCAGGTCAGGGCGAGGCGGGAAATAGCCCTCAACAATCCGCTCCGTGACGCCGGCTTCCTTTCGGATGAGCCGGGCGAGAGCCGAGGCAACGAGAAAGCGACGTTGGCCCATGTGGCAGAGCTCCGAGAGAAGTCAGGAGCTGGCGGAATGGACAGCGCACACGGCTATTTTGTGACCGGCGACGCGCGAGCTCATCCACCGAGCCAATCATCATGGCCTGATGGCGCCGTACGGCGGCGAAGTCGAGGTCGATCAGGCCTTTACCGAAGCCGCCCGCAGATGCGGCCTTGCAGAGCTTGCCGGTAGCCCAGGCCGAGCCGCTCCGGTGGATCACAGAGCAGGCAGCCGGCCCAATGGCGACGGTGTTGCAGTTGCGCTCGCCTCGCCAGCAGCAGGGCCTCAACGCCAGCCCCGCCTCACGCTCTCGCACAGGCGGCCCTCGGCCACGCCTCCGTCGCAACGACACCTGCTGGTGCGGCGGGAAAG
>JADMIO011621086.1_pt1 | contig 51901 bp, 46 predicted proteins | sample 8958161 | NCBI WGS metagenome assembly JADMIO01 (sample SAMN16585339, study PRJNA669376) | soil metagenome | isolation source: Crop rotation soil | place: USA: Cullars Rotation, Alabama | collected 2011
CGCGACAACTTGTCCACGTGGAATTCTAAGCTTAGGATCCCAATGTGCTGGAAAGACTTTCGTACACCTGGGTGGTACGCAGTTATGAGAAGGATGTAAAAGCCCGGGCAGAACGTAGCGTGAAAAGACAATTTGCCAACTTATCACCTGCGGAAAGAGTTGCTTTGATCAACACAAAAGTTCAAAAAGAACTCGACAGCACAAAGGATAAAGAGATATATCCGCTTATTGGAACCACTTATCAAAAATGCAAGGAAAATGAACTGAACCTCGGTTTGGACCTGCAGGGAGGTATGAGTGTAACGATGGACGTGAGTCTTGAAGGATTGCTGAAATCGCTTAGCAATAATCCACATGATCCGCAGTTGCTGAATGCATTAAGAGCAGCTACTGCTAAAAAAGTCAATAGTGAAACCAACTACATAACGCTGTTTAAAGAAGCATACGTACAACAAAACGGACCTGACAAACTCCATACGATTTTCGCAGGAATGGGAAAGGAGATCAAGCCCAATGAATCCGATGCGAGTGTAATGGATAAACTCAACAGCGTTGCCAATGGCGCCATTAAAGAAACCTACAAAGTTTTATTGAAGCGTATTGATAAATTTGGTGTTGCTCAGCCCAACATCAACCTGGATGAAAACCGGGGAATCATTAACGTAGAACTTGCCGGTGTAACGGATCCTGAAAGAGTAAGAAAACTTTTACAGGCTTCTGCAAACCTGCAATTCTGGGAAGTATATACTTACGGTGATGAAGCATTGCAGAAAAGCCTCGATGGTGCTGTAAAATCATTTGATGTTTACATGAGAAGCGTTGACAGCAGCAAGAAAGCCGACTCGAATATGCTGTTAAAGGTTGTAAGGATCATGCCTCCGCAAACAGATAAGAGCGGCAAACCCGTTATTGTAAAGGGTGAATATGTATGGCAACCGAATTTCGCGATCATTGATACAAAGGATACAAGTCTTTTCTTCCAGTATATGAACCTGGATGTATTGAAAAATGCTTTCCCTCCAGATATTAAATTCCTCTTTGGAGAAGAAGTAAAACCCGAAAAAGGCAACAGGTATCTTCCATTATACGCAATTAAAATGCGTTCAAATACTGATAAGGCGCCGCTGGAAGGGGATGGAATCGAAAATGCCAGGGCAGATTTCAATCAAACAACAGGGAAACCAATCATCTCCATGCAGATGACCTCTGCAGGAACTAAAACATGGGGCAAACTCACAACAGCCAATGTTGGAAAACCAATTGCCATTGTATTGGATGATATTGTTTATTCTGCTCCGAGTATCAATGAACCAATTACCAGCGGCAGTTCTGAAATTTCAGGAAACTTTACGGTTGAACAAACACAGGATCTTGCCAATACTTTGAAATCAGGAAAGGTAAATGCACCTGCAAAGATTGTTGCAGAACAAGTGGTAGGTCCTACCCTGGGTCAACAGGCTGTTCATGGTGGTATGATGGCATTCATCATTGCATTTGTCGTGATCTTCCTCCTGATGCTCGTGTATTATAATACCGGCGGATGGGTGGCCAATATCGCATTAATTCTAAACCTGCTCTTTACGATTGGTGTACTTACCGCCATGGGCTTTACGCTAACGGCTGCGGGTATTGCCGGTTTGGTGTTAACGATCGGCCTTGCTGTAGATACCAACGTAATTATATTTGAAAGGATCAAAGAAGAAATCACAAGAGGCAAATCATATCCCCAGGCCATTAATGATGGTTACCGTCGTTCTATGGCACCAGTAATTGATGCGCACGTTACTTCATTGCTGACAGCGATAATCCTTGTGTATTTTGGTCTTGGACCTGTTCTCGGTTTTGCCACCACACAGATCATCGGTATTCTTTTATCACTGTTCTGCGGTATACTTGTATCCAGACTTATTACCGATATCTGGACAAATAAGAACCGTCACTTCAATTATTTCACCGGATTATCAAAAAGAATATTTAAACACGCCAGCTTTAAATTCATTGAATACAGGAAGGTTGCTTATGTGATCTCCTCCATCGTATTGCTGGCCGGGGTTGCTTCTTTCTTCAATGGCTTTCATGAAGGTGTTGAATTCAAGGGCGGACGAAGCTATACCATTGCATTCGATCAGAAAGTAGATGCAACGGATGCGTTAAGAGACCAGTTGAAAAAATCATTGGAAGGAGATAATATCACATTAAAAACAGTAGGTAAGGATGGTCGGGAGCTTAATATCACAACAGCTTACCTGAAAGGAGTTGAAAATGCTGATAGCGCCGTACAGGCAAAATTATTTGAAGGACTTAAAACGATTCTTCCTGCCGGAACTTCATATGATAAATTTGCAAAAGAAAATATCCAAAGCCATACAACGGTTCAGCCAAGTATTTCCGATGACCTGAAAAGAGGCGCTGTTAAAGCAACCGTATTCGCCATCCTTATTATCTTCTTATATATCTTTATTCGTTTCCGCGACTGGAGGTATTCAGCCGGTACGATCCTCACGTTATTACACGACGTACTGGTAACATTGGCGGTATTCTCTTTCTTTAAGAATATTGTTCCTTTCCCACTCGAAATTGACCAGCACTTTATCGCTGCTATCCTTACAGTGATCGGCTTTTCCATGAATGATACGGTGATCGTGTTCGACAGGATACGTGAATATAGCAGGGATATGAAAACTGAAAGCAAAAGCAATATCATTAATAAAGCGATCAATGATACGCTGAGTCGTACCATTATGACATCACTCACTGTATTCCTCACGCTGTTGATCCTGTTCATCTTTGGTGGAGAGGTTACTCGTGGCTTTGCCTTTGCAATGTTGATCGGTGTGATCACGGGTACTTACTCTTCTATTTTTGTGGGTGCACCTATACTTGTGGATTTTGCTAAAAACAAACCATTGGGAGCTGCTGCACCTGTTGCAGAAAGCAAGGTGAAAAAGACGAGCACAGTTACCGCTTAATGATCAATAAATGTATTCAATAAAAAATCCCCCGATTTTATCAGGGGATTTTTTATTACAATGTACAGTTATAAAATATTTAATGGCGGGTTAAACAGCAAAGCTTGTCCCGCAACCGCAGGTACTGCTCGCATTGGGATTTTTGAATGTAAATCCACGTGAATTCAATCCGCCTTCCCAGTCAATTTCCATACCCAGCAGGTAAATGCCATGCGTTTTGTCAACAATAAACGAAATTCCTCCTTCTTCAAACAACTGGTCATTTTCCTTTACCTCATCAAAATCCAGGATATAGGTCATGCCGCTGCAGCCGCCGCCTTTCACTCCCACCCGCAGGTATTTATTGCCGGGGAGGTTATTTTTTTCAAGCAGCCGACGAATCTCATTCTTTGCCGAATCTGTAAAATGCACCGGCCCATTGATCGTTGTTTCCATTTAAAATGCTTTCTGCAAAATTACCACAAATTGCTTTCCCCCGCTGGCCGCAATTTTCGAAAGCAGGAATTTGTTGACGCATCTTGTTTACATTTGTGGACTAAACAGTAAACATGATATTGTTAGAATTCAAATTCCAGTATGTTGAAATAACTGCCATTGTAATCTATTTTGTTTTGATGGGCATGTTGTTAATTGAATGGAGGGCAATGAAGGAAAAAATAAAAGAAAGGCTTGATGTGAATATGGATGGCACAAAGTTAAAATTGCAGGCACTGGAACGTTTAACATTGTTTTCTGAAAGATGTGGTTTACAAAACCTGATCGGACGTATCGAAACCCTTCAAACCAATGCGGCAGTACTGCATAAAACCCTGGTAGAAACCATCCGGGCAGAATATGAATATAATCTTACACAGCAGATATATGTAAGTCCCGAAGTGTGGAATGCTGTAACAAAACTGAAAGATCAGAACATTTATATCATCAATCAACTGGCGCTTCATATTCCGCCGCATGCAACGGCAATGGATCTTAGTAAAAGAATTCTAGATTACAGCATTACCCATAATGCAGAACTGAATGCTGTTGTACTGGACGCATTGCAATATGAAGCCAAAAAACTCCTGGATTAATTTCCACCAGTCAAAATGTCTACCAAAAACCCAACAACTGATTCAGGTATTTCTATAAAAGAAATATATACGGCAGCCGATACAGGCAAAACAGATCCCTCTCTCGCAGGAGAATTTCCTTTTACAAGAGGCGTACAGCAATCCATGTATCGCGGTAAACTCTGGACCATGCGACAGTATGCTGGTTTTTCAACAGCAGAAGAAAGCAATAAACGATACCATTACCTGCTCAACCAGGGCGTAAGCGGGTTGAGCGTAGCATTCGATCTGCCCACGCAGATAGGTTATGACAGCGATCATCCTCTTGCTGATGGAGAAGTGGGGAAAGTAGGTGTTGCGATTGATAGCCTTGAAGACATGGAAAAATTGTTTGAGGGAATACAACTGGAAGATGTATCCACGTCTATGACCATTAATGCAACGGGATTTATTTTACTGGCATTGTATGTTGCGTTGGCTAAAAAACAAGGTGCAGATCTGAAAAAAATTTCGGGCACCATCCAAAACGATATATTAAAAGAATATGCTGCAAGAGGAACATACATCTATCCTCCCAAACCATCTATGCGTATTATTACCGATATTTTTGAATGGTGCAGTAAAGAATTACCAAAATGGAATACCATCTCCATCTCCGGTTATCATATAAGGGAGGCAGGAAGCACTGCAGTACAGGAGATCGCTTTTACACTCAGCAATGGAAAAGCTTATGTAAAAGCAGCATTGGAAAAGGGACTCGACATTAATGTATTCGGCAAAAGACTTTCATTCTTTTTTAATGCACACAACAATCTTTTTGAAGAAGTGGCCAAGTTCAGGGCAGCGAGAAGGATGTGGGCAAAGATGATGAAAGACTTAGGCGCTACAGATGAAAAAGCGATGATGCTGCGTTTCCATACTCAAACCGGTGGAAGCACGCTTACTGCACAACAGCCCATGAACAATATCAGCCGCGTGACCATACAAACGCTTTCAGCCGTATTAGGTGGAACTCAATCCCTGCATACTAACGGCTATGACGAGGCGCTTAGTTTACCTACGGAAGAGGCTGCGAGAATTGCCTTGCGTACCCAACAGGTAGTTGCCTATGAAAGCGGCGCTGCAGATACTGTTGACCCGCTTGCCGGAAGTTATTTTGTGGAGGCACTTACCAATGAAGTAGAAGCCGCAGCCTGGAAACTCATTGAAACGATTGATGCCATGGGCGGAAGTGTATCTGCTATTGAAGAAGGTTTTATACAGGATGAAATTGCCCGCAGCGCTTATCAATACCAGCAGCATATTGAAGACCAGTCGAAGATCATTGTAGGCGTAAATAAGTTCACAACAGCAGATGAGGAAAGGATACCCGGCTTTAAAATAGATGACAGCATCCAGAAAATGCAATCAGATAAACTCAAAGCACTGAGGTCAAAGCGAAACAATGACGCCGCTGCTGCCAGTCTGAAAAAAATAACAGAAGCCGCTATGTCCGGCGCCAACCTGATGCCGGTAGTATTGGAAGCTGTAGAGCATTATTGCACACTGGGAGAAATTGCCGATAGTTTGAGAAAAGTGTTTGGGGAATATAAATAACCAGGATGCCAGTTCCTGATACCGAACATATCGTCATTCATCTATCTAAGTAATTCAAAAATTTAAATAAGCTAAGCTTGCATCAATTAATAAAAATCATCATCATGAATAAATGTCTCTTTCTTTTGTTTCTTTTTATCTCCACCACTGTGCATGCCCAAAACCTTATGACGCCTGAATTGTTATGGCAATTGAACAGGGTAAGCGGTATTGGTATTACAAAGGATAAAAAACATGTAGTATATCGTGTAAGCACACCCAATGTTGAGCTTAATAAAAGTTCCTCGAAACAATATATCATCTCGCTCGAAGATGGATCAGTGCAGGAGATCAGTAATTCCGACAGCCTGGTTGAAAATGATAAGATATCTCCCGATGGAAAGTATATGATCAGCGATTCCTCTGTTAAGATTAAAAAAATAAAGGGTGTTGACTATTATCCCAATCTCATAAAATCAAATGTGTACATTTTCGACAATCTCAATAACAGGCATTGGGATACATGGGAAGATGGCAGCTTTGATCATGTTATTCTTACTGAGATCAATAATCCTTCCAATAAAAAAGACCTGCTGGAAGGTGAACCATATGATTGTCCGACCAAACCAATGGGCGGTTCCGAGGATTATATATGGAGTGCGGATGGCAAACAGGTTGTATATGTAGCAAAGAAAAAATATGGAACTGCATATGCAACAAGTACTAATACCGATTTGTATGCCTATGATATTGCAAGTGGCAAAACAACTAACCTCACAGAGGGAATGATGGGATATGATATAAATCCTTCTTATAATAAAAAAAATGAACTGGCCTGGCTCAGCATGAAACGAAACGGCTATGAAGCGGATAAACAGGATATCATTGTATCAGATGGAACCGGTAAAATGAACCTCACGCAACAGGATGACAGGATACATGCGGAAGGTTTTAAATGGAGTGATGATGGTTCTAAAATATATTTCTATGCTCCCATCAATGGCACGTTACAATTGTTTGAAGTAACTTATCCGGGTAAAAGCAAAATGACGCCGGTGATAAAGCAAATCACGAAAGGTGATTTTGATGTCAATGGTATTGTTGGGCAGTCAGGTAATACGCTGGTGGTTAGCCGCACCGACATGAATCATGCTGCAGAATTATATACTGTTGATCTGGGTTCCGGTAATATGAAACAGCTAACACATGCCAATGACAATACCTATTCAACCCTGAAGATGAGTAAAACAGAAAGGCGGATGATCAAAACCTCGGATGGCAAAGACATGCTGGTATGGGTGATCTATCCTCCCGATTTTGATCCTTCAAAAAAATATCCAACCCTATTGTATTGCCAGGGTGGACCACAATCCCCGCTTACACAGTTCTACTCCTTCCGCTGGAATTTCCAACTCATGGCTGCCAATGGATATATCATCGTTGCGCCAAACCGCAGGGGAATGCCCGGACATGGAACAAAATGGAATGAACAGATCAGCAAGGACTGGGGAGGCCAGGTTATGAAAGATTACCTGAGTGCGATTGATGCTGTTAGCAAAGAAAAATATGTTGATAAGAACAGGTTGGGATGCGTGGGTGCGAGTTATGGAGGTTATTCGGTTTTTTATCTTGCAGGAAACCATAATAACCGTTTCAAAACATTCATTGCACATGATGGTGTATTTGATTTGAAAAGCATGATGGGCACAACAGAGGAGATATGGTTTATGGACTGGGATTTTGGCGGGAGATATTGGGAGAAGAATAATCAAATCGTTCAAAACGGCTTACTGAAATTTAACCCAAGCAATTTTGTAGATAAATGGAATACCCCGATCCTCATTTACCAGGGTGGCCGGGATTACCGCGTACCGATTGAACAGGGTTTACAGGCCTTCACTGCAGCGCAATTAAGGGGAATAAAAAGTAAACTGGTTTACCTGCCGGATGAAAACCATTGGGTACTTAGTGCACAAAATGCTTTGGTATGGCAACATGAGTTCTATAACTGGCTGGCGGAAACGCTGAAATAATCTAAGTAAAAAATCAAAAGTAAAAAGTCAAAAAAGATGTCTTATTGAAAGGTCTTTTTTGACTTTTGATTTTTTAACTTTTGAATTATCTATGGGCGAAATCCATTTTAAAATCTCCTTTTATCCTTTCCATAGGCGGATTAAAATATCCATACCTCAGTCGGGGGAATTCTTCCTGTATAAGTTCCATTAATTGTTTTACTCCCATGCACTCTCCTGTTTCGGCTACATTGATCTTTTCAAGATACCAGTCCGGATCAATATTAAAATTTCTCCATTGTATCATGCACAGATCTGTTTCCCTGATCAGCCTGCGCAATGCTTCATATTCTTCGATGCTGTCGGTCATCCCCGGAAAAACAAAATAGTTGATGCTTGTCCAGCCGCCATAACTCCGCACTACTTTCATACTTTCCAGCAGGTCATCAAAAACATAATTATTCGGTTTGTAATAAGCCGTATAAACAGCAGCCCTCGCCGAATTGGTGCTTACCCTCATGCTGTTTAATCCTGCTTCACACAATGCTTTTACTGCATCTGGTTTGCTGCCATTGGTATTTATATTAATGCTTCCTTTACTGGTATGTTTCCTGATCTCAATAATAGAATCGCGGATCGTTTCCCACATCAGTAATGGTTCGCCTTCACAACCCTGGCCATAACTTATAATCGGGAATGGTGCCGTTTCAAGATGCGGAACAGTGAACTCAACGATCTCCTCGGGGGTAGGCTTAAACGTGAGCCTGTCCTGGGTACTGGAGATGGTTTCATCTTCCGGCTGGAATGAAATACAGCCGATGCAATTTGCATTGCATGCCGGTGATACAGGTACCGGGCACTCCCATCTTCCAAGAGCCAGATTTCTTGCTGCAGGACAGGTGTAAGTCATGCAGCAGTTATTCATTAAATGGTCTACCAAACGGTTATGTGGGTACGCATTTATCAGCCTGTTATATCCCGATTGAATTTTTTCATTATCATATCCTGCTGCTTCCTGTCGAATATCGTTTTCAATGCGCACTGCAGGTACATACAACTCCTCATTCAGCCATCCTGCTGCGGTATAACAAAAAAGCGGTAATGTTGGAGCATCCGGTAATGTTTCATACGCCGCCATGTACAAACCGGTATGTGCCGGGGGAATAAAAGCAGCAACAGCCCATCCCTTTTCACATAGCCGCATAGTTCCTGTTTTTACATCAATACCAATTCCCCGGCGACCGGGCAATTCATACAGTTGCCCGCCATCCGGCAAAGCGATCCATTCATCCAAAGGAACAGGCAGGGCATCCCAGCCGCTGCGACCGGTTACGTACAGGGAAGTATCTTCGTAAATATTGCCATTCCCATCAGAATAAAGCAGGAACGGCGATGCGGTAAGTATTTGCATTGCTGCAAAATTACTTCTTCTTATACAATTTGCTGAAGTCAATCATTGCGCCAAAAGAAAAATTGCCTTTACGGTTTGAAGCAAAAAATGTTTGTATATCACTTTTTATACAAAGGCCCAACTGCATCTCGAGGCGCAGGGGAGAATGGGGAAAAGCATAGGAGCCAATAAACCCGGGTTCTATATATAATATGGATCTGCCTTTTATATTGGTAAGCCCATACACATCTTTCTGAGCGTCGCTATAGTTGGTTTGAATGTTCCTGAGATTTATCACTGATCCCCGCAATACCAATGAAAGTGCCACTCCACTCCTGCTGGTGTACATAAAAGCAGGCTGCACAAATATCTTTGATACATCCGCTTTGTAATAATTATTGTATACCTGGATAGTATCTATACTCCTGTCGGTAAAATTCATTTCACCAAATCCTGCTCCTGCAAAAACCTGGAACCACGCGGTGTGGGATTCTGTAAAAGCGGTATAATACCCGGCCCCGAATTCAAATAAATTTCTTTTATATTTTACGATGCTGCTGTCAACATCAATATCAGGTGTTACTGAACCTGTTGCTTCCCCGCGATAAAAATAATTTGCCTGCAACGCAAGATGACTGGTAAATGCATACGCTCCCTGCAGATCTGTTCCGTTAGAATTTGATTTTGTTCCCAACCTGCTTCCTCCATAATTGCTGGAATAATAAGCAGCCAGTTTTGAATTTCCTTTTTCCCGGAGAACAGGTACATTGTATGCATCAGGGGCATATATAAGCCTCGGATTGGTGCAAGAGGATAACAAAAGAATAGAACTGATAAAGGCAGTGATTGATGCAATTTTCATATGAGCTTTATATACCCGACAAAACCACGGATTCAAACGCTGCTCTGGATACAAATTAGATTTTTTTTATTAATAAGATACGATAGCAGCAAGCATCTCCGGTTGCCAGCAACCAACAATGCCACCGAATATCCCTGCATAGTGCATAAAAGAGCCTTTAGCCGGTTTCAGGTATTTTGCCACATCTATTTTTTTATACAAAAGCAAGTCCCTTGCAAAGAATGCATACAATAACAATTCCCTCCATCGCATTATCCATGATTGTACAGAACGTGCAGTAAAATTCCTGCGCAACGGTATCATATCATATTCATACAGGTTGAACACTACATTCAGCATTTCCATATATTTTTTTTCTTTCCCGGTAACTCTATAGAAAACCCGTTTACCTATGCACATATGTGAAAATATCCTGAATTCTATTCCCCGTAAAAAAATATAGGCCGTTGTATGTATTTGTATGGGATATTTATAATGGTCGAGCACTGTGTTGTGATTGAGCTGTTCTACTTCACCGCCACTTATGGATACCTGGAATATATATGCAGGCTTATCCTGTTTATGGAGAACATAAGTATGTTTCTTTCCCCGGAAGAAACGCTTTAGAAAAAAAGGAATATGTCCTGATAACTTTTTGAAATACGTTTCCACTATTTTCTTGTCAATACACACGCTGTCTTCTTCCTGGTAAAAAAGCCGGAGTTTCTCTGCGTTTTCTTCCCTGTATTGATGCAGGTAAATATCTCTGTGTGTAAACCATTGTTTTTTGGTTAATGAAAACCCTGTATCACTGTTCCAGGTATCACCGGAAACCATGACTTCAACCCTTGGAGAAACAATATTATTTTGCAAGAAATAATCTTTCACCATTTGTGGATGCTGTACTTTTTCATTGAAATGAACAGAATCTTTGTGCAGGTGGCAATGGTTGCTCGCAAAGGGTATGGCATATCTTGCGCCCGTAGCCATCACGGTAAGTGCAAACTCCCTGATATATGTTTCAAGGTGATCGGGTTCTGCACCGGGATCATCCACGATCGTATAAGACAGCCGTTCATTGGCAGAACTGTGGCTCCGAAATACAAAATCAATGCGTGGATGCCGTCGCAATATCTGCCGGAGTGTTGGGCCCATATGTTTTGAATCATTCAGATTTAATAACCTGGTTCCTTCGCATTCAATAAGCAAAGCGCTGTCTAAAAACATCCATACCTGGTAAGAGGTGATTACAAAACCTTCTTCCAACATTTTGGATTCACAATGCTTCAGTTCGATAATATTATTAAACCCGAGATACTGAAGATCTTCTTTCATTCTTTTATACCCACCTTTCGGAATGATGACAGGAGTATCTTTTGAAAATTTTTGTAATGAGGGCCCGTGAAAATGATCCCAGTGGATATGAGTGAGATAAATAAAGTCAGGCTTTAAAGAATCTACGAGCTCTTTGCTGACTGGCGGGTAGTTCCACCACGAACGCCAGTAACTACTACCAATAAGCCAGGGATCACAAATAAGGGATTTACCAGTTTTGCTTTTTACCAGCAACCCGGCATGTGATAACACCTGGAATTCCATAAGCAGTGAGTTAAAGTCTTTCGGAATGAAATACTTTGATCAATATATGGAATTTCCGGTCAAAACAAGAATAGGATTAAATTGATGCAATATTACTGTGAGCTGTACATGCTCCTGCAAAAGGAATTGAAATCATCCTGCTTAAAAGCCGTATTGTCTTTTGTAACAACTACCTGTATCAATTTATTATTCTTCAGGTCGATAGTGAGCATATCATCTTTTAATATTACCTGGGCCACCTCTTTCCATAAGATCAGCCCGCGTGGAAATGACGGATATAAAATACCGGCATTTGAAAAATGTATGATCAGCGGCCTGTTGGTGTAAAAACCCATCAATGCAAAAAAAACCAGGAGTAAACCTGCAATATATTTTCCTGCAATACACCACAGAATGGCGCTTAATACAAAAATGATCTCTATCCTGAAAGAAGTTTTAAAACGGGAATAATTATTTAGCAGGAAAAACACAAGTCCGCCCATATTAATAATAACGCCTGCAAGCAGCAGGTTCTTAAAACGTTCATCACCGGTATTTAAAAATACATAACCGAACACCAATACGTTGAGCAATGCAATGATCATTGTAACGATCCGGTATGAAGCGGCTTTTTCATTGGGAAGCGTAATTGAAAAACTATCCATTCAACGGGTTGCTTGTAGTGAGTAAATTGCAAAGTTTGTACAAAACCCTGGCACCCACGTTTTCATCCCATTCATTATGGCTCACCCCTACTTCATTAAGATCAAAACCTATCAGCTTTCTTCCTGTTTGCAATAACTTTTTAAAGAGATAAAATATCTGTTCTGTTTCAAAACCACCCTGTACCGGTGTTCCTGTATGCGGACAAAGTTTCGGGTCCAGTCCATCAATATCAAAACTTATAAAGACATGTTCCGGCAATTGATTGATCATTTCCTCCACGATCTGCTTCCAGCTAAAACCTTCATATTGCCTTTCCCTGATATCCTTTTCAAAATAAGTAGCGATCCTCTCTTTATTGTTGTGGATATAATCGAGTTCTTCCTCGCAATAATCCCTGATACCAACCTGCACCAGTTTTTTTAATTGCGGAATATTTTCGAGGGAGTTATACATAATGGAGGCATGTGAATAATTAAACCCTTCATATGCTTTGCGAAGATCACAATGCGCATCAATCTGTAATATTCCAAATTCAGGATACTTATCAGCGATCGCCCTGAAATACCCGAATGGAGTGCTGTGATCTCCGCCCAGTAATCCCACGAGTTTACCCCTGCCCATTAAATCTTTGGTTTGTTCATACACCCAGTCATTCAGGAACAGGCTCCCCTGGTTAATTTCTTTAAGGGTTTTTGTCATGAACTTATTATTGTCTATCGCCTCGCCCTGTGAAATATAATTGATATACAGTTCCGCTTCCTTGCGGAGGTAATCACTTTTCATGAGTATCTTTTTGTCGGGACTGCGCATATAAAAACCCTGTTTCCATGCATCCCTGTAATCGGGATCAAAAAGATCTACCTGTAAACTTGCCGTAAAAATATGATCGGGAGCACGGGCGGTGCCGGCATTATAACTGACGGTAACTTCCCATGGTATGGGCAGGATCACCAGCCGCGAATCTTCTTCCCCGAAAGGAAGACCGAAGATATTATTATTGGGATTGCCTACCGAGTTCGGATCAAAAGTCGAAAGATCTGCCATGATGTGTTTTTAGAATTCCGGCAAAGATAATTCAAGAATATTTTTTTTAACCAGTAAAATAACAGATTTACACCCTCTCTAAAGCTGTTTTTGAATTAACTTTGCGGTGAATTTAAAAAGATGAAAAGAACACATATCATTATTTTAATTGGTATTGCAGCTTTGATCATAGGATTACTCGTTTTTTCAGTTGATTTTTCAACCTATGATACCATCGGCTCTGCCCGCCAGAAAGAAGGAAAGTTTGTACACCTTATAGCCAGGCTTGATAAGACCAGGCCGATTGAATATGATCCCATCAATAACCCCAACTATCTTTCTTTTTATGCGGTAGATAGCCTTGGTGAACAAACAAAAGTGGTGTATCACAACAGCAAACCTACTGAGCTTGAAAAAAGTGAACGCATTGTATTGAAGGGAAAAATGGAGAAGGATCATTTTGAATGCAAGGATATCCTGCTTAAATGCCCCAGTAAATACAAAGACGATAAAAAAACACTGGAGAAGGATATCAGGTCACAAACAGATTCATACTAACAGGTGCGAACAGAGACGTGAGCGGTGAAATAAATCTCGCATCTCTTTCTCACGTTTCACATAACTACATTGATGAAATTTGCAGGAGAACATTTATGGGCTGGGCAGCTGGGACATTTTTTCGTGATTCTTGCATTCATCGCTTCATTGATCTCCACGATTTCATTTTTTATTGCTTCCCGTCAAACTGACCCATTACAGAAAAGCAGCTGGCTGCGATTTGCGAAGACGGGCTTTTTTATCCAGGCATTAAGCGTGCTGTGCATATTTGGTATCATCTTTTATATCTGCTCCCACCATTATTACGAATACATGTATGTGTATAAACATGCATCCCGTGAATTGGAATCAAAATATCTGCTGGCTTGCATCTGGGAAGGACAGGAAGGAAGTTTCCTGTTATGGGCCATATGGCATTGTGTATTGGGAACGATCATCGTTACAAGGAGAAATGAAATTTTTACATCCACATGGAAGGCGCCGGTAATGACCATTGTAAGTCTTGCACAGTTTTTTTTAATGATGATGATATTGGGTATCTATGTATTTAATGTGCGTATTGGCAACAGTCCTTTTACACTTACGAGGAACGAGATCAGTGCCCCCATATTTGCCCAGGCCAACTATCTTGATTTTGTTAAGGATGGAATGGGACTGAATATATTACTGCGCAATTACTGGATGGTAATACACCCGCCCGTATTGTTCCTTGGATTTGCTTCCACCATTATACCATTTGCATTTGCATATGGAGGCATTCAAACAAAACAATATGGCGAATGGATAAAACCCGTTTTACCATGGGCATTGTTCAGCACTTGTGTTTTGGGTGTTGGTATCATGATGGGAGGAAAATGGGCATATGAATCTTTGAACTTTGGCGGTTACTGGGCATGGGATCCTGTTGAAAATGCCTCGCTTGTTCCATGGCTCCTGTTGATTGCGGCACTGCATACAATGGTCATCTATAGATCAACCGGTCATTCATTACGGGCAGGTTATTTCTTTTCGATCCTCTGCTTTGGATTCATATTATATTCAACATTCCTTACCCGAACAGGTGTACTGGGAGATACTTCTGTTCATGCATTTACTGAAGCAGGTGCAGCCATTAACTGGATGATCGGAATTTTTGCCTTGTCATTTACAGTACCGATGCTGGTATTATTTTTCCGTCATTATAAAAACATTCCTGCCATACACAAAGAGGAACAAACCAATTCAAGGGAATTCTGGATGTTCATCGGCTCACTGGTTTTCTTTTTAACTGCATTGTTCATCATTGCAGTTACATCTATTCCTGTTTACAATAAAATCCCCTTGATAAAAGACATCATCTTCAAATGGCATAAAGGGGGATTAGCGATGCCCGAGAATGCCGAATTCCTCTATAATAAAGTGGTGGTGCTGGTTGCGATTATTGTTGGTTTGCTTACAGCATCAGGACAATATTTTAAATATAAAAGCACCCCCCGGAATTATTTTTGGAAGAAGATCGCATTGCCAACGGTTGTATCTGCAGCAGTAACTTTACTGGTAGCTGTTTTTTATCCTTTTAATTTTCATAAACATGGTGCAGGATTTCTCGTTGCGATCTATATTGCTTTTTTTGCGACGATATATGCAGTAGTTGCCAATGCCATGTATATCTCAGTTGGACTGAACAATAAATTAAAAAGCGCCGGTGCATCTGTTGCACATGCAGGTTTTGCATTAATGATTGCAGGTATTTTAATTTCCAGCAGCAATAAAGAGGTGATCAGCAACAGCATGGTGAATGGCATTAGTATGGCAATGGGAAAAGATCCCATGACCAAACAGCAGGACAATCCAAAAGAAAATCTCACCCTTATCCGCCAGGTGCCTACCCGTATGGGAGATTATGAAGTCACTTATGTTAAAGATTCTGCAGGCCATGAAAAAGGCAGGAACTTTTATAGCCTCCAATTCGAGAAAAAACAAGATGTATCAAATAAGCTGCTGGAATCATTCCGGCTTCAACCAGATGTGTACATGATGAAGGACAACAATATGAGCAGCAATCCCGATACAAAATCCTATCTCACGAAAGATATCTTCACTTATATTTCCTATGCTGTAAACAAAGAACAGAATATTGATACGGCACAATTTAAAATGACGGAGATCGGTGAAGGAGAAAAAGCGTATTACAGCAATGGATATTTTGTTTTGAACAAAGTATTGAAGAATCCTTCCAATGAAAAATATCATTTTGGTCCTAATGATCTTGCACTGGCGGCAGATATAAGCTTTGTAAGTAAAGACAGCATGCATTATAAAGCAATGCCTGCGATACGGGTTGATAATCTTGGCGCAGAACAACTGGATGATACCGTGTATGCACAAAATTTGTATGTAAAATTTATCGGCGTAAGTGAGAACAGGAAAATTAAGATCGGTATCAAGGAATCAGACAGCATGATTGATTTTGTAACCGTTAAATCCTACATATTTCCCTACATTAATCTTGTATGGCTCGGACTGATCATTATGGCATTTGGTATTTTAATGAGCATGATTAAAAGAGCAGGGTTCAGTACCGTTCCGGCCACCCTTATTTTGATTTTTGTAACTGCAGGACTCTTTTATATGTTTCTCTTATCACACTAGAATCGCAATCTGCTTTCAAGGAAAGGATCACTTTCTCAAATTTTTGATCGGCGGCCCGTTGAAGGGCAGCTTTTTGAACTTCTGGACGGTCTTTACCGGAACAGGACAGGAAGATGATGCTTGATATCAGTGCGATTGCTTTCCTCATTTTTTGTGGGAAGTTTTGATGATCGAATCAACCAGTTTTGGAACACCGTATTGCATCATGCTATCGCAATGCTTTTGAATGACCTGGTAAGCCGAGTCAATTCTTGCTTCTGTAACTTTGTTTAACTGCTGTTCGTATATGTTCATATCTGCTTCAGGATGAGGGTTGGTACAACCTATCAACAAAAAAAAGCATGATTTTAAGGTTACTTTAAACATCCGGCAGTATTAAAGATCAAAATGATTCATGTAAATTTACGGGAATGCGTATTCACCCTTTGCATATGAAACTTAAACCACTGTTCTTATTTTTTTTCATCTCCTTTTTTCCAGGAAAGAATGTAATCGCACAGAAAGGTCCGAATGATACTTTACAGGTGACTGCCGTGATTTATGAAGGTGATACGATCTCTTCTACTTATTTGCATAACCTGTACATCTATACACATCTTACCGATGCACAAAGAGAAGCAAGGGCAAAATATAACCGCCTGCGCAATGCAGTGTATGTAACCTATCCTTATGCCCGGAAAGCAGGCATTGTGCTCAATGATATCAATGATAAACTTGCTTCCATCTCTAATAAAAAAGAACGAAAAAAATATATCAATTCAAGAGAAAAAGAACTCAAAAAAGAATTCACTACTCCCCTCACCAATTTGTCTGTTTACCAGGGAAAGATCCTGATGAAGCTCATTAACCGCGAAACCGGCAATAACTGTTATGAGATCATTAAAGAATACCAGGGTGGACTTACAGCAAGATTATATCAAACAGTGGCCTTTTTCTTTAACAGTAATTTAAAGCAACCGTACGATGCAAAGAATGAAGACATGGTAATTGAACGGTTGGTACACGAGGTTCAGCGTATGTACGGCTATACCGATATTGCCAAAGCGCAAACACTCTGATAATTAACATCTTTTTCCTCCACATCTATTCCACAAAGGGCGATTTCTGCTCATATTAATGTACCTTGCGGAGGTATTTTGGATATCAATAATATGAAGATAGAAGTTCTTGCATTTGGCGCACATCCCGATGATGTAGAGCTTAGTTGCTCGGGTGTGCTGTTGGTAGAAAAAAAGAACGGAAAAAAAACAGGGATCATTGACATCAGTGAAGGCGAGTTGGGAACAAGAGGCGATGCCGCCAGCCGTTATGAGGAAGCAGCCGCCTCTGCCAGGATACTCGGGGTGGATACAAGGGAAAATCTTCAGTTACCCGATGGTTTTTTTGAAAATAATCGTGAAAGCCGCCTTAAAGTGATCCACATGATCCGGAAATACCAACCCGAAATTGTGATATGTAATGCTCCTTCAGACAGGCATTCAGATCATGGAAAAGCTGCTGTATTGGTTTCTGATGCGGCTTTTTTATCAGGTTTGCAAAAGATCGAAACAGTGGATGATGGGAGGCAGCAGGAAGCATGGAGACCAAAATATGTATTGAATTATATCCAGGACAGGTATCTCGATCCCGATTTTGTGGTAGATATTTCGGATGTAATGAATCAAAAGCTTGAAGCAATCAAGGCCTATAAAACACAGTTTTACAATCCAGGTTTACACGCCCCTGAAACCTATATTTCAACTCCCGATTTTCTTGAAAGCATTGTATACCGTGCGAAGATGTTTGGAAAGATGATCGGCGTAAAATATGCTGAAGGATTTATTTCAGCAAAAATGATCGGTATCAGTAACTTCGATGCATTAATTAAACAAAACACTTAACTACCTCAAAATACATAGAATGAACGTTTCAATCCCAAAATTCAGAAATATCAATGGTTCCAATTTTCACCAGGAGCTCAAAAGAAGGGTGAACAATTATTTCATTGAAACCAATAAGCCATCTACGGGTAATTTCTCGCTTTATTTCAAAGCAATACTATTCTGGACCTGCTATGTTGCATTGTATATTCACGTGGTTTTCTTCAATGCGGGTGCCTGGGTATCTATTCCCGAATGCCTGCTAATGGGTGTGTTAACAGCTGCCATTGGATTTAATGTAATGCACGATGGTGGTCATGGAAGTTTTAGTAAAAGCAAATTCTGGAATAAGATCGCAGCGTTTTCAGTAAATGGCCTTGGTGCCAGCGCCCTGATGTGGAACAATAAACATAATATCGTTCATCATACTTATACCAATATTGATGGAGTGGATGATGATATCGAGATCAAGCCCATGCTGAGAATGTGTCCTACCCAAAAGAAATATTTCATTCACCGTTTCCAGCATATTTATGTATGGTTCCTCTACACATTACTGCTGGTGATTTGGGTATTTGCAACCGACTACACAAAATATTTTTCAAAGAAAGTGGGTATAGTTCCCATTAAAAAATTGCGTGTGTTTGATCATTTCGCTTTCTGGATCGCGAAACTCGGATATTATTTCATGATGATCGTATTACCAATCTATATGGTAGGTTTTGTTGATTGGGTCATTGGTTTTCTTACCATAACCATGTTTGCGGGATTAATATTAAGTGTTGTCTTCCAATTAGCACATACGGTGGAAGAAACCGCATTCCCGGTACCATTGGAAACTGCCGATATAGAAAATGAATGGGCCATACACCAGATACAAACAACAGCAAATTTTGCCACCAGGAATAAACTGGTTTCCTGGTTTGTAGGCGGATTGAATTTCCAGATCGAACACCATCTCTTCCCTAAAATTTCACATATACACTACCCTGCCATCAGCAAGATCATTAAAAAGACCTGCGAAGAATTTAATATTAAATACATAGAATACAAGAGAACGAGAGACGCTATCCTCTCCCATGCCCTGCATTTAAAGCGAATGGGAACTGCGTAAGAAAACAGTATACCAGCCTGCAATCTGCAGGCTTTTTTATTCTTCAAACGATGTCATTATTGTAAATTTGCGCCTCATTGTAATTGTATGACAGAAGAAAAAAGCCTGAATTTTTTAGAAGAAATTGTTGAAGCGGACCTAGAGGCAGGAAAATATAAATCAATCGTCACGCGTTTTCCCCCGGAACCCAACGGGTACCTTCATATTGGTCATTCCAAGAGCATCTGTCTCAATTTTGGCCTTGCTAAAAAATATGGTGGCAGTACCAACCTGCGTTTTGACGATACCAACCCGGTTACAGAAGAAACAGAATACGTGGAAAGCATCAAAGATGATATCCGGTGGCTCGGTTTTAACTGGTCGAATGAATTATATGCGTCAGATTATTTCGATACACTGTATGAATATGCCGTAAAACTTATTCAGAAAGGACTTGCATATGTTGATGAAATCAGCTCCGAAGAAATTGCTGCTTTAAAAGGAACCCCCACCCAGCCCGGTAAAAATAGTCCCTGCCGCGACAGGTCGGTTGAAGAGAATCTTCGTCTCTTTAATGAAATGAAAGCGGGGAAATATAAAGATGGGGAGAAAGTATTGAGGGCAAAAATTGATATGGCCGCAACCAATATGCTCATGCGTGACCCGATCCTATATCGCATCAAGCATGCCCATCATCACCGTACCGGTGATAAGTGGTGTATCTATCCCATGTATGATTTTGCCCATGGACAGAGCGACAGTATTGAGAAGATCACGCACTCCATTTGTACACTCGAATTCATTCCACACCGGGAACTGTATGACTGGCTCATCGAAAAGCTGGAAATATTCCCTTCCCATCAATACGAATTTGCCCGCCTTAACATGACCTATACGGTAATGAGCAAACGAAAACTACTGCAGCTGGTAAATGAAGGACATGTAAATGGATGGGATGATCCCCGTATGCCTACGATCAGCGGTTTCAGGAGAAAAGGATATACCGCTGAAAGTATCCGTACATTTTGCGAAAAGATCGGCGTAGCAAAAAGAGAAAACCTGATTGATCTTAGTTTACTCGAATTCTGCCTGAGGGAAGACCTGAACAAAACTGCCAAACGGGTAATGGCCGTATTGGACCCGGTTAAACTGGTTATTACGAATTATGAAGAAGGAAGAACAGAAGAACTGGTAAGTGAGAATGGTCCCGATGAAGCAATGGGAACAAGAACCATTCCTTTCAGCAGGGAATTGTGGATCGAAAGAGAAGATTTCATGGAACTGCCCGCAAAGAAATGGTTTCGACTGGCGCCGGGTGCCATGGTTCGTCTTAAAAGTGCGTATATCATACGTTGCGACAATTTTGTCAAAGACCCATCGGGGAATATTACAGAAATCCATTGCAGTTATCTTCCGGAAAGTAAAAGCGGTGGCGACAGCAGCGGTATTACTGTAAAAGGAACTATACACTGGATCAGTGTACAACATGCCGCAAAAGCTGAGGTAAGATTGTATGACCGGTTATTCAGGGTAGAGAACCCCGCTTCGGAAGAAGGAGATTTTAAGGATTATATTAATCCGGATTCATTACATGTCATACAGGAAGCATATATCGAGCCGTCACTCCTTTCAGCAACTATGGACGACCGTTACCAGTTCATCCGTAAAGGATATTTTTGCCTTGATAAAGATTCAACAAAAGAAAAACCTGTATTCAACAGAACAGCTACATTGAAAGATACATGGAGCAAGGAAGCAAAGAAATAGTTGAAAGTTGTTGAAGTGGTTTAATAGTTTAAGATTGTTCAGTTGCCAAGGAGTTCAGAAGTCAATTTATTTTCCTTCACGATTCACGTCTTACCATTCTGCATAACTCCTGTGGGAAATATGGCCGACAACATTATCAGCAAGGAGAACACGAGTACAAGGTATGCACCCGGTTTAACTGTTATCTCCCCTTCAAAAGTATATCCTGTAAAAAGAATGAACACCCTAACACAATATGCAAGCAAAAGGGCAGCTATAAACAGATTGACCCTTTTTGCCCATATCCTTGGCACAAGCATCAGCAATAGAATAATGGATGTAAAGATGGTAATGGGAATTCCTGCCTTGCCGTATGTTGTTTTGCTTTGAAATACCGGGACATGAAATCCTGTGATGGTTTCATTGATCACATTGATATGCACCCATGGCATAAAACAGTTTATGATAAGGCCGATGCATGATACAATACCCAGGAAATGGCAAATTTTTGAGAACATAATATTTATAAAACTGCCCCGGAACTTACCGGGGCATTTCAGAGGTCCCTAGCGGATTCGAACCGCTGTAGAAGCTTTTGCAGAGCTGTGCCTAGCCACTCGGCCAAAGGACCTTTTTTTATGGTCAGACAATCTATGCCAGGCCATTTTCCAAATCAAAAAACATTGCAATGATCTTCGATTTAGTGTTGCAAAATAAGGTATTTTTATCCATAATATAAAATCCCCCCGACCCTGTTGAAAAGATTTTAAATTATAACTATATGAGTGCCATCGCAGCATCAGAGCTGATCATCAATAACCGTGGAGCAGTATATCATGTGAATTGCAGGCCTGAAGAAATTGCCCATACGATCATTACAGTAGGTGACCCGGACAGGGTGAAAGAAGTGAGCAAATATTTCGATTCAATCGAAGTGAAGAACCGGCACAGGGAATTCATAACGCATACCGGCTATCTTGGAAAAAAGAGAATAACGGTTACCAGTACAGGTATCGGGCCCGATAATATTGACATTGTCCTCAATGAACTCGATGCCCTTGTAAACATCAATTTTGAAACACGTACTGTAAAAGATACACTTACTTCACTCAACATTATCAGGGTTGGTACTAGCGGATCTCTTCAGAAACAAATTCCCGTTGATAGTTTTGTTGCAAGTACCCATGGTCTTGGGTTAGACAACCTGCTCAACTTCTATGTGCATCACAGCAATGAGGAAGAAAAACAGATATTGCATGCATTCAATACCCATACACAGATGCACCAGGGCGTATCAGCACCATATATAAATGGTGCAAGTATGATGCTACTCAAACAATTCGTACAAAATTTTCACCAGGGCATCACAGTAACCTGTCCCGGTTTTTATGGCCCACAGGGCCGGGTATTGAGGATGGGATTATCGCAACCACAGCTCATTGACAGGCTTACCAATTTTAGTTTTGGAAATCATCGCATCAGTAATTTTGAAATGGAAACTTCGGCCATCTACGGGATGGGAAAAATATTAGGACATCATTGTCTTTCACTGAGTGCTATCGTTGCCAACCGCATCAGCAAGGAATTCAGTAAGGATGGTAATGCCGCAGTAGAAAAACTGATCAAACAAACATTAGAAATCATTTCATCATCTATCGCATGAAACTGACTTTTTACAAATACCAGGGAACCGGGAATGATTTTATCCTTCTCGATAACAGGAATAACCAATTTGATAATCTTACAACACAACAGGTACACCGGCTTTGTGACCGGAAATTTGGCATCGGTGCGGATGGTCTTATGCTCATGAATAAAAAAGAAGGCTATGACTTTCACATGACCTATTATAATTCAGATGGAAGACTCAGCAGCATGTGTGGCAATGGAGGAAGATGTATGATCCGTTTTGCTACACAGATGGGCATTCACCGGTATAGTTACAGATTCCTTGCTGCCGATGGCGAACATGAAGGCGAAGTGGACAACAACAATGTGGTAAGATTAAAGATGAGTGATGTAGATAAAGTGGAAGAACATTCGAGTTATGCAATTCTTAATACAGGGTCGCCACACTTTGTAAAATATGCAAGTGATATTATGAATGTAGATGTTGTAGAAACGGGAAGAGATATACGCAACAGCAAACCTTACCTGGAGGAAGGGATTAATGTAAATTTCGTGGAAACAACCGATGATGACGCCATTTATGTACGCACCTATGAACGTGGCGTGGAAGATGAAACGCTTAGTTGCGGAACCGGGGTGGTAGCTGCAGCACTCGTGTCAGCCCATAATCCAAGAGGATTTAACCGCGTGGAAGTAAAAACTCCGGGCGGCAATCTAAGCGTGGAATTCAACAAAGTGGATGACACTCATTTCGACAATATATGGTTATGCGGCCCGGCAGAACTGGTGTTTACAGGAGAAATGGAAATATAATAGTATAGATTCCTGAATAAGGTTAATGCATTTAATGTTGGCCAGGCAATACAAAATAAATTTTAGTTGTATGCACCCGGCATCTTTAAATGATCAATCGCTCTAAACGAATCCAAACAGCAGGTAAGGAAATGATTCAGTACTTCAAAATAGTTGACAACAAAACCATTGCCATTGACAAACCTTCTGCAGGTTCATGGGTGAATATTCTGCCGCCTTTGAAACAGGAAGAATTTTCAGAGCTTAGCCGTACTCTCGAAATCCCGCTGGATTTTTTAAAAGATTCACTCGACATTGATGAAAGAAGCAGGTATGAAGCGGAAGACAATGTAAAACTGATCGTGATCAAAACACCGACAGAGAATAATTCCTTCAATGAAAGTGATGCTTTTTATATAACCATTCCCATTTGTATTATTCTAACTACCGGCCAGATAGTTACTGTAAATTCATTTGAGAATGAAGCCATCAAAAAATTCCTCAATACTTTTCAAAACCGTCACCCGGATAAAAAGAATATGATGGTGCTTAAAATATTTGAGAAGATAACTACCAATTTCCAGGAATATCTCAAAGAGATCAATCAACGGCGCAATACCCTTGAACAAAAATTATATGATGCCAACCGGAATGAAGAATTACTGCAACTGATGCGCATACAGAAAAGTCTTGTTTACTTTGTAACAGCACTCCGAAGCAATGAATTGCTGATGATGAAACTTGCCCGCACTAATTTTCTAAACCTTAACGAGGATGAAAAAGATTTCCTCGATGACCTCGTTATCGAAACCTCCCAGGCCCTGGAAACTGCCAATACATACACCAATATCCTGAGCAGTACACTTGATGCTTTTGCGAGCATCATCAGTAACAATCAAAATGAAGTGCTGAAACGGCTTACTACACTCACCATATTCCTCAGCATTCCTGTTTTGCTGGCTAGTATTTATGGCATGAACGTTCCCCTGCCCTTCCAGCATTCTCATTATGCATTCTGGATACCATTATTTCTATGCGTCTTTATCCTTGCATTCGCCACCTATAATTATATCAGGAGATTAAAAAAATAAACATGTTCAACATCAGGGTGTACGGAATCTTGATCAATGAAAAGAAACAGGTACTCGTGAGCGATGAGTATATCAGGGGAAATTATTATACTAAATTCTGCGGCGGCGGACTCGAGTTGGGAGAAGGATTGATTGATTGCCTGAAAAGAGAATTTTTAGAGGAAATGAACCTGCACGTGGAAATAACCAAACATTTATATACAACCGATTTTTACCAGCAAAGTGCTTTTAACCCGGCCCACCAGATCATCTCCATATATTATTATGTAAAAGCCCTGGAAGATATTCGTGTTCCATTGCGAAATGCTCCGTTTCAATTTGATGAAGAACAATTGGAGGCATATCGAAAAAAGGGGGAAACCGAAACATTTCGATTTATAGAATGGGATGATTTTTCTGCCGACAGTGTTAGCCTGCCAATAGATAAGATCGTTGCAACACTTATAAAACAAAATTATACCAATGGACAATCATAGTTTTTCTGAACAATATGTGGTGCTGGAAAACGACCGCACCCGGCTGGAGCCACTCGCGGAATCGCATTATGAATCACTTTTGCCAATAGCACTGAAAAGAGAGATCTGGGAATTCACTTCGGCCGACATAAAAAGTGAAGAAGACTTCCGAAATTATTTTAATACTGCCTTACAGGAAAGAAAGGATGGCAATGCTTACCCTTTCGCCATTTATGACAAACTGCACAATCAATATGCAGGTTGTACCCGTTACGGGAATATTTCTTTTGCACACAAAAGAATGGAAATTGGCTGGACATGGTATGATCCCACACTCCAACGCAGCGGTATCAATAAAGCATGTAAGTTTTTATTGTTGAGTTATGGCTTCGAAACCCTTGGATTGAATCGCATAGAATTAAAAACAAGCCTTCTTAATATCAAATCGCAGGGCGCCATGTTAAAGATCGGTGCAACAAAAGAAGGTATTCTGCGCAGGCATATGATTGGAGATAATGGTACGATAAGAGATACCGTTTATTTCAGTTTTATTAAAGAAGAATGGGAAGAGATAAGGGAACGAATATTCAGTGAGTTTGTTAAATGATACCGTACCAGGTTCCGGATCATAATCAGGTTATACTTGGGTGAACTACATAAAACACCTATTCAACTAATTTCAACAACTAAATACTGAAAGTTAACAGTCCAAAAAAAATCTATCAGCCATAAGCCGGATTCTGTTACCATTATGTTTCCATAATAGCGGCTATCATTTATCTGGCCGTTCCATTACTGGGAACGATCTTGCTGCCTACCCTCCAGCGTACCTTTCGGTTTGAACGGGCCGCCCTCAAACGCTGGTATACGTGGCATTACAGCACACAAGGTTTACCCGTAATGATCATTGCTGACCAAAACCGTGAGCTCTTACCTCACATTTTCATCTTTACCCAACGAAGCGTTAGCAAAGTTGGGCCGTTATTTTCTGTGGCACTTTCTCTTTCCCTGTTTATTGATAAAATCAAAACAGTGAAGCCGGCGCTTAACCGGTGTGTTGCCCTTTGCTGTCCGGACTTTCCTTCCTCCCGTGAAAGGAGAACGATAGCCGGCTGATAGAAAAGCAAAGGTACGATTATGATTTAAAGGTTTTAGCAGCTACTTCTTATTTTTACGTTTATTATATTTTAATCATTATGAACAAAGCAGATACTATTACAGTTTTCATTAATGAATATGATGAACCGGTAAAAACACTTGCAACAAAACTCAGGAAATTTTTGCTGCAACAACTTCCTGGCATAGCCGAAGAACCGGATATTGCTGCAAAACTTATCGGTTATAATTATGGTCCGGGTTATAAGAATGTAATATGTGTTATCCTGCTTTCAAAAAAAGAAGTAAAACTCGGACTCAATAAAAGTGCAGGCTTTCCTGATCCTGCAAAATTATTAACCGGAACAGGTAAAGTACATAAGTATGTTCTCATCACTGATACATTGTTGAAAGAGAATACTCCATTGCGCAACTTGCTTGCACATGCCATTAAAGTTTATAATGAAAAAAAGGTTTAGCATAGCTTTTTTGCGCCCGGAAGGCAGAAAGGCATTTATTTATCCGTATTTTTAAATACGATGAAAAAATTCTCTTTTGACAGGATACTTTCTTTCTTTGATGTGCGTAAAACAGAAGAGAACCTTACCAGTTTCAGTGAGGCGAGAAAGATCGTTGAACGGCGTGTTGAAGCCAAAGAACTCCTGTTTGATGTATTGCTGATCACTGCCGGTATTATTTCTGCGGGGTTTGGATTAAAAGGATTTTTATTACCAAATAGTTTTCTTGATGGAGGAGCTACCGGCCTTTCATTGCTTACAGCTGAACTGACAGGCTTTCCCCTTCCCATTCTTCTTATTCTCATCAATGCCCCATTCATCCTGCTTGGATTTAATCTCATCGGTCGTTCTTTTGCATTAAAAACCGGGCTGGCCATTATTGGTCTTTCTCTTTGCGTGGCGTTTTTTCCTTATCCACAGATCACCAGTGACAAATTACTGGTCGCGGTATTTGGAGGTTTTTTCCTTGGCGCAGGTATAGGCCTGGCTGTAAGGGGCGGTTGTGTACTTGACGGAACAGAAATATTGGCTATTGCTGTAACAAAAAGATCGGCATTAACGATCGGCGATGTCATCATCGGTATTAATATTATTGTATTCTCCCTGGCAGCATGGCTCACTACGATAGATATAGCATTGTATGCTATGCTTACTTATCTCGCCGCATCAAAAACTGCAGACTTTGCTATAGAAGGTATAGAAGAATACATGGGTGTAACTATTATTTCACTTAAAGCGGATAAGATCCGGCATATGATCACGTCGAAGCTTGGCCGCGGGATAACAGTTTATAAAGGCGAGCGGGGTTTTGGCCGAAGCGGTGAAAAATTATACGACATGCAAATTGTTTACACGATTGTAACAAGACTGGAAGTAAGCAAGCTTAAACTCGAGATTGAAAAAATAGACCCAAATGCCTTTGTTGTAATGACCAGTGTAAAGGATATGAAGGGGGGGATGATTAAAAAAAGACGACTTACATAAATAAGAATCAAATGAGTTATAATGCCCATTTTAATAAAGCTTCCCGTTTTAACGCACCTGATGAGTAATATTGTTCTCGTTAATCAGACAAAACCCAGGGTTGCCAAATTCCGTTTTTATTTTCAATAACTGTTTAATGTTGAGCTTCTTCCCCAATATGCCCTGTATTTGCGGCTATCCTTATTTGTTATACGCCAGTTGATTGTTCAGGTTTTTATTATAAGTAGTAATCAGTCAAAGCTTAACATCTTATATTGTATTTTTTTCTCACTATCCTTTCGTTGCGCACCGGATTTTCACGCTTTTAATTGGGACCAGAATTTGATAATAGTCTGGTGACATTATTAATTAATCATTACACATCTGAAACATTTTTATTATGAAATTTTTACTTAAGAAGGCCGGACTATTACTGGCCCTTACTCTCTTATCGTGCTTTGCCTTCGCACAAAACCAATCTGATAGCACTAAACGATACGCCAAAAAATCATTCCGTACATTATCCGTTGGATTGCACGGTGGTGTATTATCTCATTATACACCTTTCAATGATAAACGAAACGGAGATTTCAGGACAACGCAGGCAGAATGGGGATATGGTGCATATATTAAAAAACAACTTTTACCCGGTTTCGGTTTGCAGGCTGATTTCCTGGCGGGAGAAGTAAGGGCAAACGCTCTGCCGCTTTACAGGATAATACAGCTCCACAGGACTCCAGCAACTTCCGCACCCATATTGACTGGTCAGTTGCTGTTAATGCCAACTTCACCGTGGCCAATGTTGGCTTCAATCATAAACATACCGTTCTTTCTCCTTATATAACTGCAGGTGCAGGATATATGTCTTCTGCAGTAAAGCTAACGGCCACGCCTGCTGGGAATTCAACGAATTTTAGAGAGAATTGGTTTATCCCTGTTGGAGCAGGATTTAAATTCAATATCACGAAAGCTTTAAATCTTGATTTAGGCTACCAGGTGAACTTTATGAAAACAGATGATTTTGACGGAGTGCCCGGTACCCGTAATGATAAGTTTTCTTACGCACATGCGGGTATTGAAATTGTACTTGGTAATAAGAACGCTTCCCAGTTACAAAATTTCAGTCCTGTAGCAGCGCTAAGAGAAGCAAGCGAGGCAGAGAGCGTTGAACTAAGGGCCAGGATTGCTGCACTGGAACAATTACGTCAGTCAGATCAACAGCAGTATAGAACAGAGATGATGGATGATGACCAGGATGGTGTAGCAAACAAATTTGATAAATGTCCTGGCACACCTGCGGATACGGCTGTAAATGGTGCAGGCTGCCCAATCAGGATACCGGCACCCGTTGTGGTAGCTCCACAGGTTACTGAAAGAATTATTGTAACTGCTGAAGACAGGCGCGTGCTCGAAGAAGCAATCAAGAATCTCGAATTTGATTTAGGAAAAGCTGTTATAAAACCAGGTTCTTTCGCTGCATTAGACAAGGTTGCAGCTATTTTGGTGCAAAAGAATTTTACTTTAAAATTAGCCGGTCACACAGATAATATTGGCTCTGCAAATGCTAATTTGAAACTTTCTAAAGATCGGGCAGAAGCTGTTAAAAGCTATCTTGTTTCAAAAGGTGCAAATGCTTCCAGAATTGAAGCAACTGGCTATGGTGCTGCACAACCGATTGCCTCTAACAAGACCGCAGAAGGACGCCAACAAAACAGGCGGGTTGAATTTACTATATATTGATCAAACCATATATTTCTCTAGTGCAAAGGTTCGTGTAATACGAACTTTTGCATTTTTATATATCCATATCAAACCCGTGTGATAGTAATTTATATGTGACGCCAGGCATTAGGCATCGGATGGTAACGATGGTCTTCTCAGTATTGAAAATAAATTTCTGTGGCGCCATATCCATACAGATGATGATATTGGTTTATGAAAGATTTTACTTCTCTTTTAAGGCGCAGACGTTCATGTATTTCTTCTCTTAATTTGCCCTCTCCCATTCCATGAATAATGATCAATTGAGGCTGACGATGCAGGACGGCAAGTTCATAATATTTTTCAAACTCTCCCAGCTGCATGGTAAGTATGTCATAGGAAGATAAATTCTCCCAATGATCGGTAAGTTTTTCGATATGCAGATCAACAACAGACCTGGCCGGTGGAAGATTTTCTTTTACTTTGGATGCATCATATATCCTGTATCCTGCATTGCCCAGCTTACTGAGATCTGGTTTTTCTTCTTCTACTTTATCGGGGTACACTTTAAACAGTTCATAAGAGAAAGAAGGTTCATTTTTTTCCTGTATTTCTTCAATCCGCTTAAAGAATTGCTTACCCTTCAGTTTGAATGAGCTTTCAAAATAAGGGGCTTTCTTTTTTTGTTCATTAACGAGAGAAAATTCAAAATCAAACCGTGGAGAATCGCTAAGGTCTTCAAACATGATATCATGCAGATAAAAATCACTCAATCCACGAATACTGTTTTTCAATTCAAAATGACTTTCATTGGTAAAAACAAGATTATATGTAAACGCGTATTCTTCTTCATTGTGATTGACAAGATAAACCTTTAATTTCTCCACCACATCATCGTCAAAAATATCCTTGTCATAAACAGGAATAAAATTCAGCCATACACCTTCCCCTGTTTTTTTCTTTACAGGTTGTTTCTCCTTCTTAAGATTGTCAACATGAATCTTTTTTTTCTCTACAACCTTTTTTTGTGTGAACATTTTGTAATAAGGGAAATCAATCTGGTCCATATATGCAGGGAATTTCACGCCCCTCACTTCTATCAACACCATCTTGTCATTGAGGATATCAATTACTTCGCCTTCTTCATCAGAATGTAATACAATTATTTTATCGCCTACCTGGTATTTCATTGCTAGCTGTTAAACCCGCTACAAAATTAAGCAGTTTAATTCTGAAAACGGAGATAGCTGTCAGCTTTGAGTTATGAGCTATGAGTGGCAAGTTTACTTTTTTTGAAGCCATACATAAAATATACTATGAGACCAAGGAACAGCCATCCGCCGAACCATGCCCAGTTCATGGCGGTCATCCCGGTAAGGAGGTACAGGCAGGTAGCAACACCCATCAATGGTATCAGGGAATAATTCTTTATAAAGGATATTATAGCAAGAAATAACATCAATATCCAAAAAATCATAATGGAAATCTTGGCCGTCTTTTTTGCTACCGGGTCATTATCTGAAATGAATTTTCGCACATAGCTTATACGGGCACCATCGCCAGGTTGCTGGTCCACTGCAGCTGCAAGCTTTATATAAACAGAATCCTGCTGGTTGCCCAGCCATTGCCTCACATCGTTTGCCGCTTTGATGCTATCTGCAGCCGGTCCCGGAACAACAGCCTGTAATGCTTCTATTTTATGCTCAAAAGAAAAATTGGTTTGATTCGAAAAATATGCGGAATCATTTCTCAGCACAAGCGCTATTGCAATAGCAACAATAGCCGGAAAAATCAATTTACCATTCACATACGGAAGATTGAATTTGCCCGCTGTTTTTTCTCTCCTCGGTATCAACAATACACCGCCGCAAACCAGCACAAATGCAAACAGCGTTGCAATACTTGTAAAATCAAGTACAAATGTTTTATCCGTAAAAAGAATCGGCACACCTACTACCAGTCCCGTGACCACAGTAGCGAAGGAAGGCGTTTTAAATCTTGAATGTATCCTTCTAAAAACAGGAGGCAACAATCCGTCGCGGCTCATGCTCATCCATATCCTTGGCTGTCCCATCTGGAACACCAGCAATACACTCGTCATCGCTACTACTGCGCAGATGGAAACAAGGAACTGCATCCACCCGACATTGAGATTTTGTGTTTCAAAAATAAAAGCGAGCGGGTCTCCCACACCATCGAATAGCCGGTAGTTAACAGCGCCAGTAAGTACGAGTGTAAGTAAAATATAAATAACGGTACAGATAACCAGCGAAAGGATCATTCCCCGTGGCAGGTCGCGTTGGGGATTTTTACTTTCTTCTGCCAGAACACTCACTGCATCAAAACCTATATAAGCAAAGAAAACACCGGCCACTGCAGCCATAACCCCGCCAAATCCATTCGGCATAAAAGATTTAATATGGTCATCGTTGGGAGGCGTCCAGTTGTGCGTAAGATGATTGGAAAAAACATAATATCCTCCCACCAAAATGATCAGGAACACTACGGCCAATTTTAATATCACCATGAAGTTGCTGAAGTTCCTGCTTTCTTTAATACCACGGTAAACAAGATAAGTGATGAGCAGGTTGATGATGATTGCCGGAATATCAACGATCATCTTAAGTCCTGCAATCACTGGTGCTGTATGCCAGGCTGCAATAGCATCTTTGTTGGTGCTGCCCTGTTCAATGGCATGTTTCGCTTCCATATAACTGGTAGAAAGATATGCGGGCATATGGATATTGATCTTGCTTAGAAAAGAAGTGAAATAATCGCTCCAGCTGTATGCCACGTAAATATTCCCAATGGAATATTCCATGATGAGTGCCCAACCAATGATCCATGCAAACAATTCCCCAAAACTTGCATAGGCATATGTATATGCACTGCCGGCAACGGGTATGCGGCTGGCAAAATCAGAATAACAAAAAGCGGTAAACGCACAGGCAATACCGGTAATGATGAACAATATGATCACACCGGGCCCGCCATTGAACACTGCGCCACCCAAACTGCTGAAACTGCCCGCTCCCAATATGGCTGCAATGCCAAAGAAGGTTAAGTCTCTTACCGTGAGTACACGTTTTAATCCATGGCCTTCATGCAAAACCTCCACATCTTCTCCCTGCGTGGGACCATGTGCATGATCAGAACCTTCGGCAAGTATATTGGCAATATCTTTTTTACGGAAGAGAGAGTTGCTCATAATTGTTTTGGTTTGTAAATGAAAATAGGTATTATTTTTCAGATAGCTACGAGTTGCGAGCTATGAGCAATGAGTCGCGTGCGTATTAATTTTAAAAAGTATGGCATCAGGATTTGTTAGATATTTTAAACTCAAAGCTCGAAACTCATAACTCAAAGCTTATGATTCCCTCAACATTAAATACTTCGCTAATTTTTCCAGCTCTGTCTTTCTTGAACTGAGCACCGCTGTTTCTTCAAGATGTTCCATGGCGAGTTGGTAATATTTTTCTTTCAGTGATATGGCCCATTCTCCTGCTTTGCACTCCTGGAATATTTTTAATGTCTTTTCAACTTTAGCGTCATCATTTCCTGTCATTAATTGCTTCAAGGTTGTTTTCTGCACATCATTGGCAACAGCCAGCGTATGGATCATTAAAAAAGTTTTTTTATTCGATAATATATCGCCTCCTGTCTGCTTGCCGAATTTTTTCGGATCACCAAATGCATCGAGCCAATCGTCCTGCACCTGGAATGCAATGCCCAGGTTTTTTCCGAATTCATAGAGGTGTTGCTGGTTGCCTAATCCCGCTCCACCTAAAATGGCGCCCATTTGCAGGCTCGCTGCCAGGAGTACAGAGGTTTTAAGCGTGATCATTTCGAGGTATTCATCAAAACTAACAGATTGCTTTTGTTCAAAGTCCATATCCATCTGCTGACCTTCGCATACCTGCTTCGCTGTTACATTGAAGAGTGAAATGATCTTTGAAAGATGTGTGGGCTGTATTGTATTGATGTGCTCATATGCTTCTACGAGCATTACATCACCTGCAAGCAAGGCCGTTGAATCGCCATATTTTGCATGAACAGTTGCCATTCCTCTCCGCATGGGCGCCTTATCCATTATATCGTCATGTATCAAACTGAAATTATGGAACAGTTCTATTGCTATGGCCACTTCTAACGAGTCAGGATCAATTCCATTAAACAATTCATTTGCCATTAATATGCAAACAGGGCGCACTCTTTTTCCACCAATCGTTAAAATATATTGTGCAGCATCATAGAGATTTTTGGGCACCTGTGGAAAATGACGTTTATTGAAGTGTTCCTCGAAAATGCCGGAGAGTTCGGTGAATGAATGCATGGGAATGATCTGTGATGTATGATGTATGATCTATGATCTATGAATATAAAATAAAACTATCTCTATCTGTCATCCTGTATCCTGTATCCTGTATCCTGTATCCGGCATCCTGTATCCCGCATCTCACATCCCCGATCATTTCTTCCTTCCCTTCTTATTCGCTGCAGTTCCTTTTACCCATTCATAATCGAGTTGACGTTTGGTAAGATTGGCTGCTACTATTTTGATCCTTATTTTATCTCCCATCCTGAATTTTATTTTTGTGCGCATTCCCACCAATGCATAATCGGCTTCATCCAACCTGAAATCATCATAGTCACTCAAGTCTTTTACACTTACAAGACCTTCGCATTTATGCTCGGCCGTTTCTACCCAAAAACCAAATGCCGCAACACCACTGATCACACCGTCAAATTCTTCTCCGAGGTATTCTTTCATGAATTCTACCTGCTTGTATTTATTTCCTGCACGTTCTGCTTCCATCGCTGCACGTTCCTGGTCGCTGCAATGTTTGCATTTCTCTTCCATCTTTTTATCCACCCGTACATTCTTATCCAGGCATTCCTGCAAAATACGATGCACCATTACATCCGGATAACGGCGGATCGGTGAAGTAAAATGACAGTAATTATCGAAACCCAATCCATAGTGACCAATATTCTCCCCTGTATATACCGCCTTGGCCATGGTACGTATGCCTAGCTGTTCCAATACATGTTGCTCAGGTTTTCCCTGTACATCATTGAGCATTTTATTAAAAGATGCAGCCACCTGTTTTTCATCGTGTATATCGAAACGATAACCGAATTTCTTTGCAAACGCGGCAAATACTTTCAGCTTTTCATCATCAGGCGTATCATGTATCCGATATGGAAAAGGAATGGGTTCTTTATTGATCCTGATCTTTGAAACATATTCGGCAACGGTGCGGTTGGCAAGCAGCATAAATTCTTCAATCAGTTTATGTGCTTCTTTACTTTCTTTTACAATGATGCCAATGGGTTTTCCTTTTTCATCGAGCTGGAAACGCACTTCCGTGGAAGAAAAATTAATGGCCCCGTTATCGAAACGCTCTTTCCTGAATTGCTGTGCAAGGCTATTCAGTAACAGGATGGGTTTATGATGCAATCCGTCTTTTGTTTCAATGATCTGCTGCACTTCTTCATACGTAAAGCGATGATTGCTGTGTATGATGGTGCGGCCGATCCATTTATGTTTAACCTCCGCCCTGTTGGTGATCTGGAAGATTACGGAGAAAGTATATTTATCCTCGTTCGGACGAAGCGAGCACAATTCATTCGATATTTTTTCAGGCAACATGGGGTTCACGCGGTCGGGCAAATAAACACTGGTGGCCCTTGAATAAGCTTCTTTATCGAGCAATGTTCCCGGGTGAACAAAATGACTCACGTCGGCGATATGAACACCAATCTCGTAATAACCATTGTCGAGATTGCGGATGGAGATCGCATCATCAAAATCTTTTGCATCAACGGGGTCAATCGTAAACGTGAGTATGTCCCTGCAATCTTTTCTTTTCTGTATTTCTTCCCTGGTAACTTTTCCTGAAAGTTTCTCCACTTCTTTCAATACCTCCGGTTCAAATTTCAGGGGGAAGCCTGCTTCGATCAGTATTTCTTTCATCGCCATATCTGATTCATCGGCTGCAGATATCACGGAAATAACTTCTCCCTGCGGTTTGCGGTCGTCTTTGTCCCATTTTAAAAGCCGTGCCACTACCCGTTGACCATCGGTTGCGCCGTTGAGTTTTTCAATGGGAATATAAAAATCAGGGATAGGCTTCTCGCCGGCAGGGATAAAAAAAGCGACATTTTTATTCAACTGGATATTACCTACAAATTCCGTCTGCTTTCTTTCTGCAATATCCACCACCTTGCCTTCGGTTCTTTTTCCTTTCGGAACGCCTTTTGCCACCTGCACTCTCACAGTATCTCCATGAAATGCCTTGCCAAAATCATTGGGGCGTATAAGAATATCTTTATCGAGTCCCTCTACAATCACATATCCCATACCGCTTCGGCTGATATCAAGTTTGCCTTTATATATATGTATTTGGGAAGATTTTTTGGAGGAAGCTTTTTTTGATTTGCTCATAATGGTTTCTGCTGATCACCTGCAGTTCTTTTTTACAGGCAACTTTTCATACATGCTTTAATACCTGCAATTTACACAATCTATTCATTTTGAGAGAGACTTGAAGAGATCGTGGATAAAATAAGGGAATAAGTGAATACGTGAGACTTGAATAAGATGCGTTGCCTGGTATTTATGATGTATGATATCATATCTGGTATCTTGTATCCTGTATCCTGTGTCGGTCATTCCGGTATCTTCTCCCTAACTTTATCCAAAACAAATAATATGGAAACATATGATACGGTTGTAGAAGCCATCAACGGGCTTAAAAAAAGGGGTTACCCATTCGACTTCAATATTCAATTTGATAAACTTGTTTGCAAAGAACATGGATATTGTCTCAATCCTTCTGAATTTGAAATTACCGAAGTGCACCGTTTCGAAGGAGATACCAATCCCTCAGATGAAGACGTGGTATACGCTATTGAATCGAAGGATGGAAAGATAAAAGGCGTGTACAGCGGGGCTTTCGGCACCTACGCCGATGATATTTCTTCTGATATGATTAAAAAACTAACATTACACACCAATTAAGTTTTATATGGACCGGAAAAAATTCTTACAACTGGGATCTCTTGGCCTCTCTTCGCTTGCACTTCCTTCATTTGCAAAAGGGGTTCAAAAACCGATCGTCATTTCTACCTGGGATAGTGGAATGGCGGTGAATGCCGCTGCATGGGAAGTACTGTCTTCCGGGGGAAAGGCATTGGATGCCATTGAAGCAGGCGCGAGACTCAGCGAAGATACCATCAGTTGTTGTGTTGGATTGAGTGGTTATCCCGACAGGGATGGCATTGTAACACTGGATGCCTGCATCATGGATGAAAAAGCCAATTGTGGTGCTGTTGCCGGACTGGAACAAATAAAGCACCCGGTTTCCGTAGCGAGAAAGGTCATGGAAAACACACCGCATATTATTCTGGTCGGAAATGGTGCCCAGCAATTCGCTATTGAAAACGGTTTTCCAAAAGAACCGGCCTCCCTTTCTCCCGATGCAGAAAAAGCATATAAAAAATGGCTGGAAAAAACCGAATACAAACCACTGATCAATATCGAAAGCAAAAAACAGAATGGTCCGTTTGCTCCTGCTTTCTTTGATGATGGTTCTGTCAATCATGATACAATGGGATTAGTAGCAATGGATGGCAATGGAAATTTATCGGGAGCCGTAACTACCAGTGGTCTCGCATTTAAAATACATGGACGTGTAGGTGATTCCCCCATCATTGGAGCCGGGCTGTTTGTTGATAATGAAGTGGGCGCTGCTACCAGCAGTGGTGTAGGTGAAGAGGTGATCCGTATATGCGGAACACATCTCGTAGTGGAATTTATGCGCCAGGGAATGTCACCTGAACTTGCCTGCAAAAAAGCGGTGGAAAGAATCATTAAACGCGATCCCGAAAAAGCAAAAGGGATCCAGGTAGGTTTTCTTGCATTGAACAAGGCAGGCGAATACGGCGCATACTCTATACAGAAAGGATTCGAATTTTGTGTGCGAAGCGAAAAAGAAAACCAGCTGTATAAATCGAAATTTATTCTCTGACTTTTAGCGAACCTCTCTCACTCATGTTCTTTGCGGTTAAATTTACCGCAAGGGAAATGGGTACTGATAACACGAACGAACATAAACATGAATCTCTCAGGCCTGCAATATAAACTCGAGGTAATTGCCTTCACTATTGAAAGCTGCATAATTGCACAATCATCCGGTGCACACCGGATAGAGCTTTGCGATAACCCTGCAGATGGCGGTACCACTCCTTCATATGGATTCATACAATGGGCCAGGAAAAAAACATCCCTCGAATTATATCCCATCATCCGCCCCCGTGGCGGCAATTTTTTATACAGTGATGATGAATTTGAAATCATGAAACAGGATGTATTGGTTTGTAAAAAACTCGGCTGTGATGGTGTGGTTGCAGGAATATTAAAACAAGATGGTCATGTAAATGTTGAAAGAATGACTCATCTTGCTGAACTCTCCTATCCCATGGGTGTAACATTTCACCGGGCTTTCGACCGCACGGCTGATCCATTCAGGGCAATGGAAGATATCATTGAAGCAGGCTGCGAAAGAATTCTCACCAGCGGGCAGCGCCCCAATGCGATGGAAGGGATTGAATTGATCAGTGAACTGGTAAAAAAATCAGCCGGCCGTATTCATAATGCCCGGCAGCGGTGTTCGTGCCGGTAATATTGTTAGCATTGCCCGGCAAACAGGTACAACAGAATTTCACAGTTCGGCAAGAGCAATAATAGCCGGCAACATGCAGTTCAGCAATGCTGCGATGAATGAACAATTACAATCAGTGATACTCGATGAAAAAGAAGTAAAAGCCATGTTGAAAGCATTATCCGGTTTATAATAAATGATAGGCTCCCAACCTTCGTTTACTCCTTTCTATGCGGTTAAATAATTACCTGGAGAATAAGAGCGCAGAGATACTATAAACAGATAAAAGATATTTTGATGAAAAGAATTTTTATTTACTTGCTTCTATGTTCTTCTTATGTACACGCACAAAACATCGTTCAGGAGATTTCAGCCAACTGGCAATTCAGTAAAATGGGCGCTAACCAGTGGCACAATGCCTCTGTTCCGGGAACAGTGCATACGGATCTTCTTAAAAACAAATTGATACCGGATCCCTTTTACCGCGACAATGAAAAAAAGCTTCAGTGGATAGACAGCGCCAATTGGGAATACCGCGTTAGCTTCAACATAAATGATTCCATCTTCAATAAAAAAAATATTGATCTTGTTTTTGACGGGCTCGATACGTATGCAGATGTGTTGCTAAATGAAAAGCCAGTCCTTGAAGCTGATAATATGTTCCGCCAGTGGACCGTTAACATCAAACCTTATTTGGTTAAAGGAAAAAATAAGTTGAGAATCATTTTTTGGTCGGCAAAGATGGTAACAGCCGGCGAGGCTATTAAAATTTTGCCCGTTGTTCTTCCTGATAACAACCGCGTTTATGCTAGAAAGGCGCAGTTCCAGTTTGGCTGGGACTGGGGGCCAACCTTTATTGGTGCCGGCATCTGGAAAAAAATATGGATAGATGCGTATGATTATATTTCTACGCTTTCCAATATCCAGGCAGAACGTGATAAGCTCAATGCTGCAAGGGAGATCAATACACAACTGGTACAGCTACCCGATTCGGGCGGCATGAGTTTTTGCTTTCAAAAAAACGGGAGGCCATTCTATGCAAAGGGAGCCAACTGGATCCCTGCAAATATTTTCCTCCCTGAACTGCAAAGAAAAGATTACAAAAAGTTATTGCAACTCGCCAAAGATGCAAATATGAATATGTTGCGTGTTTGGGGTGGTGGCATATATGAGTCGGATGATTTTTATGATATCTGCGATTCACTCGGTATTAAAGTATGGCAGGACTTCATGTTTGCTGGCGGAATGTATCCCGGCGATGCACATTTTTTAGAAAATGTGAGGCAGGAAATAAAATATCAAATTGAACGGTTAAGACATCATCCCTGCATTATCCTCTGGTGTGGCAATAATGAAATTGACGAAGCATGGCATAACTGGGGATGGCAACAGCAATTCAATATCCATGGAAAAGATTCCGTAAAGATCTGGCGTGATTATCTCGACTTATTCAATGATTCATTGCGAACATGGGTAAATGAGTATGATTGTTCCAGGCCATATATTGAATCTTCCCCGCTGCATGGCTGGGGGGATGAAGAAAGTTTTCATGAAGGTGACAGTCATTATTGGGGATTGTGGTGGGGACTGGAAGATTGGGAAACATTCAACAACAAAACCGGCCGCTTTGTAAGTGAATATGGGATGCAATCCATGCCATCCATGAATACAATAACGCGTTATACAGATATTACAGACAGGAACCCGAATTCGAAGATCATTAAAGCACACCAGAAAGCCAGTGATGGATTTAAAAAACTCAACCATTATCTTGTCCGTTATTTTATTGATTCAGCAAAACTTTCAAAACTTTCACTGGAAGACTACAGTTATCTCACTCAATGCATGCAGGCATACATTTTAAAGAACAGCATTGCGATACATCGCAGCAAATATCCTTACAATATGGGCACATTGCTTTGGCAGCTGAATGATTGCTGGCCCGTTACCAGCTGGAGTATTGTAGATCATACCATGCAACCCAAAGCAGCGTGGTATTCCGTGAAGAAGGCTTACAGCGATGAGGCAACCAATATTACCGACAGTATTATTCCTAAAAAATTATTGTTATCAAAACCGGTCTTCACCATCGAGCAAACCAGTGAAACGACATTTTCGATCACCAGCAATGCAACAGCAAAATATGTTTACATCAATCTCGGGAATGCTACAGCCAATTTATCCGATAATTATTTTGATATGATAGCTGGTGAAAGAAGAGAGCTTGGTTTGAAAAATGGAAAATTACCCGATCTGAAACTGAACAAGCCAGTGATACGATCGCTGTATGATATAACGGGAAAATAACTTAGCGAACTTTGCTTCTCTGCGATTAAATTAGCGTTAGTGTCTAACATTAAACTACCTTAAACAACATCATACAATATTCAACCAATTATTTCAATGAATCTTAGAGAAGAATTATTGAGGGAGCATTCAAAAGCGCAATGCGACAGAATCGTTGCCTGGGTGGGTAAATCGCAGGAAAGATTCGACCTGCTTTTTAAATTGTTTACAAACGATATATACAGGGTTGTACAAAGGGCAGCGTGGCCCGTGAGTTATTGCGTGATCAAACACCCGGAATTTCTTAATAAACATTGGGTATCATTCATAAAAAATCTGCAGGAACCCAATCTCCATGATGCCATCAAGCGCAACAGTGTACGATTGCTGCAAACAATGGATATTCCGAAAAAGCACCAGGGAGCAATCATGGATATTTGTTTTAAATACCTGGAGAGTCCGAATGAAGCCGTTGCCATTAAAGTATTTTCGTTGACAGTATTGGGCAACCTCTCTAAACAATATCCCGACATCATCCCCGAATTGAAACTGCTGATAGAAGACCAAATGCCGAATCAAACTATTGGTTTTAGAACGCGAGCGAAAAAGCTATTAAAGAATCTATAATGTATGATCTAAGATCTGTGATCTGATAATAGCGAAACGAATTGTAGTCTATACTGGGTTTTCAACAACAAAACAATGTGTTTTACCTCTATAAGCTTTTAATCTGATTTGATACTTTTAGCTAAAGTATTTTTATGGATCGAAAAGCGCTCCAATCCAGAACAAAAAAGTTTCATATTGACATTATCAATTTATGTAATGATTTGCCACGGACTGTGGCAGCATTCGAGATTGGCCGGCAATTAATCAGGTCAGCAGGTTCCGTAGGCGCCAATTATCGTGCATCGGGAAGAGCAAAATCCAAAGCTGATTTTATTAATAAAATACAAATTGTAATCGAAGAGGCGGACGAATCATTATACTGGCTCGAAATAATTGATGAATCTAAAATCAAACAAGGCCAGGATTTGAATGTATTAATACAAGAGGCCAATGAGCTTACTGCAATTTTTTCCGCATCAAACAAAACTGCCAGATCGTCAAAATAATTAAAGATCATACATCATAGATCATACATCTTAGATCATAGATTCCTCGGCTTAAATATCAATCGCAGGTTTTGATCATACGTGAAATAATTATACAACCAGTTACTGAAAACAAAGAAACGGTTCTTCACGCCGAGTATTAAAAAAAGATGCAGTGACATCCAGATCATCCATGCAAAAAAACCTTTGAAATGAAATTTTGGTTTTGGAATATCCACTACAGCGAGGTTTCTCCCTACGGTGGCCATGGTGCCTTTATCATTGTACGTAAAGTCAATAAAATGTTGTTGCCCGCTTTTCATTTCGATGCGACGCAGGTTCTTTGCCAGCAGGTCGGCCTGTTGCATTGCCACCGGTGCCAGCTGTGGATGCCCATGTGGCCATGAAGGTTCCTCCATATATGCAATATCACCAATGGCAAATACATTATCAGTTCCATTCACACGGCACTGGCGATCAACCTGTATGCGATTGCCTTTTGCAATTAAATGTTGATCTATTCCCGGTGGCACATTGCCCCTGATCCCAGCCGCCCAAATCACTACAGAACTATCTATTGTTTCGCCATTTTGCAGTACCGCTTTTACTCCGTCATATTCTTTAAGAATCGTATTAGTTTTAACGATCACACCCATCTTTTCCAGGTATCGCCTTGAATCTGCACTTGACTTTTCACTCATCGCTGCCAAAGTTTTGCCGGTACCTTCAAGAAGGAATATTTTCATTTGTGAAAAATCCAGTTCAGGATAATCCTTAGGTAACTGGTAACGCTTCATATCTGCAATGGCACCACTAAGTTCTACACCTGTTGGTCCCGCTCCTACTATCACAATATTCATATAACGATTCAGCATGTTGATATCGTTGCGGTCTTTTGCAACCAGTGCTGCCTCAAAATTCCCCAATAAGCGATTGCGAAGCTGCAAAGCTTCTACGGTGCTCTTCATCGGGAAGGCATTTTTTTCCATTATTGCATTGCCGAAAAAATTGGTATCTGCTCCCATAGCGATGACGAGCGCATCATATTCAAATTCGCCAATATTAGTGATGACTTTTTTATTGACTGTTGATATAGTTTTTATTTCCGCCAGGCGGATATGAATATTTTTTGCTTTCTGAAATACTTTACGAATGGGGAATGAAATATTACTGGCATCCAGCCCGGCTGTAGCAACCTGGTAAAACAACGGCTGGAACTGGTGATAATTGAAACGATCAATGATCGTTATCTCGAATCCCGGCTTGTTGGAAAGTTTGCGGGCAAGCCTCAATCCCCCGAATCCTGCGCCCAAAATAATGAGTTTCATAACCTGGATTTTTATAACACAAAACTACGATACCCGCATGACTGTCGGGGTTTTAAACCCCGACAGTCATTTTCCTGTTAAATTAAAATGATTAATAAAGTATCCTTACTTTAATCGTTTGTTTGATCTTCTTCAGCAGCGCCACCGCATTCTTGCTGATGCTTTTGTCTACATCAAGCACCACGTAACCAATAGCATCATTGGTCTTGAGGTATTGCCCGAGGATATTGATCTTATTCCTGCTCAGACTCGTATTGATCTGGCTCATCACCCCTGGAACATTCTTATGTATATGCAGTATGCGATGAGCGCCTTCCTGCGGCGGAAGCGCAAGGGCAGGTATGGTATGTGAACCGGTACTTGTTCCGCGTTCGAGATAATTGAACAATTTGCTGCTTACATCCACGCCGATATTATTCTGTGCTTCCTGTGTACTTCCACCGATATGTGGTGTAAGTAATACATTCGACAATCCCTGTAAGGCAGTTTTAAATATATCACCGTTCTTCTCAGGCTCCACCGGGAATACATCCACTGCTGCTCCGCCGAGTTGACCGGATATTAATGCCGTCCTCAGCGCATTGATGTCTACCACTTCTCCCCTTGCATAATTAATGAGTACAGCACCTTTCTTAAAAAATTTAAGATTGGTTTTATTGATGAGATTTTTTGTGGTGGGTAATTCGGGCACGTGCAATGTTACAATATCGCTTCGCATCAGCAATTCTTTCAGTGTTTTACTGTCGGCTGCATTTCCCAATGGAAGTTTTGTTTCTACATCATAGAACAATACTTTCATACCGAGTGATTCTGCAAGCACACTTACCTGGCTACCGATATTTCCATAGCCAATAATGCCCAATGTTTTTCCCCGCAATTCATGACTCCCTTTTGCATCCTTCATCCAGATACCATCATGTGCCGCTTTGTTTTTATCAATGATCTTTCGCACCAGCATAATGGCTGCGCCGATGACGAGTTCGGCCACGCTGCGGGTATTGCTGTATGGTGCATTGAATACGGCTACGCCGGCATTGGTAGCAGATGAAAGATCTACCTGGTTCACGCCAATGCAAAAACAACCGATCGCCTGCAACCTTGGCGCAGCATCCAGGATATTTTTTGAAATCATCGTTTTACTGCGTATGCCAAGCAGGTGTATATTTTTAACTTCTCTCATTAGTTCCGCCTCGCTTATCGCGGCATTTATCTTTCGCACACTGCTATATCCTGATTGGGTGAATTGCTGCACGGCCACATCACTGATGTTCTCTAAAAAAAGTATATTGATTTTTTCTTTTGGGTAGCTCGTATTTTTTTTTACAGGCATCGGCAGTTGGTTTAGTAGTTTATAAGTTTAGAGGTTAAGAATCATTACCCTGATCTTATAAATATTTTTGACTTATTTTGCACAAAGATATTCCTTCAGGATGAAACCACTTACACTGCCTGCAGTCATTGCAGATATAATGATGCTTGCCAAACAACGCTTTTTTCATAAAAGCCGCCCGTATTATTATCTCCTCGTTCTATGCATTTCTTTTTTACTTTCCTGCCAGTCTGCAGGGAGAAAGACCAATCATGCAAATACAAAAACAGACAGCAGCCTCCTACAACTCCCCGCTCCCGGCGAATTAAGTGATGCCGAAATAAAAGACCTGAACAAAAAATGCAGTTTGTGGTACGACACAATCCTGAGGAATACATCTTTTAACGGGTCGGTGCTTGTTGCAAAGAAAGGACATATCGTTTTTGAACATTACCAGGGAACTGCACATATCGGTTCGCATGATACCATCAATGCCAACACCGTATTTCATATTGCTTCGGTGAGTAAAACATTTACGGCAATGGCAGTGCTAAAACTTTCGCAGGAAGGAAAGATCAATATAGATGATGAACTATCAAAATACTTCCCGTCTTTTAATTATCCCGGTGTAACGGTGAGGTGCCTGCTTAGTCATCGCAGTGGACTTCCCAATTATATTTATTTCATGGAAGATCTTGGGTGGGATAAAACAAAGTTCATCAGCAACCAGGATGTGTTCGATTATTTAGTAAACAGGAAATCGGAACTGGATGTGGCCACTCCCAATAAACATTTCACCTATTGCAATACCAATTATGCATTGCTTGCTCTGCTGATTGAAAAAGTATCCGGACTTTCTTATCCTGTTTATATGAAGCAGCATATTTTCGATCCCCTGCAGATGACCAATAGTTTTGTGTACACGCCCGCTGATGAGTCAAGGATCACTCCAAGCTATGACTGGAGAGGTGAATTGATCCCTTCCAATCACCTCGATATGGTGTACGGCGATAAAAATATTTACTCTACTACGCATGACCTGCTGCGCTGGGACAGGTTACTGGCCACCAACCTGTTCTTCAGTAAAGAAACACTGGAGCAGGCCTTTACGCCGTATAGCAATGAAAAACGCGGCATCCGCAATTATGGTTTGGGATGGAGAATGAATATTTATCCTGATGGTACAAAGATCATTTATCACAATGGATGGTGGCATGGCAATAATGCTTCATTGATACGTCTCACCAAAGAAGACGCAACGATCATCGTTATAGGAAACCGTTTTACCCGGAATGTATATAAGTCAAAATACCTCATCAGCAATTTCGGGGAAGGATATGAAACCAATGAAGAAGAAGAAGGCGAAACCGTAAAAGCCGGCGACAGTACACTCCCACTGCCCTTACATCCTGTAAAAAGAAAAAGAACATCCCGGAAAAAAAATTAGCGTGCTGCTAATTGCTGCGTTCCCCCGTTCTCCCCGGTAAAATTTATACGTTGTGCCTTTGTGTCGTTGTGAGATTATATCGTTGAAGATAAATAGGAATAAAAAGTAAGTGTTCGCTCTGCGTTCTCCCGTTCTCCCCGGTAAAATTTATTCTTTGTGTCTTTGTGCCTTTGTGAGATAGTTATTATCCAAAAAATAAATAAGCAAGAATAATAGAACTAATAATTCCAACAAGATCTGCCAGCAACATCGCCCCCACTGCATAACGGGTATTCTTCACCGATACCGCCCCGAAATAAACGGCGATCACATAAAAGGTGGTATCTGATGATCCCTGTAGTACACATGCGAGCCTGCCGGCAAAGGAATCGGCACCAAATGTCTTCATGGTATCTACCATCATTCCACGGGCAGCTCCACCGCTGAATGGTTTCACCAAAGCAGTAGGCAATCCATCTATAAACCGGGTATCCATACCGCTCATCGCAAAGAGATTTTTAAGTCCGTGGATAACTGAATCAAAACTTCCGCTGGTACGTAATAAGCTAATGGCAACCAGCATTCCAACAAGATAAGGAATGATGCGTACTGCGGTTTCAAATCCGCCTTTTGCACCGGTAATAAAGGCGTCGAACACATCTATTTTTTTATATAGGCCTCCGAGTATGATGAGGATAAAAATCAGCAGTATCATCCCGCTGCTAAGTGCTCCTGAAAAAGTTTCAACAGCTCCCGGGTTCAATGACTTTATATATGCAACGAGTGCAGCAATAACTGCAGAGATACCGAGCACCCAGCCAAGTATCACCGGTTGAAATACATTGATCTTTTGCTTAAAGCTTACGATCAGCATGGCTGCTATTGTAGCAACAAACGTGGCGATCATACAGGGAATAAAAATATCCATGGGGTTTGCGGCGCCCTGTGCCGATCTCAATGCAATAATGCTTACCGGTATCAGCGTTAAACCCGATGCATGCAGGCAGAGGAACATGATCTGCGAATTGGAAGCAACCGCTTTGTTCGGATTTATTTCCTGCAGGCTTTCCATCGCTTTTAAACCGAATGGTGTGGCGGCATTATCGAGACCAAGCAGGTTGGCAGAAAAATTCATCATCATATGTCCCATGGAAGGATGACCCCTGGGTATTTCGGGAAATATCTTTGAAAAGAACGGACCAATGATCCGGGAGAGGAAACGTATACCTCCTGCTTTTTCTGCAATAGACATAAAGCCCATGAAAAGCGCCAGGAAACCGATCAGTTTTAAACAAAGTGTTACGGCTGTCTGGCAGGTCTCCACGATACCATCTGCAGATTGTATTCTAAATTGATTTAACTCTCCGCCTGAACGGGTATATTTTATTTCTTCGGCACTGTATACTTTATTACTGTCGAGATAACTCCATATTTTTTTATCAGCGTGGAGGGAATCCGTAGTATTGAGCCTGATGGTATCACCGGCTTTACCGGTAACCATATTACTGAAAATGTTTTTATGTTCAGGAAATACAAAAGCCTTTATACCCGCTACAACAATTGCGATGATGATAAATGCCGACCAGATGCGACTCAGAGCCATTATGAATTATGAGTTATGAATGATCAGTTAGTTGCTTATACTTAAAATTGAAAGTTAATGCATTATTGGATATACCGGAAACAGATGCAGGATACGATACGGGAAACAGGATTTCAGATAACAGATCCTACATCCAGATGATGCGAGAAAAATTATTTCACGATTCACGTTTGCCTGCCGGCAGGCAGGTTTCACGTTTCACGCTTCACAATTCCCCTCCAAACCTTACCTTTGCACGCGTTTTTCGGATACGAAATATATAAAAAATCATACATCACAGATCTTAGATCATACATCATTAAATAAACATGGCACTTCAAGCAGGCATCGTAGGATTACCCAATGTAGGAAAATCAACTCTTTTCAATGCAGTCAGCAGCAGCGCTAAAGCGCAGGCAAGCAATTATCGCTTTTGCACTATTGAACCTAATACAGGATTGGTAAATGTTCCTGATCCAAGATTAAATAAACTCGAAGAACTGGTGCATCCCGAACGCGTGGTTCCTACACAGATAGAGATCGTGGATATCGCCGGGCTGGTACGTGGTGCAAGTAAAGGAGAAGGACTCGGAAATAAATTTTTGGCAAATATCCGTGAAGTGGATGCCATCATTCATGTGGTGCGTTGTTTTGAAGATGATAATATCTTACGGGAAGAAGGTGCCATCAATCCCGTAAGTGATAAAGAGATCATCGAAACAGAACTGCAGCTGAAAGACCTGGAGAGCGTGGAAAAGAAAATGCAGCGCACAGAAAAAATGATGAAGCAGGGCGATCCGAAATTAAAAGCAGAATACGAAGTGCTGGAACGTTGTAAAAAACAACTCAACAGTGGCAAAAACATCATGGCATTGGGATTGACCAAAGAAGAGAAGTCTGCCATTGCCGATCTTTTTTTATTAACCGATAAACCGATTCTCTATGTTGCCAATGTAGATGAAGCATCCATGCATACCGGTAATAAATATTCTGCTGCACTCATTGAAGCAGTGAAGAATGAAGGCAATGAAGTGATCGTAATGACGAATGCCATTGAAGCGCAGATCGCGGAATTTGAAGATGAAGCAGATAAGCAAATGTTCATGGAAGAATATAAAATGACGGAACCTGCATTGGATCGCTTAATCCATTCAACGTATAAACTTCTAAACCTTTCAACATATTTTACCGCCGGTGTCCAGGAAGTGCGTGCATGGACGATACACAAAGGATGGAAAGCTCCGCAGGCTGCCGGCGTGATCCATACCGATTTTGAAAAGGGATTTATCAAGGCTGAAGTGATCGCTTATGATGATTTTGTAAAATATGGTTCAGAAGCTGCCTGCCGCGATAATGGTAAACTCCGCATAGAAGGAAAAGATTATCTCGTTCTCGATGGTGATGTGATGCATTTCAGGTTTAATGTGTAGATGCGCCGATGGGAGGATATGGATTCAGGATACAAGCTTCAGGATAGATAGATTACAGACAGCTCTTGCATCTCACGTTTCACGCCTAACGATTCACTACTTCACGCCGTTAATTTTCTTTTCAAGAAAGAAGAAAAATCTCCTTCACAAAAAAATATTTCTATAAAGACATTTGATAGCTTGAGCAAAATGTCTTTGAAAACAATAGAAGTAAAATATATTGTCCATAGAAACGAACGCAGGATTTTATTGAAGTTCGATGCGGATCCTTCCATCAATAAACTCATGAAGGAATTTCCAGGGGCAAGGTGGAGTCACACATTGCGCAGCTGGCATATCCCGCGTTCTGCATCTCTTTATAAAGACCTTGAAAAAAAACTTCCGGAAACCTATTGTCTCCTTCAACAACAGGAAAGCGATGAAATAATCGCCCCGATCCAACAGGAATACGACGAAATAACTCCCTTGCCCCCAACGAAAACTTTTATCCCCGATATCATCCATACAAAAACAGGCGAAAAGATCATTGCAAGAACGCCACCTGAAAAGATAAGCGTATTCAATCTTTCACAACTCGCGGCATTCACTGCCATGCTGGAATTAAAAGCATATAGTCCGAGTACCATTCGTACATACCGCCAGGAATTCTGTGCATTGCTGGAAATAATAAAAGATAAAGATGTAAATAAACTCACCGCAGACCAGGTAAAACGTTATATACTTTATTGTGTGAATGAATTGAAGCTGGCAGAAAACAGCATTCACAGCAGGTTGAATGCTGTAAAGTTTTATTTCGAGCAGGTATTGAAACAGGATAAAATATTCGTAGAGATCCCGCGTCCGAAAAAACCGCTGATACTTCCAAAAGTATTGGGTGAACAGGAAATGGGAAGATTGTTCCGGGCATTGGAAAATAAAAAACACAAAGCGCTTTTATTTACTGCGTACAGTGCAGGATTAAGAGTGAGTGAAGCAGTTGCGTTGAAGATAAGTGATATTGACAGTGATCGCATGCAGATATTTATACAGAATGCAAAAGGCAAGAAAGACCGGTACGTGATGCTAAGTCCTGTGCTGCTCGATATCCTGCGCAATTATATGATTACAAGCAGGCCGAAGGCAGGTGAATATTTATTTGAAGGAACTGTTGCAGGTATGCCAATGAGTACGCGACAGGCGCAGCATATATTCCAGGAAGCGAGGGAAAAAGCAGGCATTAGTAAAAAACTGAGCTTCCATAGCCTGCGTCATAGTTTTGCCACGCATTTATTGGAGAATGGTGTAGACATCAGGTATATAAAAGACCTGCTGGGTCATTTCAGCATTACAACCACCAATCGTTATTTGCATGTAAAGAAAGAACAGCTGGTAAATATTCAGAGTCCGCTCGATGAATTATTCAAAAAAAATCATGCAGGATTTTTAGGCTTTGAATAACCCGCATTGGTTCTATTACTGTTTTATAAACTGGTTGACGGTCTTCCCATTTTCACGTTCCAGGATGATGAAGTAAAGATTGGGTTTCAGGTTGCCGACATTGATATCTGCATCAGAACCGGAAAATGCTCCACTCGCAACTATTTTTCCGTTCAGATCAGTAATGCAGTATTTCGCATTCCCCGTACCCGATAATGCCAGGTTGAGTCTTGCACCAACGGGGTTTGGAAAGATATTTGAAACAAGGCCGGATTCTCGGGCCGAAGCATTACAATTGTTATATGTAAACGTAGTTCGGCTAGAGTTTTCCCATGAAGCTGTTGCCGCATTCCAGTATTTTGAAAGAAGATAATTCATGGTGCCATCTGCATTGAAGCCATAATTGCCCTGGTAGTGATTGATCCATACATTTGAAGCAGTATCCCACTGCTGGCTTACAGTCGTGATCATACGACCGGCATTATCATAGTCCAGGATTGTTCTGCTATAATTTTCCCATGGACCATACCAGTTTAGCTGGGTAGTGGTAGTGTCGTTTTTATTTTGACTATTATAATGATTGAACGACTGTTGATATACCAGCCAGCTGGAGCTGGTTTCATCCCATGAATCACTATATGCTATTGTTCGAAGCCCGTTGCTGTTATATTCATAACGGGCGCGGGAACCCCATGTCCAGGTGGCGGTTGTTGTATCGTATGATTGACCACCAAATTCTTCCAGCAGATCATTGTTGTTATAGATAAAATAATGTTTGGCGTCCCATACCCAGTTTCCATTGGCGTACACAAAAAACTCGGATGCATGGAATTTATTCGTGGAAGTATAGCTCATGGTTTGTTTGTTTGAATAAAGCCATGAAGCCGAATTTATATCCCATGACTGGTAGATATCCTGTACCATGCTACCCAGGTTATTATTGGTTCGGTCGCCGAGGTAAATATTTTTCCAGGAAGCGCTTGCTGTATCCCATCGCTGTGAGAACATATGTATCATGAAGCAATTTTCATCGTAGCCGTAAGTATTTTGTTGACTCTTTATCCATGTACCGTTATGCCAGTATTCTGACAGTTCAGTTTCTACCTTTTGGGCGGGGCTGGTGAAATGTAAGAAGCCAATAAAAATAAAAAGGGTAATGATTTGTTTCATGTGAAGTGTTTTGGTTTACGGAATGCGGAGCCGTTAAAACTATATTGATTAAAAATAGCGTTTTTTACCTGGATTTACAATGGTGCGGGTTCGAACAAATGGCGCCGTATTTTACAGGAGGATCCACTTGTAACCGGTGCCTATACCTCATTGTTTTTTTCTTGCGGGCTCATAGTACAATTTTTTTTAATTGTCATTGGCGCTATCGCAGTATTTATATTATTTTTTACATGAAGTTTATTTTAAAGACCTTAGAAAAGAATTGCCCTTCGGGGATTTCGTATATTTAAGTGTTATACGCTACCTTATTTTAGAATTTAGTACTATAGAATGTTTTTTAGTGATAGATATATTGAAATTGAAAATTCTTTGGTGGCCATTGTAATTTTATTACCGCTATGTTTAAATGCAAAAAGGATTAAATTATTCAAAAACTTTTCTTTTAATTTACTTGTAGCAACCATAAATGGTACGTTTTTAATTCATGTCCTCATTGGATTACTATTAATGCTCACTTCTTATATTTTTAGCGAATGGATAGACTCTGGTAATCAATTAAACTCTCTTACCGAAATAATTTGCGGGTCTACCTTTTCGTACGTATTCGTGGGCTTATTCTTTTATATCCCTTTTATTGCACTAATAAATCTTATACGTTACATTTCAGTTCGTATGCATAACTCGAAAAAGTAAATGATAAGGTAGCGTATAACAATGCATTGGCGCAACTGGGGCGGACAATTAAATTCTCAGCTTCATATGGCTATTAATCTTTAGTTCTCGTCTTGACTTCTGCTCACACGCCGTCGCAACTTGCTACGCTCTCAGTGCTCCGGCTACAGTTTTGGTTTCTTCAAAAGCATTAACTTAGTTGTCAGCAACACCGGGCGGATATAGCTACAAACATCCCAGCTGCGCCAATGCTCGGACGTTGTGCAAAGTGTTTTGAGAAGTAGTCTC